>Ga0265298_10007901_pt1 | contig 12858 bp, 11 predicted proteins | sample AusTroGonzalo_MG_3_FD_193486 | JGI IMG/M metagenome (GOLD analysis project Ga0265298, IMG submission 193486) | Bovine rumen microbial communities from tropical cattle in Woodstock, Queensland, Australia - Gonzalo_01 | ecosystem: Host-associated > Mammals > Digestive system > Stomach > Rumen ... | reverse complement strand
TCTGATACCGCTGCGTACGTTTTCGGTTCCCTTTTTGGGAAGCACAAACTGGCGCCCAATATCTCTCCGGGCAAGACTTGGGAGGGGTTCCTCTGCAGTTGCGTCTTCACGGTTGGACTTGCCATAGGTCTTTCCTATATTCCACTATTCCGTCAATGGGCAGAGATACCTGTGTCGTGGTGGATCGTATTTGCCCTCATCATTCAGGTTTTCGGCTTGATGGGCGACCTCACGGAATCCTTGTTCAAGCGCAAGGCCGGTGTGAAGGACAGCGGCAACATCATTCCGGGTCACGGCGGTGTCCTCGACCGTGTGGATTCCATCCTCTTTGCCGCTATTCCGGCGTACCTGTTTTGTATGATGATTGGATAGAAAAAAACGCGCCATATTAGCGCGCTTTTATCGTTGATTTTCAATAAATTAGTTTCACCTTTTTATGGTTGGGGACGCTTAGTATTCGTCTTCGTTGAAGAAGAAATCCTCTTTGGAAGGATAGTCAGGCCAGATATCTTCAATGGAATCGTAGGTCTCGCCTTCGTCATCAATCTCCTGAAGGTTTTCTATGACTTCCATAGGAGCTCCGGAACGAATGGCATAATCCAAGAGTTCGTCGCGGGTTGCCGGCCAAGGAGCATCTTCTAATCGGGTGGCTAATTCTAATGTCCAATACATAGTTTTGTCGTTTATTAAATGGTTTATTTTTTGAGCGCGCAAAAGTATAATATTAAACTGAAAAAGTCAACCTTTTTGAAAATTTTTATTTCCCTGATTGATAGAGAGTTTCAGAAATATTTTCTTTTAGATGAAAATATCGGGCCAAAATAAAGAAGAAATCGGACAGCCGATTCAGCAAAACTTGCACTTTTTGATAGGCTTCGTCGACCTCCATCAGCGCGACCACATAGCGCTCGGCGCGGCGGCAAACAGTGCGGCATACGTGGGTGTCGGCGATGAGTCGGTTGCCTTGCGGCAGGATGAACCCGCGCATCGGGGGAAGTTCAGCGGTCATGCGGTCGATTTCATGCTCCAGTTCGGTGGTGAACTCGGCGAGGCGTTCCACTTTCCAGTACTTTTCCCAGTTCGCCACAGGGGTGGCCAACATGCCGCCCACCACGAAGAGTTCGTTTTGCACTTTTGTCAAAAAATCGTCGGGATTTTGCGAAATCACGACCCCGATGAAACTGTTCAGCTCATCCACAGTGCCGTATGCATGTAGCAGATTATCATTCTTTGATACTCTTGAACCATCTGATAATGAGGTAGTTCCCTTGTCTCCAGTACGTGTGTAAACTTTCATATCATTTTTTTTTGCAAAGATAGAAAAAAAATGTATTTTTGCACCCGCAAAGGCAAAGGAAAAAAAGATGTCTCCTTAGCTCAGTTGGTAGAGCAATTGACTCTTAATCAATGGGTCCAGGGTTCGAGTCCCTGAGGGGACACAAAAGGCACTCCGAACGAAAGTTTCGGGGTGCTTTTTTTACGTTATCATTCGACTAAAATCACTATTTTTGCCGCCTCGAATTTCTATCACGTTATGAGTGTACAAAACCCCATATTCAACCGTTTGAACCTGCTTTTGGGCGAGGAGACGATGGAGCGTGTCATGAGTAAGCGCGTTATTATCTTCGGCGTGGGTGGTGTGGGCAGTTGGTGTGCCGAGAGTCTGGTGCGAAGCGGCATCAGCCACCTTACTATAGTGGACAGCGACTGCGTGTGCATCACCAATGTCAACCGGCAGTTGCAAGCCACCACCAAGACGGTGGGACGGATCAAGGTGGAGGTGTTGAAGGAGCGTCTTTTGGAGATTAATCCCAAAGCCGAAATCAACGCTGTGCAGGAGATTTATTCCGCCGAAAACGCTGAGTCGTTCCAACTTGAGACTTACGACTACATCATTGACGCCATCGATAGCCTCAAGGACAAGATTCACCTTATCCTGCACGCCACGGAATGCCCGGGAAAACTATTCTCAGCCATGGGGGCCGCACTCAAAATGGATCCGACCAAGATTCAGGTGGCCGAGTTTTGGAAGGTGTACGGTTGTCCTTTGGCCAGCCTCATACGCAGGCGTCTCAGAAAAGCGAAGACCTATCCGAAGAAAAAGTTCCTCTGCGTGTTCTCGCCCGAGGTGCTGCCTAACAAAGGCACGGCAAGCACCTGTGGTACAAGTGCTTGCCTATGTCCCAAGGCCGTTATCGCCGCTGGCAATCCCGACCTTGTCAATCATGAATGGTGTTCGTCGAAAGCCCAAATCAATGGCACTTCGGCACATATCACGGCCATCTTCGGCTTCATGCTTGCCGGGTTGGTGATGAATGACATCCATTCATTGGCCGAGTGCCAGTAACACCGTAGAGCTCGTAAACGTCATCTCTTCCTCTTCGGCGAGGCCGTTCTTTTTCTTTTATCTGGCGATCAGTTAAAAGTTTTCCTCACAAGAGAATTGCAGGTAGTCAGGACGATCTGCCATAATGTTGAGGAAGGTTTCCTTGCTGCCAGACGCGAAGCCTCTTCCTATCATGGTAATGTTGCCATTGCCATTGACATATGTACCAATTCCATAACGTGTTCCAAAAACTACTGAGTCAGGAAGTTCCGCTTCGTTGTACACGATTTCTCCCTCCATTTTGGCTTGGAATGGAGTCGTGACTTCAATGGTTTTTGTCCACGGCAGCGTGGCGCCGTTCTCGGTGACGGATTGACCATTGGCATCGGTGTAAGTCACATTTAGCTTGAAGCAATCAGACATAACATATTTGCCACTTTTGTTGTCAACCTTGTACATTACATAGGAAGAGGTCGGTGTCGGGTCAGGCGTTGGGGTCGGGGTCGGATCCGGGGTCTCCTTTTCGCATCCTGCGATCATCATGCCACTTATTAGCAGGGTGGCCAGCAACAATTTTAAATTTTTCATTTGTTTGAAATTTTTGGGTTAGTACAATATTAATAATTTCTGTTTGTTACTTCTTAATCACCTTGAATAGTAATGCATAAACCTACCTAATGGTAATCCCACAGGATACCACATTCGAGACTGCAAAAATACAAAAAGCGGGTTATGCGTCATCATTGTTTTAAAAGTTGCAGGGCTGGCAGCGCACCATTCCGCGAACGGAGTGATGCGGAATCTCCAACATCAGCCAATCGTCAACCGTCAATTTCATTTGCAAAGCGGTAATGGAAAGAACCGCTGCAAAAAAAACGAGGGCGATAGCCCCCGCTTTAGATGTTTTCACAACGGAATAATCCTTATTGTGAATTGCTTCAAAAGTATGCGGCAAAAATAATATTTTTGATGATACAAAACATGAAATTTTTATTTTTGCAAAAATATTTCAACAATGAAGAAAATACTCGGATTAGATTTGGGAACCAACAGCATCGGTTGGGCGGTGGTGAATGCGGAGGAGATTTGCCGCGAGAATGAAACAAGTTATTTGAAGCCAACGGCTATTAGCGCTTCCGGTAGCAGAATTATTCCAATGTCGGCTGACATTCTTGGCGATTTTGACAAGGGAAACTCTGTTTCGCAAACAGCAGAGCGGACAGGTTATAGAAGTGTTCGTCGATTGCACGAACGCAATATTCTACGTCGTGAAAGAATGTTGAGGGCCTTAAAATTAATGGGTTTTCTTCCCGATCATTTTGCTTCTCAAATTGACCGTTATGGAAAGTTTGTTAATCATAGCGAGCCCAAATTACCGTGGCGAAAAGGAATAGATGGCAAGATGGAGTTTCTTTTCGAGGACTCATTCAATGAAATGTTGGCTGATTTTGCTGCGAACCAACCCCAATTAGTGGCGGATGGCAAAAAAGTGCCGTATGACTGGACAATCTACTATTTGAGGAAAAAAGCCCTGTCGCAAAAAATCACCAAAGAGGAGCTTGCTTGGATTTTGCTGCAATTCAATCAGAAGCGTGGGTATTACCAGCTGCGAGGCGAAGAAGAGGAACAAGAAGACAAACTCGTTGAATACCTCGCCCAAAAGGTGATTTCGGTTGAGGCCACCAATGAGAAGAAAGGCGACGAGGTTTGGTATAATGTTCATTTGGAGAATGGCATGATTTATCGCCGAACCAGCAAAGAACCACTTGATTGGGTTGGAAAGGTGAAGGAGTTTATCGTGACTACTGATTTGGATAAAGATGGATCGCCCAAAAAGGATAAGGAAGGAAACATTAAACGTTCGTTTCGCGCTCCAAAAGAGGACGACTGGACTTTGTTGAAGAAAAAAACTGAAGCCGACATTGACAATAGTCAAAAGACTGTTGGATGCTATATCTATGACACTTTGCTGCAAAAGCCTGACCAGAAGATTATTGGTAAATTGGTGCGTACAGTGGAACGCAAGTTCTACAAGGAAGAATTGAGGCAAATTCTTGAGGCTCAGAAATCGTTGATTCCCGAATTGAAGGATGATGTGTTATACAAAGCCTGCATTGAAGAATTATACCCCAACAACGAAGCACGTCGCAACAATATTGCGAAGCCTGATTTCACTAATCTGTTCATCAACGATATTTTGTTTTACCAGCGACCGCTGAAGAGCAAAAAGTCGCTCATCAGCAACTGTCCTTACGAGAGCCATTTCGACAAAGACGGAAACGAGTATCCCGTGAAGTGCATCGCCAAATCTAATCCGCTATTCCAAGAGTTCAGATTGTGGCAGTTTGTGCAATACCTGAGGATTTATCAAAGAGAAGACGACATTGACGTAACTCAAAAGTTCTTGAAGTCAGAAGATGATTACGTCAAACTATTTGAATGGCTGAATGACAGGGCCACTATCAAGCAAGATACGTTGTTGAACTCCTATTTCAAAGTAAAGAAACAGAAAGGACAAGAACAGTATCCTTATCGTTGGAATTATGTGGAGGAAAAGGAATATCCGTGCAATGAAACAAGAGCTGTCATCCTTAACGGATTGACTAAATGCGCTATCAATACCGATTTCCTTACGCCCGAAATTGAAAAACATCTTTGGCATATTCTGTATTCGGTTGAAGATAAAATAGAGATTAACAAAGCATTGGCTAAGTTTGCTGAGAAATATGGGCTGTCAGGCAGTTTTGTTGAAGTGTTGAGTAAAGTAAAACCTTTCAAGAAAGACTATGGTTCCTATTCTGAGAAAGCCATCAAAAAGTTGCTTCCTCTTATGCGGATGGGAACGTATTGGGTCGAAAGTGCCATTAATCCGGAAATTCGGAACCAAATAGAAAAGATTATCTCTGGCGAGTATGACGAAAATATCAAAACCAGAGTTCGAGAAAAGGCGATTAGCCTAACTGACATTAGTCATTTCAGGGGATTGCCCGTATGGCTGGCATGCTACATCGTTTATTGTCGCCACTCAGAAGCTAAGGAAATTGAGAAGTGGGGAAAGCCCGAAGACATAGACCTTTATCTTAAGGATTTTAAGCAACATTCCTTGCGTAATCCTATTGTGGAGCAAGTGATTACAGAAACGCTGCGAACCGTTCGCGATATCTGGAAACAAGAGGGGCAGATTGACGAAATACACGTGGAACTTGGACGCGAGATGAAAAACCCTGCCGACAAGCGGAAGAAGATGACAGAACGCATATTGGAGAACGAGAACACCAGCTTACGCATTAAGGCGATGCTGATGGAGTTTATGAACCCTGAAATGGGAATTGAGAATGTGCGCCCGTATTCGCCCAGTCAGCAGGATATTTTACGTATATACGAAGAGAATGCATTGGATAATCTCACGAAAGAGGATAAGGATTTTGACTTCGTTAACAAGATATCCAAAATGGCACAGCCTTCTAAATCTGACATCATCAGATATAAATGCTGGCTGGAGCAGAAATACCGCTCACCTTATACTGGCGAGATGATTCCGCTTGGCAAATTATTTACTGCCACATATGAGATTGAACATGTGATCCCTCAGTCGCGTTACTTTGACGATTCCTTCAGCAATAAGGTAATCTGTGAAGCCGAAGTGAACAAATTGAAAGACAGACAGCTTGGTTTCGAATTTATCAAAGCTCATCATGGAGAAAAGGTACAATTAAGTCAAGGAAGAGTGGTTGAAATCCTTTCGGTTGAGGCTTATGAGAAGTTTGTGAAAGACCACTATTCCAACAACCGCACTAAGATGAAGAAGCTGTTGTTGGAAGACATACCGGACGACTTTATCGAACGACAACTGAACGACAGCCGATATATCAGCAAGGTTGTGAAAGGACTTCTTTCCAATATTGTACGCGAAAAGCTTGATAACGGCGAATATGAGCCAGAGGCGGTTTCAAAAAATCTTATCTCGTGTAACGGTTCCATAACCGATCGTTTGAAGAAGGACTGGGGAATGAATGAGGTTTGGAACAGCATCATCCTGCCGCGTTTCCAACGTTTGAATGAACAGACAGGAAAAGATTGTTTTACGAAAATTATCAACGGCCACGAAGTGCCAGATATGCCGCTTGAGCTTCAGAAAGGTTTCAACAAAAAGCGCATAGACCATCGTCACCACGCGATGGATGCTATTGTGATTGCCTGCACTACACGTGACCATGTGAATCTGCTAAACAACGAAGCCGCTCATTCCAAACATAATGCAAACCGCTATCAGTTACAACGAAAGCTCCGCAGATTCGAGAAAATTGTGATCGACGGCAAGGAACGCGAAATAGCCAAAGAGTTTGCCAAGCCTTGGGATTCGTTCACTACGGATGCAAAGCAAGCGTTGGAAAACATTATTGTTAGCTTCAAACAGAATCTGCGCGTCATCAACAAGACCACCAACCATTATCAGCATTTTGACAATGTGGGTAAAAAGTTGATGGTGAAACAAGTGAAAGGTGATAGTTGGGCTATTCGCAAATCAATGCATAAGGACACCGTTTTTGGAGAGGTGAATCTCAGAATGAAGAAGATGGTATCCTTGAATGAAGCCCTGAAGAAACCCGAGCGCATTGTGAACAAAGAGTTCAAAGCCAAAGTAAAAGAGTTGTTGAGGGATGGTCGGGATGCTAAATACATCAAGAAATATGTTGAGGATAATAAAGATGTTTGGTCGGATATTAACATATCTAAGATAGAGGTTTACTATTATACAAAAGAGACCAAGGATCGCTATTTCGCTACACGTAAGCCGATAGACACTTCTTTTGACAGAAAAAAGATTCAGGAAAGCGTTACAGATACTGGCATACAGAAGATACTGTTGGCGCATTTGGAATTAAAAGGCAATAACACAGAGCTTGCTTTTTCTCCTGATGGTATTGATGAGATGAATCGCAATATTATTGCACTCAATGGTGGAAAATACCACAAACCAATCGCCAAAGTGCGTGTTTATGAAAAAGCCGATAAATTCTCTGTCGGCCGAAATGGAAACAAGTCAACCAAGTTTGTGGAGGCCGCAAAGGGCACTAATTTGTTCTTTGCAATTTTCAGTTCCGAAAAACTGAATAAGGAAACTGGTGAAACAGAGAATGTGCGTTCATATTTGACCATTCCGCTCAACGTGATGATTGATTGCCAGAAGCAATATGGTTCTCAATGGCGGGAAAAGATTGAAGGATATTTGAAGGATAAAGAGTTGGTTTCAGCTGATGTCAAGTTGCTGTTTATTCTCTCACCTAATGACTTGGTGTATTTACCGACAAACAATGATATGAAAAATGGAATTGTGGAGATGGATAAGAAACGGATATATAAGATGGTTAGTTGTACAGGAAACGAGGGACATTTTGTTCCTGAAATCATAGCTAACCCTATTTTGCAAACTACAGAACTCGGAAGTAATAATAAAGCACAAAGAGCATGGACTGGCGAAATGATTAAGGAGACATGTGTCCCTATCAAAGTTGACAGACTGGGTATCATTATTGAACTAAACGGACAAAAACTATGAGCAACATCAAATTATTTCAAGACAAAAAAATTCGTTCCAAATGGAACGAACAAGAAGAACAGTGGTATTTTTCAGTGGTGGACGTGGTGGGCGCATTGACGGATTCTACCAATCCTACAGACTATCTAAAAAAAATGCGAAAAAGGGATGAGGCGTTGGCCCTCTACCTGGGGACAAATTGTCCCCTAGTAGAAATGCTGACTGAGACAGGGAAAAAGCGCAAAACCTTGGCGGCCAATGTAAAAAGCCTCTTTCGCATCATCCAATCCATTCCATCACCTAAAGCTGAGCCATTCAAACAATGGCTGGCCCAAGTGGGTTATGAAAGATTAGAAGAGATTGAAAATCCGGAGCTCGCCCAGGAACGGATGAAGGAACTCTATGAAAAGAAAGGATATCCAAAAGAATGGATTGACAAGCGATTGCGAGGCATTGCCATCCGTCAGAACCTGACCGACGAGTGGAAACGGAGAGGTATCACCGCAGAACAGGATTTTGCCATTTTGACGGCTGAAATTTCTAAGGCCACATTCGGCATGACTCCATCAGAATACAAGGACTTCAAAGGTCTGACCAAAAAGAGTCAAAATTTACGAGACCACATGGACGATTTAGAGTTGATTTTCACGATGTTGGGTGAACGTGTCACCACTGAAATATCGCAGAAAGAAGAACCGAAATCCTTTTTAGAAAGCAAAAAAATCGCCAAGCGTGGCGGAAAGGTGGCAGGTGTGGCGCGCGAGGAGACGGAAAAAGAGCTGGGAAGAAGTGTCTCCACACCGAGTAATTTTCTGCCTAAGCATGATGATTTGATGTTAGAAGAATAATTATGATTAAACGCACCCTCTGTTTCAATAATCCCGCATATTTGTCGCTCAAAAACGAGCAGTTGGTCATTAAACTCCCACAAGTGGAGAAAAATGACGATTTGCCCGACACCTTCAAGGCAGACGCGGTAAAGACCATTCCCATTGAGGATATTGGGGTGGTGGTGCTGGACAACAAGCAGATCACAATCACCCAAGGTTTGATGGAAGCACTGTTGGGTAATAACTGTGCGGTGATTACCTGCGATAGTGGACATTTGCCGGTTGGGTTGCTGCTACCGCTGTGCGGTAACACTACTCAAAATGAACGGTTTCGAAGCCAGTTGGACGCTTCTTTGCCGTTGAAAAAACAACTTTGGCAACAGACCGTGCAACAGAAAATCCGAAATCAAGCTGCAGTGCTGAAACAGTACAGAGAGGTGGAGGTCGGCAACATGTTGAAGTGGGCGATGGATGTTCGCAGTGGGGATTCAGACAATCTGGAGGGTAGGGCGGCTGCCTATTACTGGAAGCATACATTTCCTGATGTTCAGGATTTTACACGGCAACGCGATGGCGTTTCGCCCAATAGCCTGCTGAATTATGGCTATGCTATATTGCGAGCTGTGATGGCCCGATCTTTAGTTGCCTCTGGGTTGTTGCCCACGTTAGGTATTCACCATCATAACCGTTATAACGCCTATTGCCTTGCTGACGATATTATGGAACCCTACCGCCCGTATGTGGATGAAATAGTGATGAAATATACGGACGAGAATGGATTCCCCGAAGAACTGACCACCGATATTAAGCGGGCGTTGCTGTCGATACCCGTGTTAGACGTATTTATTGATGGGCATCGAAGTCCTTTGATGATTGCGGCTGGAATGACTACCGCTTCATTGGCAAGATGTTTCAACGGTGAGAGTCGAAGGCTGGTATATCCTGAAAAATGATAACAGAACGTTTCAGTGAATACCGGATTATGTGGGTGCTGGTGCTTTTTGATTTGCCGACCGAGACGAAGAAAGAGCGTAAGGCCTACGCCGATTTCCGTAAGAAGATTTTGAAGGATGGTTTTACGATGTTTCAGTTCTCCATCTATATGCGGCATTGTGCAAGTAGGGAGAACGCGGAGGTGCATGTCAAGCGGGTGAAATCGTTTTTGCCCGAGTTTGGCGACATTGGTATCATGTGTATCACGGACAAGCAGTTTGGGGAGATAGAAATTTACCATAGTCGGAAGCAGACTAAAGTGGAGCAGCCCTGTCAGCAGTTGGAACTTTTTTAGCGATGTTGGCGCATGTTGGGCTATGATATAGGATGTGAAAAATGGTTCTTTTGAAACGCAAAAGCCGCCTTTCGGGGCGACTTTTTTTGTTTCTGAAACGTCTGTTAAATCGTTGTCCTTTAATGTTTTGCGGTACTTGTACTGTTTCAGACCGCAAAGATACTAAACTTTTGAAAGCAATTCACAACGGTCAAGGGGATGCTGACCGTCTTCGATGTACTGTTTCAGACCGCAAAGATACTAAACTTTTGAAAGCAATTCACAACTGATACTCGTTTTGGATTTCCTCCCGCCCTACTGTTTCAGACCGCAAAGATACTAAACTTTTGAAAGCAATTCACAACGCCTTGCGCGATGGCCGCCGCAAGTCTGTTACTGTTTCAGACCGCAAAGATACTAAACTTTTGAAAGCAATTCACAACGGTCGTTGGGCTATGCTTATCACCAAACAGACTGTTTCAGACCGCAAAGATACTAAACTTTTGAAAGCAATTCACAACGTTGCAGCAGCATGACGTATTGCCCTCCTTACTGTTTCAGACCGCAAAGATACTAAACTTTTGAAAGCAATTCACAACTGACGGCTGGCGGTGATTGGTTACCACGGAACTGTTTCAGACCGCAAAGATACTAAACTTTTGAAAGCAATTCACAACGCGGCTGTACTTGTCATTCTGCGTTGAGAACTGTTTCAGACCGCAAAGATACTAAACTTTTGAAAGCAATTCACAACATCTACATGCACGTTCCACTCCTGCAATTCACTGTTTCAGACCGCAAAGATACTAAACTTTTGAAAGCAATTCACAACAAGATGCAGACGACACATTGGGAGACAATACTGTTTCAGACCGCAAAGATACTAAACTTTTGAAAGCAATTCACAACCCTTGCAATCTTGTATTCATAAATCGTCAGGTTGTTTCAGACCGCAAAGATACTAAACTTTTGAAAGCAATTCACAACTGTTCGGGAAGTACGCCGGGTTCGACATGAGTTGTTTCAGACCGCAAAGATACTAAACTTTTGAAAGCAATTCACAACCGAAAACTCCACATCCGCGACTTCATGCGTGTTGTTTCAGACCGCAAAGATACTAAACTTTTGAAAGCAATTCACAACTGTCAATTGATGATATATGATTCAGGAAAGTTGTTTCAGACCGCAAAGATACTAAACTTTTGAAAGCAATTCACAACTATCCGTTGTATCTGGATTCGAGAGCCTTCGTTGTTTCAGACCGCAAAGATACTAAACTTTTGAAAGCAATTCACAACTATTTATAAGCTGTTGTTGTATTGAAATTTTTGTATTTTTGCCACGGGTTTGAACACGTCACCAAGATCGCGCTATTGCGTGGCTGCCCTTTTGGGGGAATAGACAGGATGGTTTGAGCCCATCTTTGTTTTTAATACCCTATGTTTGAACAGAACGTTTTGAGATATTTGACGTTTCTGCCTATTTTGAGGTAGTTTAAGACCGCAAAGATAGTATACTTTTTGAAAACAGAAATCCTGATGCGAAATCAAAAAATCATTGTCTATTCGCTTGTGTCGATTCGTCTTCAGACCTTGCGCCTTAGGAAGAACTACAGAACGGGTAACTGGTGAATATCGTTTTGCAATGCACGTTTCGTCTCCTCGTGCCCTCGCGAGTTGGAGGTTCCGCCGCGTAGCGGCGGAATGGTGGCATGCCATTGGGAATATAAGGGGGAAATCAGGACGGTGCGGAACCGTTTCAGGGAGCCTTTTTTAATCTATCGGTAAAACTACAGTTGTCGGAGACTCATCTCGTAGAAGAGACCTTTGTTTTCCATCAGTTCCTCGAAGGTGCCCTCTTCGGCAATCTTACCTTTGTCGAGCACGATGATGCGGTCGCAGTGACGGATGGTGGAGAGGCGGTGGGCGATGACCACGCGGGTGCACATCAGATCGTCAAGGTTGTCGCTGACTGTTTTTTGGGAAATGTTGTCGAGGGCTGAAGTCGCTTCGTCGAATAAAAGGATTTCCGGGTTCGAGATGAGGGCGCGGGCGATCAGGATGCGCTGTTTCTGTCCGCCGCTGAATCCGCTGCCGCCTTCGCTGACCATCGTGTGCAGCCCCATCGGCATTTTGCGCACATCCTCGTCAAGACAAGCCAGCCGCAACGCCTCCCAAGCGTCGTCGTGTGTGGCCCAAGGTGCGGTGATGGTGATGTTATGGAATAGGTCGCCGGTGAAAAGGCTTCCGCCCTGCAGGCAGCAGCCGATCTTGCGGCGCAGCGATGCTTTGTCCACTTTCGCCAAATCGTAGTTGTCGTAGTAGATGCCCCCGGTCAGCGGCTGCTCAAAGCCGAGCAAAAGCCGTATCAGCGTGGATTTGCCGCTGCCCGACTTCCCGACGATGCCGACGTATTCGCCGGGTTCGATCTTGAGGGAAAGGTCATCGAGCACCATCGGACCGTCTTCCTGATAGCGGAAGGAGACGCCGGAGATTTCGATGCCTCCAAAAAGATCCTCCACCTGCGGGGCTTTCTCCTCTATCTCGGGTACGGCTTGCAAAATGGGTTTAACGCTTTCCAGCATGGGCTTGATTTGCGCCAGATTGGGTACTAACAGATGCAGTTGCGCAATGGCGCCGGTAATCATGCCGAACGCGGAGCTGAATGCGATATAGTCGGACGTGGAGACCCCGTTGGAAAGGGTGCTCCAGAAGATCAACATGGTGCTGCCGATGCCGACCAGAGCGGCGAGGGCAGGGTAGAGACGGCTCTTGAATGCCGGATTGTAGATGAAACGGGTGGTTTCGCTGTAGTGGTCGAGCCAGCGGGCGAAGGCGCGGTTTTCGCTGCCCGTCAGTTTCAGTTTCTGAATGCCGGCAAAGAGATTGTATTCCAG
>Ga0265298_10007899_pt1 | contig 12859 bp, 8 predicted proteins | sample AusTroGonzalo_MG_3_FD_193486 | JGI IMG/M metagenome (GOLD analysis project Ga0265298, IMG submission 193486) | Bovine rumen microbial communities from tropical cattle in Woodstock, Queensland, Australia - Gonzalo_01 | ecosystem: Host-associated > Mammals > Digestive system > Stomach > Rumen ... | reverse complement strand
ATACCGTTAGCTACAAAGAGCGCATGGATTGCATGAAAAACAGCATAGTAGAAACGATTTGCGGCCGCTGAAATGGAGCCCATCGTCATAAGTTGTTCCCCATCAACAAGGCATGCGTGCGCTTTATCAAGATGCAGTTTGGTGAGGACCTCTTTGTCTTCATTAGTCAAACTCATACTAATACAATTTTATCGGTTTCCACGTTGTGATAAAATGGAGTGAAATGCCGTTGTTGCCATTCTTTACGTGTGTATAACATAGGATTTATTTCCACTCCTGTTTGCCAGCCCATTTCGATGAAAGGGTAAGCGTAACGTTCGAAATCTTGCAGTTTCTGTTTTTCCTCGTCCACCAACACAAGCAAGTCAAAATCAGAATTGGAACGATAGTCCCCACGAGCCCGTGAGCCATACAGCCACAGATTACTCCCCTTGGGAAGAACTTCCTTTCCGAGTGAACGTATTTGTGCTACTATGTTATCGTTTTGTGGCATAATAGTGTTGATTAATGATTTTGCGGCGCAAAATTACAAATAATTTCTGATATATACAAACAAATCTGCATTTTTTGTGCAGATTTGTGGATTTGTGGTCGGTCTTGTCCTCCTATTTTACGTCGGGAAACGACGGCGCGGTTTCAAAAACCTTTGCGGCCGCAAAGGTACAAATAATTTCTGATATATACAAACAAATCTGCATTTTGTCTAAAAATGGAAATTCAGAGGGATGGTGTATCGGACGCGGACTTTTTTGCCACCCTGCTCACCGGGAAGCCATTTCGGCATCGCTTTGATCACCCGTACGGCTTCCTGGTCCAGAGACGGGTGTCCTCCCGAACGCAGCACTTTGACATCCGTGATGGAGCCGTCCTTATCCACGATGAACTCGCAAAGGACTTTGCCTTCAATCCGTTGCTTACGCGCTACCTCCGGATATTTCATGTTATAGGTCAGGTATTCGATGAGCGCATTTTTACCTCCCGGATACATGGGCATTTTCTCGGCAATCATGAACGTCTCCTCGATGGAATCGCCGATAACCGGTTCGTAGGTGGCAGAGTCCGCCACTTGATGATAACTTGCAAACGTGGCTGCGCTGAAGAGCAGCAGGGCTGTGAATAAAAGATGTTTCATTGTGCAGTGATATTGAGATTAAACGATGGTATGTATGCAAACGCGCAATCACCTCAGATCGAAAGTGAACTTGAGGTTATAACGCCTTGTGGTGAGGTAATTGGGACTCGCCCACTGGGAACCGTAGGCATCCGCTACCCAGAAATAGGAGTTGACATTCTTCCATCCGACGAGGTTGAAGACCTCAAACTGGATGGCCCACTGCTTGAGATGTCTGGCGGCCGGCGCACGCATGAACTTAGCCGTCTGGGCGTTGAAGACATACGTAGCACCCAGGTCGATACGTTTGTACATGGGCATCCGTCCCCATGCCCGGTTGTTCCGCGGCGCGTAGTACGGCTGCCCCTCCGCAAACTGCATCTTAAGGTGGAACTTCAACTGCGGCAGTTGGGGCAGGTAGTCCTGGAAGAGCATGGAGAAATTATAACGCGACTCCGTAGGGGAGGGGATCCATGTATTAGTCGAAAGACCGCTTTGCTCAAAGTCGAAAGATGAAAGCCGTTGTCGGGCGACCATGGTACTGAACGAGATCCAGCTGTCGGCACCCGGGACCAGTTCGCCGTAGAGTTTGAAATCCAGACCAGCGGCGTAGCCCTGGGAGTCGTTCTTACCCGAATAACGCACGCGGACATTATCCACCGTGTAACTCTCCATGCGGTCAATATACTTATAGTACGCCTCGGCGGTCAGTTTGAAGGGCCGTCCCCATGCGCGGAAATAATAGTCGCTACCGAGCACGACATGCACGGAGCGCTGCGCCTTGAGGTCGCGGTTGAGGCGGATACGCGTCACGCCGAGGGCGTCGGTGACGGTGTCGCGGAGCTCCTTGTAGAAAGGAGCCTGGTAATAGAGTCCGGTAGCGAGGCGGAAGCAGACATCACGTTTCCAGCCGGGTATCCATTCGACCGACGCACGCGGAGAGGGCAGCACTTCGTTGTTCCATGACCACCACTGGAGTCGTCCGCCCACGGTCAGAATCCACTGACCGGAAGTGGTGTTCCATTTATGGCTGTTCTGCACGTATGCCTGGACGCGCGCGGAAGCCATGGCGCTGTCGCCCCGCATGGCGTAATAGAGTTCCATCGAATGGCCGTCATTGGGCAGCGAATAGCCGGCACTGTCCCGCCATTCCCACTCGGATATATGATCGCGAATGAGTTCCGCCTGTCCGCTGACGCCCCATGAGAGGGTGTTAGCGCCGCGTTTCCATGCGCCGTTATGGGCGAGGGTTATCACACTCGCCTCCAGGCTGTTACGCGCATGCTGGTGGAAGATACCGGTGCCGAGCGCCTCACTCACTTCACCGGCCGGCGCGTTGGAGAGGACGTACTCGCCGGTGATGTCGAAATTCTCACGCTCGTTGGTATAGAAGCCGGAGACATCAATGCCGATGTCTATTTGTGATTTGTGATTGGTGATTTGTGATTTGGCACTCAGGGCGGCGAAGGCGGTGAGGAACTTGTCCTTCTCCTGGCCGTCGTAATAGATGGAAAGGTTTTTGGCATTCTGTCCGCCGAAGGACTCACTCAGGCTGTCCGGCGTGAAGCGGTAGTCGTTCTGGCTGACGTTACCCAAAAAAGACATAGTCCATTGTTGGGATTTAGGATGGGTAATCTCCGATTTATGATTGGGGATTTTCCACGTGATATAGGTCTGGTAGTCGATGTAGGTCGGCTGGTAATTGCCGGCTGTAGCCAGGCCGCCGAGCATGTATTTGGATGTTTTATAGCGCAGGCCGTGCATCATGGAGTAGGTGCTGTCGCCGTGACCGACATAGACCTGCGCCCCGAGGAGGCTTGCACTGAGGCTGGCTTCGAACGCCTGCGGACGTTTGTACGAGATATCCAGCACGGATGACATCTTATCGCCGTACTGCGCACTGTATCCGCCGGCAGAGAAACGGACATTGTCCACCATCTCGGGGTTGACGAACGATAGTCCTTCCTGCTGTCCGGAGCGGATGAGCAGAGGACGATGCACCTCGATGCCGTTGACATAGACGGAGTTCTCGTCGAACGAGCCGCCGCGGACGTTGTACTGGCTACTGAGTTCGTTGGTCTGGCTGACCCCGGCGAAGGTGATGAGCAGACTCTCAATCGAACCGCCGGTAGCGTCCGGCATGACGCGTGTCGCGGAGGCGTCTATATGATCCATCGTGCCCTGCGTATGCTTGATACCCCGCACCTCAATCTCCGTCAGTACCTGTTCGTCCGTCAGCAGCTGGACGTTGATATTCAGCACGTCATGCAGGTCGATGATGCGTTGCTGCACCGTGGTATAACCCACCATCGAGTAGGCGAGCACCACCGTGTCGGCTTCCTCCAGCAGGAGTTCGTAATAGCCGTTTTTGTTGGTGGCCGTACCGATAGGCCGGTCGGCATTGAGCACCGCCACATTTGCCAACTCGATACCTATATTGTCCTGGTCCACGACGTAGCCATAGACGCGGGCGTTGCGAGCAAAAACTCCTTGAATAAGGAATAAGGAATAAAGAATAAGGACTAAATATGTTTTGTATAGTCGGTGCATTTTTATCTTTGCTCTTTTAGCGAAGCGGTCTTTATTCTTTTAGCGAAGCGGTCACATTTTCAATGTAGGCGGTTAACTCTTCACCGCCGAGGCCGGTTTCAGAGGACGTGACGAAGACAGGCGGCAGTTCTTCCCATTCTTCGAGCAGACGCGTTTTGTAGGCCTCTACGTTCTCTTTCAGCCGCACTTTGCCGAGCTTGTCACCTTTGGTGAAGACGATGGCGAACGGCACACCGTTCTCGCCCAGCCAGTTGATGAACTCCAGGTCTATCTTCTGCGGTTCGTGCCGGCAATCGATGAGCACGAAGAGGCAGACGAGCTGCTCGCGGAGCAGGCAGTACCGCTCAATCATCCGCTTGAGCGCCTCCCGCTGTTTCTGTCCCGCCTGGGCGTATCCGTATCCCGGAAGGTCCACGAGGTGCCACTGGGCATTTGTGGTTTGTGCACTTTCTACAAGAAAGTGATTAATCAACAATGTTTTGCCGGGCTTCTGGCTGGTTTTGGCCAACTTGGGATTATGGCACAGCATATTGATGAGGGACGACTTGCCCACATTACTGCGGCCGATGAAAGCGTACTCCGGCAATGTGCTCTGCGGACAGGAGGCTACATCGGGATTGGAGATGATGTATGTTGCGGATTTGATCATAAATTTTTCTAGTCTTCTAGTCTTCTAGTCTTCTGGTTTTCTAGCCCAGAGCATAAACCCTCCCAAACAACTCAGTGTCACCACGCCGGCAATAACGTATCCCAGCCAGCGCCATTCAACCGGCAGATGCAGACCCTCCGGCGCAATGAGGATGTAACTGCTGCAGACCATGGTCATGAAGAGCGCAGGGAGCAGGGCTATCAAATAGCCATATTGCTTTAAACTTTCTACTTTTGACTTTCCAACTTCTCTCAACTCTAAACTCTCAACTCTCAACTTTTTATAGAGCCAAATAGTGCCGGCCCAGAGGGTGAAGACGGCGAGGGTCTGGTTGGTCCATGCGAAATAACGCCACACGACATTGAAATCCACGAACACCATGCCGAAGACGCACAGGAACAAAGGCAGGGCAATCATCAGTCGCTTCGGAATAGGGCGCTGGTCCCACTTCAGAAAATCCGCCACGATGAGTCGTGCCGAACGGAGGGCGGTGTCACCGCTTGTGATTGGCGCAGCAATGACGCCGATGATGGCCAGGATGCCACCTACGGTGCCGAGCCAAGTACGGCTGACCTTATCAATGACCAACGCGGCAATATTGGCACCCGGGTGCTCGGCTGCATAAGCCTGCAGACCGTCAATGCCGTAGAGACCCGTCTCCGGATCGGCGAAGAACGTGCCGGCCGCCGCTGCCCAGATAAGCGCCAGAATACCTTCCGCTACCATGGCACCATAGAAAATCCAACGTCCCTGACGTTCGTTGGTCACGCAACGCGCCATGATCGGGCTCTGCGTGCCATGGAAACCGGAGATGGCTCCGCACGCAATGCTGACGAACATCATCGGGAAAAGCGGCAGACCGTTCGTCTGTCTGTTCTGCAGACCGTCGAACACTTCCGGCATCTCGCTGCTATGCCATCCCAGCATCACAATCATGATACCCAGACCCATGAAAAGCAATATACCGCCGAAAATAGGGTAGAAACGACCGATGAGTTTATCAACAGGCAACACGGTTGCCAGCGAGTAATAACCGAAGATAATCAGCACCCATACAATGGGAATCATATGTCCGTTGAACTGAATATCCGACAGCGGCGCCAGACCTTGGAGCAGGGTAGCGGGACCGCTGAGGAACGTGGTGGTCAAGAGGATAAGGAGCACGAGCGAGAGGACGCGCATGAAGACTTTGATTTTGCTGCCCAATTCGTCACCCACTATGTCCGGCAACGACACACCGCCTTTGCGGATGGAGAGCATTCCGCTCAGATAATCATGCACACCACCGGCGAAGATCGTACCGAACACAATCCACAGGAAAGCCGCCGGGCCGTAGAAAATACCCATGATGGCACCGAAAATAGGGCCAAGGCCGGCGATATTGAGGAACTGGACAAGGAAAATACGCCACGGAGCCATCGGCACGAAGTCCACGCCGTCCGTCTTGGTCAATGCCGGCGTCTGACGCTCTGTATCAATGCCGAAAATACGCTCCACCAATACTCCGTAGGTCAAGAAACCTACCACCAAAAGCACTAATGCAATAATAAATGTAATCATATTGTCATGTACGATTTGACGATTTACGATGTACGATTTGTAAAAAAAGCGCACAAAGGTACAAAAAAAATCTCAAATACGCAAGAAAAAACTCTGTTTTTTCAGTTTAGTGTTTAAAGTTTAGAGTTCAGAGAAAAAAAAAGAGGAACCTTTCGGGTTGTGGGCGTTTACGGATTCTTACGTCGCTGCGCTCCTAACAATCCTTAGTCCCCTACTCGGGGGAGTTTTGCACGACCCGAAGGGTGAGAGGCTTGCCAGCCTTGCTTTTTGTTGTCTATATCTCTTCGCTTGAACAAGTTCAGACTCGCGATATAGACAACAAAAAAGAACATCTTGCGATGTTCTCTCACCCTTTCGGGTTGTGGGCGTTTACGGATTCGAACCGCAGACCCTCTGCTTGTAAGGCAGATGCTCTAAACCAGCTGAGCTAAACGCCCTTCGTCGTAACGGGCTTGTGACGATTTCATCACTCCGTGATTCATAGGGTCACCGCCGTTACTCCTCTTCGATTAAAATATCGCTTCGCTAGCATTTTAATCGAGAAGATTAAACTAACTTGCGGTATTTTTTTCAAAAGCGAGTGCAAAGGTACTGCTTTTTTTTGATATGACCAAATTTTTTTGCAAAAAAATGCACTTTACCCCTCATTTTTTTTCAAAAATACGGTAATTGTACCATTTTTGGTCATCAAAACGGTAAAAAACGGCATAACAGAGGAGGGTGATGAGTACGCCGACGATGATGCCGCCGAATACGTCCATCGCGAAATGCTGGCTGAGGTAGATGCGGCTGTATGCTCCGGTAGTTGCTGCAATGAATAGCAGCAACTGGACCGCTGCGCTGAAAGACCGCTGCGCTGAAAGACCGCTGCGCTGAAGGACCGCTTGCGCTGAAAGACTTTTAGTCATCAGAATGCACACGACAAACGCCAGGGAGAAGAAAGAGGTGGTGTGACCCGAGGGGAAGGAGAACCAGTAGTTCATGCGGACGCCTTCCACCAGCGGGAGTTGGATATCCGGCATGTTGGCTGCAAACCATGTGAGAGGCCGTGGGGCGTTGATGATATGCTTGAACAGCTGGGTGGTGAGGGCGGAGAGCAGCATTGCCGAGGAGGCAAAGACACCGTCACCGATGCGGCTGAAAAGCAGCAGGGCTACGCAAACAGCGTAGGGGAACCACTCCGCTACCCGGGTGTAATACCTATAGAATATATCGCGCGCGTACGTGTGACGGTCGCAAAGGAGCAGGTGCAGCTCGCCTTTGGGAATATAAACAAGGGCTAAGCCCAATACTACAATGAGTATCAGGCTTAGACCGATAAAGACGATGTTGTTACGCAACAGATTTTTCATTATTCCACGCGTTGACCGTACATATCAAATACCATTCCTTCCTTGAGGATGTAGAACCGCTGATTACGGATCATCTTCTTCGCCGGTGCGTTTGTCGGCTGCTTGGTGTAATCCGTAGAGTAAGGAATCGCCAGTTCGCAGGAAGGCAGAACGAGTCCGTTCCGGTCTTTGAGCATTACAAAGTAGCGGTCGCCGATGACGAACGGCACGTCAGAGTGATACACCGACTCGGTGGCACCCTTAATCGGTGCGTCGTTGCAGTACCACTGGTATTCCTGGAAATAGTAGCCGGTGTTGGCTCCGTTGCCGGGTTTATAGACTGCAAGCACGTTGTTGAACTTGTAGGCGAAAATCTCTTTGGGGTAGTACACCTTGAATACCAGCGGGAAGGCGAGCGAATCCTTATCCGGACAGTACTCATCCGGCACACGCAGTTCGCCTCTGTAAACCCCCGGTTTGAGTTTCTTGGTCGGCGGCAGGAGCAGGGTGCTCATCGTGCCCGGCAGGGTGTTGGCGTTCGGGAACGCAACGATGGTGTCCACAAATCCGTTGACGATGAAGCGTGCTTTCTCGCCGGTGATTTTACCTTTCTTCTTGAAATAGGAGATGGCCAGCGTGTCGCCTTCGCATTGCGTGGCGGTATCTCCCGGCACCGATATTTGCAGGCATTGCAGCACCTTCAATGTGCGGCAGTGCATGATAGAGTCGCAGTGCCATGAGTTGCTGTTGGGCAGGGTGTCGTAGAGGTCTGTTGCGTCCTCATAGTACCACTGACCGAACAGATAGATGCTGTCTCTGACGATGGTGTCGAACTCATAGAGCGTATTCACTCCATAGACATCGCGGTAGAGTTTGACGGTGTCGTAGCAATTTTCTCTTTCATCCTCATTCGAGTTGATGGCACCGTACTTGAGCAGGTTGTCAAGCGAGTCTCGTTTGGACATATCTGCGTAATCCTCCACGTCGATACAAATATGTCGGGCACCGGCAACGACGGTATCCGCGCGAACGACATGAATGGTCAAGCCCAGGTCTTCCGTATATTTAGTGCCGGTACAGGGGTTGATATATTCAGCCGTCACATTGAAATCATACCAGCCGGGAGTGTTGTAGGTATGGCGTGTCGATTTTTTATCATCGTTCGAGGCACTGGGTTTGGATATATCCGTAACGCCGTCTCCGTAGTCCCAAACCACGTGTGTGTAATCGTTGTTACCGATATTGAGTTTAATCTCAATCTCATCGCCGACGCAGAATTTCTTGGGAACAACGGTATCAATCTCAAACGGCTCATCGTTGAGAGAGATGCTACGCTGAATCGTGGACGAACCGCAAGAGTAGGCGTAGGATGCCTTGTCTCCATACCCATACGCATGCGCGAGGAATCCTAATTCTCCTTTCAGATTGTGGCTACCGTCCTTAATGGTGAGACGTGCATACGAATAATATCCGTTTCCTCTTAGCGGGTGGAAATATTCTGCAATGTTTTTTGCGGTACCTTTTTCATCCGTCCATACCATACTCTGCGTATTGGCGGTAGGCGTTACAATATTCACATAATGCGCATTAATACCCTCATTATAAGTGGAGAAATTGATATCTTTGATGACTTGCTCAATAGGACTTATCCAAAGTAATGCAGGGTCGGAATCGGGCTCGGGTGTGTCCAGGGTAGGAAGATCATATCGGTTGGATGCCATAATAAGGTGTACACCTGCCGGACAGGATGTCGTCAAATAGCAAGAAGAATCCACCACCAAAGGAAGCTCTTTCAGTTTACCGTGGTAGGGCGATTCGCTACTATTACAATAGGCTATTTCTTCTCCGATTTCAAACGTCCAATAGTGCTTTTTATCGATAGCAAAATTGAAAGTATGAACCAACTCTTTCTCACCATCCTCCGTGTTGATATAGACTTCTGTTCCATCATTGATAGCCATGACGGATATGATATCACGGCGACGCAGCAATGAAGAGGTGATAGCAAATTCAGTTCCCCAATATGCAGTAGGCATTGCCTGAGAGAAAATATGGTCTCGGTTCCGCACTTTGTCCGGTACGTTTGTATGAGGACATCCTTGGAAAACCGCTATTTTCTTGTTATTACGTGCTTTTACGGTGGAACCACTCAAGTCCGATACATCTCCTTTGGTTTTACCGGACCAGATATAGCAAACTTGTCCTTTTTTGAGCGTCACGAATGAGCCGGATGCTGATTTGCCGGGTACGGTTGCTGTCGCTGTCAGATTGTAGTCCACTACAGTCTCGCCGTCTTCTACGGCGACGATAGCAAAATGGCATCCCTGCTCCTTGTCCTCGTGGTCAGAAGCCGGATACGTTTGGATAAGATAGTCGTCCAACAATGCTGCCGTAGGAAGAATATTTGCCGCATCAAATGATTTGGTGCGGTAGTTACCGGCAAACAGGGAGATGTCTTTCGTGGAATAAACGTGTAGTGCCGTATACGTCAGAGAATTGCTATTTGAACTATAGCAATTACTTTTATCTACAATCAATTCGGTGCAGCTGTTATCCTTAAGAATATCCAACGTCTGAGAGTAATTGGTATTGGTATTCTCAATGGTTACCTTACACGCCTCACGTGCTGAGATGGTTAATTTCAACTCAGCCGGATCATCAGAGTCCGCACGCAGGAACGTCACCCAGAAGTCACGGCCTTCCGTTGAAGGCGCCTGGCCCCAAGAGGGGATTGCCATTCCGAAGATGAATGTGAACAGTACTACTAATTTAAAATGCTTTCTCATATGTTATAGAATCTCAATTTGCATTTATTCTATTCTCGATTCTTACAGAATCTCGATCTCGACACGTCTGTTATTTTGACGACCTTCTTCGGTGTCGTTGGTGTCGATTGGCTGGCTTTCGCCTCGGCCTTCCGCCTCAATGCGCTCTGCCGTTATTCCGCGTTCCATGAGGTCCTGCTTAACGGCCGTAGCACGTCCTTCAGACAGTTTCTGGTTAGCGGCATCCTTACCTACGTTATCGGTGTGACCGATGATCTTGATACGTATTTGCGGGTTGCTCGACAGGTATTTATACAGGTCGTTGAGTGCCTCCTCGGAGGTCGGCAGAATACGCGTCTTGTTGGTAGCGAAATGGAGGTTCTTGATGATGAAGACCTCACCTTTCTTAATCGGCACAAGGGCGATATTGAGCGAGTCACCGATATTAGCAACCGGCATATTGACGGTGTCGTAGCCCATTTGCGCAATATGGATGCGGTATGTCGGTCCCTCTGCCAGCATCTGGCTGACGGCTTTGTTGCTGTCATCCGTGGTGAGCGTGTATGCCGGTTCGGTGTCTGCATCCTTGAGAATCAGCACGTTGGTCGGTACCGGCATGCCTGTCTCCTGATTATAAACGCGTACGCGCAAAACCGGACAAGGCTGGAGCGGAATGATAATATGCTGGGTGTCACCCACCTGCTCGATAGCGAATATCTGCTTAACAGGGTAGTAACCCTCGGCATTGATTTCCGACTCGTAGGTACCCAGTGCGTGCTTGAGAACCAGACCTTTGGGAGTGATCGGTTTTTGGCGAACCACCACTTTGCCGTTCTGGGTATTACGCGTTTCGATGGTAGCGTTCTTAATCGGCTCATTGGTGCGTGAGTCAACGATGCGGAACGAAGCATAGGATGGGGGAGCCGGAACAGGACGCGGTGTCTTGCCCGGAATCTCAAACTGAATCGTGAACTTGGCACCCACAAAGAGGTTGTTGAGCTTCGTGTCGTTCATCGCCAGCATGGTGTTCGTTTTCTGGATATCCACCTGGCTGGGAGCGAACTCAACCGGCAGGGCGGCTGCGGTACCGTTGGTGTTGAGCACACCGTATTCGGCAAACAGACCCACGCGGTAGTGAACATGCTCGCGTCCGAAAGGCAGACGCTGGCCCGGTGCTACTTTCTTCTGGTTCTTCTTGTCTTTCTTATCCACCGGTTTGGGGGCTTGCTGCAGCCACTCGTCCAAGTCAATGCCCAGTTCGGCAGCGAGACTCACTTCCGGCTGCTTGAAGGTAATCGGCGTGTTGGTGGCACCGCTTATCTGCTTGATACCCATACCATAAGGCTCCAGGAAAGCCGGGTCGTTGACCGTGATATCATATAAGCCGGACTGCGTGTAGCTACCCATGAGCGAGTAACCCACCTTGGCACCCAAGAGGAAATAGAAACGGTTGAACTGTGCACCGAACATAATAGGTACACCCACTTGCATCATGTTACGTGTCTCGTTGAGGTCATCGAACAGATAGGTGTAGGTCGAGCCGTAGGTCATGTCCTTACGCACGGCCTGGAAACCATAGTCGGAGGTTGAGCGCAGGAAACGGAAATCGAGTCCGGTCTCAAACAGGAAATGCTGGTACTCCAGGTTGTAGGTGAGGTTAAGACCCGCACCCGGACCGCCTTTGAGTTGCTGGAGGGCGTTGCTCTGGTTGAGCGTGCCGGCACCCCACAACGAACCGTTGGCCATCGGGTCGAGCTTGTCCATCATGGCTGCATAGCCGGCACGAATACCTAAGTTGATATAGGAGATAACTTCCGGTTTCGGGTTCTCCAGGGAAGCCTGATATTTCTCGTAATCACGCAGGGCTTTCTCATCGCGTGCTTTCTGCTCCGCCGCTTTCTGCTCTGCGGCTTTCTGCTTCTCGGCCGCTATTTTGGCGCGCTCTGCGGCATCCTTGTCGCGTTGCGCCTGTTTCTTCTCATTGGCTTTGGCGGCTTCGGCTTTTTTCTTGTCCGCCTCTTTCTGCTTGGCAGCAGCCGCTTTGGCTTTCTCTTTGGCTGCCTTCGCTTTTTCAGCCTCTTTCTTTTTCTTCTCGGCTTCTTTCTTTTTCTTCTCCGCCTCTTTTTTCTTCTGCTCGGCCGCTTTTTTCTTGTCCACCTGGGATGCAGGCGCGGGATCGGGCATAGCGTAAGCCAGTACAGGCGCACAGCTCAAACTAAGAGCAATACTTGCAATCAGTATGTTATGAAGTATGTGTTTCATATCCGTGTCCTCCTCTGTTTACTTGTTAATGATAAATTTGAAGCTGCGGGTCTTCTTGTCTGTCACGACGCGGAGCAGATACAAGCCGTTCTGCTTCGGGGTTGGGATGGTGCAACCGCCGTCCGGGATATCGAACTTAAGGTTTTCATAGATCCGTCCGCTGGCGTCGATCCACTGTGCGTAGCACTCGATATTCGTCTCTCCCTTGTAATCGGCATTGACGAACACGACATCGCCCGAATAGCCGTAGCTTGCCGTGATAACCAATGCGGAATCATTCGCGAAATTATGTTCAGGCGCATTCATGTTAAATGCTTTAGCGCAAGCACATGTGCGAACTTCATCAGCCGTTCCTTTGCCGATGGTAAAGCATACATAATATGTATCGTTGATGTCACCACCATAAGGAATATCATAGAAATTGAGGTTCGAAGTAATCTGTCCCTCTATGGCAGTACTGTCAGAGGTGCGGTACCATTGGAAATCGCTGAGTTCTTTTCCTTCAAAATACGAAGCCAATAGGCCAAGTACATTATTATAGCGCTGCGAAATAATATCCTTGTCATAATTGAGCGCGAAATTCATGATAGTGTCTGTACCGCCGCAATCAGATGTGATTTTCAAATGAATA
>Ga0265298_10007898_pt1 | contig 12860 bp, 12 predicted proteins | sample AusTroGonzalo_MG_3_FD_193486 | JGI IMG/M metagenome (GOLD analysis project Ga0265298, IMG submission 193486) | Bovine rumen microbial communities from tropical cattle in Woodstock, Queensland, Australia - Gonzalo_01 | ecosystem: Host-associated > Mammals > Digestive system > Stomach > Rumen ... | reverse complement strand
GTACTTTGCACCGTGATCAAGAAACAAATGTCGAACTTTTAAAATATAGGAGGTACGATTATGAAGAAGATGATGGTAATGGCAATGATGATGGTAATGACTATCTCGGCCAACGCAATGAGCTATAATGCAGCCAAGAACGAGGCACTGTTCCTGAGCGACAAGATGGCATATGAGCTGAACCTCACAGCTTCACAGTATGAGGATGTATATGAAATCAATCTCGATTATCTTATGAATCTCAACGGCCGCGCCGATGTATTCGGAATCTGGTGGGATCGCCGCAACGCTGAGCTCCGCTATGTTCTCAATACATGGCAGTACGACAAGTACATCACACTTTCTCACTTCTATCGCCCAGTAGCATGGAAGCATAGTGGATTTACTTTCGCCGTTTACTCTCACTACAACAGAGGTCATTTCTACAATGCACATCCAAAGGTATACGTAACATACAAGGGTGGAAAGCATCACAAGGCAGATCGTCACATAGCTGATCGCCATGAGCACAAGCCTGCAGTACATCACAATACTCCGATGATGCACAATAGCAAGCCTGCTGTTCACAATGACAAGAAGCATGGCACCAACGAGCGTCACATGGCTATGGCTACCAATAACAGCCGTAGTGCATCAGGACACTTCAGCGGTCGCAGATAAGAAATTGTTAGTTGAGTTAGAATATATACCTCTTAGGAGGCCCAAGGGAATCTCATAGCGATATGAGGTTCCTTTTTTTTGAAAAATCGCTCTAAAATTGGCTAAAAAGCCATTTTCTTGTTGAAAATAGCCATATTTTTGGCAAAAGGTTACAGTTGTTTTCAAAAAAATACTATCTTTGTAGCCTATATTAATAATGTACGAGATATGGATACTAAAGATCTGAATCGAATCAAGGTTGTTCTTGCGGAGAAAAAGCGCACGAACAAGTGGCTTGCTGAGCAATTAGGCAAAGACCCTGCTACAGTTTCCAAATGGTGCACTAATTCAGCGCAGCCAAATCTTGAGAATCTGATGGACATTGCTCGTTGTCTGGAGGTTAATGTCAATGAACTTCTGCGAATGTAGTGTAGGCATAGCATAGGCAGAGCTTATACCTTCGAAAATGGTTCGGAGATGATAACCGGAAGGAAGAAAGTAGCAAGACAGTAGCAAGGCGAAAGATAGAAGTAAGAAAGGAGTAAAACCTAAAATTAGAAATAATATGGATTACAACGGCAGATTTATCATGCAGAAGACAGTGGACTGGTCGCTGTTGAACGATGGGATGACCATTCCTGTGTCTGCATGTGCGCTGCTGAAGGCTTGGGACGAGTCCATATTGACGCATGGCGTAGTCAAGGACATCAAAGTGTTGATAGACGGCGAACTCTATGATGCAAAGCTAAAGAACCAGAATTTTGAGCAGAGCAACTGGGCTGGACATAAGGATGTTATACAGATTCGCTATGGGCGGCAGTCAGCATTGGCGGTGAAGTTGAGGGCTGTGTTCAAGAAGAGTTACGACTATTTGTTTGCGCAGAAGCAGTTGCAGGGAAAGAGCAAGCGGCAGATTCTTCTGCCTGATGACATCCACGAATATATTCGTCTGTATCTAACTACATCGAGCGATGTGTTGTGCATGGAGTGTTGCGCCCATGCCGATTATCAGCAACTGGCAGATACCCTCAATGCTGTACCTGAGGAGGTGTATGAGGCAAGCGATGACGACAAGTTCTTCATAGCAGACAAAACGGCTTCTGTGGTTCAGAAGGAGTTGCTGGTGAAGTATCGCAAGATAGACCGCAGCATCATCCGCATGCTCAAGGAGTTTTACGACTATCGCGACGAGATTAGTGGCGAGAAGATTGGCGAACCCTATGGTGATAGCGTTGTGGAAGCTCACCATATCGACTACTTCACTCGTTCGCAGAACAACGACTCCACGAACATCATTATTATCAGCCCCAATTACCACCGCATCATCCACAAGAACAACCCTCACTTCAACCGTAGGAAGTTCCAGTTCGAGTTCGAAAATGGTGAGGTGCTGAGACTGAAGTTGTATGAGCATTTGAAAGTTTGATAGCTTATGGAAATACTTACACATTTCAGAACAATAGAAGAATTGGTCAAGGTGCTGGACAGAGAAAAAGTACTGTTCCGCGATATGTTTGAACGACGTAAGTCTATGACTTATCGTACAGATTTCGCTATGGAGATTGTGGACTATAAGCGAGAACGAGTACAGTATCTTATAGAGCATGGTGTTATTCATGAAAACGGTGACTTCATAGAGATGGAAGATGTATATGTACAGTTCTTCGAGGAGGTACTTGAAATGAATGAGGAAATTAGTGTGTCAAGTGTTAGAGAACACATTAATGCTCTGAAAGAAAACATTGGCTATTACCTTGAAGAAACTAATGAGCATCGTAAGGCACAGTATCAAGGGAATGTCAGGAAGATGCTTCGCCGCATAGGACTGAGGACTTTGAAAAATGTGATTGATTTGAAACGTAATGTAGACGTAGCTTATAAACAGGAACCTAATTACAAAATAAAGAAGACACGTCTTGAAAATCTGGATGAAAAGCGAAAGGGCATTAAACAATTGATTGCTGAATGCGAGAAGATGATGGATGGAGAGGTGGTATTTTTCAAAATGGCCACAGATCCAGATATGCAGCGCACAACGATGGATGTGCGTAACGACTTCACCGAGGCTGACCATAATTTACTTGAAATAGAACACCAGATTATCGACTATATCAACCAGATTGAGCAGCAGAGTTTACTGCTAAAAAAGATACGTAGGCTGAAATACCTCAAAGACCAGTTAACCTGGCGTGAGGATACGAATATCGTTCGTATGTTAGCTAATGACAATCCGTTGTGGATGGAGAAAAGGCCCTACAACCGCATCTTCCTTTCTGTTGATATGCTCCGAAGTAATGAAGAGGCTTACGCCTTGATAAGGAAGATGGCAGGTAAGAATGATGTGCGTCGGCTATCAAGGACTGAGGCAGCCCCGTTAGATGAAGAGTTCTTGAACGGCAGCATAGAAGAAGTAAACAGTGTGAATACAACCGAACTTTGGAACGCCTTTAAAGCACAAGGTCAAAACTTGTTTTCGTTTATCAAGAACTATACCTATCATCAGCCACGTACATTAAATGATCACATAATACTCTATTGCCAGATGGCAACCCAGCATAGCGACGAGTTGCGTATCACAGATAATTTCGAGACATTTGAGAACATAGAATATGCACTGATATATGCGAGCTAATACACAACAAATCTTTGAACGGTTAAGCAAAGGTGGCTTCCTCTCTGTAGATAGCACTGATCAGGAGGTGAAACATCTATATGACGACATAGAAGAAAACTATGCCGACTATGAGACATATTTCTCGGAGTTGGGACTACGATTGGAGTCGGGTGATGGTTATTACTACTTTGCTCGAACACAAGAGGGTAAGCAAACCATCGAACAGAAACTTCAGAGTTTTGCCCAGTGGGTAGATATTCTGGATTTTCTGAAGACCTATGACATCACTTTTTCTACAGGTTTTCAGTTTCGCAGCACTCACATCCTGGAACGCATCAACCTTGATGTAGAACTGCGTGACAAAGCCCGCAAACTATTCCGCAAACAGAACACCAATCAGGAGATTGTGGAGAAACTCATCAACGAGCTTACCACAATGGGATTTTCTGAACTCATTAACGAAGAAAACGGAACTTACAAAGTAACTGCCGCTTTTCACTATGCAGAAAATATGGTGAACTTGATAACAATCTATAATGAAGAGGAGGTGCCAGAACTATGAGACATCTGAATAAAATAATATTTCTGAATTCTGCAAATATCCCATATGCAGAGGTATTATTGGACGGCAATGTCCATTTTGCTGGTACTCAAGGTGTGGGTAAAAGTACTCTTTTGAGAGCATTGCTGTTTTTCTACAACGCTGACAAAATGAAACTGGGCATACAGCAAGGGCAGAAGTCGTTTGAGGAGTTCTATTTCCGTTATAGCAATTCGTACATAGTCTATGAGGTAAAGACCGAACAGAGTGCATATTCCATTATGACCTACCGTAGTCAAGGAAAGGCCGTATTCCGTTTTATCGATGCACCTTACCAAAAGTCGTGGTTCGTGGATGATGGTGGACATGTGGAAAGCGACTGGATTCGTATCCGTGAGCGAATTGGCAACAATGAAATTAGTGCGAAAGTCGAGACTTACGAACAGTATCGTAACATCATCTTTGGTAATACACACGACCGTAGTCACCGCTACGACAAGTATGCCATCGTGGAGAGTTCGAAATATCAGAATATACCGCGAAGCATCCAGAATGTATTCTTGAACAGTAAATTGGATGCTGATTTTGTGAAGAACACGATCATTCAGTCGATGACTGATGTGGAGGACAGTATCCGTCTGTCTGACTATCGTCATCTGGTGGCAGACTTTGAACAAGAATTCGACGAGATTGACTGTTGGTACAGAAAAGACAGCACAGGAGATGTTCCTATACGCAATAAGGCTGCCAAGGTGATAGAAACCTACCGACTACTTATCGCCCTTGATTATGAGATGCAACAGACGTGGCACCAGCTCAACCATGTGGTCAACTACACTCGTGAGCAGTTGCCAATAGCAGAAGAGGAGATACGTGACATTCAGGAGAAACTGAGAAAAATTAAGGAGAAGATTGCTGCTACACAACAGGAATACGAAAAGGAACACGATCGCCTGACAAAAGAAATCAGTAAGCGAGAACAACGTCTTGATGATATCCGTAGAAAACGCAAGCATTACGAAGAGATTGGTATTGAGGCCATCATTGAACAGGATTCTCAAGAACCTAAACTTCTTAGCGAGAAGGACCAAAAAGAGAAGTTACTCCATGCTTTGGAAGAGCAATATAAAGATGTGACAGAGAAATATCGAATACTTTATGCTACCCTTAATGATGAGTGGAGTAAATTTGAGCTCGCCATGAAGGAAGAATTGCAACGTTATCGTGATGGGATACAAACAGAGAGAGACAAATGCGTGAAGATACGCGACCAACGTAAGAAATCGGTGGAGGAAACATATGGTGAATGGTTATCAGCATCGGACGAACGATTAATCACTCTTCAAGGGAATCATAATTTGGCAGACAAACGTTTATCTGAGTTACAATACTGGCATCCAATGGAAAAAGAAACATCTGGGTGTCAGGAAGATATTCGTAATTTGAAAGCTCAGGAACAGGAGTTGAAAAGTCAGTTTTCAATAACAGACAATAGCTTGAAAGCTTTGCGACATGAATGGGAATTGAAGAGTGACCAAATAAAGAAAGACTACGAACGCAAACAAGAAGAAGCTCAGGAAGAGCTAAAGAAACTACAAATAGAACAGGCTGAAACAGAAGCCTTGCTCGCTCGCTGGAAAGGCTCGTTGTATGAGTGGTTGACCCTGAATAAACCTGGATGGGAAAACACTATTGGTAAGGTGGTGGATGAGCAGCAGGTGCTCTATGCACAAGGTCTGTCGCCTCAATTAACAGAAGACGGTAGCCTCTTCGGAATAGGCCTCAACTTGGAAGCCATACCAGTTCATCATCGTACACCGGATGACTATCGTGACTTGCATAGGAAACAGCAAGAGGATTTAAATACAAAGAAGAAAGAACTTGTTGATCTCCAGGTACAATGTGAGAATGAACAAGAAAACTTGCGTAAAAATTATAGGAACAAAATCTCGGAACTGAGTGAGAAGGAAACCATCCAGAGAGTTCAGTTGGAGCAAATTCCAACCAAAATAAAAGATGTAGAAACCCGTTTGCGACTTGCCGAGCAAAAAGAACAGGAGATGGTTGCTACAGAACATGAAAAAAGAACAAAGGTGTATAACGAGACGTTGCTGGCATTGGAGAGTGAGAAGACTGCAAGGACACAACAACGCACTAAGCGAGACAAAGACTTGAATGCTGCTGATACAGGGTTTAATGCATCGATACGCAATCTACAGAGACAATTTGATACTTTTCGTCAAAAACAAGCGGAGGGAAAGACTGACAAGAGAAAGGATATTGACGAACGAAGGCAGATGCTGGAACGACAGGAACGTGACGAGCTGAAAGGCAAAGGGGCTGACACCAATGCTCTGGAACTATGCCGACGAGATCTCTCCAATTTGCAGATTATACTCGACAAGATAACTAACCAGCGGCACTTCGTCATCGAATATCGCAAAGACGAAGAAGAACTCTTTTCCCATGAGTCTGAATTCCGTGAAGAGAAACGGCAGTTAGAAACAAAGGATGCTGCAGCCCGTCAGCTTTACAATGACAAGCGCATACGGCATGAAGCAGAAAAGAGCGAGAAGTCTGAACAACTACAAACCAAGGAATCGGCTGTGAAGGCGATGAAAGATGGCATAAAACAGTACGAGCAGTTATGTCAGGTGGAGAACATTCTGCCAGAATCATACTTACATGACGATGTAGCTATACCTTCGTCAACAATTTTATCTGATTTGGTGGTTCAGATGAGAGGTACTGTCAATAAGAAACGGCAGAAAATGGAGGAATTGAAGCGTGCCACGAACTCGTTCAACACTCACTTTGGTGTCAATAACACATTCCACTTTATTACCCCACAATATGATGAAGATTTTTTGAGTTTCGCACTCAACCTGCAGGAATTCATAGAGAACGATAAGATAGAGATGTATCGTGCACGTGTCAGTGAGCACTACAATACGATTTTGCGTAGTGTTTCCCGTGAGGTTGGATTGCTGATGAATCACTCGGCAGAGATCCGCAGTATCATCAGTGAGGTGAATCGTAATTTCCAAGAGCGTAATTTCGCTGGTGTCATTCGTAGTATAGAACTGCGAGCAGAAGAATCGTCAGACCGGATGATACAACTGTTGCGCCAAATTCGGGACTTTACAGAGGAAAATGCTTTGACGATTGGTGATAGAAATCTATTCTCTGGTGATGACCGTGACAAGGTCAACGAGAAAGTGGTAGACTATCTGAAGAAATTCATGAGACAGTTGCAAAAAGAGCCGGCTCGTACAGAACTAACGCTTAGCGACACATTCCGTTTACAGTTCCGCATTCAGGAAAATGACAACAACACAGGTTGGGTAGAGCGTATTAATAATGTGGGATCAGACGGAACGGATATTCTGGTGAAGGCTATGGTGAACATCATGCTCATTGATGTCTTTAAGACAAGAGCTTCTCGTAAGAATGGCGATTTTATTATCCACTGTATGATGGATGAGATTGGCAAACTGCACCCAAGTAATGTAAGTGGTATTCTTCAATTTGCAAATGTTCGCAATATATACCTTATCAACAGTTCGCCGATGGGGTATAATGCAGACCTGTATAAATACAACTATCTGCTGACAAAGGACGGCAAGTCACAGACGCATATAAAGCGTCTGATGACAATCAATGGGTAATGAAGATTTCCAATACTCTGCTGAATACGTTGCAGCGACTTATGAGCGGTGAATCTGTTGCTGCCAGTACACTGCGGAAGGACTTTGCAGAAGCACTTATGGCAGAAGGTCTTCTGACTGTGCAGACTCACGGCAGTAGGAGAGCATTCAGTGCTATCGATGCCGTAGCTTTGAAGAACTTTCTGCAGGCACATTATGAAGAACTTAGAACTGTGGGTGATGACATGTCAAACTCCTATGAAACACGTTCTGAGCAAGCTAATGAAACAGGTAATTCAAAGTTGGTCAAAGTTCGCTCATGTCCAGGATTCCCTATAAATAGTTACGATCCCATCACATGTACACTTTGTGGTGATGAGTTTTTGGTAAATCCACTTGAAGGCAGTTTCCTGTTTATCGATAATTGGAGACATTTTTCCATTCCTGAGGATATTGTTGTAGTGGGAATAGAGAATATGGAGAACTTTCGTATGATTCGAAAGCAAAGATCATTATTTGAGTCTGTATTGGGAGATAAACCGCTATTATTTGTTTCACGTTATCCGCAATCTACAGATTTGCGCAATTGGCTTTTGAATATTAAAAATAAGTACGTACACTTTGGCGATTTCGATTTGGCAGGAATCCACATCTTCTTGACGGAGTTCTATAAACACTTAGGTAATCGTTCATCTTTCCTAATTCCTTCCGACATCGAATTACGATTATCCAAAGGTTCATCTACCCGTTATAATGAACAATATGGGAAGTATCATACACTTAGTTGTGAGATACCCAATTTGCAGTCGCTCATAGACCTCGTAAACAACTATCATCGTGGCTACGATCAGGAGGGATATATTGAATAACGTACAAAAGATAATTAATGATGATGTAACATTTTCGAGTTTTCCATACTATAATAATGAAAGTTGGGACTAAGTAGGGACCAAGTAGAACATCTGCTTGCCAGTATGAAGCAGGCTGAATCAGCTGCAGAAATTCGACAGATTATGGGATTGGTAAATGCAAGTAAGTTCAAAAAGCATTACTTGGATCCACTTTTTGAACTTGGGGTTATTGAAATGACGCATCCCAAATCTCCAAAGAGTCCTAATCAGTAATACTATTTGACCGAATATGGTAAAACTCTATTAGATGAAAAATGAATAATGAGGGTTGTCTGGCTCTCATTTTTCATTTAATTTGTTTTGAGGTGAGGCGTTCCCGACTCACCAGGCATAATGTGTCTATCCAAATTTCTATGCAAAGGTACGAGCGGCTTGATTATGTTCAAGGTCAAGCCTACGGTTCTCGTAGAAAATCTCCACACCTTCGGGTAGTATTTTCTGTCGAAACCTTGCACTAAATCTTGCCCTTCCTCGTCCTCTCTGCAACGAAATTTAGGACAGACCCCTTACGCCCCGTTGGTGGGGGAGGGGTTAATTTTAAAGGTTTGAGTATGAACAGCATGTATAGAGAACTAAAGCCCGCAGAGGTTAAAAGAGCTTTGAAGCAGCCAGAGCATCGCACCCAAAGCGAGGTTAGAGCATACAGACTACTTCCCTACAGAATGAGATGTAGAGCTGAAAGGAATCCGCCTATAGCTTTTTGTGATAGCAAAGAGGCTTATTTTCCAGATCTTCTTCTGCGTAAGGAGAAAATCTGTATTGAGATAGATGGAAAATATCATAAGTACCGTAAAAAGAAGGATCTTGAACGTGATGAGATATTTAAATTTCATGGTTTTATTGTTGTCCGAGTTCTGAATGAAGATACTGAAGTTGATGTAGCTTTCTGGGAACGTTTACTTGAAGGATTGGAAAAGTTTGGTGAGCACAGATCGGATATTAAATCTTTCATTGTTGAATTACGTCAGTTGATAAATGATGAGATTAGTTCTTGGACAAAATACGATCCTGCAGAATAATCGTGTTGTTGACATGTTGAAAACTCCTAAAGGTTTTCAACTTGTCAACAGAATGACTTGACAACACTCCAAATTCTATATTTCTGCAGGATTATAATGAAGTGAATCCTGCAAAGAAATGGGCTGAGAAAAATGCTAATTTCAAAGTGTACACCCAATGTACACCCAACGTTGAAATATTTCAAAAACAGAGGTAAAAAAGAAAGTCCCCGTAAGTTGTTTACTTACAGGGACTTACGCGAGTTTTAAACTCTTTGGGTGCCCGGTGGGACTCGAACCCACGACATTCAGAACCACAATCTGACGCTCTAACCAACTGAACTACGGGCACCATGTTGGTTGCTTCCTTAAAAGCGAGTGCAAAGGTACGACTTTTTTTTGATATTACCAAACTAATTGCGTATTTTTTTTAGTATGGCATAAAAAAAGCCCCAATCTTCTCTATTACTTGAGGAGAGTAGGGGCTTTTTGTATGTCCGGAAGTTGACTTATTCGTTCTCGGCAGGAGCCTGAGCAGCGGGAGCCTCTTCCTGTACGGGGCTTGCGCCAAGACCATTAGCATTGCTGGGGCTGGTCATAGGAGCCTCAACGGCTTTCTCGATGGCGTTAACTGCATCTTCGTTCTTGGGGGCTACATATGCGCAAATAACGCTGACAGCAACCATGAAGGCAGCCAAGCTCCAAGTAGCTTTCTCAATGAAGTCAGTGGTCTTACGAACACCACCAATCTGGTTGTAAGAGGCGAAGTTTGAAGCCAAACCACCACCTTTTGATTCCTGAATCAGAACAATGCCAACCATCAGAATGGCGGCAATCACGATGAGGATCACTAAAAGAAAATAAGTTCCCATTTTGTTGTTTATTTTTTATTATTATTTATTATTAATTTCTCTAAGAAACGTATTTGGTCTGCAAAGTAAACATTTTTTTTCGGATTTTCCAAACTTAATTGCTGAATAATTTCTAAAGCTTTGGAATAATTGCCTTGTTTGATGTAAATTCGGGCCAAAGTTTCCGTAAAATATCCATTTTCACCCTGTTTGCCCTCTTTTTTACCCTCAAATGTATCATTATCGAGCTCAGGCTTCAGGGTTGGGTTCTCGTTGAGTATAATCTTGCCTTTGTCGTTATTTATGAACGAGTCAATAAGACTCTGTCCAATAAGTTGTGGCGCCTTGGCTGCTTGCTCACGTTCCTCTTCCGTCTCACTTTCAAGCAGATAAGCCACATAGTCCACGGCGGCATCGGCAGGTGTGGGCTTGCGCTTGGCCTTCTTCTCAGGTTCCTCCTCCTTGGGGAGCGAGTCCAGGAAGTCGTCAATCAGTGACAACGTACGACTGTCTCTTTCGTCTGGGCTGACGGCCTTCTTCTCTGTTTGCTGTTTCTGAGTCTTCAGCTGGTAGTGAGCAGCCTCAATCATTTGGAACAGCACCTTGCGGTCTGTGATATAGATGGCGGCCTGGCGCAGCTCCTGATCAAACGATGGGTCGTGCAGCAGATAAAGATTCTGCAGCAGAAGCAGTCGCGCCGATTGGAAATACGGATATAGCGCTAGCATAGAACGTAACTCATAGAGTGAGTCGCGGTCCATTCTCTCAGGGTGATCTATCAGTTCTACTATATCCATTCTATTACCAATTTGCTACTGTAGCGTTGAAAATCTGATCAATGATGTCTTTCGTCATCTGCGTCACAAGTTCCTCCTGTACAGAGTTAAGCGACTGCGTTGTTGCGTACGAAGCTTGGGATGTGAACTGGCGTTCAAAGTCCTGCTCGTGGTTCTTGTTGTTTGTGAACCTTACGTTGACGGTCATCGACAACTCCGTCTGAGCAGAATAGCCTTCGCTGCTCACCGACTTGTTGCGTTGTTCGTAACGTGTAATCTCACCCTCAATCTTCAGGTCGCCATTACGCTTCACCTGCGACAGCTTGGTGTGATTGGCATACTGGTCCTTCAGCGCTGTATTAAAGATGTTAGCCATGGGGCCCCACACGTAGTTAGAGCGGATGGGGAAGTCGGCAATCTGAATAGTCTTTGTTATGTCGTAGTTGATGCTGGCACCATTAAAGGTGTAGCACGACGACATAAAGAGCGATGCCACGAAAATCACCATCATCATGCCATACTGCTTCAGTCTGCGATAGAGTGTACGGTCACTGATGCCCAACTCCTGTGCTGCTTTCTTGCGGTTACCGTTGTTACGTTCCAAGGCCTTCTCCAACATCTGTCTGCTCAGGTCGCTCAGGTTTAAGTTCTCCTGTTCAGGTGTCGGCTCAATATACTCCTCAGCCTCAGCCTCCTCCATCATGGGATGGATGGACTGGATAGGTGTGATGGATGTTGACGCTGGTGCTCCAATGATGGTGTGCTTGTTCTGCACATCCTCCATCTGCTTCTTCAGCTGTCCCATCTCGCGACGCATGTCGTTCACGTTGCCACGCAACTCAAACAGAATCTTATATAGAATCTCACGTTCATTCTCAAACGAGTGGTCGCTGTTGCTGTTGTTCACCACAGCCAACTGAGTGGTCTCCTTATCCTGTGGGATAAACTGAGCCAGGATCTCAGGTGTGATGGTGCGCTCTTTGCTCAGAACGGAAATCTGCTCTGTGATATTCTTCAGCTGTCTCACGTTTCCTGGCCATTTGTAGCGCATCAGCATGTGCTTAGCCTCGTCGGTCAGTGAGATACGCTCCATACGGTATTTCTCAGCCATCTGCATGGCAAAGAGACGGAACAGCAGCACGATATCCTCGCCACGCTCACGCAGAGGCGGCATCTGGATGGGAATGCTGTTCAGTCGATAGTAGAGGTCCTCACGGAAACGTCCTTCGCTGATGGCCAGTCTGATGTTGACGTTGGTTGCTGCCACGATGCGCACGTCGGTCTTACGAATCTCCGTGCCACCAACGGGAATATATTCGCCCGTCTCCAGCACACGCAGCAGTCGGGCCTGTGTGGCCAACGGTAGTTCGCCTACCTCGTCAAGGAATAGCGTGCCCTTGTTGGCTGCGCCGAAATATCCTGGTGAGTCGTTGACGGCTCCTGTATACGAGCCTTTCACGTGGCCAAAGAGTTCCGAGTCGATGGTTCCCTCAGGGATAGAGCCGCAGTTGATGGCGAAATACTTTTCGCGCTTGCGAGGCGAGTTGTCGTGAATCACACGTGGGATAATTTCCTTACCCACGCCGCTCTCGCCAATGATGAGCACGCTCAAGTCCGTAGGAGCCACCTGCAGCGCCACGTCCAGCACATGGTTCAGCGCATCGCAGTTGCCCACGATGTTATATCTCTGTTTTATTCGTTGTAATTCAGCGTTATTCATAATTAGCTGACTTGTTTTCCTTAGGCGCTTTCGACTTGTCATCGCCTGATGAGCGGAAACGCACCTTCTCGCTGTCGTCGCGCTTCTCGTGATAGAGCTTTGGCAGCGGGTTCTGCATTGGCTCATCGTAGTTCTGGCGGTTGTGCCATACGTCGATAGCCTC
>Ga0265298_10007897_pt1 | contig 12861 bp, 5 predicted proteins | sample AusTroGonzalo_MG_3_FD_193486 | JGI IMG/M metagenome (GOLD analysis project Ga0265298, IMG submission 193486) | Bovine rumen microbial communities from tropical cattle in Woodstock, Queensland, Australia - Gonzalo_01 | ecosystem: Host-associated > Mammals > Digestive system > Stomach > Rumen ... | reverse complement strand
TTGAAGGCCAGTAAGAAGAAAACTCTGTCGTTTGACGTGGATTTCACATCTCCGTTGCAGATAGCAGATCAGAATGCTTTGATAGGCAAGATTGACGGGTATGCCGATGGTTGGAATGACGCCCAGCTTTTCACCACCGTCAATGGCGTGGAGCAAGAAGGCGTCCCTTCCGGACTAAAGGCTGTAAGCAATGTATATGTGAAGACAGACGGTAATATAAACAGCAAAGACAAAGGAACGATCACCGTAAAAGATGCCACAACGGCCATGTTCCTTATTACGGCAGCTACCAATTTTGTGAACTACCACGACGTCAGTGGCAAGCCTTCGGAGAAGACGAACCAGATAATGTCCAGTGTGATGGGCAAGAGTTTCGATAAACTGCTGAAGGCCCATTTGAAAAAGTACCAGGAACAGTACAACCGTGTTGTGCTGAACCTCCCAAGGTCGAAGAACTCTGGCTTAGAGACCGACCAGCGCGTGGCTGCCTTCGAGAAGGATGCCAGCGACCTTGATATGGTGGCGCTCATGATGCAGTATGGACGCTATCTGCTGATTTCGTCAAGTCAGCCTGGCGGACAGGCAGCAAACCTGCAGGGTGTGTGGAACAATAACGTCAATGCACCCTGGGATTCGAAATATACTATCAATATCAATGCCGAGATGAACTACTGGCCTGCTTTGGTGGGCAATTTGGCCGAGACGCAGGAACCTTTCTTCTCGATGATAAAAGACCTGAGCGAGACGGGTGCAAAGACGGCAAAGGAAATGTATGGCTGTAAGGGTTGGGTGGCCCATCACAATACAGATATTTGGCGTATTGCCGGTCCTGTAGACGGTACGCCTTGGGGTATGTTCCCCACAGGTGGCGCTTGGATGACCACGCATATCTGGCAGCATTATCTCTATACAGGCGATAAGGAATTCCTGAAGCAGTGGTATCCTGTGCTGAAGGGTGCTGCCGACTTCCTGCTTGGCTACATGCAAGTGTATCCCGCTGCTGGTGAAGTGAAGCAGGCTGCAGGATGGCTGATGAGTATTCCTACGGTATCTCCTGAACATGGACCTCGTGGAAAGAATACTAATGTGACTGCAGGTTCTACGATGGATAACCAGATTGCTTTTGATGTGCTCTCACAAACACTACAGGCAGCAAAGGTGCTTGGTGAGGATGAAAAATACATCTCAAACCTCAAATTCCAAATTTCAAATCTTCCTCCTATGCAGATAGGCCGTTACGGACAGCTGCAGGAGTGGATAATCGATGCCGACGACCCCAAGGATGAGCATCGTCATATCTCACACCTTTATGGCTTGTATCCCTCAAATCAGATTTCACCATATTCACATCCTGACCTGTTTACTGCTGCTGCCAATACGCTGAATCAGCGTGGCGATATGGCTACAGGCTGGAGTCTGGGATGGAAGACGAATTTCTGGGCTCGTATGCTCGATGGCAATCACGCATTCCGTATCATCAAGAATATGTTGCATCTGTTACCCGATGACCGTGCTGCCCGTCAGTATCCTAACGGACGTACCTATCCAAACCTCTTTGATGCTCATCCACCTTTCCAGATTGATGGAAACTTTGGCGTGTCGGCGGGTATCTGCGAGATGCTAGTACAGAGTCATGATGGTGCCGTTCAGCTGTTGCCTGCCCTACCTTCGGACTGGAAGAAGGGAGAAGTGAAGGGTTTGCGTGCACGTGGAGGATTCGTGGTGGATGAGGAATGGAATGAAGGCGAACTTTGCGCTACAGTAATTCGCTCAACGATTGGTGGAATCCTGCGTCTGCGTTCATACGTACCTTTGAAGGGAAAAGGATTGAAAGATGCTACTGGTGATTGTCCGAATGTTTTGCTTGCACCTGCTGAAATCAGAACGCCGTTGAAGTCGGCAGAACTGAAGGATTTTCAGTTGCGCCCCCTGCAGCGAGTCTATGAATATGATGTAGAAACGGTTGCTGGCGAGACTTATCGTTTCCAGAAACAATAAATGAGACAAAATGAAAAGAAAGCGACACATCCGACTTATGGGCGTGTCGCTTTTTTGTTGTAATTTTGCAGGCACAAACGTTATTTATAACTATAAACCATTTTTTTGATCAACACAATGAAGAAAACAAGATTGTTTGCTCTTACTGCACTCATTGCAATGAGCACCGCTTCATGGGCACAGTTCAGACAAGTTGACCCTAGGGAAAATGTCGGTCTGAAGGATGCCTACAAGGATTATTTTACTATTGGCGTGGCGCTGAATCAGCGAAATGTTAGTGACGATGCTCAGAAGGCTCTCACTATCAAACAGTTTAATAGTGTTACTGCTGAGAACGATTGGAAACCGGGAGAGATTCATCCGAAAGAGGGTGTATGGAACTTCGAACGTGCCGACAAGATTGCAGATTTCTGTCGTCAGAACGGTATTAAGATGCGTGGCCACTGTCTGTGCTGGCACTCTCAGTTTGCCGACTGGATGTTTACCGACAAGAATGGTAAGGATGTTTCAAAGGAAGTGTTCTATGAGCGCCTGCGTGAACATATCCACACTGTGGTGAAGCGTTACAAGGACGTGGTCTATGCCTGGGACGTGGTGAATGAGGCAATGGCTGATGATGGTGGTGGTCCACGCTGGGGATTTGGTCGTCCAGGTCAGGAACCGAGTCCTTATCGTCAGAGTCGTGCATTCAAACTCTGTGGTGACGAGTTCATCGCCAAGGCTTTCCAATTTGCCCGTGAGGCCGACCCCGATGTACAGTTGTTCTACAACGACTATAGCTGTGTAGATGAAGGTAAGCGCGAGCGTATTTATAATATGGTGAAGAAGATGAAGGATGCTGGTGTGCCCATCGATGGTATCGGTATGCAGGGTCACTACAACATCTACTTCCCAGATGAGGCTCAGCTTGAGAAGGCTATCGTTCGTTTCAAGGAGATTGTGAAGCACATCCATATCACTGAGCTCGACCTGCGTATGAACAACGAGAGCGGTGGTCAGCTGATGTTCTCACGTGGTGAGGCAAAGCCCCAGCCTGCTTATATGGCTACGCTGCAGACTGACCAATATGCCCGTTTGTTCAAGGTATTCCGTAAGCACGCAGACGTGATTGACAACGTTACGTTCTGGAATCTGGGTGATAAGGACTCATGGCTCGGTGTGAATAACCACCCACTGCCTTTCGATGAGAACTATCGTCCAAAGGCTTGCTATCGTGCAATCCGCGATTTCGATCCCGCACTTGACAATCGTCAGCCTAAGGAAGACTTTAAGCCTAATTTCTGGAATCAGCCAGGTCAGGAATATCCTCAGGTGAACAGCGAGGGTTATGCTCGCTTCCAGATTACAGCTCCCGATGCTAAGTCGGTTATCGTTAGCTTGGGTCTTGGTGGTCGTGGCGGTACCGTATTGAAGAAGGATAAGGATGGCGTTTGGACTGGTACAACTGATGGTCCTATGGATCCTGGTTTCCACTATTATCACCTGACTATCGATGGCGCTACTGTAAATGATCCTGGTACAGGTAACTACTTCGGTTCTTGCCGTTGGGAGAGTGGTATTGAGATTCCTGCTCCCGATCAGGACTTCTATGCTAACCGCTTCGATGTTAAGCATGGAAAGATGGTACAGGTTCAGTTCCCCTCAAAGAGCACTAACCTGGTGAAGGTTGCTAATGTTTATCTGCCACCTACCTACGATGGAAAGAAGCGCTTCCCTGTACTCTACCTGCAGCATGGCTGGGGTGAGAACGAGACCAGTTGGCCTGTTCAGGGTTGTGCCGGACTTATCATGGACAACCTCATTGCTGAGGGTAAGACGAAGCCTTTCATCATCGTGATGACCTACGGTATGACGAATGATATTAAGTTTGGTGGTATCGGTCAGTTCACAGCTAAGGAGTTCGAGACCGTGCTCTGTGATGAGCTGGTGCCTTACATTGATGCCAACTTCAAGACTAAGGCTGACAAGTGGAACCGTGCTATGGCAGGTCTGTCAATGGGTGGCATTGAGACAAAACTGATCACGACGCGTCGTACCGAGATGTTTGGTTACTACGGTCTGCTCAGCGGTGGAACTTATATGCCTGAGGATATCAAGGATCCCAAGCAGGTGAAGGTTATCTTCGAGAGCTGCGGTTCGAAAGAGAATCCTGAGGGTATCAATGCTTCTGTCAATGCACTGAAGGCTGCAGGCTTTGATGCTCATGGCTTTGTCAGTGAGGGCACTGCTCATGAGTTCCTCACATGGCGTCGCAGTCTCCGTGAGATGGCTCCACTGCTCTTTAAATAAGAGTAATGTAACATATTTTAATGTAATCGAAACAAAATGCGGCACATGTTGCCGCATTTTTTTGTTACCTTTGCAGCGTAAAAATCAAAAACCAATAACGATGAAACGAAATCTACTTATTTCAGGCTTGTTACTTTTGTCGGCTATTTGTGTTGCGCAGACAAAAAGTACAGTAAAATTTGATACTTCAGTGAAGCATCAGCATATCACAGGTTTTGGCGCATTCGTATGTTCGCCACAATTTACTTATAACCACATGTCGTCCACGGAAATTGGTAAGGTATGGGGGACTTCAAGTACGTTGGGTTGTAATATCATGCGTCTCTATATCCCTATTGGCAAGAATGCGTGGTCACAATCGCTGGCAACAGCCAAGGATGCTAAGAAGAAAGGGCTTATTGTCTTTGCGTCACCTTGGGGACAGCCTGCCGAGTGGAAAACTAACGGTACTTCTAATGCTAAGAATAGCGATGGTACGCTGGGGTATCTGAAGAAAGAGAACTGGGCTGACTATGCGCAGTATCTTGAGGATTATGTGCAGTATATGCGACAGAATGGTGTTGAATTGGATGCAATTTCCATTCAGAATGAACCCGACTGGCAGGCTTCTTATGCTGGTTGTATGTGGAGTGCCAGTGATATTGCTGATTTTGTGAAGACTTATGGTCGCACTATCAGTTGTAAGATTATGGCACCAGAGACATTGGCTGTTAGTGATACTTATGCTAACGCACTGAACAAGACTGATGTGCTCGATTGCTTTGATATCTATGGCGGACATCAATATGGTGGCATCCAGTCGGCCTATAAGAACCTGGGTAAGAAAGGTAAGGAGATTTGGATGACTGAGTATCTGATAAACTGGAACGAGAACCAGTCAACATCTCGTAATTTTGACTTTACGAAAGATTTCTTTGATTTCTTCCGTGCTATCAATACCTGTATGCTGGGCGATTTCAACGCTTGGATACACTATGCTGCCAAACGTTACTATGGATTCATTGGCGATGGCCAAAACGGAACTTCCAACGGTGCTATCACCAAACGTGGTTATATCATGGCACACTTTGCCAAATTCGCAACTGGTATGACACGTATTGATGCAGATCTTGCTGGAATGGAAGGCTCTGCCTATCTGTCGCAGTCGGGAGATACCATTGTTGCTGTGATGGCCAATGCTACAGACAATGCGATTGAGACGACCTTCGACCTGCCGTTCTATACTCAGCAGGGAGAACTTCGAACAACGGCTAAGAGTCAGAGTTTCAAGAAGACTGCTATAACGCTGGAAACAGAGGCTTGTCGTCCTGTGGTTACTGTTGCTGCTCAGAGTGTGGTGACGGTGCAGTTCGTTAAGTCGCGGGATCGTCAGGTTTCTAATATGAAAGGCAGTGCCACCTATTTCGACCGCAAGCGTCTTGATGATATGACGACGACAAAGACGAACTTCGGTACGGCTTATAAGTTGTCGGGAAAGACGGGCAAGAAGTTTGATAGCGATAACTCTCTCATTTCCAGCCGAAAGAACCTGACCTATGGCTATATTGTCCTTGATGATGCCTATACGCAACTCGTTATGCATATTAATAAGGTGACGTCAACAGGTTCGCTGACGGCAGGAAAACCAACGCTTTATTATGTCAATGCCAGGGGTGAGGTGGCTACTCATGAGTATGCACGATTAGATTTGGGTAAAGCAGAGAATTTTGATGTGGTATTCGACTTGTCTTCAGCAGCGTTGACAGATGGCTGTATAGGTCTTTTATCATTGACTTGTGATAATACGCAGTCGCATCTTACCATTAATTTTGGTGATGTGTACCTTACTAGCGGTAATGCTTTGTATGCAGGTTCGCTTTCTGGTGAATATGTGGGTGATGACTCTAATGTACTGGAGTTCAGTTCAGATCCATCTTGTACCAGCATTGATATGACGGCAGTTACAAATCTTCCTGCAACGTTGCCTTGGCTAGAGGGTAGCAATCGTGTGGTCTATGTGAAGGGCGAAAGTGAACTGACAGGAACGAACGTGGTGAAAGATAGTATCTGTGCCTCGCTTGTGTTGAATGAGGCATGGGGCACGTTCCGTCCAGCTAAGTCGTTTGGTGCAATTGCTGCTTCTTATACATGTGTTGTTGATGGTCAGCATATTGTTCAGTTGCCATTCCAGGCATTAGTACCTACTGGCGCTATTGTCTATTTGTTGACTGACGACTTGAAACCTGTAGCTGTGAGTGATACTGTGCCTGCCAACCAACCTGTTGTCATAGAGGCTCAAGGTGAGGTGACGTTCCTTGGAAAGGGTGAAGTTCGTTATATGGCTTGCCCATTGTCTGATGAGATACTCCCCATTTCGACTCCGACTGGTATTTTTGCGATTAGTTCTGACATACCAGTAAAGGAACATCGTATTTATGATTTGCAGGGTCGCATGGTGAAGGCTCAGCCAAGAGAAGGATTATATATAAAGAACGGACGAAAATATCTTATTAAATAATGAAATATATTCTTTCTACTCTTCTGGCTACGCTGGTTGCTACGGCCGCTATGGCACAGCCACGCTTCAGTCAGCCTCACGGTCTTTACGACGTGAACAGTTTGCAGGTATCTATTGAAGGTAAGGCAGGTGCTGATATCCGTTATACAACCGATGGTAGTGAACCAACGGCATTAAGCACAAAATATGGGGGGCCTTTAACATTAAAAAAGACCACGTTGTTGAGGGCTGTTGAGGTGTCTGGTGATTCTCTTTCACCTATCACTACGGCATCTTATATCTTTATGAATTCCGTGCTGAATCAGCCGAATAATCCTGCTGGTTATCCAGATACGTGGGGACAGTATACACAGATTAGTGGTACAGCGAAAGCCGACTATGAGATGGACCCAGAGATGATAGGCAATCAGACTCTGCGTAATAAGATTGTGGCTGGTTTGAAGGATTTACCTATTCTGTCTATCGTGTCTGATAAGGATAATTTCTTCAGTCACGAGAATGATTCCGTCAGGGGTGGTATCTACATCTTTACAGGTCCTCCTGTAGGTGATAATACTGGTCACGGGTGGACGCGTCCTGCTAGTGTGGAACTCATAGGAGGTCCTCAAGGTCATGATTATACGGGTGATTGCGGTATTCGTCTGCATGGTGGTCACGGTCGTTTGGCTGAGAAAAACCCCAAGCACTCCTTCCGCTTGGTCTTTAAGAAGGAATATGGTAAGAAGACGATGAAGTATCCTTTGTATGGCGAGAACGAACCCAGTCAGTTCAACCAATTGGTGGTGCGTTGTCATTTTGGTAATGCCTGGCAGCACTGGGCTGAGGACAATCGTCAGAAGGCGCAATATACGCGCGACGTATGGGCTCGCCGTATGCAGCGCAAGATGGGACATACCAGTGTCAATGCGCTTTACGTACACTTATTCCTTAATGGTATGTACTGGGGTCTCTATAATATCGCTGAGCGTGTGGATGACCAATATGGTAAAGACCACCTGGGCGGAAAGAAGAGTGATATCGATGTCATTAAGATTGAAGAGGATGGTGGCAATCATATCGAGGCCAGTGAAGGTGATTTGACTGCTTGGCAGTTGATGGTCGAGACTGCCTCAAAGGCTTCTGATGATAAGTATTATGAGAAGTTAGATACCTTGCTTGATATCAATAGTTTCATTGATTATATGCTGATTAATCAGTATGCGGGTAATACGGACTGGGATCATCATAACTGGTATGCCATTCGTCGTCATAATAACGATAGCACTGCCAGCGAGGGCTTCCGTTTCCTCTGCTGGGACTCCGAGTTGATTTTCGGTAGCCAATGGGAGAATGTGTTGAGCAAGAACAATGGCAGTCAGTTTCCAACCGGTATTTTCCATAATCTCTTGAAAAACGAGAAGTTTGCCCGTCGTTACGTAAGACGGGCCAAGGAGGTGCTGGCTGATAATGGTTTCTTGGGTGAGGAATCTGTAGTTCAGGTATGGGATAGCTTGTATCACACGATTGAAACAGCTCTCTATGATGAGGCTGCCCGCTGGGGCGACTATCGTCGTGATGTGCATCGCTGGCAGAGTGGGGGACAACTCTATACTGTAGATGACTTCTATATCCCTGAGCGTAATCGTCTGTTGTATGAGTATTTCCCCAATCGTAGTGCAAAGGTGCTGGATGATATCCTGAGCTATGTGAATGTGGATGATTTCGAAGCACCGGAAGAGTGGGTGCCTATGACGCGTGATATGTTCTATGTATGGAATGGTACAGGGGCAGATGCAAAACCAGTACAGGATTGGAACCTTGATTGGAACCTAGGCTCATCTTTGAGCGGTGGTAATGTTGTGGTTGGTTCAAATTCTGTGACTTATAATCAATTTGCTGACCTCAGTAAGTATGAGCGCCTTATTGTGCGAGGCTCTGGTAGTGGATTCCGTATCGTTGCTAATCGTCTGGAGGATCATGGTCCATATAAAGAACTGATAACTGATATCAATGAACAGAGTCCTTATTGGGATTCCGAATATGGTGTACTCTCTATTCCTTTAGAGGTGCTAAGCAATAAAAACGATTCTAAAGGTGCCTCGCGTATTGATGGGTTCGTTCATCTGAATACCATTAAGGTGAGCTCTGGCAACCAACTCACGGTGAAAGACCTCTATTTGGTTCCGAAGCCCGAAGTCAATAGCGTAGACATGGCTCTACGTAGTCAGGTCAATGATGGAAAATACTATAATCTGAACGGTCAGGAGGTGAAATATCCAACAAAAGGAATGTATATCAGAAACGGTCGGAAGGTCGTTATTAGATAAAGGCTGAAAAGTTATCGATAAGGAGTGCAATGATAACATTTTTTCAGAAAAAGAATGTGTATGAGCTACACGTAAATCTTGAAAAAATGCTTATCTTTGCACTCACTTTATGCGAGACCTAATCTTAAAAATACGTCAATCTCTATCCGCAAGGCTCAGTCTTTGTGTCGTTGGCTTTGCAGCCATCTTTTTTGTCGTTGCCCTCTTGGTGATGTTCCGCTATGCACGTACTGCCGTGAAAGAAGAAGCACTTGCAAAGTCGGAGGCTGCTTTAGATGGTATGATTCAACGAATAGACAACCGCCTTCGTGACGTAGAACAAGCTTCAGTGAATATGCATTGGAATGTAGAGCATCATCTTCATGAGCCTGCAGTCCTTCAAAAGCTTACCCGTAAGATGCTGGATTGCAACCCCAGTGTTGTGGGCTGTGCCATTGCCTTAGATCCTTCATTTTGTGAGGATAAGGATTGTCAAACGATGTTCTGCTCTTTCCGTGGGCGTGATTCTATTTCTATTTCCGACCATTTTGGCAATCGACCTTATACAGAACAGGAATGGTACACCATACCTTTTTCTTTGGGAGAGCCTAGTTGGAGTGATCCTACCATAGAAAACCTTCGAGGTGGTTATCCCGTGATGGGCTATAGTATTCCTATAAGGAGTGAGGGACGTGTAGTTGGCATCTTTGTAGCTGCAATATCGTTAGAATGGTTGTCATACACAATTGAGGAGGCTCGTCCATTCTCACGCACCTTTTGTACTCTGATGAATCAGAGTGGTGCCTTTATTATCCATCCAGATACTGCGTATCTGCAGGCACGTACTGTGTATCAGCAGTTAGCGGAATTCCCTGATGAGAACATGCAACAACTGGCTGATGCCATGTTGAGAGGTGAGTCTGGCTATATGTCAGTGAACATTTACGGCACAGATTGCTATGTGTTCTATAAACCTTATAAAAACACAGGATGGTCGGCCAATATTGTCAGTCTGAAATCGGATGTCTTTGCTACATACAATCGTTTACTGAAGCGTATGTTTTTCATTATGATAGGAGGCTTCCTGTTAATGCTCGCCTATGTATGGCATGTTATTCATTTCCAACTTCGTCCGCTCCAGCTTCTTGATGCCTCAGCACAGCGATTGGCATCAGGCCATTTTGATAAACCTATTGAGGATAGCTATCGTAAAGATGAAGTTGGTGCCTTGCAGAATAGTTTCCGGGCAATGCAGCGTTCTCTTGGTCGATATCTGACTGTCATAGAACAACGCCGAAAAGTGCTTGATGAGCAGAATGAGGCTCTGCGCTTAACGCGTGAAAAAGTGCGCGAGGCCGACAGATTGAAGTCTGTCTTGGTACATAATATGACAGACCAGATGGTGCAGCCTGTGACGAGAATCAATAATTTGGTCAATACCATTTATAATGAACATGCCCATTTGGAGCATGAAGAGGTGGTGAAAATGGTCAATGAAATGTCTGAGCATACACGAACAGTTACACGCCTGCTTGACAAGACTATTGAGGTGTCGTTGAATAAACAAACAGAAGAGTGATGACTAAGCCGTTACGAAGACTACATAATTCTATGATTGCGCGGTTGGTGGCTTTTATCCTGCCATTTATCGTGGTGGTGTTCACTGTCTCATTGGGCTTTTTGTTTCAGTGGTCGCGTGACATGGTGCGTCAGGAGGCAATTGAGCGTGCCGATCTGATGCTCAATAATACATCTCTACGCGTAGGAGGTTTCTTGAATGAGATTCAGACTGCAACTAATAATACTTTATGGTTGGTTAATGAGAACCTGATTCCTGATTCGCTGCTAAATTATTCTAATCGTGTGGTGAGTCAGAATCCTGATGTCAAAAGTTGTTCCATTACGATGGAACCTGATTTCTTCCCTCAATATGGTCGTAATTTCTCTGTCTATTCTCGTCGTGATGGAGATAGCCTGGTTTCAATAGTGGAGGAACCTTATGATTATTATAGTAAGGTGTGGTACAAGAGTGCCTATGATGCAGATAAGCCCGTGTGGACTGACCCCTATGATGATAATAATGAGGGCTCTTCATCCTTATCAGAATGGATTTCGTCATATTCCGTTCCCATTAAGGACAAGGATGACAACACGATAGGTGTTATATCTACTGACATATCTTTGAAACGTCTCTCGATGACGATATCGGAAGAGGTGCCATATGATCATTCTTACTTCATGATGTTAGGTCAGGAGGGACACTATTTCGTACATACCGACACAACGAAACTTGCAAAGAAAACAATCTTCGATGATTTGGACCCATTGACGCAGGCAGATATTATTGCCTTGGGGCATGAGATGATTGCGGGAAATAATGGTTATATGGAAGTTGTGGTAGATGGTGAGAAATGTTTGGTGTTTTACAAACCACTAGAAAACACATCTTGGAGTATAGCCCTGATTTGTTGGGAAAGTGATATATTCAGAAGTTATAACAACCTTCTTTATGTTATTGCGCCTTTACTCTTTATCGGCTTATTGCTCTTGGTGTATTTCCTGCATCGCATTGTTAATTATTTCATTCATCCCCTGAATCGGTTGGCTTCGCAGACACGTCATATAGCCGATGGAAATTTCAATGTACCAATGCCTACCACTACTCGTGTAGATGCAATTGGACGCCTTCAGAATAACTTCTCGGCTATGCAGCAGTCGTTAGCCCGCTATATTAGTCAATTGGAACGAGTCAATGAGGAAACTGAGCAACGTAATGCAGAACTGGCCGGCGCTACACAACAGGCAGAAGAAGCAGCGCAGCGTCAGGTGTCCTTCTTGCAGGATCTTCTCCATCAGATTCGCACACCGCTGAATATCATCATGGGTTTTGTGCAAATCTTGCGTGATGACTATGCCGTTATTCCACGTGAAGAATTGGCTACCATTACCCATGCGATGAAGCATAATTCCAATGCTATTAGTCGTCGAGTCCACATGCTGATGGAGGCATCGTCTATTGACTTAGACCAAACGGTAGAGCGTAATGATAGTGTGACCTGCATGGAACTGCTGAAGGAGGTTGAAAAACTGAATGTAGAACGTGCGTCTGGAGGGGCTCCGCTCCAAATTGAATCGCTTGTTGACGAAGGACTAAAGATAAGGGTCAATAGGAAATCCGTAGTCAAGGTGCTCAATGAGTTGGTACATAATGCCCAGAAATACGGCTTGGTTCCCGGTCACGAGAAAGATACCCCTATTATCTTGCGTGCACGTCTGGGTTATAACAAGCTTATTTTCTCTGTCGAAGACAAAGGCCCTGGTGTACCTGCCGACTATCGCGCAAATATCTTTAATCCGTTTATCAAGGCCAACAGCTTCTCTGAGGGGTTAGGGTTAGGCCTGTTTGTTGCCCAACGGTATGCTGTCATGATGGGTGGTAACTTGACGCTCGATGAAGGCTATACTTCTGGTGCCCGTTTCATCCTGTCAATACCTCAATAAGAGCAAATATACGTTCATAAAAAAAGAGGACGCATCAAGTATCTTTTCTTGGTGCGTCCTCGTTTTTATGTGTAAAGCTTATGCGTTCTCTGCGTCGATAGCCTTAATCTTTTCCTTGACCAACTGCATGTCATCCTTGAGCTTCTGAATCTTGCGGTTCATCTCTTCAATGAGGCTGTTGCCCTTCTTGCTGCTGGCTGTAAGGAAGCCCAGGTTGTTCTCATAGGTCTGAATGTCCTGCTTCAGGTTGTCGTACTGACGCATCAGGCGCTGACGTTCGTTGTCCAGAGC
>Ga0265298_10007896_pt1 | contig 12862 bp, 7 predicted proteins | sample AusTroGonzalo_MG_3_FD_193486 | JGI IMG/M metagenome (GOLD analysis project Ga0265298, IMG submission 193486) | Bovine rumen microbial communities from tropical cattle in Woodstock, Queensland, Australia - Gonzalo_01 | ecosystem: Host-associated > Mammals > Digestive system > Stomach > Rumen ... | reverse complement strand
AATGCGTGAAATCCGCGGCAACAAGATTAGCATCATTTTCCAGGACCCCATGACCTCACTGAATCCGACGTTCACCATCGGGAACCAGTTGGAGGAAGCTATTCTGCTTCACACAAACCGGAACAAGAAAGAGGCGGAAGAACGGGCCATTGAAATGTTGCGCCTGGTCGGTATTTCGGAACCGGAAAAGCGGATTAAGCAATATGCTTTTGAATTGTCTGGCGGTATGCGCCAGCGTGTTATGATTGCCATGGCGCTGGCCTGCGAACCGGATATCCTAATTGCTGATGAACCGACGACGGCACTGGACGTCACGATCCAGGCGCAGATTCTGGAACTGATTCTTGACCTGCAAAAGAAAATGGGCATGGCTGTCATTATGATTACCCATGACATGGGTGTTATTGCCCAGATCTGCGATGAAGTGATCGTCATGTATGCCGGCAGTGTTTGTGAACGAGGAACGGCGGACGCGATTTTCTACCATCCCTGTCATGAATACACGAAAGGATTGATGCGTTCCATTCCGGACATGAATGACGATGACAAAAAGCGTCTGGTTCCGATATCCGGAACGCCGATCGATCTGCTGCATATGCCTCCGGGATGTCCGTTCGCGCCGCGGTGCGACCGGGCGATGAAGATCTGCCTGAAGGAAAAGGCAAAGGAATACTGGGTTGGACATGATCAACTGTCTGCGTGCTGGCAGAATATTAAAGACGGGATTTGTTCTACGGAGCGTCCGGAAAAAGAGGAGGAAGAGGCCTGATGGAAAATAAAGAAAGAGCCTTTACTCCGGATCCTGAATTTCTCCTGCAGGTTCGGAATCTGAAACAGTATTTTCCGATTAACACCGGCTTTATGAAAACCACCATGCTCAAAGCGGTGGACGATGTTTCCTTTGACATCCGGAAGGGGGAGACCCTTGGCCTGGTAGGCGAGAGCGGCTGCGGAAAAACGACAGTGGGCCGCACGATTCTTCAGCTGTATAAACCCACAGGAGGAGAAATCTGGTTCAAGGGAAAGAGGATCGACAATAAGGAAGACCTGAAAGAATTCCGCCGTCAGGCACAGATGGTTTTTCAGGATCCTTATTCGTCCCTGAATCCCCGTATGACGGTTGCCGATATTGTGGCAGAACCAATTGACGTACATAAGATGTACGCGACCAAAAAAGAACGGGAAGAACGGATTCATGAACTGATGACCTTGGTAGGTCTGAACACGGAACACGCCACGCGCTATGCGCATGAGTTTTCCGGCGGGCAGCGTCAGCGGATCGGAATTGCCCGGGCGCTGGCATCCCAGCCCGAGTTTATTGTTTGCGATGAGCCGGTATCCGCGCTGGATGTTTCTATTCAGGCTCAGGTGATCAATATGCTGGAGGATCTGCAGAACCGCTTTGGGCTGACCTATCTGTTCATTGCGCATGATATCAGCGTTGTGAAGCATATTTCCAACCGGATCGCCGTGATGTACCTCGGACATATGATGGAGATGGCTTCCGCCAATGAACTGACGAAGCATCCGCTGCATCCCTATACGATTTCTTTGATGAGCGCCGTCCCGATTCCGGATCCGAAGATCAGCCGTCAGCAGCAGCGGATTGTGTTGAAAGGCGATGTTCCAAGTCCCCTGAAGGTTCCGGAAGGTTGCCCGTTCCAGCCGCGGTGCGAAAGAGCGACAGCGGAATGCGCGAAGACCTGTCCCGCCATGCGGGAAGTGGCTCCAGGCCATTTTGCGGCTTGCCACAACATCTAAGTTTGTTATTTCCGCCGGAAGGCGTGAAAAATTATTACCAAGGAGGAATCCCCATGAAAAAAATCCTGGCTCTCGTGCTGGCTCTGGCAATGGTGCTGAGCGTGCTGTCCTTCGCTTCTGCGGACGAAGGAAAGACCATCAGCCTATTCCTGGGCGGCGGTACCCCCCTCTCGATGGATCCTGCGCTGAATAGTGCTTCTGCTGGATCCAACATTATCCGTTCCGCGTTTGCGGGTCTGACCGGTTTCCAGTACAACGAAGCCGGCGAACCCGAAATGAAGCCGGAACTGGCCGAATCCATTGACATTTCCGAAGACGGCCTGACCTATTCCTTCGTGCTTCGTGAAGGCCTGAAATGGTCCGACGGCACCGACTGCACCGCTACCCAGATCAAGGAATCCTGGGAGCGTGCCGCTTCCGCCGAACTGGGCGCCGACTACGGCTTCCTGTACGACGTGATCAGCCGCAACGATGACGGTACCCTGGCCATCGATGTAGACGATGCCGCCCGTACCTTTATTGTGCATCTGCCCCAACCCTGCGCATACTTCCTGGATCTGTGCGCGTTTGTTCCGTTCTATCCTGTACGTGTGGATCTGGCAGATAATGAGGGCATCTGGGCCACCAAGCCCGAATCCTATATCGGACTCGGTGCCTTCAAGATGGTTGAGTATTCCGTGGACGACAAGATCGTCTTCGAAAAGAACCCCTACTACTGGAATGCGGACGCTGTGAAGCTTGCCGGACTGACATTCTATCTGTCCGAAGACAACACTGCTATCCTGACTGCCTATGAAAACAACACCGTGGATTACATTCAGTCTATCTCTTCTTCCGAGTTCGAGCGTCTGAATGCGACCTATCCCGGCGAACTGGAGTTCTATCCGACACAGGGCACCTATTACATTCTGTTCAACGTTTATAAGGATCTGAGCCCCGCTTCCAAACAGCTGACTGTGCAGGAGCAGAGCAAGGCCCGTTTCGCGCTGGGACAGCTGATCAATCGCTATGAGGTTGTGACGTATGTGACCAAGGGCGGTGAAGTGCAAGCGACCGGCTTCTTCCCGAAGGGACTGGCGGACGGCCTGAACAGCGACGTTCGTTCTGCCGCTGACTACGGCGTATGGTACGAAGGCACCAACGAGATCTCCGACGTAAATCCGGATCTGACCGTGGACCAGGTGACTGCGCTGCAGACCCTGATCGACCTGGGCTATCCCTACACCGGAACGATCGAGGGTGGCGACCTGACCTTTACGGACTTCCCCTCCATCGAGTTCGCGTTCAACAACAGCGGCAACAACGCTCTGATCATCCAGTATGTCCAGGAGACCTGGAACAAGTTCGGCATCAAGGGCGAAGTCAACCAGGAAGCCTGGGCGACACTGCAGACCAAGCTGAAGGCTGGTGACGCTGAAGCTGCCCGTATGGGTTGGGTTGCTGACTTCAACGATGTTGTAAACTTCCTGGAGATCTTCATTTCCGCTTCCGGAAACAACTATCCGCGTCTTGGCCGCGACATCGGTGACTACAAGCGCAACAGCGAAGTGACCAAGGATGCCGGCCTCGGAGCCTACTGGGGCGAGAATGGCGACAAGACCTGGGCGGAGGCTTATGACTCTGTGGTTGACGCTGTGAAGGCTGCCACTGATCCCGCTGAGCGCGCCAAGCTGGCCGCGGAAGCTGAAAAGATCCTGATGGCCACCGGCGGCGTGAACCCGCTGTATTACTACACCACTGCTCAGATGCTCAAGCCCAACGTCCATAACGTTATCCGTCTGGCGACTGGCGACGTCATCTGGACCTATGCGGATAAAGACTGATAAAACCTTTATCGATCTTTCGGGAGCTGTTGCGAAAGCAACAGCTCCCTTTTTAGAGATGGTTAAAAATGCTTGTATTCCGATAAAGAATCAAAAATGGGTGAAAAGCATTGAAAAACAAATGAAAAGAAGAATGATGATTAAAATTGCTTAGCGGAATGTCGAAAAAAATGAGATTCCGCTAAGCAATTTGAGTGGATATGAATTGATAGGTCATTGACTGAATTGAACCGGTGACTTATTATTGCGAGGAGTATTTGAATCTGATAAGCGGACAGGTATTGCCAGATGATTTGTTTGAAAAATGCGAGCATTGAAGTCTGGCTGAAGACAGGATTGGCATGAAACAGGAGTCGGGAGGAAGAAAAATGGCAACAGATGCAAAGAGCATGAAGCGGGACAGGAGCGATTATCAGATCCTGTTTACACCGCAGGGATTTGAACCGGATTTCCCGGCTTCTCCGGAAGGAGAAAAGGATGCGGAAAGATATCTGGAAAAGCCATGGGAATCCGTATATATGCTTGGATTCACTCCGCCCGATGTTTCGGAGGGGAGTACATTTCACTGGCTGCATACGCTGGGGTTATCGTATGTCAGAACGCTGACCCGGCAGCCCGGACTGGAGATCAGCCGGGAACAGACGACGGTAGATCTTCTGCCGGAGGAATGCTCCCGGCTGATGGATGCGCTGCCTTTCGGAATCGGAACGGAGTATGTTACGGAGGACTGGCTGCAAAATGCCTGGAACAGGATGACGGAAGTCTTCTGTCGGGAAATATCAGTTTACGATCAGACCGCGGCACTCTATTTTACGGAAAAACTGCAGGATCTCCGGATTCCGGAAAGGGTTTTCTTCCACCTTGTGGAGAGCAAACAGGAAGACTTTCCGTTTGCTTTTCTGGCCACGTATTCCACCCGGGACGGAGCCGGAAAGGTGCGCCATCAGCCGCTGAGTTACGCTTTGATCGAATACAAACAATCCAGGGACAAACTGCTGTCGCTGCTGGCCTGCCTGAACAGGGCTTCAGACGCCTGTCCGCTCATTGCGGAATTTGTTTCTTCCGGGGAATTGTTTCATCCCCTGCGCCTGAGCGCTGAGGAAGCCTGGGAGATTCTCCGGAAGGTTCCGGAAATTGAGGAAGCGGGTATTTCCTGCCGTCTTCCGGACTGGTGGAGAAGGAAAGCCTGCTCGGTATCTGTTACGGTCTCCATCGGCGAGAAAGGGAAATCCATTCTGAACACAGACAGTCTGCTGAGCATGACGCCTGCCCTGACCGTTGACGGAGAGAAACTGTCAAAGTCGGATATCAGGAAGCTGCTGGCCCAGTCGGAAGGATTGGCTTTTGTCAAGGGAAAATGGGTGGAGGTAGACCATGAAAAGCTGCGGGCTCTGCTGACGGAAATGGAGAAGTATGGCGGAGACCTGACGATGATCGAGGCGCTGCGTATGCAGGGCGGCATGACGGAAAAAGACGGACAGAAGGAAGTGGAAATTACCAGCGGTGCTTACCTTGCCCAGCTGCTGGACCGGTTGCGGCATCCGCAGAAGCTGAAAAAACCTGAACTGCCGACGGGAATCCGGGCAACGCTGCGGCCCTATCAGGAAGCGGGCTATGCCTGGCTGGATCAAATGGCCGGTTTGGGATTCGGTGCGTGTCTTGCGGATGACATGGGTCTTGGAAAAACATTGCAGGTGATCACGTATCTGGCTGAAAGACGGCAGATGAATCCGGAGGAGAAAAACCTGCTAATTGTTCCGGCTTCTCTGATCGGAAACTGGGAAAAGGAGCTGCACCGTTTCGCGCCGGATCTGACAGTCTGTGTGCTCCATGGGTCGACTGCGGCAAAACTGGCGGAGGAACTACAGGCGTCTGACGCGTTTCTGACGATTACAACCTATGGGATGGCAGGCCGTCTGACAGGTCTTGCGGAAAGAACCTGGGACTGCGTGATATTGGATGAGGCGCAGGCCATTAAGAATCCCGGAACACAGCAAAGCAAGGCTGTGAAAAAAATACCTGCCCGATACAGGATCGCGATGACCGGAACGCCGATCGAAAACAATCTGAGCAATCTCTGGTCGCTGTTTGATTTCCTGAACAAAGGGCTTTTGGGTACCGCCAAAGAGTTTGACAGCTATACAAAAGCGCTGCGGGAGAAAGGCAGCTATGTCGGTTTGAAACGGATGGTTTCCCCGTTTATCCTGCGGCGGCTGAAAACGGATCGGAATATTATAGCGGATCTGCCTGAGAAACTGGAAATGACGGACTATGTGGAACTTACGCGAAAGCAGATCGCTCTGTATAACAAGGAAGTGCTGGACCTGGAGGAGAAACTTCAGGGCCAGGAAGAAACGGGGATTGCCCGGAAGGGACTGGTGCTGCAGAGTATCTCCCGCTTCAAACAGATCTGCAATCACCCGGATCAGTATCTGGGACTGGAAGCCTATGATCCAGCAGACAGCGGAAAGATGCAGACGCTGATGGAAATCTGCGAAACGATCCGGGAGAAGCACGAAAGAGTGCTGGTGTTTACCCAGTACAAAGAGATCACTGCGCATCTGGACGAAATCCTGAATCAGGTATTTGGCAGAAAAGGTCTGGTGATTCATGGGGATGTGAAAGTGAAGGACCGCACACGGCTGGTGGATGAATTCAACGGGGATGCATATGTGCCTTATATGATCCTGACAATAAAGGCCGGCGGTACAGGACTGAACCTGACCCGTGCGAACCATGTCGTTCTTTTCGATCGCTGGTGGAATCCTGCAGTGGAAAACCAGGCAGTGGACCGGGCTTTCCGGATCGGGCAGACAAAAAATGTGATGGTTCATAAATTCATTACCCGTGCAACGATTGAGGAGAAGATTGCAGAGTTGATTGCTTCCAAAGAGCAGATGGCCCGGGATATTATCGGGGCAAGCGGTGAAGCATGGCTGACCGAAATGAGCAATCAGGAGATCCTGAATCTGGTGAAGCTGGAGGTGTAAATGTAATGGCAAGGAGAAGAAGCAGCTCATGGGGCTGGGGATATTCATACACCAGCACCGGGCAGGTGGAAGCTTCCGCGCAGAAAGCGGTGGTTGACGCGAAGAAAAAAGGCCTGACATACCATCCTGTAGTGATCCAGGGAAACAAGATTGCCAAAACCTGGTGGGGAAAGAGCTGGTGTGAGAACCTGGAACGGTACGCGGACTATGCCAACCGTCTTCCCCGCGGAAGAAGCTATGTCCGTCACAATGCCGTCGTGGATCTGCAGCTTGAAAAAGGTGTTGCTCACGCGAAAGTGCAGGGTTCTTCGCTGTACAGGGTGGAAATACATTTTGATCCGCTGGATCCGAAAACGGAGAAGGAACTGGGAAAGGCCTGTTCGGAACAGATCCAGAATGTGGAAGAACTGATAGGCGGCAAGTTTCCGGAGACGCTGAAGGAACGCTTTCTGGCCCGCGGAGGGTTGTTTCCCACGCCGCGAGAGATCCATTTTAAATGCTCCTGTCCGGACTGGGCGTATATGTGTAAACATGTGGCTGCGGTGATGTATGGAATTGGCGCCCGTCTGGATGATGAGCCGCTGGGATTCTTTGATCTTCGCGGCATCAGTACGGATGATTTTGTTGCCAAGGCGGTGAAAAACAAAGTGGAAAGCATGCTGGATAACGCCGCACGCAAAAGCAGCAGAATCATCGAGGATGTACGGCTTGAAGAACTGTTCGGTCTTGAGATCGGAGACTCGGCGGAGACAAAACCGGAGAGGCCGGCAGGAAAGAGACCCGGGCAGCAACTAGCCGGATCGGAAAGAAAAACGAATGACAGTCCGGCGAAGATGGAATCCACGAAAAGACGGGGAAGACCGCCAGCGAAAAAAACACAACCGGAAAGAACCGCGAAAATTCGGAAAGTGATAGAGAATGCCGATTATCCGGAGAAAACGAAAAGGAATCTGTTGTTGATTGCGGACAGTTTTTCTTCGGAGGTTTTCGGAAACGCACAGGTGATGGGGGTTTTGAACTGTTCAGCGCCGACAGCAACCGCGTATCTGAAAAAACTGCGGGAAGAGCTGGAATTGATTATGCCAGTGGAAGGACAGGGAAAAGGGAAATACAGATTCATTGAACGATAAGAACAAAACGAGCCGCGGATTGATAAAAAATCATTTCGTGGCTCGTTTTGTTCCAGAGACTGAATAAACATGAAGTAAAACAGATCAAGTAAGTTGATTCTTCATATTCAATTGACAGGAAATGGGACATATGGTATTGTGTTGCTGTAAAACAATCCGTGGATAAGTATTTTTTACTTTCGTGGCTAATTATAATCGGAGGAATGATATGGTCGGCAGGCAGGAAGAAATCAGGGAACTGCAGGAACGGTATGCAAGGAACGAAGCAGAATTCATTGCGATTTACGGCCGGCGAAGGGTCGGGAAGACCTACCTGGTTGATGAAACGTTCAAAGGAAGGATTACATTCCGGCATGCAGGTCTTTCTCCTGCAGAATTTGGCGGAAATAATCTGATGGCGGCGCAGCTGGATCATTTTTATCAGTCGCTGATTCTGTGCGGTGCCGCACCGGACCATCGTCCGCAGGACTGGCTGGAAGCCTTTTTTATGCTGGAAATGTGGCTGCAGTCCAGAGATGATCAGGGCAAGCAGCTGATTTTTCTGGATGAACTTCCCTGGATGGATACACCAAAATCCGGTTTTCTTACCGGACTTGAGGCGTTCTGGAACGGCTGGGCCTGTCATCGCCACAATATCATGCTGATTGTCTGCGGAAGTGCAAGCTCCTGGATTCTGGACCGTCTGATTAATAATCACGGCGGTTTGTATGGAAGGGTTACCTATCAGATCAAACTATCCCCCTTCACCCTGCGGGAATGTGAGGAATACCTGGTGAGCAGGAACATTCATTACTCCAGATATGATGTCGTTCAAAGCTATATGCTTCTCGGAGGCATCCCGTATTATCTGGGATATCTGCAGCGTGATCTCAGCCTGGCCCAAAGTATTGACAAATTATTTTTCTCGCCTCAGGCTGTTCTCAGAGATGAATATGACCGATTGTTTGCTTCTGTATTTCAAAATGCTCCGGCGATAAAATCCATTGTGGAATTGTTGTACACCCGGAATGCAGGCTATACGAGAAAGGAAATCTGCGAAAAACTGGGTGTTTCTTCCGGCGGAGTTCTGACCAAGGAGCTGAATGCGCTGATTGCCGGTGATTTTGTCATCAGGTATGTTCCCTTTGGCATCAGCAAGAGGGAAGAACATTATAAACTGACAGATCCTTTCTGTTTCTTTTATCTTCACTATGTACGGAATCAATCCATGCTGGATGAGCATTTCTGGGCGGACAATCAGAACACACCTCCGATTGTCAGTTGGCGGGGGTTTGCTTTTGAAAATGTATGTTTCAATCATATTCATCAGATTAAACGGGCTCTGGGGATCAGCGGCGTCCGATCGAAACAGTCAGCCTGGTCGAAGCGGGAAGATGATCCGGAAGGGGTTCAGATTGATTTGCTGATTGACCGGGATGATCATGTCATCAATGTCTGCGAAATCAAATTCTACAGCCAGGAATTCACCGTTGACAAGGCATACTACATGAAACTGATGCATCGGCAGAATCTTCTAAGGAAGTATATTCCGCGAAAATCAGCCGTTCATCTTACGCTGATTACAACGTATGGGATTGTGCATAATGAATATTGGGGAGTTTTTCCGCATGTTGTAACGATGGATGATCTTTTTGACTGAGATGGAATGAGAAACGTTTATGAATTTAAAACGAGCCGCGGATTGATAAAAAATCGTTTCGTGGCTTGATTTGTTTATGGTGAGAGATGATTGAAGAGATTGAGAACAAATGATATAATAGAACGGATCATATATGATCTATTTCATGCCAAATGAAGAAAAACAGATCAAATATGATCCGAAAGGAGCTTAAGAAAAATGTCTTTTGTCTGGGAGACGCCGGAAGAAATCGATCTGGCTTTGGCACGGCGGCTGAAGGGGATCCGGAAGCGCCGCGGCTTTTCGCAGGAACAGCTGAGTGCACGAAGCAACGTCAGTTACGGATCCCTGAAACGGTTTGAGACCACAGGGCAGATTTCTCTGCTTTCGCTGACGAAACTGGCTGTGGCGCTGGGGTGTGAGGATGAACTTCGGGAACTGTTCACCCATGTGACATACCGGAACATTGAGGAGGTACTCCGTGAGCGGTAACAAAGCGGAAGTCTTCCTGAACGGAAAGCATGTCGGGACGCTGGCGGAGGGGGCCGGGCGGAAGGTTGCTTTTGCGTATACGGAAGACTGGATTCGGAGCGGATTTGCCATCAGTCCCTTTTCCCTTCCGATGGAGGATCGGGTCTTTGTTCCGGTTAAGACGACGTTTCACGGGCTCTGGGGCGTCTTTGCAGACAGTCTGCCGGACGCCTGGGGAAGGTTGCTGGTAGACCGTATGCTGCAAAAGCATGGTCGCAGACCGGAGGAGATTCAGGAACTGGAAAGGCTGCTGGTTGTTGGGGAATCCGGCATGGGAGCACTGACTTATCAGCCGGTTTGGGAAACATGGAACGACTTTCTGCCGGGTGATCTGGACGAAATGTGTGAAGAATGCCAGGCTGTTCTGCGACATGAAGATATCCAGGATCCGGATCGACTCTTTCATCTGGGCGGTTCCAGCGGCGGCGCAAGGCCGAAGGTGATGACGGCCGAATGGATCATCAAGTTTCCGGCTTCCCGTGAATCAAAGGAAACCGGAAAGATGGAAAAAGATTATATGGACTGTGCGGAATCCTGTGGGATTGCCGTGCCGGAAACGAAACTGATGCCGTCACGAGAGTGCGGCGGATATTTCACGATCCGTCGCTTTGACCGGGAAAGGATAGGCGGAAAGCTCATGAGGAAACATATGCTGACAGCTGCGGCAATTCTGGAAGCGGATTGGCGGAACGCAGCAGTAGATTACCATGAGCTGATGAAACTGACGAAAATTCTTTCCAGGTCCAATGACTCAGAACTGATTCAGATGTATCGGAGAATGTGTTTCAATGTGTTTGCACATAACCGAGACGACCATCTAAAGAATTTCAGCTGGATTTACAATCAGGAGAAGGATTGCTGGAATCTGTCGCCGGCGTATGACCTGACCTGGAGCACTACCTGGTTCGGAGAACATACCACAGCTGTGGACGGGAACAGTCAAAACCCCGGAATGAAAGAACTGATCGCGGTCGGGACCTCGGCGGGGATTCCGAACCGGAAATGCAAAGAAATTGCTGAGGAGATCCGGGAAAAGGCCGCGCCTTTGGAAGAGCGGTACCGGGGTATAAGCTCCTGACGAAATTGTTTTTTTCCTGTTTTTTGGATGAAAAAGTATACTGGATACAGCCGGAAACACAACATTTTGCGCCGAACCTTTGATTTTCATACCATATGGGAATTCTGCGGATCGGAAACGTTACCATGGCAGCAAATAAAAGGGTTTGCAAAAAAAACGACGGTATGATATCATCTTTCAGTACTTTTTCTGCGTTTCAGAAAGGCGTACCCGTTGAACAGAAATTCAACGGTGTTTGTTTTTCGTATTATCCGGGCGGAAAGTCCGTGTAATAAAATTATAATTGGAGGGAAACCACATGAAGAAACTGTTGGCTCTGCTGATGGCTCTGTGCATGCTCGCGGGCGTGACAGCTGCCTTCGCGGAAGACACCGCGGATATCCCGCTGGTTGTCGCAACGAGCACCCTGTCCCAGAAATTCAGCCCCTATTTTGCGGACACCGCTTACGACCAGGATGTCGTATCCAGGACCCAGATCGGCATGATGACCACCGACCGTGTCGGCGGCATCATCTACAACGGGATCGAAGGCGAGACCATTCCTTACAACGGAACGGACTACACCTATTACGGCACCGGCGATCTGACCGTCAACTATGACGAGAAGACCGATATCACCACCTACGGATACAAAATGCGCGAAGATCTGAAGTTCTCCGACGGAGAACCCGTGACGATCGACGACGTGATCTTCACTTATTATGTATATCTGGATCCTTCCTACAACGGATCCACCTCCCTGAAGAGCTATGATATCATCGGCCTGCAGGCTTATCTGACCCAGATTCCGGAAGCCAATCTGGAAGCTGTGACGGAAATTGCCAATGCTCTGAAGGCAGCCGGCTTTGACTATGAAGTCAAGGAAGGCGATCCTTTCACGAAGGAAGAATACGATGCTTACTACAACGCCCTCAAGGCGCTGTGGCTGGAAGACAACCAGGGTATCGTGGACTATGTCATGGCCAAATACGCAGCGGATTATGCTGAAGGAACCATCGGATACACCGCGGACGAAGTGGCTGCGGACGAAGGTCTGAAGGTTGCTCTCGGTATGTCTCTGTGGGGATTCGGCAGTGTTGCGGACGGCGTATTCACCACCGCGGACGGCGTATCCTTCAATCTGGCTGACGGCGAACGCCCCACGATTGAGAATTACTTCAGCGCCACCTATGCGGCCTACGGCGGAGACATCGATGCCTATCTGGCAACCGAGTCCGCCACCGGCGCCACCAGTGATGCCATCTTCGCTGAGATCATGACGACGATCGCGAAGGATCAGGGTGTGGATATGGATGCCGGCGTTCCGAACATTGCCGGTATCAAGCGCGTGGACGACTACACCGTCGAAGTGCAGGTGAAGGGCTTCAGCGCTCCCGCTGTGTACACCATCCTCGGCCTGAACATTACGCCCCTGCACTACTACGGAGACAAAGCTCAGTATGACTATGAGAACAATAAGTTCGGCCATCCCTACGGCGATCTGAGCATTGCCCAGAGCAAGACCGACGCGCCGCTGGGCGCCGGCCCCTACAAGTTCGTGAAGTATGACAACCGTGTTGTTTACTACGAAGCGAACGAGTACTACTTCCTCGGCGCTCCCAAGACCAAGACCTTCCAGTACAAGGAAACCAACTCTGCGGAAGTGGCTTCCGCCGTGCAAACCGGCACCGCCGACGGCGGCGAAATGACCGGCAACAAGACCAACTTCGAAATGCTGCGCAGCTTCAACGACAACGGCGAAGTGACAGGCAATGTCGTGACCACCTACTCCGTGGCCAACCTGGGCTATGGCTACATCGGCATGAACGCCGACACCATGAACGTTGCGGGCGATCCCGGCAGCGATGCTTCCAAGAACCTGCGCAAGGGCTTCGCGACCATCCTGGCCGTGTACCGTGACACCGCGTTCGACAGCTACTATGGCGACGCCG
>Ga0265298_10007895_pt1 | contig 12862 bp, 10 predicted proteins | sample AusTroGonzalo_MG_3_FD_193486 | JGI IMG/M metagenome (GOLD analysis project Ga0265298, IMG submission 193486) | Bovine rumen microbial communities from tropical cattle in Woodstock, Queensland, Australia - Gonzalo_01 | ecosystem: Host-associated > Mammals > Digestive system > Stomach > Rumen ... | reverse complement strand
GAGGCACCTTAGGCTTGATGATTGCCCTCTGGCTCTATGTCCGCAAGACAAAGCTCAGCATCTGGACGGTACTCGACAATATCGCCATTGCCACAGGCACCACAGCCTGCTTTATCCGCTTGGGCAACCTCATGAACTCTGAGATCATCGGAAAGATTACGGATGTGCCCTGGGCCTTTATCTTCGAGCGTGTCGACATGATGCCCCGTCACCCTGGCCAACTCTACGAGGCCATCGCCTACGCCATCCTCTTTGGCATCATGTGGTATCTTCATAAGAAGATGCCTGAGAAGATCGGCACAGGCTGGTACTTCGGCTTCTGTCTGACCTATATCTTCACCTTCCGCTTCTTCATCGAATACACCAAGGAAATCCAGGAAGCCTTCGAGGCCTCCCTGCCCCTCGACATGGGTCAGATCCTCTCCATACCCTTCATCATTTTAGGTGTCTGGTGCATGGTCAAGGCCAAGAAGAAGGTCTCTGCATAAATCCACTTTGGGGGCATTAAGAGTAGGGTCAAAATCATGCTGTTCTTATAATCTTTGTTAAATCTTTCGGCTTCTATCCAAGATTTGGGCGTTTCTGGCATTATAGATATAGAACGATTAAACAATGAAGCAATGAAACAGCTGAAAGAAATCATGATGGCCATGCTATCCCTATGTCTGTTGGTGGCCTGCTCAAGCGATGACGAGACGATAGACTACGAAGAGTACGATGCTGAGTACCAGATCAAATACTTTAGTCAGCCACCCTATGCCAACCTTGAGCAAGGCTATTGGTACAAAGAAGGTACAAAGGAAGTGTTTTTCAAATTGACGCCCAACATAAAGGCTCCGTATGAACTATTGGTATGCCCGAAGAACGATAAAGGCATGAAAGCACTTGAGCACATGGCTGCAAAGGAAAATGGCGTCATACAGTTTATGTATAAGCATATATCCTATATAGGCAATAACTTTACAGACTCGACTACTCATTATTTCGTGACCTCCACCAAGTACTTTGAGAGTCCTGACCTCTATGTCTCCGACAACTACTTCTCGACAGAATGTGGTATGAGAGAGGGAGATTACTGCCGAATTGTACCCACCATGATTATTAACCTGAATGAAGGAGCCGACATCAAGGACATCGAAAGGGAATATAAGGATGTGATGACACTTAGGTATACCGATAGCCGCTTTACAACATACCACTTCGATTGTCACCTCAACAACTCCTACGAGGTGCTTCGCTTAGCCGACGAACTCCAAAAGCGCAACGACACCAACTGGGCCGAGGCCGACAAATACTCGCCGATTTATTATGATAATTTATAGTGATGTGTTGAGTGGGATCACTCCTCTTCTTCGGATTCATCGTAGGCGGCGTAGCCGAGAGCATCGAGATGATCGTAGGCGAAGCGTTTGCCGTTGAAGGTGTAATGCGTGTATTGTGTCGCAATACCTGGGGCACTCTCTATCACCAGCATAACTTGTAAATACCCTTCTCCGAAGACCATCAGTTCTGCGCCCTGCAACTCTTCAGCTTTGTGGACTTTAAGAATAACCCCGTCTTCGAGCCTCGTTTCTATGAAGGCAAGGATGCTGAAATTATCGCAAGCCTTGTATAAACGAATCTTATCATATCATTTTGATCATTGGGCAGGGATTTAAAAAAATTCCCTGCCATTTTCTTGTTTGTTTCAGAAATAATCCTTATCTTTGCGCCAAATAAAGAAAACAAATGCCTAGAATGACAGAAGATTATTGGGATCAGTAGTTCATTAAATTTTTGAATAACTACGCCGCATTAGCGACGCCATAATATAAGAGTTCTTTGAAATCGTTGGTATTTAATAGTTTGTTCGGCACTCTGCCAGACAGCAGGGAAATACTGTGGATTGTCATTACAATGTGAGTCAGTGTCTTTGACATTGGCCACCGAAGAATTCCTTTTGTCCTAACGAGCGAAAGCTCTCGCCACGTTGATGGACGTGAGAGATCTGTTGAAGTGGCATTTGATTCATATCGTGACTTGTTTCTTTGCAGCAGAAAATCAGCGGCTTGATTATATTTTGCGCCGCTATATCTACCCGTTAACATTATTTATACCACCGTTTTTGACGGCTCATATCTATGGATTGAGACATGCCCAGAAGAGGGTCAGATATGCGCTATGTAGCTTAAAATGATTCATATAATTAACAATTTACTAAATATTGATTCAAACAGATGAAACAGCTTTTATTTTTATCATTGATTCTGCCTATAGCTATGATGGTTATAGCCTGTGGAGAGAAAACAAAAGAAAACCCTGAAGCCGATTCACTTAGAAGCGTTTTAAACAGCCGATTGGCAGAAATTAATGAAATGGATTTATTCATCGACGCAGTAAACGCAAGCATGGACAGCGTTCTGAAACTTGACGGTAGCATTCTAAGAGGAGTCAGTGAAAAAAATGTTTCGCGCAAAGAACAGATTTTACAGAACATCTCTGCATATAAAGAAATACTTCAGCGTCAACGGGAACGACTTGCCGAACTTGAGAAAAAACAGAAAGCCAATGGTAATCAAAATGAAAAGCTATTGCAGACCATTGCCTTATTGAATGCACAACTTGAAGAAAAAGACAAAGCTATTGCAGAATTGTCCGAAGAACTTGAGAAACGCGATTTCGATATCAACACACTCAAGGCGCGTATTGAAAAGATGAATGCTCAAATGGCTGATATTGTAGAAGAGTCAAAAGGAAAGGACGAAGCTCTCATAGCTCAAAGCGACATGTTGAATGAGGCCTATGTTTGCATTGCTTCAAAAAAAGAACTTAAAGACGCTGGTATCCTTTCAGGCGGTTCTTTTCTTAAAAAGAGTAAACTCAATATGAACGAAGTTAACACTGATGCGTTTACAAAGATTGACATTCGCAAACAGAAAACATTTAGTATTCCAAGCAAGAAACCTGTTATACTTACACCGGCACCTGCAAGGTCGTATACAATTACAAACAATAGTGATGGGACAAGTATGCTTACTATCACTGACCCAGCTCTGTTTTGGAGTATGTCAAAATACCTTGTCATCAGATTTTAAAACAGAAGAACCCTATGAAACAACTTGTCACAATCCTATTGTTACTTTTGTTGGGCATATCTGTGCCATCGATGGCACAGAATCGTGAACATATAGTAAAGGTTGGCGAGGATTTTGCTTCAATTGCCCAAAAATACGGCATAACTGAACAGCAACTAATCGATGCCAATCCCAAAAGTCATGGTATTTGTTATGTTGGTCTGAAACTAATCGTACCACAACAGCAAGCCCCCCAAAAAACAGACAATTCTCAATCACAATCAACCACTATATCACCACAGATTGTAGTCCAAGAAGTTTCCCAGAAGCCAAGTTTACACGAAACAAGAAGCAATATTACACAAAAAGAGTCAAGCACATCATTACGATCAAGCCAACCCAAGATAAAGAATGTAAGAATTTCTTATGATTCCGATTATAAACCTGTAGATCATGGCCTGATGTGTTTTGGAAGAAGTACATTCAGCATATCTGGTCGCTATGAGAATTTTATGAATGATGTTTTCTATTATTATTCCGATCAGAAAGATATCAAAAGCCAAATTGGTATCGAAGGATCATATACTATCGTTATATATAGCCCACTTGCATTAGAAGTGACAGGTTTCTATTCAACATATAATGTTGAACCTTTGGCGAAAAGTGGAGATAAAAATAAAGTCGTGCATGCTGGTTTTGAGTGTTTTGCCGATGCCTTTTTCCTCCCATATGTTGGTACATTTTCTGATTACTTTGCACCTTATGCTGGCATTGGATATCAAACCTCATCACTTACTTGGGGCAAAGACATTTCTGCAGGAACAGGAAGTGCCATGATTAAATGTGGTGCAAAAGTACGTTTAGGCTGGGGCTTACACCTCCGTTTAGAGTATAAGCAAACTCTGCCAAGTAGTAGTAATAAACTTTTCTATGCCTGTTCTATTGGTCTTGGATGTAAATTATAAGAAGTTATGAGACAAGTCTTTAATCATATTATATTCATTTTGGTTGCATCTATATTGGCGACCTCTTGTGTGTCATTGCAACCAACAGCCTCAAGTATTTCCGATGCTGATTATAATCAACGAGTCGAAATCAATAATCCAAAATACAAAAAGAAACACAATGCCATCGGTTTTACTTTTGATGTTGGTATGCCACTCGCGGGTGCTGCTGTAGGATATGCAACTGATCCATTTGTAAGGCAAACTGACGAAGGGCAAAAGAGCTTTCGTGCTGGCGGGGCTATTTTGGGCGCGATAGTTGGCTCTGGACTTACATATGCATCTCATGCAATTCAAAAATATGGAAGTAACACCTCTGTAAAGAATCAACGAACTTGGGTGGATAAAGCTTTTGGATCCCACTACTATATCTTAGAAGCATCAGGCAACTACTTGAGAATTATCAACAGCAATGCGGAAAAGAACTATATTGTTAAGAATCTTTTAGATATCAAGGATTTTGCCAATGCATTCCCTAGCAGTCTATATTCTGATCAAATAGTTGCACAAGCCATTGAAAAATTGGAACGGGACAATCTCCCTACCATATTACAACTATTTCCGCATACGGTCCACGCCCAAAAACTGAAGGATAAATATCTAAATGATAGTCCAACCTTTCAACAACTGATTTCCGCATTACAAAAATATCCTAAGCCAGCTTCTGAAGTTGAAAACTTGTTCGTTAACTTAGTCCGTACACCATTGGATGCTGTCGATTTCCATCAAAGATACCCAAAATCTTCACATAACAAACAAGTTATCATCAATGCTTTTCATACGAATCCAAATGCCGATGATGTCCGAAAGCTCGCAAATGCATATGGCAATACTTTCTATCTCAGTCAGTCAGATTTGTCAAACGTATCTGATAAAATCAAGAGAAATTATTATATCGGCGTATGTGGTATGACCAATTTCTCAAATATGAGTCAATTGGATCGCTTCAACGAGAAGTATTCATGGCTGACTTTTAAGGATAAAAAATATGAGATGGCTTGTAAGATATGGGATTTGGCAAATCGACTGTATCCTAAGGGTAAAGATGTCATTTCACAGGCAGGAAAGATTGTCGATAAAACCTATGCAAAAAAAGTGGGACTTGACGGTAATTACTTCAATGGTTTTGTCAATGAAATGTTGAAGCAACAATTCGAAAAATTGAAACTAATCTCAACAAAAACCATGTCCTCTTCCAGCGATGAATTTGAGCGATGGAAAAAATCTGCATATTCTGCTGGACTCGTAAAGACCGAAGGGAAACTCCAATTCTTGGTATATGGTGAACTAAAGAATGAGAGTAAATTTGACTTTCCCGTTGTTATGCGTGTTTTTTCTTCGGTTTCTCAAGTACAAAAAATTGAGAATGGAGGACTCCTTGGAGGTGTAATTAATATTCTTGGTGCATTAGCCAACGCACCCACAGAACATGTGGAAGTATTAGGCACATTAGCATCAAAAGAATATATCATTCCATGTGCTATGTCAGGACAGACCATGCCTTATGCCATTCTTATCGAATTTGAGGACAAAGTTTTCAATGGAGTTTCTGGAGGAGTAAATTTTTTGGATTTGATGAAAGTCTCCTCACAAATCGTTCTAAATAACCCAACAGTGAAAATGGATATCTGTGATAAGAATCCAACTCGGGAGCAACTATCCGAACAAAATGCCTGGTTGAAAATGGCGATAAACGGACTTCCTCAAGCTAAGACCATCGACTGGTTCCGCAATCAAGAGTATAAACAATCCACATGGGATGCAGAATGGTCACGAATACTTCGCGAATCAAAGAATCGCTCTTATTCTTCAACCATAAAAAATGAAGAGAAGGATAACTATTCTGATGATAATTCCGAAGAAGAATTAACTCCAGAGGATGAGGATGATAATAAAACAGAAACAATATTATATACATGTCGAATCAAATTATACTATAAAGATAATTCACCTGTTTGTCTTGAAAATGTAGAAGTCACATTTGATAGTGACGCATGGAAAAAAGTAAGAACAGATGAAGATGGAAACCTAATTGTTCAATGGAATAAAGACTATGGAAAGAGAATCGTTGGTCTTTCTTTTGTCAAGGGAGTTATTTATACAACACCCTATAGTATTAAAAATCTGTCTATAGAGGATGGAGAAAGCTGTAATCTGAACGTTGATGCCCTTAATTCAAATTAATTGGAGATGAAAAAGTTATTATTTATTTTTTCAATGTTTTTCTTGCTGACTGCATGTGATAAAGATAAAGAAGAAGAGTACATTGCCCAATACTTTTTTGGAGACTCAGAAACCCATGCCAAACCAGATAGAGAAAATGACGCATCAGATCAAGTATTGACTAAAGGACTTGTTGCCTATTACCCATTTGATGGAGATACACGGGATGCCAGTGGGAATTCACTAAATGCCCATTTCTCTGGAGAAGTAAAGGTGACAACTGGACACAATAGCGCATCTCGCTGTGCCTATTTCCCCGGCAATATAAATAGTTATGTATATGTTCCTTACTCAAAAAAGCTTCAAATGGATGAATGGACTATTAATATATGGTTCTATTATGAGAAAGCTAACAAAAAAAGTGAGGCTCTTCTACAAATGGGTAGATATAAAATTCCTGGTGCTGTTGTAATCGGAATGAATTACGTATATTTTGTCAACTCTGAAGGTATTTCTGAATATGGTACACTTTATGAGGATGAAAAACAATTGCCTTCTGCTTCTATTTGGCACATGATTACCACACAAGTAAAGGGTACTGCCGTCTCATTTTATTTTGATGGGAAACTTATTTGGAATGATCATCTGTCTGCTAAGTACATAAATGAAGTAACTGATGATCTTTATATAGGAATTTCTAAATGGGAAGGTACTTTTGATCTGCCTTTTGAAGGCCGTATAGATGATGTGAGAATATATAACCGAATACTATCAGAAGAAGAAATTTATTTCTTATATAAGAATTGAACAAAATCAGTTATTAAAGGGAGAATAAGCAAAGAAAAGGGGCCGTTCTGAGATCATAGGGAGAGATTCTTGATTGTTTTTGAAAAGCAAGGTGGGTTAGAGGATTGTTTTCTGACCCACTTATGTTGTTGCGAAAAATGTCGTAACAACATTTTTCGTAATGAATTAAGCCTTGATTAATAGAGTTTGAATGGACTAAACCTCTTGAACAGCCATTTATTCCTCTTCTTCGTCGCCAGATTCATCATAGGCGGCGTAGCCGAGAGCATCGAGGTGATCGTAGGCGAAACGCTTGCCGTTGAAGGTGTAATGCGTGTATTGTGTCGCAATACCAGGGGCACTCTCTATCACCAGTATGACCTGCAGATTCCCTTCACCGAGGGCATAGGTGATGTGAGAGCCAGGCCAGAAGGGCCTGAAATCAATAAACGGCTCATCCTTTGGTGTGAGCTTCGACGTCTTGGGGTTGTAGTCGTAGAAGCAGCAGAAATACTTGCCCTTCGGCTTACCCTCCGCGAGAATGACGGCAAAGAGCAGATGACCGTTGTCACATTGATAGGTTCGCGCCTCGACCATGTGATCGTCGCTGTCCTCAAAGTCATACCAACAATGACAGAAGTCTTCGCAATCGACAAAGGCCCTGCCAGAGCCACCCTCTGTGGCATCGTTCGACACATACAGCCTATCGCCAGCCTCTTCCAATAGTGCATCCGTACACTTATAGTGCCACACCTTGTTGAATGCCCTCAGGAGCTGTATGACGGTGGGCTTCTCTCCGCCATTCTCGACGGTAATCGTCTTCTGGCGCCACTGGGTGTGGATGTTCTGGGCCTGCGTGTTAGTCATGAAACTGAGGCCTATCAGCAGCATTAAGGATATGATGAGGGTTCTTTTCATAAGGATAAAACTATTTCCCAGAGACAATCTTCTTGATATCATTGAGCTTGTTGAGGGCTTCGAGGGGGGTGAGGTTGTTAACGTCGAGGCCGAGGATCTCATCACGAACCTGACATAATACAGGATCGTCGAGCTGGAAGAAGGAGAGCTGCATGCCTTCACGGGAAGCAGCAATCTCTGCCGTGGGCTTGCCCACACTACCTACAGAAGCATTGTCTGACTCCAACTGCTTCAGAATAACGTTGGCACGCTTCACGATTGAACGGGGCATGCCGGCAATCTCAGCCACATGGATACCAAAGGAATGCTCCGAGCCACCCCTTTCGAGCTTACGAAGGAAAATCACCTTACCGTCGACCTCCTTCACGCTGACGTTGTAATTCTTGATACGGGAGAAGTTCTTCTCCATCTCGTTCAGTTCGTGATAGTGCGTAGCGAAGAGCGTACGAGGATGGCCTTTGGCATTCTCGTGCAGATATTCCACAATGGCCCAGGCTATCGAAATGCCGTCGTAAGTCGAGGTGCCTCGACCCAGTTCATCAAACAAAACCAGAGAGCGAGAAGACACATTGTTCAAGATGTTCGAGGCCTCCGTCATCTCTACCATAAACGTCGATTCGCCCAGTGAGATATTGTCCGAGGCTCCCACACGGGTAAAAATCTTATCCACCATACCGATTCTCGCAGCCTCAGCAGGCACGAAGCAGCCTATCTGGGCGAGCAACACGATGAGTGCCGTCTGTCTGAGTAGGGCAGACTTACCTGCCATGTTGGGACCTGTAATGATGATGATCTGCTGACGCTCATTGTCGAGCAGGATGTCATTAGGCACATAACGCTCCCCTAACGGCAGTTCCTGTTCGATAACAGGATGACGACCCTGTTTGATGTCGATGACTTCCGAAGAGTCGATGATAGGACGGATATACTTATTCTCCTCGGCAGTCTTTGCAAAAGCAAGCAGACAGTCAAGGCGGGCGATGATATTCGCGTTGATCTGTATCTGCGGAATAAACTCCTGCATGGCAAGAATCAGGTCGTTGAACAGTTTGGCCTCCAATGACAGGATCTTATCCTCAGCCCCAAGAATCTTCTCTTCATACTCCTTCAATTCCTGAGTGATATAGCGTTCAGCTTGGGCCAACGTCTGTTTGCGAACCCATTCCTGGGGCACCTGATCCTTATAGGTGTTACGCACCTCAAGGTAATAGCCAAACACATTATTATATCCTATCTTCAGCGAGGCGATGCCCGTCTGTTCTGCCTCCCGCTGCTGAATCTGTAGGAGATAGTCTTTGCCGCTGTAGGCGATATGCCGTAGCTCGTCGAGTTCCGCATTTACGCCATCACGAATCACGCCACCCTTGGCCACCAGCTGAGGCGGATCGTTCTGAACCTCCTTCTCTATCCTGTCTCGGAGCGATTCACAGAGGTTCAATTGTTCTCCCACCCGCTTCAATGCCTCATTGTCAGCATAGAGACAGGCCGTCTTGATGGGCTGGATAGCCTGAAGGGCTGTCTTCAGCTGTACTACCTCCCGAGGCGAAACACGACCTACAGCCACCTTCGAGATAATACGCTCCAAGTCGCCGATACGATGCAGCTGCTCATCAAGAGTCTGACGGAAGTCGGGCTCACGATAGTAGTACTCCACGATGTCCAGCCGTTCGTTGATGGGTTTCTCGTCTTTCAACGGGAACACCAGCCACCGCCTCAGCAAACGGCCTCCCATGGGGCTTACCGTCTTGTCGATGACATCGAGCAGCGACTTACCATCGTCCTGCATCGGATGGATTAGTTCGAGACTGCGGATGGTGAACTTATCCAGACGGACATACTTATCCTCCTCAATGCGTGAAATCGAGGTAATATGGCCTATCTGTGTGTGTTGTGTCTGTTCAAGATACTGCAGGATGGCCCCAGCGGCAATCACTCCACTCTGCAGATGCTCCACGCCAAAGCCTTTCAGGTTCTTCACCTTGAAATGTCGCAGCAGCTTCTGCTTCGAGGTCTGCTCCGTAAACACCCAGTCGTCGAGCTGGAAAGTGAAGTATTTCGTACCGAATAGCCGCTCAAAATCATGCTTGCGGCTTCTGTCGAAAAGAATCTCCTTGGGAGAGAAGTTGCCCAGGAGTTTCTCAACATAGTCAGAAGTGCCTTCGCCTGTGAGGAACTCACCCGTTGAGATATCCAGGAAAGCCACGCCGAACGATGCCTTGCCGAAGTGGACTGAAGCCAGGAAATTGTTCTCCTTATAGTTCAGCACGTTGTCGGAGAGCGCCACACCTGGTGTCACCAGTTCCGTGATTCCCCGCTTCACAAGTTTTTTCGTCAGCTTGGGATCCTCCAGCTGGTCACAGATGGCTACGCGCTTGCCGGCCCTGATGAGCTTGGGCAGATAGGTGTCGAGGGCGTGATGGGGAAAGCCTGCCATCTCATCGCCCTTGGCGCCAGCACCGTTGTTCCTGTGGGTGAGGGTGATGCCCAGGATCTTCGCTGCGGTGATGGCATCTTCGCAATAGGTCTCGTAGAAGTCACCACAACGGAACAACAGCACCGCATCCGGATGCTTTGCCTTCAGGTCGAAGAACTGTTTCATCATCGGGGTCAGCTCCCCGTCTTTCTTGGCCATCAGGTTTATGCGCTACTTCTTGATGTAACTGATGATGAGATTTACGATATCCTCTTCCGTATGTCCGTCGACATTGAAGACAAGGTCGTAGTTACGGGTATCGTAACGAGAAGTGCCTGTGTACTTCTTCACATAGCGTTCACGAGACTTGTCCACCTCCTTGATAATCTTCAGGGCCTCTTCGCGACTGATGTTCCGCTTGTCTATCAGACGATTGATACGGGTTTCCATCCCTGCCTGAATGAGAATGCTCAGGTGGTTGGGATGGTCGCGGAGCACGAAGAAGGCACTTCGTCCTGCCATCACACACGACTCGTCGGCAGCGATACCTTTCAGAATCTCCTTCTCTGACTGGAAGATATCATCAGTAATCAGAAAATCAGGAATAGACGAGCTGCCAGGAATGAGCTGTGGGGCTGCAAAACTTGGCATGATCTTCAGACTGCGCTTAAAGTCTGCCCACCAGTTATGCTTCTGACCCTTCAGTCTTTCTATCTCCTGAGCCGTTAAATCATATTTCTTTTCCAGCTCTTGAATGAGCGCCTTGTCATAGAAAGGCACACCCAAACGGTCTGCTAACAGCTTACCAATGGTCCTGCCGCCAGAACCTAACTCACGGTTGATGGTGATGACAAATTTATCTTTTAGTTTCATACGTCGTTGATGATGGTTTCTGCAAAGGTACGAAGAAAAAAAGAGTTAATCGTTAAGAATTAAGAAAAAATGTGTGTCTGGTGCAATTTTTCTTATCTGTTAACGCTTATTTCTCAACTTTTCCGTATCTTTGCAGAACAGAAATAACAACCACAGTCATGAATATTCTAGTCATCAATCCTGGCTCCACATCGACAAAGATGGCCGTCTACGACGACGAGAAGCCAATCCTTCTGAGAACAATCGTACACTCTGCTGAAGAGCTGTCGGCTTTCGACGATGTGCTCCTTCAGCAGGATTTCCGTAAGCAAGTGCTGATCAACGAGCTGAAGCAGGCACAGATACCGATGGACTTCGATGCCGTCATTGGACGTGGCGGACTGGTGAAGCCCTTGGAGGGTGGTGTCTACGAGATCAACGAGCAGATGGTTCGCGACACTCTCAGCGGCATCGCCATGCATAACCACGCTTGTAACTTGGGCTGTCTGATTGCCTATGAGATAGGGATGGAGATACCTGGCTGTCGTGCCTTCATTGCAGACCCTGGGGTTGTGGACGAGTTAAACGACTATGCCCGTATCTCTGGCTCGCCGCTGATGAATCGCATCTGCATCTGGCATGCCCTGAACCAACGGGCCATCGCTCGCCGCTATGCCGCTGAGATAGGCCAGCGGTACGAAGACCTGAACCTGATAGTCTGCCACATGGGTGGGGGCATCTCCATTGCCGTTCATGAACGGGGTAGGGCAGTAGACGCCAACAATGCCCTCGATGGCGAGGGACCCTTCTCGCCAGAACGTGCCGGCTCACTCCCTGCTGCAGACCTTATCCGTCTTTGCTTCAGCGGGAAATACACAGAGAAGCAGCTGCTGAAGCGCATTGCAGGTCAGGCAGGACTCAACGCCCATCTGGGCACCAACGACGTGAAGGAGATTATCCGTCGCATTGAAAAGGATGGTGACGAACATGCCCGTCTGGTCTTCGACGCCATGATCTATCATGTGGCCAAGAACATCGCCGCTGAGTCGGCTGTGCTCTGCGGACAAATCGACGCCATCCTGCTCACAGGTGGTCTTGCCAGAAGCGAGTATGTCGTGAGCCGCCTACGCAAGCGTATCGCTTTTCTCGCTCCTGTCCATTGTTTCCCAGGCGAAGACGAGATGGGCGCTTTGGCCCAGAATGCCCTCGCCGTGCTTCAAGGCAAGCGCCTCGCAAAGGTGTATAGTTAATGACAAAGTAAAGAATAATGGCAAGAATTTAACACTTCCAGATGAGGCCATCTAGGATAAGGATGGGGGTGTAATAAGCAAAATTCCTGACAAAACATGATGGTGTCAGAGTTTACAGGCAGTAAAGTCGGAGTTTAGATAGACTAAAGTCGGAGTTTACTGCCTGTAAACTCCCAGTAAACAGCCACCTTTCTGAGGCTAAATAGGGCCTTTTTTGGCCAAAAACAGGCTCTTTTGGGGAGTGAAAATAAGCCCAAAAAATGTAAGCAATTCATTGTCAGATGATTACAAAATGGCTCAAAACTCGCGTATTTCATCGCCAACCAACGAGTGATGACTTTTGCGCGAGTTTTGAGCGTCGGCTTGTAAACTATTTTTTCTTTTATGACAATCAGGATAGATACATTTTTGTGGGAAACCTTT
>Ga0265298_10007894_pt1 | contig 12862 bp, 5 predicted proteins | sample AusTroGonzalo_MG_3_FD_193486 | JGI IMG/M metagenome (GOLD analysis project Ga0265298, IMG submission 193486) | Bovine rumen microbial communities from tropical cattle in Woodstock, Queensland, Australia - Gonzalo_01 | ecosystem: Host-associated > Mammals > Digestive system > Stomach > Rumen ... | reverse complement strand
GATACCGCTCCCGAAGGACAGTTCACCTGCTCCGACGAGTTCTTCAACCGCTTCTGGCAGAAGGGACTCAGGACCATTTACGTGAATTCCCGCGACACCTTCTTCGACTGCCCGGACCGCGAACGCGCCCAGTGGTGGGGAGATATTGTGACCATCCTGGGAGAGAGTTTCTATACTTATTCGCCTTCCCTGTATTATCTTATCCGCAAGGGCATCTGGGAACTGGTTGACTGGCAGAGACCGGACGACATCCTCTTCTCTCCCATCCCCGGAAATTACGGGGTGGAACTGCCCTGCCAGATGCTGGCGGCCGTGGGCCGATACGGCATCTGGACCTATTACATGAATACCGGTGACGTGGAGACCATCCGCCACGCTTTCCCCATCATCAAGAAATACCTGGCCACTTATCATATTGGCGCCGACGGGATGGTGGAATGGCACAAGGGTGACTGGAACTGGGGCGACTGGGGCAACAACCGGGACATGCGCCTGTTGCAGAACTTCTGGTACGTGCTGGCCTTGCAGGGCCTTTCCGACATGGCCGATGTAGTAGGTGCAGAGGGTGAGGGCGGAGCTATCTGGGGACAGATGCAGGAGCTTCAGAACGCCATCAACCGCGTTGCCTGGACGGGCAGCTGCTACCGTTATCCGGACTATGAGGGCGAAACTGACGACCGCGTAAATGCCCTGGCCATTTTGTCAGGAGTGGCATCGGCCGATAAGTATGAGGCTCTGTTTGAAGTGCTTAAGAAAGAGGAACACTCCAGTCCCTACATGGAGAAATACGTAATGGAGGCCCTCTTTGCCATAGGTCATGGAGATTATGCCCTGGAGCGCGAACGCCGCCGGTATGAATTCATGGTCAACCATCCCTTCCACGATACCCTCTTCGAAAACTGGAACGTGGGCGTGAACGGCGACTGGAACTGCGGCAGCGTGAACCACGCCTGGAGCGGCGGCCCTCTGGCCGTGTTCCCCACCAGGATGTTTGGCGTCGTGCCCACGGAACCGGGCTGGAAAGTATTCTCCGTCAGGCTGGACCAGTATATCTTTGACCAGTGCAGCCTTTCCTTCCCCACGGTGGCGGGCACCATCTCGCTCTCCTATGACGGCAAGGCCTCCCAGTTGGATGTAACGGTTCCGGAAGGTACACGGGCCGATGTCAGCATCCCTTGGGCCAACATTCAGACTTCTCTGGGACCAGGGAAGCACACCCTGAAACTCTCCAGTCAGACGGAACAGGCCCAGGGCAACTTTGCCTACCGCAATCCCAAGCTCCCGGTGGAGAAGCGGGTGAAGGACCTCATGAAACGCATGTCCGTTGAGGAGAAAGTAGCCCAGATTAGCGCCCAACTGCTCCATGGGGACCAATTTGCCACGGACCGGAATTACAAGCTGGGGCACATCCGCAACGTGGGACACTTCATGGCCAATGCCAGTCCCAAAACTGTAGCCGAGGCCATCAATGAGGATACCCGGAAATCCATGGAAGCCAGCCGCTGGGGCATTCCCGTGCTCCAGCACGGCGAGGCCCTGCACGGAGCCCAGTGGGGCAATGCCACCTGCTTCCCGCAGAGCATAGCCATGGGAGCCACCTTCGACGAGGATTTGTATTCCCGTGTGGGACAGGTGGTGGCCCGGGAACTGCGTGCCGTGGGCGTCCGTCAGGTGTATGCGCCCGTTATCAATATCACGCGTGACCAGCGCTGGGGCAGGGGACAGGAAAGTTACGGAGAAGACGTGCTTCTGAATTCCCGTATGGGCGTGGCCTATGTGAAAGCCCTGGAAGAGGGCGGCGTGGTGGCCACTCCCAAACACTTTGTAGACAATTACGGCGAAGGAGGTCATGACTCCTTTCCCTCCATCACTTCCTGGAGGGTACTTCGGGAAGTCTATCTGGAGCCCTTCCGGGCCTGTGTGCAGGAAGGCGGTGCACGCGGCATCATGAGCGCCTACAATTCCGTAGACGGCATTCCGGCCAGTTGCAATCCTAAACTCCTGAAAGACATTCTGAAAGACGAATGGGGCTTCAAAGGGTATGTTGTATCTGACTACGACGCCGTGGGCATTGTCCAGCGCCACCACAAGCTGGTGGAGACGGAAGAAGACGCCCTGGCCCTGTGCCTGAACAACGGTCTGGACCTGCAGCTGCATGTCACCCATCCCGGATTGCTGGGCAAGGTACAGGATGGAAGCATTCCCGAAAAAGTGCTGGACGAGGCCGTGCGCCGCGTCCTCACCATCAAGTTTGAGCTGGGCCTCTTTGACGAGCCTTACGTGGAGCCCGAAAAGGCCGATGGCATAGTCCGCAGTCCGGAACACCGCGAACTGGCCTACGAAAGCGCCTGCAAGGCCATGACGCTTCTGAAGAACGACGGCATCCTCCCGCTCAAGGGAGGGCGCCGCATAGGACTCTATGGCCCGGCGGCCGATGCGCTGAACCTGGGAGATTACAGCGGTGACTATGCCGGCTGGCATGGCGAAGGCGCCGTCACGCCCTACCAGGGCCTCAAACAGGCGTACGACGGCCAGGTATTCCTGAACCCCGACCCCCGCAGCTGTGATGTCCTGCTCTTCTTCCCGTCCATTACGGAAGAAGAAGGCATGGACCGCAGCAGTTTCCGCCTTCCTTCGGCCCGCATGCAAAGGAAGGAGACGGATGCCGTGATCATTGGCGCCCAGCAGTATCAGGCGGTGATCATGGACCAGGAAAAGGTGCTCCGGGAGCTTTTGGCCACGGGCAAACCGGTGATTGCGGTGTTGCACAACGGAGCCGACATTGACATTACCGACTGGGTGGACGACGTTCATGCCGTGCTGGAGGCCTGGTACCCTGGTGAGCAGGGTGGCAGGGCCGTGGCCGACGTTCTCACCGGCACGGTGACTCCTGGCGGGCGCCTGCCCTTCAGCTGGGTTCGTTCCATCGGCCAGAATCCCTATTATTATTCCATCAAGCCCAGCGGACGCGGATATGGATATGTGGAGAACGACGGTTCGCCGCTCTTCCCGTTTGGCTATGGCTTGAGTTATACCACGTTTGAGTACAGTGATTTCCAGATTCCGGAGAAGTTGGCGGCCGGTTCCAGCCTCAAGGCGAAAGTGACGGTGACCAATACCGGCTCCGTGGCGGGTGACGAGGTGGTGCAGCTTTATGCCCACGACGAACTGGCTTCAGTGGTGAGGCCGATGAAGGAGCTGGTGGCTTTCAAGCGCGTTTCGCTGGCTCCCGGCGAAAGCAAGGAAGTGGAACTGGAAGTGCCCTACCGCCGTTTCGCCCTCTGGGATGCCCAGATGAAGCAGCGTGTGGAGGAGGGCTGGTTCGAGCTCTGGCTGGGACGCAATGCCCAGGATAAAGTGACGGAAGGCCGCGTATATGTGGCCGGCGGTTCGATTAAGTAATTACTAAAGATATGGATAGAAGAGATTTCCTGAAAAGTACGGCGGCGGTGGCTGCGGCTGCCAGCGGCGCCGGTGAGTTGCTCAAGGCGGCCGAGCGCACACAGGCCGTGATGCCGGAGGAAGAGGCCGGGAGCCTGATTGCATCGGCCCCCATGCTTCAGAATTTTGCCGAGACGTCCGTAGGCGTGGCCTTTGCGGTGAACGCCCTGGCCAACGGTTATGTGCTCATAGGGGAGAAGCCGGACCTGTCCGACGCCCGGAAAATCCTCTGCGGCGGGTACAGGCTGTGCGATATCGACGACAAGGTTATCCAGGTGCGGGTGACCGGGCTCCAGCCCGCCACGCGCTATTATTACAAGATAGGCGCCGACCGTATCCATTACGGACACGGCTACGACATGAAGGTGTTGGGAAACGAAGAGGATTCCCATATCTATTCTTTCGTTACGGGCGGTAAGAAGCTCTCCGAGGGCAGTTTCTGTGTAATCAACGACACGCACAAATGCTGGGAATCCATGGACCCCATCCTGGACAAGGTGGCGGCACTGGCTCCCTCCTGCGTGGTGTGGAACGGCGATGCCTCCAATTCGGAAGAAACCGTGGAGAGGCTGGTGAGCATTTACCTGAACCAGCCCATCCGAAGGAAGGACTATGCGGCCGAAATCCCTTATCTCTTCTGCCCCGGCAACCACGACTCCCGCGGCCGGGCCAACCGGCACCTGGAGAAGGTCTGGATGTACCGCCAGCCCGAAGAGAGGGACGTCCGGGACTGGGACCTGGGCCGCAACTTTGCCATGCGCCTGGGCGACATGGCCCTCATCGGCCTGGATACGGCCGAAGACAAGCTGGACACCAATCCCAATTTTGCCGGCCTTTTCAAGAGCGAAGAGTACCGGAGAGCCCAGACGGTCTGGCTCATGGATGTCCTTCAGCAGACAGAAATTGCCACCGCTCCCTTCCTGGTGGCTTTCTGCCACATTCCGCTCTTTGACTCCGACCCTACGCACAATCCCGGCGATGTATTCCCGGCCGACTACGATCCGCAGTATACGGAGAACTATGCCTACTGGCAGCGTACCTGCGGCCGCATGTGGGGCCCGCTCCTGCACAACGCCGGCTGCCAGGTGGTCATCACGGCCCACATGCACCACTATCGCTACGACGCTCCCGAAAAGGGCCGGTGCTGGGGCCAGGTGGTAGGCGGAGGCCCCCACATGAAGGAAGAGGATTATCCTACGGTGATTGAAGGGGCTGTAAAGGGCAACAAGCTCCACATTACAGTCCACAATATCCTGACTGGAAAGGTCCAGGATACGTTTACGTTCAACAGAAGATACTAGAATAGTTCCGTATGGTCAGAAGGATTCTTTTTGGTGCAGTTTGTCTGCTGCTGGCCGTTTCCTGCCGGAATAATGACTTCCGCTGGGAAACGCAGCCAGACGGGATGGCCCTGATGGAGGGGGAAACCCTGGTGGGCCTTTATCAGGTTTTGCCCGTGGAGGGGATCTCGCATAGGCAAAAGATTGAGAAGCTGGATGACCATACCTACAAGATTGTCAACCGTTTCCGGGCTTTGGAAGACAAGGAGGGCACTCGCCTGGAGGTCCGTTTCGTAAGCCCTTCCAGGGCCGGTTTCTGGATGATCCCTTCCGTGTCCTACAACGGAAATCAGTGGGGCCGGGGCGGAGAGCCCAAGGGAGCCCGTGATAACGGTGAGTGGCGTACGGTTTCTTATAGGCGTACTCCCATTCCCGGTGCCATGTATTCCGAGGGAGAGCGGTACGCCGTGGCCACCTGGTCGGGCGTTCCGGCATCGGCCCGGGAAGATTTCTCCATTTCCCTCCAGCCGGAGGAAACCCAGACCAGCCATTGTTATGGGTGGCCCGAGGAGGAGATGCCTCAGGTCTATGACGGACGCGACCATTTTGCTCCGGGTTACCGGACTTCCCTGACGCTGGAGAAAGGGGAAACCTTCTCTTTCCCGGTTTATATCCATGTGGAACCTGTGCAGGAAGGACATAAGGCTATGCGGCCGTTTCTGGACAAGGCCTGGGAACTGGCCGACAAACCTGTTGTTGAGGTGTACAGCCCGGAACAATTGTGGGAACTGGGCATCCGCTATGCCAAGGAATCCCTATGGGCCGAAGAAGGGGACTACAAGGGCTTCAGCATTGGGCTTCTGCCTACGCCCGACGGCGGCTGGAAGCAGCGCGGCGGAGGAAAATATGAGATAGGCTGGTGCGGCCAGAACGCCTCCTACGCCATTTCCCTCCTGCAGGATTACTTGAAAAACGGTTCGGAAGAGTCCCTGGAAAAGGGCATGACTACCCTGGATACCTGGAGCCGCTGCCTCTTGCCCAACGGCCTTTTCCGGGTGAACTACGACAACCCGGGAGGTTCCATCGACGCCTGCAATCTGGGTACGGCGGCTGTGAACTTTTTCGAGGCCTGCGATGTGGCGCAGCAGTGCGGAAAGGAGAGGCCTAACTATGAGAAACTGGCCTTCCGGATCTGTGATTTCGTCAAGGCCGATCAGCAGGAGAACGGATGCTATGCCAAGGGCTGGCGGCCGGACGGTACCTGCCTCTATCGGGAGGGAACTATCGGCTGTTTCCTGGTGCCGGCCATGATCGAAGCTTACAGGCGAAGCGATAATGAGGAGTATCTGGAATCGGCCCAAAAGGCTTATGATCACTATCTTTCGGAATTGAAAGAAAAGGGATTCACTACGGCCGGGGCGCTGGATACCTGGTGCATCGACAAGGAATCGTCCATCTCCCTGCTCCGTTCTGCTCTGCGTTTCTATGCGCTGGAACAGGATCCGGAGTATATTGAAGATGCCCTTGCCATTTCCTATTACCTGTCCACCTGGCTCTGGCATTATGACGGGGTGTACCCGGAGGATTCCGATTTCAAGCAGTATGACTATCATACCTTCGGTGCTACCAGCGTATCTGTCCAGCATAATCACCTGGATCCTTATGCGCTGTACTGGGTGCCGGAATGGATAGAGCTTTCGGAACTCACCGGCGATTCCCAGTGGCAGGAAAAAGCCCTGGCCATCTGGCGCAGCGGTAACCAACTGGTTTCCGACGGCAACCTCATGGTGAATGGCCATCTTCGTCCTGCGGGCTCGCAGAATGAAGCGTATTTCGAATGCCAGTGGGGGCTGGCGGCTGCCGGCGCCTACAAGGACGAGGGCTATCGCATCAACAACTGGCTGGTGGCCTGGCCCGGAGCTTTTCGCCTGGAAACCCTTCGCCGCCTCGAAGACTGGGACATCCTTAAATCCGGGAACGATGAATAGGATTCTGTTATTCTTTTCCCTTTTGCTGCTGGCTCCGGCTCTGTCGGCCCAGGAGCGCTTCCCGGACGGAAAAAAGGTTCCGGAGTGGTTTCAGACGCCCCGGAAGGCCGATTTGAAATCCCTGGGCAAGCAATACGTCCTCACTAACTATGGTGTTGAGGCCGATAAGCCCCAAGTGCAGACCGAAGCCATCCAGCGCGTCATTGACCTGGCTGCCTCCAGGGGCGGCGGCGTTATTGTGGTGCCGGAGGGCGTTTTCCTTAGCGGCGCCCTGTATTTCCGCCAGGGAACCCATTTGTGGGTGAAAGGAACGCTCCGGGGGTCGGACCGGATCAAGGACTACCCGCTTACCACCACCCGCATCGAGGGGCAGACCTGCCCGTATTTCCCGGCTCTCATCAATATTGACGGGGTGGATGGTTTTGTGCTGGGTGGCCCGGGCTATATCGACGGCAACGGCACGGAGTTCTGGCGGGAGATGAAGATCCGCTGGGCCTGGAAGAAAGACGCCCTGAACAAGGACGGTCAGCGTCCCCGCCTGGTTTATATCTCCAACAGCGCCAACGTTACGGTGCAGGACCTTCACATGAAAGACAGTCCCTTCTGGACCAACCATGCCTACCGCAGCCACCATCTGCGCTTCCTGGACCTGCATGTTACCTCGCCTTCCAGCGGTGAAGTGGTAGGGTACAGTACGGACGCCATCGGCCTGGACAACTGCCATGACGTGCTGGTAAAAGGCTGCTGCATGGACGTTTGTGACGACGGCGTAGTCCTCAAGGGAGGCAAGGGGACCTGGGCCGACAAGGACCCGGAAAACGGTCCCAACCATGACATCATCATTGAAGACTGCACCTTTGGCCAGACTCACGCCTGCCTCACGCTGGGCAGTGAATCGGTGGAGGACCGAAATATTATCCTGCGTCGCTGCAAGTCCGAAGCCGCCCACACCATTCTGCACCTGAAGCTTCGCCCCGACACTCCGCAACTATATGAATTCGTGCGGGTGGAATCCATTACCGGGAAGGCGGGCTCCATCCTCAGAATCCGTCCCTGGACGCAATACTTCCAGATGGAAGAGCGGGAGAATATGCCCGTCTCCCAGTGCCATGACATAGTCCTCAAGGATATCCGGGTGGAGGCGCGCCAGTCCCTGGATGTGGAACTCTCCGATCAATACGAACTGGCGAATATCACGCTGGAAGGAAAGGATGTGGTGGCCATGCTAAACGGAGTGGCCGATGAAAAACCCGCTCCCAGCATTCCTGGAGCTATCTCTGCTGCCCGGCAGGACACACTTCGCCGGAAGGCCTATGCTTCGGTGAATTATGATGAATCGGCCCTTCCTTCCTATACGCTGGAAGATCCTCTGCGCTTTGCCGACGGCCGCCGCGTGCGTTCCCGGAAGCAGTGGCCTGAGCGGAGGAAGGAAATCCTGGACCTTTTCCAGCGGGAGATGTACGGGGAGATACCGGCATCGGTCCCCATTTTCCTGGATACGCTGGAAGAAGGCACTACGCTGGCGGGATTTGCCCGGCGGCGGCAGATTCGCATGTGGTTCAAGGCCGACCATTCCGGACCCCACATTGATTGGCTTGAACTGGTTCCCACGAATGTGCAGGGACCTTGTCCCGTCATCCTGCTTCTGAATTATACGGGGAACCATGAACTGTTGGAAGACCCGGAAATCCTGATTTCGCAGTCCTGGATGCGGCTTACACCTCATAAGGCATCGGCCCGGACACGGGGTAAGTTCAACCGCGACGGCCTGGACAGCGTTTTCCCCATCGGCACCCTGCTGGCCAGAGGTTATGCGGTTGTTACGGCGTGTTATGCCGATATTTCCCCGGACCCGGACCCGCTGGAGGAAAAGGACGGGATGATCCTTCAGGACAGTTTCGCCTATACCGGCGTATTTGACCTGTGGGGCCCCCGGGACCCGGAAAGGACCGATAATACTACTGCGCTGGGTGCCTGGGCCTGGGGGCTCATGAGGGGCATGGATATGGTGCAGCAGGATCCCGCTTTGGACGGTTCCCGCGTAGTGCTTACGGGCTGTTCCCGTCTGGGCAAGGCTGCCTTGCTGGCCGGCGCGTTTGATGAGCGCTTCCCCGTGGTGGTGCCGGTGCAGACGGGCGGCGGCGGTGCTCCGCTCACCAAACGGGGATATGGGGAGAATGTGGCCACGGAGGTCAGTTCCTATCGGCACTGGTACTGCCGCGCCTACGACAAATATGCATACGACACGGCCTCCATGCCGTTTGACCAGCATTTGCTGCTCTCCTGTGTGGCTCCCCGCGCCTTGCTCATAGAAGGCTTTGACCAGCCCTGGTTCGACACCAAGGGAGAATTCCTGGCCCTTCAGGCGGCTTCCCCGGTCTGGAAGTTCCTGGGAGAAAAAGGCTTGCCGGAAGTGGCTTGGCCGGACGATTATGAGACCTCTGCCATCGGCCCCCGCATAGGGTATGTGCGGCGGGACCAGGGACACGGCATTTCCGCCCTGGACTGGCTCTGGATGCTGGATTTTGCCGACAGCGTTTTTGATAATGATAAAACACGATGATATGAAAAAACTGATTCTTGCACTGGGCCTGGCCCTGTCTTTCCTTTCTGTATCGGCCCAACAAAACTCCCATTTGCCCCAGGCGGCGAACAAGGCCGATGCCGTAGCGGCGGCTCTCAAAGATCCTCAGTCGCAGTATATGGTGGTGGTTGCTCACCGCGGCGACTGGCGCAACTATCCCGAGAATTCCCTCCCGGCCATCGAGTCTGTGATCCGGATGGGCGTGGATATGATGGAACTGGACTTGAAGAAGACCAGGGACGGCGTTCTGGTGCTCATGCACGACGGCACTCTGGACCGTACCAGCACCGGTCACGGCAAGGTTTCAGACTACACGTATGAAGAACTGTTGAAGTTTGACCTGAAACGCGGTCACGGCATTGCGATCCCGGGTCTCAAAATACCCACTCTGCGGCAGGCCCTGGAGGTATGCAAGGACCGTATCACGGTGAACGTGGACCAGGGTTATGAGTTTTATGACGAGGTTCTGGCCATCGCCGAGGAACTGGGCGTGACGGACCAGATCCTTATCAAGGGCGGCTATCCCTGGCCCGATGTGCAGCAGAAGATGGCGCAGCATCCGCATAACCTCATGTACATGCCGGTGATAAGCGGTTTGCAGAAAGGAGAGTCGGAGCAGTTCAAGAGCTATATATCGGCCGATAAACCGCAGATGGCCTATGAACTTTGCTTCAATGAACTGAATGACAACGTGCGCCAGGCTGCCCAGAAGGTGCTGGACAGCGGTTCCAAGGTATGGGTGAACACCATCTGGGGTTCCCTCTGCGGCGAGCATGACGATGACAAGGCCTTCGACGCGGCCGATCCGGACACCATCTATGCCCCCATTCTGGAACTGGGCACCTCCATTATCCAGACCGACCGTCCGGAATTCCTGATCCGTTATCTGGAGTCCAAGGACCGGAGATAGTATGAGAAAAGGGCTCCTCTTCCTCCTGCTGGCGCTGCTTTCCTGTTCGGGAAGGCAGCCGGGCGTTTCCATGCTGGACCGCTGGGCGCAGAAACCCGTGCTGGCCTCCCGCCTGGTGGACGATATGGAAGGGGAGGGCCGATGGGTAGTCCTCGAAGGAAACCCTGTCATTGAATATACGCGGGAGAATGCGCATTCCGGCCGGCAGGCACTGCGGCAGCGCGTTTCCCTGGTGGACAGTACCGCTCTCCAGGACCCGGCCAACCGTACTCCCTGGGACAGTTTCAGCGGCGAACAGGGCGGCGTGACGTACGTGGCGCTGGAGTTTGACCAGCCGCAGGACTGGAGCGAATGGAACCGTATCTCCCTCTGGGTGTATATCCATCCGTCCAAGAATCCCAACGTGAGCTTTGCCATGGACCTGGTGACAACCACCCCTGACGGAACGCTTACCCCCAGCCGGGAAACCAATCTGGACCTTCCCCAGGGGCGATGGGTACAGGTGCTGTGGGAGATAGATTACTTCAAAAGGGACAGTGTTCTGAGGTTCGAGCTTTCCCAGACCTGCACCGGCTATGACCGGGAGGCAGGGGAGCCGTATGTGACCATAGACTTCGACTCGCTGGAACTGCAAAAAGTGGAGCCCGACCATTACGAAGGCTGGGACATTCCCGCCGGTGAGATTGCGTTCTCGCATGTGGGTTACAGGCCGGCCGATCAAAAGGTGGCCCTGGCCGCCGCCGGTGAGGCCCGGAAGTTTGTGCTTTTGAATAAGCGCGGGAAGGTGGTATTTGAAGGGGAAGCAGTGCGCGTTCAGCAGAAGGAAAATGAGTTTGTCCGGCTGGATTTCAGCGCTTTCCAGAAGCCGGGAACCTATACTCTCCGGTATGGAGAGGCTGAGTCCCAGCCGTTTACGATTGATGAGAATGTGTGGTTGAAGCCCTTACAGGCGGCCGTCAACTTCTATTACCATCAGCGTTGCGGCTATCCCGTTGAGGGCATCCACGGAGTCTGTCACCAGGATGTGATGGGCTTTTACGGGGAGGAGAAGAAGCCCGTCAACGGCGGCTGGCATGACGCCGGAGACCTTTCCCAGGGCGCCTGGCGCACGGCCTACGCCTGTTATGCGCTTCTGGAAGCCGGAGAAGCGGAGGAAGCCGCCTGGGGCGTTGACTGGCTCCTCAAAACCCGCTTTGCCGACGGCCGGCACATGAGCTGGTCCACCGTCCGCATGTATACGGATGGAGTGACGGGCACTTTGGATGATGTGGTCAGCCCGGCGGAATACAATCCCTGGGAACTCTTCCTGACCTCGGCCGTTTTCTCCAAGGCCGGGCAGGAGAAGGCCGCCGTGGAAGACTGGGAGGCGGCCATGAAAAAGACTCCGGCGTGGACAGAGGCCAATTATCTGGAGGCGTCCTGGGGCGCGGTGGCATCGGCCCTCTTATTTGAAAAGTATGGACAAATCCGCTACCGGGATGCCGCTTTGCTGTTTGCCCATCTGCTTCTCCACTGTCAGGAACAGGACTTTGTGGACGGCTTGCCCTATGCCGGTTATTTCTATACCAGTACGCATCGCGGGGCTTTGGTGCAGGATTTCCATACCGCTTTCCATGAGGCTCCCATGCTGGCCTTGAGCGAACTGAGCCGGGTGTTCCCGGAATTATCGGCCCCTTTGAAAGAAGCTGCGCGGCTGTATGTCCGGAACTACCTGATTCCGGGCAGCCGGATATCGGCCCCCTATCACCTTCTTCCTGCCGGCATTTTCCGCAGGGCCGATATGCTCAATCCGGCCGACCTGGAGCAGTACGAGGCGGGTACGCAGATTAATGAGAACTACGCCATCCGCACCTTCCCTGTCTGGAAGGAACATGTCTTCCATGGGGCCACCAATGTCCATCTCTCGCAGGCCTGGGCTTTGGCATTGGGCGCCCGGCTTTTGGAAGATGAGGAGGCTATGAATCTGGCGCAGGAGCAACTGGAATGGACGTTTGGACGCAATCCCTTTGGCTCCAGCCTGATGTACGGAGTGGGATATAATTACGCTCCCGGTTTTGTTTACTGTACCCGTAATGTGATGGGCGCGTTGCCAGTTGGTGTGGACTGTCTCCATAACGACGAGCCTTTCTGGAACGGAACGGCCAACGCTACTTCGCATGAGGTCTGGATGGAGCCCGTTTCCCGTTTTGTGGGGGCTCTGGCTGTCTTTCTTGGCCGTGAAATGGAAACGGCTGATAAATAGTGAATTATGAAAATCCTCCTCTGAAATTTTCCGAGGAGAAAAAGGATAAGTTATTGATGATTAGAAAGTTACATTTCACGCTTGCCTTGGTGCTGGTGCTGGTACTGGCCTGGTCCTGCCGGAAAGAGGCGGGACCGTGGCAACTGGACCGGGTGGCTACCATGCTGGATGAGGGGGCCAGCGTCCAGCTGCAGCTGAAAGGAACGGTACCCGGCAAACTGGAATGGTGGTCCGGGAATGAATCCGTGGCCCGGGTAGACGCCAAGGGGGAAGTTCTGGGCGTTTCCCACGGGGATGCCTGGGTCAAGGTGAGACATCCCAAAACCGGTGCGACGGACTCCTGTCTGGTTTCCGTGGGCTACCTGCCCCAGAACCCCATCCTGCCGCACAGCTGGGAACTGTTCATTGCCGATGGGG
>Ga0265298_10007892_pt1 | contig 12863 bp, 9 predicted proteins | sample AusTroGonzalo_MG_3_FD_193486 | JGI IMG/M metagenome (GOLD analysis project Ga0265298, IMG submission 193486) | Bovine rumen microbial communities from tropical cattle in Woodstock, Queensland, Australia - Gonzalo_01 | ecosystem: Host-associated > Mammals > Digestive system > Stomach > Rumen ... | reverse complement strand
TTTTTTGAGGCACTGTCAGGCTTCACCACTACAGGAGCCACCATCCTTAACCGAATCGAAGCCGTGCCGAAAGACATCCTCTTTTGGCGTAGCATGACACAATGGATTGGCGGTCTGGCTATCATCGTCTTCAGCATCGCCATCCTACCCTATCTGAGCATGAGCGGAATGCAGCTTTTCATCTCCGAGATGAATGGCATCACCTACGACAAACTGCATCCCCGCATCCTGCATACTGTGAGGCGCATTTGGGGTATCTACCTGTTTTTCACTCTGATGGAGACTCTGTTGCTCTATCTCGGCGATATGAATCTTTACGATGCCCTCTGCCACTCCATGACCACCATCAGTTCGGGAGGGTTCTCCACCCGTACGGCTAACATGGGCGCTTTTTCCAACTATTCTCAAGTCGTGGTAAGTATCTTCATGGTGCTTTCAGGCTGCAATTTCTCATTGTTGCTGCTTTCCTTGAGTTGGAAATCGTTCACCATCTTGAAAAACCAAGAGTTTCGTACCTTCCTGCTATATGTTTTGGCGGCGAGCGTTGCCATTGCCATGGTGCTGATTTTCACCGCTCACCACAGTCTCGGCGCCTCGTTCCGTGAGGCTTTCTTCAGCGTCATCTCCACCATGACCACCACGGGGTTCTTTGTCAGCGATTACACGGCATGGCCTTCGTTCCTTTGGGTGGTGCTGTTTTTACTCATGTTCATTGGAGCCTGCTCAGGTTCCACTTCGGGAGGCATAAAAATGTTTCGCCACCTGATTTTCATCAAGAACTCCGTGCTGGAGCTGAAGCGTATCATCCACCCCAACGCCGTGCTGCCCGTAAAAGTCAACGGGAAGGCCATCTCCACCAGCGGCGTTTACAAGAACACGACTTTCATCATCATCTATTTCCTGATTTTCATCGTGGGCGGCATCATCTTGCTCTTCACGGGTTCCGATTTCAACACCGCCCTGGGCGCGTCGGTAGCTTCGCTGAGCAATGTCGGCACAGGCATCGGCAATGTGGGTCCGGGAGGCTCCTACGTCGATTTCCCCTTGTTCGACAAATGGCTCCTCATGCTGATGATGTTGCTCGGCAGGGTGGAATTGTTTACGATGATTACGCTGTTTTCGAGAAGCTTTTGGAAAAACTGACATAAAAATTTGCTTTTTTTGTTTTTTTACTATCTTTGCAAACGTAATTTGATTTCTATTGGTCATAGAATCAAAAACAAATTCTATTCATCAATGTAGCTGGAAATCAGCGCAATATGAACAGATTTTATATTGATGAAACCCAGAATAAAACCACACCAAATGGTAAGGTGTCCCTCTCTATTTCATTTACCCCCCCCCCCCCGCATAACATTGTAAATCAACAAGTTACAGCCGATGATAATTTTCATTGGTTTCCTATGCGTGTAACCTATCATAGGGAATTAAGAATCAAGGAGATGCTAGATGAATTGGGCATTGAAAATTTCCTGCCCATGCACTATGAATTGGTGGAAACAAAAACGCAAGGCAAAAAGCGTATGCTGTTGCCCGCTATCCACAATCTGATTTTCGTAAGATCCACGCAAGAGTACTTAACTAACCTGAAAATGACCCGCGAAGAGTTTGCTCCGATGCGGTACATTATGAAACACCCTTTGTCGAAAGACGAAAAAAGCGAGATTATACTTGTCCCCGACTGGCAAATGAATAATTTTATGCGTGTAGCCTCCGTGCAAGACGATCGCGTCATGTTTCTTGACAGCAACGAATTCATCAATAAGGTTGGTCATCGTGTGAGAGTCATTGACGGTTACTTTTCGGGTGTGGAAGGCGTTATCAAAAGAATCAACAAGAACAAACGAGTAGTGGTACAGTTGGAAGGTTTAGCCGCAGTGGCCATTGCCTTTATTCCTGCAAGTCAATTGTCAATCATATAATTCTTTCAAGTTAACAAAACAATGGATAAATACACACAACGATTGGAAAACCTTCCTTTCGACTTGTTGCATATTGCACAATCGTATGCCAATGACAACAAGTCACCTAAAATAGAGCCGACGCATTTATTACGAGCTTTGCTGCACAAGAGCGCAGGGATGGTGAATTACATTGAGGACACACTTGACGAGGACTATTATTATCTCGTCGACTGGGCTGATATGCGAATGCAGCAATGCGATAAATCGCCTTACGCGATGAAAGGTATCGAGTTGTCGCATGATGCACAAAATGTTGTCAAAGAAGCCGTTGAAATCAGCGAAAAATATGGTCTTGATGAAATCAACGGTCCTTGCCTGCTTGCCTCATTGGTCACACCAGGCATTGGTTTTAGCTATGAACAACTGAAGACCCTTCCCTTGCAACCCGACAAAATCCTGAAAACATTGCAAGGCAACAGCCCGACAAAATCAGGACGGTCCCCTTATATTAATAATAAGGTGTCAACTGTTGAGGGCGGTGTTTCCGATTATTGCATAGAAATGATGGACGAACTGCCCGAAACCGATGTGATAGGTTTCGATGGTGAAATCCTTTCCATCATCGAGGTGCTAGCCCGCAAGGACAGAGCCAATGTGCTGATTGTCGGTGAAACAGGAGTGGGAAAAACGAGCCTTATCCATGGAATACTGCAACGGTTGCGCGACAAAAAAGTTCCAGCCTCACTTGAGAGCTTACAGCCCATCGAACTGGACTTGATTGCATTAAGCCAAGGCGTGAGCTATAAAGGTGAAATCGAAGACCGCTTCAAGACAGTCATCCAATCCTTGCAAAACATGGCACAACCCATCTTGGTGATTGAGAACTTCCACCGTGTGGAAGACAAACAGTCCGTGTTGAACGGACTATTGCCTGCCATCAAGAAACTGCTGTCGAAGAACCAGCTGCAAATGATTTGCACGACGACCACCGACGGCTACACCAAAGACATCGAGAAGGACAAGGAGTTCACCGCTTACTTCGAAAAAATCACTGTCGAAGAACCTAACGAAGTGCAAGCCATCGATATCATCAAGTCACGTCGTGAGAGTTACGAGCAATACCACCACATCACCATCGGTGAAGAAGTACCGACTGAGATAGTCCGTCTCGCCAAGCGCTACATGCCCGACCGCCGTCTTCCTGCTTCGGCTCTCGACTTGCTCGACCGCGCTATGGCTTCGGTAAAGATTGCCAACGAGATGGCAGTACTTTCTGACGAACAAGCGCCCCAACATGAGCAACTACAAAAAGAGGCCGTGCGCAACGTCGTTTCCAAGATGACGGGCATCCCGATGGGCAACATTCAATCGGAGGAAAGACAGAAACTATCCAACGCCGAAGAGATTCTTCACAACCGCGTTGTGGGACAAAACCACGCCATCAAAAGCATCCTTGATGCCATTTTTGAGTCGCGTTCAGGCTTGAATAAGAAAGGACAACCCATCGGTTCGTTCTTCTTCCTTGGACCTACAGGTACAGGTAAGACAGAGCTGGCCAAATCGTTGGCTGAGTTCCTCTTCAACGACGAGACCGCAATGTTGCGTTTCGACATGTCGGAATACAAGGAAGAGCACTCTGTGGCATTGCTGTATGGAGCGCCTCCTGGCTATGTCGGTTATGAAGAAGGCGGTTTGTTGGTCAACCAGATTCGTCAGCATCCTTATTCTGTGGTGTTGTTCGACGAAATTGAGAAAGCCCACCGTTCAGTGTTCGACCTCTTCTTGCAGATACTGGATGAAGGCAAACTGCACGACCGTCTGGGTCGGGTGGGCGACTTCTCCAACGCACTCATTATTTTCACCTCCAACATCGGCAGTGAGTACATCTTCAAGTCGTTTGGCGAAGGCAAGGTGCCGACCCACGACCAGTTGCTGGAAGTGATGCAAGGCCAATTCCGTCCGGAGTTTCTGGCCCGTCTGACCGAAATCGTTCCCTTCTCGCCTATTACTGAAGAGATGATTGACCGCATCTTCGACATCCACATCAAGAATCTGCTGAAGACTCTTAACGAGCAGAATATCAAGTTGGAAATTGATGAGACAGCACGCAAATACGTCACCAAGGTTGGTTTCAACGCCCATTATGGTGCACGTCCTATCCTCGGTATCATCCGCAAGGAAATCCGTCGACCGCTGTCGAAACTCATCATTTCAGGTCAAATCGAACCTGGCGACACTGTCACCATGAAATATGATGAAGAGAAGCGCGAAATCGCTTGGGAGATTGACACACCAGACGAAGAAACGAATAGTAACAACAATTAACAACTCAATATATTAACCTATGGCAAGAAAAACAGTTATCACAAAAGTACAGGATGTTGATGCCCAAGACGGTATCATCGAATTCCCACAGAACCGGACGCTCTATGCCGACCAGTTCACCGACGAAGCTCCCAACACCGACGAAGAACGTGAAGGCTTCAAAGCCAAAAACATGAAAGAAGTGTTTGAGCACTACCAGCCCAGCAAGAAAGGCATTGCCCTTGAAACCGAAGAAGGTGGTGCTGCTTTTGAAGATTTCGATTTCAAATCCATCAAAGACTTTGAAGACGAGCAACTCATCGAGCAGAGCGAACTCCTCAGCACGGAAAAAGGCAAGATAGACGCTTATAATTCCGTCATTGCCCAATTGGAAAAGAACAAGACCTTGCGCAATGCCCTGAAGGACGAATCCGCAAGAGGTAATCTTACCAATGCGTTGAAGGCCTTATTGGCTGAACTTGAAGAGAATGAATAACTAAGACACAACAACTATGGCTACAGAAGAAATGAAACAAGAAGCCCAGGCTTCAGCACCTGAACTTCAAGAAAGAAAAAAGATAGAAAATCCCGAAGGGTTATTAAAAGACAGTATAGGTGGCTTGGATAAGTTCGGCGGTTTCCAAATGCTCAAAGGCCTTCTCAAAGGCGTTGACAATATGGATCCTCGCCGTAAGGCCGTGAAAAACATCTTCTTGAACGACGCAGCTTACAAGGATGCCCGCAAGAAACTGCAAAACGAGCTTGAACTTTGGGTCTCCATCCTTGAAAACGGTGGCACCGACCCGATGGCTGTCATCGATTCATGCAAGGCCAAACGCGACAAAGCCGAAGAGAATGTGAAAAACAACCTGTTCACCATTCATGACGAAGTCAGGAAGTTGGAAGTCGCCTACCGCGCTCTCGATTCCTTCTTTGCCAATGCCGGCCAAGGAAAAATCGATTGCGTCACGCTGATGAATGTGAACAAAGACGAGTTAGGTTTACATGATTCTGAAGACACCAAGGCCATCCGCGAGGAATTGGAGCAATACTACGACAGATTGAACCTGAAAAACAACTATAGCCTTCTTGTGGTACCTGGCTACCTCGGTGATGCAGCCACCATCCGCATGTGGGCCGACACTGCCTACAGAAACAAGGTCATCATGGTCACCGACTTTAAGGACAGCATGAATTTCAGCATGTTGAAAGATGAGTTGGACGATGCTAGCCTGCAAGGACAGGATGCGCACTTGGCCAATGTCATCATGACCTGCAATTACATCCTTGGAAGAAAAAAGTCGGAACTGGCCGATGAAGACGATGATGTGTATATCCCTGGTTCGGGTGCTTTGGCAGGACGCATGTCCAACACGGAAGAAATTGTCATCGCCCAAGGTGCTGCCGGTAAAAAGTATGGCACTTTGAGCAATGTGAAAGGTGCGCGTCTCAATCTGCGCAAGTCCGAAATCGCCGCCCTCATCGACCAGGGTGTCATCCCGATGGTGGAAGAAGACGGCCGCACCATGGCCTTCTCCAATCGTTCGCTTTATAACGGTGCGACCATCGGTCTGCAAGAATACCCCATCGTGCGTGTATTCGACTGGATCGGCAAGGTGTTCCAGAACTTCTTCAACGACGAAGCATTCACCAACTGGAATTCACAAGTCAAGGGCGAACTACAACAAGCTATCCACGACTTCCTCAGCGACTACAAAGGCCCTGGAAAGCTCATCGAGAACTACAACCTCAAAAAATTGGATCAAGATCCCAAGACCAAAGACATCAAGATTGAAGTGGAGTTGAAGCCCTTCTTTGCGGCCAAGAACTTCTTCATCGAACTGACGGGGCACAACGGCACTGCCGGAGCCGAATGGGAACAAGAAGTAAAATAAACCGTGAACATTCACGAATTATCAATCAATAATTCAAATCCTTAACCAACAATTAATTCATTAAAATTATGGCTGCTACAAGAACAGTAACAATCAATGCCGATGGCATTCAGGAACGCGAAGTGATGTACGTAAGGTACGAGCTCAACCAACAAACCGACGTTGAAGGCCAGCCCACTGGCACTACCCGTGGTGGCAAGATTTATGTCAAAGTGAAATCAAACGACGACGGTAACACCGACCTTATGGAGTGGATGTGTGACACCTATATGAGCAAAAGCGGCACCATCTCTTTCCCCAACCGTCAGGGTGGCGAAATGAAGCACCTCGACTTCAAGGAAGGCTATATGGTGGAATACGCCGAGACCTACGACAACAAGAACGAGGTCCAGCAGTACGAAGAGTTCACTATTTCCGCCAAGGAAATCCAGGTGGGCAACGCTCGTCACAACAACCGTTGGACTATCGACAACAACTAATCCATCATCAGGAGCATTCATTTTGGGGAGGGAAAACCCTCCCCAAAATAACTCCGAACCAATTACAACATCATGGCTCTTCAAGGCAACCTTACCATAGGTGATAAAACATACGGTGTGGTGGAATGTGCTTACGAATTCCACCAATCCATAGACGAGACGGGCAAACCCGTTTCCCGTCCACAAGGCGGCACCATCACTTTTGTGATGCCCTCCACCAGCGATGAGGATTTGTTCTTCTACAAATGGATGTTCAACAAAACCGAGGTGCAATCTGGTTATTTCAGATTCATCGTTTATTCCAACGACAACAAACAAAGTTACAAGACCGTTGAATTCATCAACGCCTATTGCATTGAGCTCAAGGATTATTTCAATGACAACGACAGTAAATTGATGTACACCACTGTCACCATTAGCGCCCAAATCATCCATATAGGCGGGCTAATGGACAATGCTGTATTTTCCAACGAATGGACTTAACCCATGTCAATCTCTGTAAAAAACATAACTGTAACCATTGATGATGTCAAGTCGTCAGGCTTTGACCTCACTTTTGACGGCGAAATGTGGCGTCTCAACGATTTCACCCTCCATCAAAGCCTTTTGTCGTACAACACACTATGTTTCAACATGCACAAAGGCCCCAAGGAAGATGACAAAGAGGCCAGATTCACGCTGTGCAGCCAAATCATCGGAAAGGAAATCACCCTTTCGTTGGACACAGACAACATAGAAAACCTTTCGCTCAACACCAATAACGAGAAAACAGCCGAAATCAGTTTTCGAGGCATCATCATGTCGGCTTCAGGAAGCAGAATAGGAAGCCAATACATCATTAACGTGGAAGCGAGAAGCAAGGAAGCTTTGCTCGACAACAACCCCAACTGCAAATCGTTTGAGGAAAAGACCCTCAACGATATCGTCAACGATGTGATAGACACCAATGACAGCAATGGTATCGAAGCCACTGTCGATGCAAGGTTCACCGACGCTATAGCCTATTGTGTGCAATACAACGAAACTGACTATCAGTTCCTGCAACGGCTTGCCCGAAGATACGGTGAATGGCTATACAACGACGGCGAACAGATGATCTTTGGCAACCTCGTCAGCCAGGAGGCTGTCAGACTCAATTATCCCAGCAAAGACATTCCGTCCTATAATGTGGATTTGAAGATGCAACATGTTGCCTTCAGCCACCTATCATCGTCATATAATGCATACGACGCTACTTGCAAAGAAGGCCTTGAAGAGATGCAGCGTTCGTACAATCCATTGGGTGACAGTGTCTTTGAAGCTTCTGAAAGCCACTTCTCAAAGCCGACGCTCCAAAACCTCCATTCTGGAGGCTTTGCCGACCAAGACGGGCGTGAGACCATACTGAACGTGTCGACCAAGACACAAGCCCGTGGTGAAAAAGCGGGAATGCTCACCTATTCTGGCAACACCTATTGCTCGAAACTTAAGATAGGAACGACCTTGGTTATTGTGGATAATTTCATTACCGACGATGTCACTAATACAAAGAGTGAAGTAGACCAGGACGAAATCCTCATCACAGAACTATTGCATACCTTTTCATCTGACGAGATATATAGCAATCACTTCGTAGGCATCCCTTCAGCTTGCGACTACCCACCCTACGCCAACAGCGACGTTTATCCAGCAGCCCCTTCATGCCGTGCCAAAGTGACTGACAATGAAGACCCAATGGACCTGGGACGCATCCGTGTGCAATTTGACTGGCAAGCCCAACTTGATGAAAACATGATGACACCCTGGATTCGCATCGCCCAGCCTTATGCTGGCGGTGGCAAAGGTTTCAGTTTCATCCCTGAGATAGGCGAAGAAGTAATGGTTGATTTTGAGGGCGGCAACGCCGAACGTCCCTATGTGAAAGGCACTTTATATAATGGAGTAGGCAACCCTGATGCCGCATGGCTCCCTGGCAACAACAGCAGGAATCAGATTAAGGCCATCCGAACCCGAAACGGACACACCATTGAGATACACGACGAGGGCAACGATGGTTACATCCGCATATACGACAACGAAAAGGAGAACTACATCCTCACCTTCTCCACCGACCGCAAACTCATCATGCTGGAATCGACAGGCAACATCGAGCTGTATGCCAAGAACGACATCATCATGCATGCTGGGCACGACATTACGGCCACAGCCGACCACGATATTTCAGAAACCGCCCACAACGACATGTTCCTTGCTGCCGACAATGACATGCAGCGCACCGCCGACAACGATATTCGTGAACATGCGGGCAATGACCGCACAACGTCTATTGATAGGAACGATTCGTTATCGGTCAGCGAGAACCAGTTTGTTACCATTGGTGACAACAAGGACGAACAGATTGAGCACAAGTTGCAACTTACCGCAGAGAACATCCGCGAAGAAGCCAAAGACCAATTGCTCGAATACTCCAAGACCCACCATGCCAAGGCTGAAAACGAAATGGCCCTCAACGCCGGCACCAAGATAGACATCAAGGCTGGTATCGTCAAAGTGAATTAATAATCAATAAACACTATAACAAATGAAAAAGCAATTACTATTATTTGCCATACTATTGCTGATTTCAGCGGCAATGAAGGCTCAAATCATCGATGTGAGCACAGAGTCTCTTACTGATTTCACCTACGCAGAAGGTCACGGTCCATCAGCACCACAATCTTTTACAATTTCTGTTTCTGAACTCACAGAAGGCATTAATATCAGTTTTCAAGGGTTTCAATCTTCTTATTTTGAAATTTCAAGAGAAGAGGGTGGCGATTTTGAAAATCAACTCTCTATACCCATCGGAGAACTTGAAGATGGGGTTGAAGTTTTTGTACGCTTGAAAGAAGGTTTAACTCCTGATAGCTATCTAAATACAATTAGGATTACTTCAAGTGGTGCTACAACAAAGACAGTACGATGTTCTGGTATGGTCAATGGCGCTGTTAGTATGCCTCAATTTACCCCTGATGGCGGAAATAGCCAAGGACCAGTTACTGTGACAATAACCTGTGATGAAGGTGCCACCATCTATTATACTACTGACGGCGAAAATCCAAATGAAAACAGTAACTTATATGAACCTAATGAAGAAATTCTAATTGAAAAGACAACCACCCTCAAAGCCATTGGCATAAAAGATAATTGGAATGATAGTGACATTGCCAATTCGGAGTTTCATATTCTATATCATATCCATGCAACTATTTCACCAACAGAAAGCGGAGAGATAATATACAACGGTCAATATATGGCCTATCTTGATGGTGATATAGATAGCGAGGTTGGCAGTATTACATTACAAGCCAACCCAAAAAACAATTATTCTTTTGAGTATTGGACAGCAAATAATGATACTGTTAATGAGTCATCTTGTGAGATTCAAGTGGATAAAGCGTATAATTTAATCGCCCATTTTAGAATAAACAACGGGAATATCAATACAAATGTCTATCCTGATGGCGCAGGATACGTTAATATTGAAAGTTCGTATGAAATAGGTCAAACAGCCACGTTGATAGCAATACCAAATCCATGTTACATATTTAAACAATGGAATGATGGTGTCATAGACAACCCTCGCAACATAGAAGTGGCACAAACCAATGATTATACTGCTATTTTTGAACTAGCTAATTACACTATAATTGGCCTGCCTAACGATGAAAGTTGGGGCAGTGTAATAGGAGGAGGCACCACTTTCCATTGTGAGGATGTGGCCCCGTTAGAAGCCATACCCGAAGAAGGCTATGAGTTTGAAAAATGGGATGACGACAACACAGACAATCCGCGTTCGGTTATTGTGAATAGTGATTCCACTTTTACAGCTATATTTACTGCAAAAAGCATCAGAATCAATGTAATAGCTGATCCTATAGAAGGAGGAATTGTTTCAGGCGAAGGCGATTACTATTTCTGGGAGACATGTACGGTGACTGCTCAAGCAAACGAAAGTTATTCGTTCATTCATTGGACCGAAGAAGATGTAATTGTTTCAACTGAATCTTCATTTTCATTCCAACCAGGATGGAACCATGATCGTACTTTTGTAGCCCACTTTGCCCAAATTCCTATTGTCGGCATAATTGAAACACCAGCAACCATTTGCGATAATGAATCACTTGACCTAGTCATGCCTGAATGCGTTAATACCATTGGTGGAGAATGGCAACTATCGCCTGATACAACATTTACCAATATTATTATATACGATGGTGAAAGATTAAGTCAAAGTTACGACGATTGGTATTTACGCTACACTGCCTATAATGAGACAGATTCCGTTCCTAGCAATATCGTCTCTATTTCAGTCCAATCCTATATTTCTGAAAACGAGGTGAATCACCAACTGGTAGCCAAAGGACCAGAAAGAGGAAAATATCTCTTAATTTACCCCAACCCCAAAGAAGGCTTTATCTACCAATGGTATCGTGACAACGAACCTATCCCCAATGCCAACATGCAGTATTATTATGAACAAGGAGGTTTGACAAATGGCGACTACAAAGTTTACATCAGTTACACAGAGGATGGGACATGTGGTGCTTTCAGCCCTGCAAAAACAATAAGCAATAATGGTTCTATTTCATTCTCCATCTATCCAAATCCCGCCCATGCCAATGACAACTTGTTTGTCATGAACGACAGCGAAAGCGAGATGCAATTCTTCCTCTACTCCATAGACGGCAAGCTGCTTCACAGCCAGACGGTGACAGCTTCCCCAACTGCCATCACCGTTCACCTTTCCCAGGGCATTTATGTGGCCTATCTTTTTGACGAAACCGGCTTTGTTAAAGTAGAGAAAATCGTCATCCAATAAGCGTCATCCATCATCGAAAACAACTTAAAACTGAATCAAAATGAAAAAGATATTTCTGGTCCTCTTCTCTCTCACTTTGGTCACATCGACCTGGGCACAAACGCAACGTTCCACCCTTAGAGGCAAGACCAAGGATGGCAAAACGCTCACGGTACAATATTATCAAGGCACCGTTGAAGATCGCATCGAATCGGTGAAGTATCAACTCGTCGATGAACTGCAGGACGAAATCAAAAGCCTGCAAGCTAACGTGAAAGACCTTCAAAACCGATTGGATGCCGCCAACAAACAGGTGAAGCAACTCAACCTGCAGAAGGAGCAATCCTCGAACAACCAAAACGACTTGGCCACCCTTAACCAACAGCTTGCCGAGAAAACGGAAGAAATCACTCAGTTGAGCAACCAACTCGATAGCATGGTGAACGAGCTGAACCAAGCACAAGACGAGAACAACAGATTGCAAGTTCAGTTGGATTCAATAAGGTACGTGCTCACTGTAAAAAGCCAGAAAAAAGAATCGCCTCAAAAGTCCCCAATCATCGGAATTGAGGCAGGTGTCGGTGCCATTTTATTGGGAACAAGCGTCAATGACCCTTGGGTCAAAGACATCACTTTGGGCGAACAGGCAGCCATTTATTTCGGCACAGCTTGCCTTTCGGAGTCGTTTCCTGTTTCCGTTGAGGCAGGCGTCGGTTTCCAGAGGATTTCCATGGCTGCGCATCGGAATCCATGTGAAACCACTCACGATGGTTTCATAGACAATGACCACGACCACTGCCAGGCCATCTATACTTTCGACAATTTCACAGAGAGCTTGTCATTGAACTACATTGGCATTCCCATCCGCCTTTGCTTCGGACAACCCATCAAAGACAGGGTTTCCGTATATGCCAAGTTGGGTGCCACACCATCCATTAACATCGGTACTCCAACTCTTGTTGGAGATGGCACCTATAGCCTAAAAGGGCATTATCCAGGATGGAATGTGACTTTGGAGGATATCGAGGAACTTGGTTTTGTGAGCCATCATGACTTCTACGAAGACAATAAAGTTGAGACAGAAATTAAGAAGTTTAATCTTTGGGGCAATTTGGCTGTTGGAGCCTATATGCCTCTCAAGGTAGTTCCCATTGTATTGAATGTTGGCTTCAAGTTGGATGTTCCCATCATGCAGATAGGTAGTACTAGTTTCATAGACAACGGCATACAACTGCCCGAGCGGCATACTGGCTTGCTGCAAAACGGCGGCAGGGTTTGGATTCCTACCTTTGAGATAGGTTTTGTTTACACATTAAAGTAAGATGTCGGATTCCTACGTTTGTTCAGGAGCCATGATGCGTTGCACCATGGGCACCAGCCCCGCCAAGTTGACGGTGCTGTCTGTGCGTACGGTCAATCTAGCAGGTCCGCCTATGGCCAACCTCAGCGACCACAAGTCGAT
>Ga0265298_10007886_pt1 | contig 12868 bp, 9 predicted proteins | sample AusTroGonzalo_MG_3_FD_193486 | JGI IMG/M metagenome (GOLD analysis project Ga0265298, IMG submission 193486) | Bovine rumen microbial communities from tropical cattle in Woodstock, Queensland, Australia - Gonzalo_01 | ecosystem: Host-associated > Mammals > Digestive system > Stomach > Rumen ... | reverse complement strand
GGTGCTGGCGGTACGGTGACTACCACATCGCATGACCCCGACTTCAATTCCATCGCCGACAAGGATGGCTTCATAGTGGCCTACCCGCAAGGTTTGCAGACCACTTTCCCCGGGCTGGGTGGCATGCAGGCTCCTGGATGGACGTCGACTGGTGAGGAGAATTTCGACACCGATTTCCTGAAAGCCGTTGTCGAGGATATTGACGCGAAGTACCCCCTCGACCGTCAGCGCCTCTACTGCTGCGGCTTCTCCAACGGCGGCATGATGACATACGTCATGGCCAACACGTGTAGCCACATCTTTGCTGCCTTTGCTGCCATCAGCGGCTACCCCATCAACGAGTTCCACCTGCATCACTGCAGCGAACGCCCTGTGCCCTTCCTCCACATTCACGGTAAGGCCGACGATTTTGTGAAATACTCGCTCGTGCCTAACATCATCGAAGACATGGTGGACCGCAATGGTGCCAACCCCGTTCCAGAGGTGACCACCAAGAGCGGGAAGTACACTAAGAACGTCTATAAAGCTGAAGAGGGTGGATTCCCCATCATTTTCTACAAGATAGACGGTATGGGTCACAGCCCCTTCACCAATAATACCGAGGACAACAGTTCGTCGCAGACTATGTGGAACTTCTTCCAGCAGTATACACTCGACGCCCCCTGCAATACCACTATGAAGTGGCGCCCACGCATCGAGACTGAGGGCTATGATCCAAAGAGTCACGGATGGTCGATGAATGGCCGTACCGCCTTGTTGCGCTTTGGTGGCGATCAGAATACAGACGCGAATCAGAACGTTTACCGCTCGCTGCAGTTCAAGACCGGACAGTATAAGCTTTGCTTCCACGCTGAGGGTGAAGACGGAAAGGACATCAAAGTAAAGATAGTCAAGCTGACAGGACAGAAAAATTCCGTGTTGGATGCCACTGTGGCAGTGGGCGGCGATGTCTCCCTGCCTTTCGAGGTAAACGACGGATGGGGTGAATACCAGATAACCTTCAGCCGGTTAAATAAGGATGATGTCATCACCATCACCAATATTGGCATTTATACCACGACCTCCGACGACCCTGCGTCAGTGAACTTGCCCACAATCCCTACCACCAACAGTACGCTACTCTTCGACCTGCAGGGTAGGCGAGTAGAAGGACAACCTGCTCATAATGGTGTCTACATTCGCAATGGTAAGAAAATGGTAGTTGGAGGGTTCTGAGCACCATGAAACGTTTCATACTTCTCTGTATGATTGCTGTGTGGCTGTTGGCAGGCTGTCGCCAGAAACAGCCAGAACACACCTTTACCCATGAGGTGTTGCTGCCGATGACACCTGTCAAGAATCAGGGTAAGTCAGAACTGTGCTGGGCATACGCCATGCTGGCCACCATTGAGACGGAGCATCTGGTACGAGGTGACTCTGTCAACCTCTCAGCAGTTTATGTAGGTCGTATGCTACGCCGTCATCATCCGTCATTGAAGACAGAGCGGGCCATGGGTCAGACGTTGCTCAATCTCATAGCGCGTTATGGTATTGTGGGTTACGATGTGCTGCCCGATGATGCCGACGATGAGCTGACAACACCTCGTTGGGTCTTTATGTTAGGTGCCAGATATACACCGCTGGAATTTGCACACTCTGTCTGTGCCCCTGATGAATACCTGTCGCTGACATGTTTCCCTGACTCGCCCTATTATCGGAAGATTGAGGTGCCTGTGCCCGACAACTGGGAGCACAACCGGTTGCTGAACATTCCTCTCGATACGTTGCGCCGGCACGTCAACAGGGCACTGCGCAACGGGCATCCTGTCTGCTGGGAGAGTCGTGGACATGCCATGTCTGTAGTTGGCATGGCCCGTGACGAGCAGCGTCGTGCCTACTATGTGATGAAAAACTCATGGGGAACGAACCGGCCATACGGAGGATTGGTCTATATGCCAGTCAGGAAAATGTGGCGTGACATGATAGCCCTCTATATGACGCGAGAGGCGTGGGAAAACGATAATCCTAACCCAAACCTTAGTGATAACGTTTAATGTTCGGCAGGCAGGGTCAGAACGAAGCGCGAACCATTGGTGTAGAGCTTGTCTATGGAAAGGCTGCCTCCTAAGAGGATGGCCATCTTACGGCTCATGGTGAGGCCGAGGCCGAAACCTTGTTTGAAGCTGTCGACCTTGAAGAAACGCTCAAACACCCGCTCATGGTTTTCTTTAGAGATGCCTATGCCGGTGTCCGTAACGATGAAGCGTACCATGCCGTGGTCAGGACTTTCGTGAACGCGCAGGTTGACGCCTCCTTCCTTGGTGAACTTCAATGCATTGTTCAGTAGCTGTTCCAGAATTCTTTCCAATGCCTTTCGGTTGGTACGCAGGGTGAAGGCATTATTAAGGTCTGTGTTGAAGGTCAGCCGCAGGCGGCCTTTGTTCTCTTTTTCTGCCTTGCCAATGATTTTATTGCACAGTTCGTTGACGACTACCGTGTCATTTTTCTGGTAGTGTTCCCTGCTCTCGTCCTGAGCCACTTCCAAGAGTTCGTTGACAATATCGGTTATCTCGTTCGTGTTCTTGCTGATGTCTTGCAACATGCGGTTGCGTTCTTCATCTTCCAGTTTGAAAGCAGGATTGGTGATAATCTGTGCATAGCCAGTGATGACGTTCAGCGGGGTGCGTATCTCATGGCTGACGTGTTCGATGAACGAGTCTTTCATGCGGTCCGACTCCTCAGCACGTGACAGAGCAATCTCCAGTTCCTTGTTCTGCTGCAGCAGTTTTTTCTGGTAGCGTTGGCGTTGTACATAGCGTGAGAGGACGAGACCCAGACCGACTATCAGCAGCAGGATGACGGCAGCCAGCCATATTTCACGTTCTTTGGCAGCTTTCTCGTTCAGTCGGGCTATTCCCATCTCTGCATTGATTTCGTTGATGCTTTCGAAGAGCATGTTGCTGTTCAGCGAGTCGCGTAGGTCGCGGCGCTTGTTGACCTCCAACAGGGCTTGCTCACGGTTGCCCATCATTTCAAAGAGCTTGATGCGCATTTCACAGCGGTCCAGCTCAGTAAGGTCGGTGATGTTGGTGTCCAGCAGTTCCAGAGCGGTGTCGTAGTTTCCGTTAAAAGCGTTATACAGCACGCTCATCAGGACATTGCCGAATTCCAGCAGTTCAGGGCGCTGCTTGCAGAACTCGTTGAACTCATCGTAAGTATCCATGAACTGCTGCTTGTCCTGGAGATAGAAGCAGATGTCCCCCTTGATGACGAGGTACATCTTATAGTATTCAGGGGTTTTCTTGGCCATGGAGCCGAATTTCTCGTTGTATTCCCAGGCTTTCTGGGGTTCACGGTTGGCCTTGAGTTCTGCCAGTCGTGAATAGATGCTGACCAATGAGCCGGTGTCATTGGGTTCGCAGTTTTTCAGGGCGTCAGTATAGTAGTGGTCGGCCAGTCGGTAGTTGCCTCTTGCCTCATAGATGTTGCCTAACGCGGAATAGACGAGGTTGTAGTATTTCTCGTTGTTCTGCTCCATGGTGTGCAGCATGTCGCTGGCTTTCTTGATGGCAATGTAGGAACGTCCCTGTTCAGTGTCGTAGAGCACTTCGTTGAGCAGTACCTTATAGTACATTTGCCTCATGCCTTTCTTTTGATAGTGTTTCTGCATCTGTTCAGAAGCTTCGTAGAAGGCATTGGCGTCCGAATCGCCATAAAGCTTATAATAGCGTGTATAGAGGTTATCAAAAGCTGTATCCTTCTTCTCCTCGCCAAAGCAGAGAGAAGAAGACAAGAAGAACAATAGGATGACAGTCAGTTTCCTGTTGGTCAATCTTGTTTTTGTTATCGTTTTAGTTTTCGTTATTGTTGACGTTGACATTTTCGTTATCGTTTTCTAAACATACAGACGACTCCGATGATGATGAACGGGATAGAGAGAATCTGTCCCATGTCGAGAGGCAGCGAGGCTTCGAAGGCCTCCTGTATCTCCTTGGTGTACTCGATGAAGAAGCGGAAGGTGAAGATATACGTCAGGCATAGTCCGAAATACCAGCCGGTGCCAATCTTCTCTGGAAACTTTTTGTGCAGCCACCACATCAGGAAAAACAGGATGCCGTAGGCAATAGCCTCATAGAGCTGACCAGGATGGCGGGGCAGCATATCTACCTTTTCGAAAATGAACGCCCAGGGAACGTCGGTCACCTTGCCGATGATTTCGCTGTTCATGAGGTTGCCCAGTCGGATGAAGCAGGCCGTGCTACCTGTGGCGATGGCGATGTTGTCGAGTACCGTCCAGATGCTTAGCTTAGTCCGTTTGACATAGAGCCACAGTGCAATCATGAGGCCTAATGTACCGCCGTGTGAGGCCAGTCCCTGATAGCCTACATATTTCCAGCCGCCGTCAGATAAGAAGCGGATGGGCAGGAACATCTCTACCAGTCCCTTACCTGAAGTCAGAAAGTGGTCAGGTTCGTAGAAGATGCAATGGCCGAGACGGGCACCTAACAGGATGCCGATGAAGCAGTAGATGAACAGGGGGTCAAAGAGCTCATCCTTGATTTTTTGCTCCTTGTACAACTTCTTGACGATAAAATAGGCCAGTGCCAGTCCTATCAGCCAGCACAGTCCGTACCAGCGGAACGGGCCAAACTCCACACTTGGGTTCCAAGTTATAAATAGTTCATAGTTCATAGTTCACAGTTTACAGTTCATAGTTTCAAACTATGAACTGAATTAAACATTGAAACGGAAGTGCATGATGTCACCATCCTGAACGACGTAGTCCTTGCCCTCGATGCCCATCTTGCCCGCTTCGCGGACAGCAGCCTCGGAGCCATACTGGATGTAGTCGTCGTACTTGATGACCTCAGCACGGATAAAACCCTTCTCGAAGTCGGTATGGATGACGCCGGCACACTGCGGAGCCTTCCAGCCCTTCTTGTACGTCCATGCCTTCACCTCCATCTCACCAGCGGTAATGAAGGTCTCGAGGTTCAGCAGGGCGTATGCCTTCTTGATGAGGCGGTTGACGCCACTCTCCTCCAGCCCTAACTCTTCGAGGAACAGCTGCTTGTCCTCGTACGACTCCAGCTCGGCGATGTCCTCCTCCGTCTTGGCGGCGATGACCATCGACTCGGCACCCTCCTCCTTGGCAAGTGCCTCTACCTGCTGCGTCATGGCATTGCCCGACTTGGCTTCTGCCTCGCTGACGTTACAGACATACAGCACAGGCTTGGCCGTCAGCAGGAAAAGGTTGCGGGCACAGTCTTGCTCGTCCTTCGTCTCAAACTCCACGATACGGGCGTTCTTACCCTGTTCCAGTACCTCTTTGTAAGCCTTCAGTACCGTGACTTCTATCTTCGCCTCCTTGTTGCCGGCAGCAGCAGCCTTCTCCGTCTTTGCAAGACGCGACTCGATGGTCTCTAAGTCTTTCAGTTGCAGCTCCGTGTCGATGATCTCCTTGTCGCGGATGGGGTCGATGGTGCCGTCTACATGCGTGATGTTCTCGTCCTCGAAGCAGCGCAGCACATGGATGATGGCATCCGTCTCTCGGATGTTTCCAAGGAATTTATTACCTAATCCCTCGCCTTTCGAGGCACCTTTCACCAGTCCGGCAATGTCCACGATTTCACACGTGGCAGGCACAATACGGCCAGGGTGAACCAACTCTGCCAGCCTTGTCAGACGCTCGTCAGGAACGGTGATGACACCCACGTTGGGCTCTATCGTACAAAAAGGAAAATTCGCTGCCTGTGCCTTGGCACTGCTCAGGCAGTTAAACAGCGTTGACTTGCCTACATTAGGCAGTCCAACAATACCACATTTTAATGACATCTTTATCTATAAACGTTTATTTGCCTGCAAAGATACGAAAAAAAGTTGTAACTGGTAACGGATTTTGGAGAATTAACGCAATTAGGCCTAAAATAAAGGCCGCTCGGCGACGATAGAAGACGCTTGCTACCGCAGGGACGCAAGAATATAGGGGAAGCTCCGCGTAGCGCCTGAGCAATGGAGTAAAACAATATTTATGACTTAAGAACCGATTATGGAAGTATTAGCAATTATTGGTATATTATTAATTCTTCTGGCCATCTTCACCGGAGGTGGCATCTTGGGTTGGATATTACGTGGCATTCAGGGAATATTCAGTCTGTTGGCCGAAGGGTGGAGCAACATCTTCGGTTGCCTGTTCTGGGTGTTTATCATCATTTTAGTATTGGTTGGGTTGTTATTGTGACATTGAGAGTCGTAGATACAAAAAAGTTGCTCTGATTTTTGAATTTTTCATGGAATGTGTCTATATTAGTGTCATAAACAACAAAACAGAAACGTATGACAAACGAAAAAGACATGAAGAAAAGTTTTAACATTGATGAATTCCTCATAGAGATTGGCCGTGAACCATTGCTGAGTGTAGAGGAAGAATTGGCGTTGGGCAAGGTCATTCAGGAAAAGGGTTCTAAGTGCAACGAGGAGGAAAAGCTGGTACGAGCTAACATGCGGTTCGTGGTCAGTGTGGCCAACCAGTACAAAAACAAAGGACTCTCACTTGAAGAACTGATTGAGGTCGGAACAGAAGGTCTGAAGAAAGCGGCTGAAAAGTTTGACGTCAATGGCGAGTCCAAATTCATATCCTATGCCGTCTGGTGGATTCGCCAAGCCATCTTGCAGGCTATCAACGAAAAGACAGGACACCCTGTGATGGATACGAGAATCGAATCACTGGTTAAGATGCTGGAGCGGAATCATCACCGCTGGAACGAGACGTTCAAGGACGAGGATACGGGCGAAGAGGTGACGGTGGAACGTGATGAACTGCTCTCCACCGACACCACAGAAGAAGAGCGCAACCTGATGGAGAGCGTTGCCGCCAGTGCTGCCAAAATCAGTACGGAGGCCCTGCGTACTTTCATCGACAAGACAAGTAGTTTCTGGCCACGTCCGTTTGATGAGGTGTATATGGAACTGGTGCGCCGTGGTGACGAGAGTTGGGCTTGCGTCATTGACAACCCTGAAATGCTACAGAAACTCTGTGATAAGGGTATCAAGGAGGCTGCCGAACAACTCTACCAGAAATACCGTTATGGCGACGAGAAGAACGGCATCTTCATTGACAAAAAGACAGCTAAGACCTATTACGATCTGGCAGGTGATGCGGTCTTTGAGCAATATACTACCGAGGATTTTCCTGATGAGGAAGAACCCAAAGAGTTCCACTATACACTTACTGGCAATAACGTAACACTCGATGGAGTAGAGACGCTCATCAATGACCTCTGCCAGCAATTCGGTACGCCAGGGAATGAGTGTGGGCTATTCGTGCCACAGCAGATGCTGATGAAGATGCTTGTAGGCAGTGATTCAGAGTACTACCGCGGCAATGTCCTCACTATGGAACGAAAAGCCTCCGACAGCCTCGTCATCACCACTGAGGCTGACAAGGGTGAGTCTCTGCTCTATGCCCTGCGTCAATGCTTTGAGAATTTAGACATAGATATGAAATAAGTAAAAAAATATGGGTAAGATTAATAGGATACAGGCGATACTTCGCCAAGTGGATCTGGAGAATCATTCGTCCAGAAACTGGGAACTGATTCATGAGGCTCCACAATGTGGGTGCTATTATTGCGCCCAAGTATTCCCCTCTTCGGAAGTCAAGGATTTCGAGGCGAACGAGAACGGAGAGAAGGGTGCCGTCTGTCCATACTGCGGACGGAAAACACTGGTAACGCCAGATATGATTGTTGCAGGTGTACCTTTCTCAGCAGAGACTATGCGTGGCATCAGTGAGGCCATTTGCGAACTTGAGATAAGGCGTACCCGCTTGAGCGACATGTTCAAGAAAGACAAGTGGGCCTACAACCACTGGCACGACTACGTGATAGAGTTTTGGGTAGAAGGTGCATTGAAACCCATCAGTCAATACATAGAACTATGCGTGGAAAGAAAACTCATCCCTGTTGAAGAATTCTTAGCCGAGGCGCTTAAATCCATTGCAGGCGAAATAGCTGACATACACCTGCAACAATATGCAGCAGAAGGCACAGACAATAACTTTGTCCCCCTGATGGAAGCCGAGATTCAGCGTACCATTCTTCGTAAAGCATTGAAATATCAGAAATAAAGTGTAAAAAAAGAACCAGTTGTAGAAAGCTCCGAGTAAGCAAGAGCAGAATGAAGCTCGCTTCAATTCTGCCGAGCGTAAGGAGTTTCGACCGTAGGTCAAAGCTCATTGGAGCCGGAGACAGGCAGGCATCCTTCTAATCCTGTAGAAGAAAGGTCTTGGGATGCCATTTTTATAATGCCATGAAAAAAAGTTGGTCGATTTTTTGAATTTTTTTGTGAATGTGTCTATATTATGCACGTAAACTTAAAAATTCAAGAATATGACCACAACAATTAAGACCAGTTCAAAGAACTACTTCAACAAAATCCAAAAGTACCTCACCAACAAAAGACTCTACTTCACCCCATCTATCAACAATGAGGTCTACACCCTCACCATCTTTGAACTCTCATCCTCTCAAACCACCCTACTTATTCAAAAAATGACCAAACACTTCCACCTCTCACCCAAACAGTCAGAGCCTTTGGCTTTGGCTGCCTAAACTAATCATTAATAATGGCAACGAAAATGAACAATAAGAAGAAAGAAATGACACTGCTGCAGGCTATTGAGCATGTCGTGGAGTTGTCGAGGGACTCGCAGATGAGTCTGGAGTTTATGAAGAAGGCCAAGGCGGAGATTCAGTTGTTGGCCAAGAGTTACGGTATCACGGAGCGACAGGCGGTATTGTTCTGCGTGTGTATGGAGAAAGGGCCCAACCGGGTGGACTATAGTGACATTGCCTGCCATCTAGACATGAACAAAATCAGTGTATTGAGCTATGCCAGCGACATTGATGCACTGGTGCGCCGCAGGCTGCTGAAGTATCGCGACGTGAAGGACGAGGACGACTTCGACATCCCCACCGCTGTCATTCGCTGTCTGAAGCATAACGAGGTGTACGAACTGCCACAACGAAAAGGGTTGGACTGTGCCTCGATGTTCGAGCTGTTTGACCTTTGGTTTGAGGATCTGGACGATGATGCCATCTCTGCCCACGAACTCTGCGAAGAACTACAGTCGCTCTTCAAGGACAACCCGCAGGTGGCATTTGTGAAGCACATGAAGGAGTATTATCTGAATCCGGAAGACCAAATGATGGTGACGTTCTTCTGTCACCGGCTGGTGAACAGGGATGATGACGACATCCGCTTCAGTCAGATAGAAGACCTCTTTAACAGCCAAGCCGATTTCAACAGGGCAAAGACGGCACTCAGGAGTGGAGACCACAAAGTGCAATGGAAGAAGGTCATAGAGCACCGCTGTGTGGACGGACTGACAGACGTAACGAGATATAAACTGACAGAAAGCGCCAAGCGAACCTTGCTTGCAGAGCTGAAAATCAATGAGGCGGAGGAGAAGTTGGCCGATATGCTGGATGCCAGTAAGTTAGGCGAGAAGTCACTCTTCTTCCCCAAGGACATTGAGCGGCAGGTAGAGGAACTGGGCAGCTTCCTACAGCCAGAGAACTACCAGAAGATTCAGGAGCGCATGAAGGAAAAGGGATTTCGCAACGGGTTTGCCTGTCTGTTCTATGGCAGTCCTGGTACCGGTAAGACAGAAACGGTCTATCAATTGGCAAAAAAGACGGGCCGCAACATCATGGTGGTGGATGTACCACAACTGAAGAGTATGTGGGTGGGGCAGAGCGAGAAGAACGTGAAGGCCCTGTTCGACCGCTATCGTGAACAGGTGAAGCGTGCCAAACTGACGCCTATCCTTCTGTTCAATGAGGCCGATGCTATTATCGGCAAGCGTAAGAACGGGGCAGAAAATGCCGTGGACAAGATGGAGAACTCGCTACAGAACATCATTCTGCAAGAGATGGAACAACTCGACGGCATCATGATAGCCACCACCAATCTGCAGGAGAATATGGACAAGGCTTTTGAGCGCCGATTCCTCTATAAAATCAAGTTCGAGAAGCCCACAGAAGAAGCGCGTACCCATATCTGGCACTCGATGATTCCTGAACTGAGCGACCTGGATATCCACACGCTGGCTTCGAAATACGATTTCAGTGGTGGCCAGATAGAGAATATCGCCCGTCACTATGCCATTGACAACATTCTGCATGGTCAGAGCGAAGATGTGCTCCCTATGCTTATCCGTCATTGCGACAATGAACGGTTGGATTCAAAAGAGAAAAGAACAATTGGTTTCGCTTGTTGCAAATATGAGTGTTGAAGAACGAACTACCGAGAATTTCTCGGCAGTTCATTTTTATTCAGCAGGCTCCTGTGCTCATCCTAAAGTGGTCAAATTCGACCACTTTGAAATTTTGAATGCGACTCTTCCCCCCAAGTTCCAAGAACTCTATCGTATACTTGCGTATCCTGTTCTTGATGATACAAAATCACGAAACTAAAGAAGAAAGAGTGAAAAATCCCTCAAAAGTTTTGTTGTCTCATATATTCTGTGTATCTTTGCACCCGAAGTTGAGTCATGAAACGGCTGTTGCCCCATCTTCGGGTGCTCATTGATAGCAATTTATAGCAGAACGTGGAATTGAGTACAGTCTCCAATTCGTAACCCTCAAAATCCTCAATTCCCTAGATTGCCTTTACCTAAAGAAATCCTGTGAATTCTTACAAAGATACAAAAAAACGAGGGAAGAACAAAAAAAACAGGTTTCTTTTTTCTTCCGAATGCCAAGTAATCACAGTCTGATGCACATCATTGTCAGGTCATCGTTAGGGGCAGCACCGTTGCGGTGACGTTCCACCTCGCTGACCAGTGCATCGACAATCTCCTTGGCTGTGTGGAAGTCTCTGCTGTGGAGCACCTGGAGAATGCGCTCGTCGCTAAACTGTTGTTGCTGCTGGTTCTCTGCCTCGTTAAGTCCGTCGCTGTAGACCAATAGCGAGTGACCCTTTATGTTTTCGAAGGCCTCTCCCTCGAAGTCCAGATTCGGCCACAGCCCAATGGGCGCATTCGACTCCATTTCTAAAAACTGACACATGTCTATGGAGCGCTGGTTTGTATTGTCGACAATCACGGGTGGGTTGTGTCCTGCATTGCAGAAGTCCATGCGCCCACTTTCAAGGTTTATCAGTCCGATAAACATGGTGACGAACATGCCCTGCTCGTTGTCTTCCGTCAAGGCGTTGTTTGTCTTGGTAGCTATCTCGGCGGGCATCATGTGCTGGGTGGCAAGGATGCGGAAGAGTCGGACGGCCTGTGCCATGAAGAGACTGGCGGGCACGCCCTTGCCGCTGACGTCGCCAAGGCAGAAGTACAGCTCATTTCCCTGCAACAGGTAGCCGTAAAGGTCGCCACCCACCTCCTTGGCTGGGGCGATGTAGGCATGCATGTCAAGGCCTTCGCGGTTAGGGAAGATGTTGGGCACCATCGACATCTGGATGTCCCTGGCAATGCGGAGTTCACTCTCTATGCGCTCCTTGGCAGTCGTTGTCTCTTCTAACTGGTCGTAGGCTGTTTGCAGTTTTTGGTGAGCTGCCTTCAGGTGTTTGGCAGAACGGAGCCGGAAATAGATGAAGACAGACATGAAGACGATGATGAGTCCGAGGGCTACGAGTGTGCTGATGAGCCGCTGACGGGCCAGACCTGCCCGCTGACGGCCGATCTCCGCTTCCTTCTGGTTGGTGTCGTAGATGGTGGCAAGCTCAGCCATCGCACTATTCTTCTGTCCTGTAATGGCTGAGTCGAGCAGTGCGAGAATCTTTTCTCCTGCCACACGAGCAGAGTCGCGGCGACCAGCCTCGGCATTGGCCCTGTACTTAGGTAGCATATAGAGTTGTATGTTGTCGAGTGACGGCTCCATGCCCCAGTCACTCATCGTCTTGTCTAAGAAGCGATAGTTGTCGGCAGCCTCTTGGTAACGGCTTGCTGCTACAAGATAGTCGTTGGCATTGATACGTCCTGCCCCTGTCTTCGAGTAGGCCGTCTGCAGGAAAGCCTTGTAGGCCTGTGCCGCATCGTGCTGCTTGCCAAGTCCTTGCAGTGCTACGGCGCGCATAATCTCAATGCGTCCCTGATATTCGTCGAAATACTCTACGCGTGCATCCGGTCTTTGCTTGTACTTGCCAAGCAGCATCTCCGTGCGGTCAATCCAGTAGATGGACTCAGCATAGCGCCTCATGTTGATATATGCCATACTGGTGTACACCGTACCGACGACGGCCTCCTGGAATCCGCGTCCTGTGCTGTCTGACTGCCAGCGGTTGGCATAGTGTTCACGTGCTGTCAGAAAACTCTCGTTGGCCTCGGCATCTCGACCAAGGTTCAGCTGGCAGCAGCCGATGTTGTTCAGCAGGATGGCATAGTCGATGTCAGAGCCGATGCCCGTCTCGTCCATTTTCTTCACGGCAGGCACGGCCACCAGCAGCGAACCCTCGTAGTCGCCCTTCACTAAAAGCAGTTCCGACAGGCGTCGGGCCGACTTGTTATAGCTCAGCTGGTCTTGTTCTGTCTTCACTTTGCATTCAAGCGCCTTTCTGTAACAAATCTCCGACATGCCGTATTGTCCCTGACGGTAGTACGCCACGCCACGCCATCGGTTGGCATCAAGGGGGCTGATGGTTCCTTCCATCTCGAAGCTGTCGGCTAGGACTAACATGCGGTCATAGTCCTTCTGCGCACCGACGTCGAATATCAGGCTGTCGGCATGAGCCCACTGCTGTTCCCTGTGCTTCTCGTTTTGGCCGCACGACACTAAAAGCACCAGCATGGTCAGCACCATGATCTGGCACTTAACCCTCAAGTCGTGAATAGTCTTTGTTACGTTTGTCTTCATCATTAGAATAGTAGCTCTGCGAT
>Ga0265298_10007885_pt1 | contig 12868 bp, 10 predicted proteins | sample AusTroGonzalo_MG_3_FD_193486 | JGI IMG/M metagenome (GOLD analysis project Ga0265298, IMG submission 193486) | Bovine rumen microbial communities from tropical cattle in Woodstock, Queensland, Australia - Gonzalo_01 | ecosystem: Host-associated > Mammals > Digestive system > Stomach > Rumen ... | reverse complement strand
CTCCGGTGAGCATCACGGTGCGGCCCACGCCGGCGGCCTTGAGGGCGGCGATGGCTTCGGCCGAATCTTCCTTGATGCGGTCGCTGATGACGATGTGACCGGCATACACCCCGTCAATGGCCACATGGATGATGGTGCCGCTGTGCTCACAGGGCTTCCAGGCGGCGCCCAGTTTGTCCATGAGTTTGGAGTTGCCCACGGCCACTTTGCGGCCGTTCACCGTGGCCATAATGCCGTGGCCGGCGGTCTCTTCGATACCTTCCACGCTGCAGTCGTCGGCCTCGTTGGGATAGGCGTTTCTTAACGCCATTGCGATGGGGTGTGTGGAATGACGCTCCACGTGTGCGGCCAGGTGCAGGAGTTCGGTCTGGTCAATGACTTCCGGATGCACGGCCGTCACTTCGAAGACACCCTCAGTGAGCGTGCCGGTCTTGTCGAAGACCACTGTCTGCAGTTTGGAGAGCTGGTCCATGAGGTTGGAACCTTTGATGAGGATGCCCTTCTTGGAAGCACCGCCCAGACCGCCGAAGAAGGTGAGCGGCACGGAGATGACCAGTGCGCAGGGGCAGGACACCACCAGGAACAGCAGACCACGGTAAATCCAGGTGGCCCACTCGCCGGTGATGAGACTGGGGACAACGGCCACCAGTACGGCCAGCGCCACTACGATGGGAGTATAGATCTTGGCAAAACGGGTGATGAAACTCTCGCTGCGGGACTTGCTGGCTGCGGCGTTCTCTACCAGGTCCAGGATCTTGGCGGCGGTAGATTCGCCGAAGGCCTTGGTGGTCTTCACTTTGAGCACGCCGCTCTGGTTCACGCAGCCGGAGAGGATTTCATCGCCTTCGTGCACGGTGCGGGGTACGCTTTCGCCGGTGAGGGCCACGGTGTCCAGGCTGGAGCGGCCTTCCAGGACCACGCCGTCCATGGGCACTTTCTCGCCGGGCTGAACCAGGATAATCTCCCCGGGCTTGACCTCTTCGGGCTTCACGGTGACCAGCTTTCCTTCCCGCTCCACGTGGGCGGTGTCGGGGCGCAGGTCCATCAGATGGGCAATGGATTTGCGGCTGCGGCCCTCGGCCATCTCTTCAAAGAGTTCCCCCACCTGAAAGAACAGCATCACGAAAACAGCCTCCGGGAACTGACTTTCGGCACCCGGCATAAAGCCGATGCCCAGCGCGCCCAGCGTGGCGATGCTCATGAGGAAGTCCTCGCTGAGGGCTTCTCCGTGAAACAGGCCCTCGGCGGCTTCCTTCAGCGTGTCCCAGCCCACTACTAAATAAGGGACCAGGAACAACAGCAGGTACTGCCAGGTGGCCCAGTCGGTTTTCTTTTCAATGATAACGGCTACTCCCAGAAGGACGGCGGCTACGATGATTTTAATCAAACGGCCTTTTCCTTCCTCTTCTTCACCGTGGTGATGATGGTGGTGGTGTTCGTGTTCATGCTCGTGATAGTGTTCATGCTCGTGGCACTCGCAGGCGTGTTTATGGTCTTCGTGTATCATGGTTCTGTTTGTTTTCTTCTGCAAAGGTAAAAAGTGCCGGGTGCAACCGGGTTGCAAAAGCATGTCAGACAACCATGGCCGATAAAGAGAAAAATCGTATATTTGGACTTATGAAAAAGTTATCTTCCCTTTTGTGGGCCGTATGCCTGTTTTTCGGCGTGATTTCCTGCCATACCGGAAAAATCATTGATACTGTCTCCGTGGACGGCGGACAACTGCAGGGAGTCCTCACAGAGAATCCCGAAGTGATGGTCTTCAAGGGCGTTCCTTACGCAGCTCCTCCCGTTGGAAAACTGCGCTGGGCCGCTCCCCAGCCCGTCATCCCCTGGGAGGGTGTGAAGGTGGCCGACAGTTTCGGCTCCCCTGCCGTACAGCCGGGCCGCGCCCCCGGATCCTTCTATTATAAAGAATTTCAGGCGGAACCGCTCCCGCCGGTAAGCGAAGATTGCCTGTTCCTGAATGTCTGGGCGCCGGCCCGGACCGTCGGCCATCCGGAGGCCAAGCTTCCCGTTGTGATGTGGATCCATGGCGGCGCCTATGTGAACGGCTACGGCAATGATGTCGCCTTTGACGGAGAAGCCTGGGCCCAGCGTGGAGTCATTCTCGTAACCATCAACTACCGCCTGTGGTTGCTGGGATTCTTCTCCCATCCCGAACTTACGGCCGAAAACGGCTACGGCAGCTCGGGTAACCAGGGTACATACGACCAACTGGCCGCCCTCCAGTGGGTGTATGACAACATCGCCCAATTTGGCGGCGACCCTGCCCAGATTACCATTATGGGACAAAGTGCCGGGGCTGCCAGCGTGAAGACGCTGGTCGCATCCCCGCTCACACGCGGTCTGGTAAGCAAGGCCATCATCCAAAGCGGCGGTGGCCTGGGCGGCTTCCTGGGCGGCGGTTCCTCGGACATCCCCTTCAGCACTTATGACCAGATTGGCAAGGAAGCCATGGATGCCCTCGGATTTGACTCCCTGGAAAAACTTCGCAACGCCACCGTCGAGGAACTCACCCAAAATCGCGTCCGCCTGATGGGCGGTCCTCATCCGGACGGACGAATCGTCACGCTCACTTTCGACGAAGCGGCCCAAGCCGGGGAATTGCTGGATATTCCCTATCTGATCGGCAGTAACGGAGATGACATGGGCGACCAGCGCGAGAGCATCAATGCCTTCTGCGCCCTGCGCTCGCAGCAGAGCAGCCAGCCGGCCTACCAATATTATTTCGACCGCAAACTTCCCGGTGACGACGCCGGTGCCTTCCATTCCGCCGAACTCTGGTACATGTTCCACACCCTTGGCCGCTGCTGGCGCCCGATGACCCAGCACGACTTCGAACTGAGCGACAGGATGATGGATTACTGGACCAACTTCGTCAAGTACGCCAATCCCAACGGGCCGGGCGCTGACGGTCCCTGGAAGGCTTCTACGGCAGAAGAACCCTATACAGAACAGCTGAACTGATTCCCTTATCCCTGTACCACGGAAAGGGTGGCTACCGAGATACGCTGCGCCGGGTCCAGGACCTGGCGCAGTGCGTTATAGCAGGTAGCTAACGTGGCGCCGGTGGTGAAGGTGTCATCCACCAAAAGGACGTGCCGGGCGGTGGCCAGGAGGCGGCGGGCCTGGGCCGATTTCACCTGGAAGACGCCGGCCACGTTCTTCAGGCGGGCGTCGGCGTCCAGGCGGGTCTGGGTGCGGGTGCGGCGGATGCGGCAAAGGACATCGGCCCCCAGTTTGGCATCCAGCGCCCGGGCCAGTTCTTTCGCTATCACTTCGGCCTGGTTATAGCCGCGGCGCCATTTCCGGTACCAGTGCAGGGGGACGGGAATCACCAGGTCGATGTCGGTAAACTGCGGCGCGGCTGCCATATATCGGCCCAACTGGGCGGCGAAGAATCGGCCCGCAGCGACATTCCCGCCGTACTTCAGCGCCCGGGGAATCTGCTTGAAGGGATTCTCGTGGTGGTAGAAGAGCAGCGCGGTGGCATAGGCATAGGCCATGCTTTCCCCTTCGGCCCTGTTCCTCTCCAGAAGGGCGTTGAATTCATCGGCCATAGGATTGTGCACCTGCTCCCAATAATAGGTAAGCGGTAAATCCGAAGCGCACCAGATGCACAGATGCTCCTCCCTGGCCCCCAACTGCCGCCCGCACACCAGGCACACGCGCGGCATCAGCAAATCTGTCATTTCCCGTATCATGGGGCAAAAATACGGAAGAGTTTGGGACAAGGAAATTTACGCTCCGGCGTAACTAACTCTGTATCAATATAAAAAGAAAATTTCTTGACACCGTTTGGTATCAAGAAAAAAACTTAAACTATTAGTAATCAGCTGATTGCAGAAATTCGCAAAACTAGCAGTACATGCCGCCATTCACGGCGATGACCTGACCGGTGACATAGGAGGCGAGGTCGGAGGCCAGGAAGAGGGCCACGGAGGCAATCTCTTCCACGGAGGCGCCGCGGCCCAGGGGAATCATCTTCACGAATTCGTCACGGACAGACTGGGGCAGGGCTTCGGTCATTTCGGAGATCACGTAGCCGGGGGCGATGGCGTTGGCGCGGATGCCGCGGGGACCCATTTCCTTGGCCACGGACTTGGCCATGGCGATGAGGCCGGCTTTGGAGGCCGAATAGTTCACCTGGCCGGGGTTGCCCGTCTGGCCGGCGATGGAGGCCATGTTGATGATGCTGCCTCCGCGCTGACGGGCCATTACGGGCACCACGGCGTGCAGGAAGTTGAACGCACTCTTCATATTGACGTCGATGACGGCGTCCCACTGGGCCTCGCTCATGCGCATGACCAGGCCGTCTTTGGTGATGCCGGCGTTGTTCACCAGGATGTCGATGCGGCCGAAATCGGCCACAATCTGCTCTACCACGGTCTGGGTGGCCTCGAAGTCAGCGGCGTTGGAGGCATAGGCGCCCACCTTCACGCCGAAGGCCTCCAGCTCTTTCACCGTCTCCTGGGCGACGTCGTTGATGACCAGGTCCGTAAAGGCGATGTTGGCGCCCTCGGAGGCATATTTAAGGGCGATGGCTTTGCCGATGCCCCGGGCGGCGCCCGTAATGAGGGCCACCTTTCCTTCTAAGAGTTTCATATCTTTTTCTTTTCAATTTTTGCAACGATGGAAATGAGCAGGGAACCCAGGATGCCGGCGGCCAGGGAACCCATCAGGACGGCAATCTTGCCGGCGTCACGCAGGTGCTGGGTGATGGCCGGGTCGATGTCCGGACCCGCGAAGGACAGGGTGTCCACAAAGATGCTCATAGTAAAGCCGATACCGCCCAGGCAGGCCACGGCAAACAGCATGGGCCAGCTGGCCTTGGCGGGCATGGCGCCCACCTTGCACTTGATGGCAATCCAGGAAGCGGCGGTAATGCCCAGGGGTTTGCCCAGCAGCAGGCCCAGGAAAATACCCAGTCCCACGCTGCCCAGTACCGGATCGATGGCCTTGAACACGTTGAAGTAGGACGGATCCGTAATCTCCACGCCGGCGTTGGCCAGGGCGAAGATGGGCATGATGGCAAAGTTCACGAAGGGGTTCAGCCGATGCTCCAGCCGATAGGACGGCGGAATGGTCTTCTTGGTGAGCCCGTACATATGGCGCAGATAGTGGCGCTGGGGGCCGTTGGGGAAGGGTTCCGGCGTAACCACGCCCTCGGATTCCACCAGGCTTTCCCACAGAATCTTGCTGCGGCGGTGGAATTTGGCCTTGTTATAGCGGGCCTCCATGGGGATGAACATAGCCATCACCACACCCGTCATGGTGGCGTGGATACCACTATAATAAAAGAGGAACCACACCAGGATAGCCGGAACGAAGTAGTACACCAGCCTCTTTTCGCCCAGCCGTTTCATCAACGCAACGAACAGGACAACCACCAGGGCCACGGCCAGCAGCGGCAGGTTGATGTTGCCGCCGTAGAACAGGGCCACCACCAGGATGGCGATGAGGTCGTCGGCAATGGCCAGCGCCGTGAGGAAGACCTTAAGCGAAATGGGTACCTTGTCTCCCAGGATGGAGAGAATACCCACCGCAAAGGCGATGTCCGTGGCAGTAGGGATGCCCCAGCCGGAAGCGGCCAGCGAGCCGTGGTTCACGATGGTGTAGATGAGCGCGGGCACCACCACGCCGCCGAAAGCGGCAATCACCGGGAGTATGGCCTTCTTGAAGGAAGAAAGTTCACCGCATACCACCTCACGCTTGATTTCCAGTCCCACAGTGAAGAAGAAAATCACCATCAGGATGTCGTTGATGAACTTCTCCACGGTCATTCCGTGCGGGAAGAACCAGTCTATGACACCGTCGGGTGAAGCAACGTGGATGGTGAGTTCCGTATGCAGGAAACTGTGATACAGACCTTTGGTGAACGGCAGGTTAGCCAGCAGCATGGCTATCACCACGCAAACCATCAGGATAACGCCGTTGGCCCAGGGCTGCTTGCGGAAGCTGGCCTGGGAAATCTTGAAGTTGTGGACTTCCTTGTTCCACCAGTAAATGGGAATGAGAGCCATTACCCGTAAATGTATTTAAATTGTTCCTCTGTGAGTGTATCGATGGCAACGCCCCAGTGGGCCAGCTTGCGCAGGGCCACTTCGCGGTCGATTTCGGCCGGGACGTTGTTCAGTTTCCGGGTAAATTTGCCCTTGTTCTGCACCAGATAGCGGGCGCTCAGGGCCTGGATGGCAAAGGACATGTCCATAATCTCGGCGGGATGTCCGTCGCCGGCGGCCAGGTTCACCAGTCGGCCTTCGGCAATGATGCAGATGTTCCGGCCGTTCTCCAGGGTGTAGGCCTCGATGTTGGCGCGGGCGGGCCGATGACGCACAGCCATTGCCTTGAGCTTGGCCACAGCCACTTCCACATCGAAGTGCCCGGCGTTGCAGCAGATGGCACCGTCCTTCATTTTGAGGAAATGTTCGGGGCCGATGACGTCCTCGCAGCCGGTCACCGTGATAAAAATGTCACCCAGGGGAGCTGCGTCCAGCATGGGCATCACCTTGAAACCGTCCATCACGGCCTCCATGGCCTTCACGGGGTCCACCTCCGTCACGATGACATCGGCCCCCAGGCCCTTGGCGCGCATGGCCACGCCCTTGCCGCACCAGCCGTAACCGGCCACCACCACGTTCTTGCCGGCCACGATGAGGTTGGTGGTGCGGTTGATGCCGTCCCACACGCTCTGGCCCGTGCCATAGCGGTTGTCGAACAGGTGCTTGCAGTCGGCGTCGTTCACCAGCATCATGGGGAAGGTGAGCTTGCCGGCAGCGTCCATGGATTTGAGCCGAAGGATGCCGGTGGTGGTTTCCTCGCAGCCGCCAATCACATTCGGGAGCAGCTGCGGGAACTCCTTGTGCAGGGTGGTCACCAGGTCCCCCCCGTCGTCGATAATCACGTTGGGCCCCACCTCCAGCACGCGGCGGATGTCTTCAAAATATTCTTTTTCGTTGCAGCCGTGGATGGCGAACACGTTCAGGCCCTCATGCACCAGCGCGGCGGCCACGTCGTCCTGCGTGCTCAGGGGGTTGGAACCGGTGATGTACATATCGGCCCCGCCGGCCGCCAGCACCTCACACAGATGTGCGGTCTTGGCCTCCAGGTGCACGCTCAGGGCCACTTTCAGGCCCTTGAACGGCTTTTCGGCCTCAAAGTCCTTCTGGATGCCGTCAAGCAGGGGCATATGGCTGCGCACCCAACTGAGCTTGAGTTCGCCGCTTTCCCACAGGTTGCTATCTTTGATATGACTTGCCATTATAACTTGACTTGAGCCTGCAAAGATAGTAAAAACCCTACAATACTTTGTAAAAAGATGTCAAATCCTAATAGCTGTCGATGGTCATCAGGGTAATCTTGGAGTAGAATACCGGAATGCCGGAGATGCTCTGGCTGGCCTGGACGGGGGAATTGGAAACCAGGCTGTTTACAATGAGCGCCGTGTTATAGGCCATATCCTTCAGGTTCTTGTCTATGGTCATGGTCTGCTTGTGGCTCTTGATATTGGCCTGCGCCGTGGCGGTATTGTCCTGGCCCGTGATGACCGGCATATCCGTGACGCCCGCCTCTTCCAGCGCCTGGATGGCTCCCTGGGCCAGATTGTCATTGGCCGCCAGGATCATGTCCGGTCCCTTACCGGCCACATAGCTGGTAAGACGGTCCTGCATGGCTTTGCGGCCGTCGGCGGTGTCCCAGCTGTCGGCCTTCACCTGGCTGTACTCCTTCTTGCCACTTTTAACCACCAGTTGCTGGCTGTCAATGTACTTCTTGAGCAGTTCCATAGCCCCGTCAAAGTAATCTTTGGCGTTGATGTCGGTGTCGGGGCCTTCCAGGAATTCGATGGTCATGGAAGCGGCACCGGAGGAGTGGAAATGGTTGAGCAGGAACATGGCCTGCATACGGCCGATCTCCTTGGTGTCGCTAGAAGAAATGTAAGCGATGCGGGGGTTGTCCAGGACAAAGCGGTCGTGGCAGACCACCTTCACATCGGAATACTGCTCCAGGAGCCCGGACTCGTTGATTTTCTTATAGTCAATGGCTGTAAGAACAATATACTTGGCGCCGCCCTTGAGAGCATCTCGAAGCTGATCCACCTGCTGTACCGCACCCGCCGCCGTCTCCGGGGCCACATAGAAAGTGGTATTGAATCCGTATTTTCCCATCACCGTCTCCAGGTTTGCCTTATCGGCAGCCCAGCGGTCAATGACGGAAGCGTCGGGAAGCAGCACAGCCACTTTCTGGCTCTTGGAACCGTTATCCTTTGTACAAGCCAGCGCCAGCAGCACCACTGCTGCAAAAGCCAATACTTTAATCGTTAAGTTCTTTTTCATGGTTATTCCTGTGATTAATTTGTGCAATATAGTGATTTATATATACCCCAACAACTATAGAAGCCAAAAATTGACGCAGAATAAAGAAATTAAGGTAAAAATTGACGCAGAATCAAGAAAACAGCACCCACGCCACACGGCGCAGGTGCCGAAAATGGGCCGGGGGGGGATAATGAGCTTGGAAGAAAATCCCGGACCTTAACATGATAACAACGTACAATGTTAATATAAAATATATACCCCGGCAAGATGCCGGAGCCTAAAATTTACGCAGAGTCAAGAAACACCCTCAAAAATTTACGCAGAGTCAAATTACAGTTTTGCAACAACCGGAAGTCTCTTCTCGCAGACGGACTGGACTTGCCGGATAATCTCCAGGCAACGGGATTCCGGAATGCGGATTCCCGTTCCGGCCTTCAGGACCAGGTCCAGGCCTGGATTGCCATGGTAAAAGAGCGACGTAGCGTGCTCACCGTTTGTGCCGGCCGGCGAATAGGTGATGTCATAGGCCGGGGCCAGAGACCATTTTCCCGCATCAAAGATGAAAGAGAAATTCTTGGCATGGTCGTCCCTGTTCACTGCCACCAGGTTCATCACCATTCTGCGGAACATCTCCTCTACTTGAATGGGATCCTGTGTAAGATAGCCCGTGAGGGCCAGTAAGTTAGTGTAGTCTACATCCTGGTTCCGGAAATCGGTTTTGAGCAGGGCCGATGCCGTAAGAACGTGGAGCCTTTGCCCGTCGGGAGCATAATCGAAGCGCTCAATGGCAAAATACTTGTCCCGCACAAGCCCGATACGCGGAATGGTGATTCCGCACTCCCGGGCGGTTTGCATATACAGCAACTCCGTATGGCCGATGTCGGCAGGGTCATAAGTATGCCGGAACTTGACCAGCCAGTGGGAGCCGTCCTGTGCTCTCATGACCGTTTTCGGACGTGCCCCGCCGGAATTGGAACTGTTGTAGTACAGGAGAGAGGCATCTCCGCCGGACTTCTCGGAGAGCACCTTGAGGGCTTCCTCCTGCAGGAAGTCCAGTTGCTGCTCTCCTTCCAGTTCCGCCTGTGCCTGGAAGCCCGTCATCACGGGCTGGTAGGTAAGGGCACCCATTCCGCCGTTGCCAATGATGGAAAGCCGCTGAAGTGGAGTGATTTCCTCAAGCGAGGAACCTTGTTTGCGAAGAATCCGGTCCAGCAGGTACAGACCATATCCGTCGGGCAGGCTATCCTCAAAGGTGGCAAATACCCCGCCCAACTTATCCTTATCGGCATACATAAGACCGCTCTGCAAGGGGAGCTCAGTTGGAGAGAGGGAAAAACCATCGGCCAGCCAAGACTTTTCATATTCGAAGACACAAACGCCCCGGGAGGCATCCATTTGCAGGATTCCCACCGGCAAGTTGCGGTATAGCACCTGAATCTTTTTTACGTCTACCATTATCGGCCGTTCTTTCTGTTCTGGTTCCGGTTGATGGTTTCAAGCTCCTTGGAGGTGGAGTATTTGGTATGGTTCAGCAGGGCGGCCATCTCATCGTAATAGTCGAACAGGACAGCAATCCGGCAGAAGGATTCCAGAGATATCTTCCCCGTCCTCTCAAAGCGCTCGATAGTGGGCGCGGGAATGCCGGTCAGGTCCGAAAGCGTCCTTCTACTGTATCCCTTCTCCAGCCTGCGGGCCTTGCAGTTAGCAGCCAGCCGGTCCAGCAAAAATTGCGGATTTCTGGTGTAATTATCTAGCCGATATTCCATACTATATTATATAAAACAAGCATATCATGGCATATTTTAAATACCATGATATGCAAATATAGTAATAATTGCCGATAATTGCAACTATTTCTGGTGGGAGTAAAAAACAGCACCCACGCCTCAAGGCGCAGGTGCTGGAAATGGGCAGAATCAATTATACCCTATAACTATCTTGTCGACTAACATTAGAAAATACTCATTGGACCAAATGTCAAGATCTCTTTGCTGGTTCGGGACAATATACGGAATTACATCCTGCTTGACATTTTCTATATCTGTCTCCACAATTTTTTTGCGAAGTTGGTCCATAAATTCTTCCGGACTTACAATTGCCCCGTTGAATTCCCGAATCCGTTCCTGCAGGTGCCAGAAAGAGAGCGGAACACCATTGCGAACATACCACTCAAAGTCAAACCAGTCACGTCCTTTTACCCGGCGTTGCCAGGCGCGATAAACCAGCGCATGCATTTTCCCGGCATACAGGTCCGGAAGGGTAAAACATCGGACCATAAAAGAATAAGGTTGCATCAGAAGCTTCTGTTCTGTGTTGAACAGAAGGGGAGGATCCGTATCCAGTTCAATCTTCACCTTTACGGTTTTTTTAGTCTGGAACTTGATGTCATAGGCCTCGGTATTCTCTTTTAAGAATGCCGACTCCACCTTGCCGAAGGCCTTTTTCTCCTTCTTCGTAATGGTAATGTCAAATCCGGCAAGGTTGAATTCTTCACGGATAGCATCAAAGTAGTTTTCCAGATGGATATCGTCCCGCTTTTGGGTAAGGGAGAAATCCATATCCTCGGAAAACCTGGGGAGGCCGTAAAACATACGCAGACAAGTGCCGCCATAAAATGCGGCGTGGTCAAAAAAGCCGCCCCGATGCAGACCGGCCAGTGCAATCTTCTGGCACACCTCCTGCTCGGCGTTCTTTGTTGCCGTGCTACCACTATCATTTCTATAAGCGGCCAGCATTGATTCGTATGTTGTCATTGCCTTATTAGCTTTATCAGATTCTTGAATATTTGTGTCTTTCGTCCGGCTTGGGCGCACTGCTGGACAATATCGGCATCCAATTCTGAAAGGATATCCATATCCAGCCTCATATCCTCTTCAAGGTACACGGCCAAAGATTTCACAGACTGGTGGGGAACAAAGTTGTCCAGTAAAATGGTGTCACACAGGGCCTTCTCCCGGCTGGCCATAAGGAAGCCGATACCCTCTTCCTGTCTGCTTTCTACGCCGATGGGAAAGTATTTTGTAGTGACCTGGACATAACTGAAGTTCCCGATAGGGGTTTCAAACATACGGGAACGCTTGGTGGTTGCCGATGTCATCAAGAAGACCTGTTCCGGAATCATTCCATAATAGCGAAGCGCCCATTGGAAGGAAACGTAAGATGGGCCGTATAGGTGATTGGCACAGAGTCTCACGTCCGTAACCATTCCGCTAAGCTCCTCATTGACGATATAGAGGTCTCGCTTAAGTCGGACCAGTTCGCCGCTTTTCTCCAGCGCTTGTATCTTCTTTTCCGGTGACGCGAGGTTTTGGAAGCAGGACTTGATGTCTGCTCCCGATACGGGGATACCGGTAAATTGCAATAATGGATTCTTCTGGTACATCACTATTATTTAATGCCGTACAAAGATAGCAATATTTTCACAGAAAAGGAAGAATTTCTTCTTTTTCATCGTAAAAATAGTTAGATATTTCCCGCAGAATCAAATTTTTCCCCATTCGCTGGGCGACTGGCCGGCGATGGAGGTGAAGGTGCGGCTGAAAACGGAGGGCGACGAGAAGCCGCAGCTGGCCGAAATCTCAGCCATCTTCATATCGGGATTATCGGCCATAAGACGCTTGGCCTCCTCTATCCTGTAGCGGTTAACGAAGAGATAGAAGCTGCAGCCGAATTCCGAATGGATAAACTGCGACAGGTATGTGCGGTTCATCGGCAGAACGGCCTGCAAGTCCACTAGCTTGAAGTCGGGATTTCTATATGGCCTCTCCTTTTCCATCCATTCTTCCAGCGCCTGCCGATATACTTCGTTTGGCTGCTGCTGAATATCCTCTTTGGAAGAGTTGTTCTTCATAGACTCCCGTACCTGCTCCCAGGGGTCCCGGCGGAACAGGATGAGGTCTGTTCCGTAGACGAGGGTAAAAATGACCAGCCACTGCTGGGTGAATCCCCGCGCATGCTCGTGGGAAATACACATATACGTATACACCGCCACAATCAGGAGCCCCACAAAAATGTAACGGATGATACGCCTTTCGTCGATGTCCTCCAGAGAGGAGAAGTTATCCTCGCACCAAAGCCTGTATTCACGCACATGGGTAAATAGCAGCAAGATAAGGACAATCGGATATAAGGCAACCAGGATTCGAAGATTGACCGGAAGAATAAAATCCAGCGCAAGCAGTGCATACATGGGCAGAATCTGAAGCAGGGCGCGCCGGACGTTCAACCAACCCGGGCGGAGCGCCTCCGTGGGAAACAGTAGCAGGGACCAGCCCAGCAGGTTTCCAAGCGCAATCTCCATGGTGGTGAGCTCGTATGCGCCCATATTCATCACGGGCTTACCCATGAACAGCCAGGAAACCACATATATCCCATCCAGAAGGCCCCAGAGAAGAAGCGTCCACGCCCATATCCTGCGCAAACGGTATCCCTCTGTATGCCGGGCGGTAATCCAGGCACAGCAAAGGGCGACGGCCGTGGAGGCCGACATGAGGATGGGCGTGATGGCCCCGTCAAAGTAGTCGCCGGGAATATAGCGCGAAGCCCAAAGG
>Ga0265298_10007884_pt1 | contig 12869 bp, 9 predicted proteins | sample AusTroGonzalo_MG_3_FD_193486 | JGI IMG/M metagenome (GOLD analysis project Ga0265298, IMG submission 193486) | Bovine rumen microbial communities from tropical cattle in Woodstock, Queensland, Australia - Gonzalo_01 | ecosystem: Host-associated > Mammals > Digestive system > Stomach > Rumen ... | reverse complement strand
TCCCTCCTTCCCCCGCACCCCTCATCCTCCTTGCTATCTTTTCCATGCGTCAACGCGCAAGGAATGAAAGATCATTGGCTAAGACTATGCCAGAAGACCTCATTCAAAATTTACAGTTGCTGACCCTATTAAAACCCATTCGAATATTTCCGGCCTCCGATAAGGCGGTGCTATCAGTAACAATGTCGACTTATTGGCATCCTTCGACAACAACGACTGAAACCTCCCCCAAACAAGACCAAAAGATTTACGAAACAATTGCTTCCCATTGCCAGGGTCATTCCCTCCTTCAAACATCGATTTTAAGCACAGTCCTGCCGATTGGCATTCATGTAAATATGAATCCCACCTGCCTTGAATAGCGTCCCTGATAGACGTGCGCATAAGCAAACCTCCTTACATCAAACTTCACCTGCAGGGTGATCGAGGTAAAAGTCCCAATCTTTTATCCTTGCCATCTCTTTAGAAATCTCTGCCTCGCTCAAACGAATGGATACACCTTGCCACTTCTGATTATAGTCAGCAATCGCTTTATCACGTTTCGACTGTGATACAACCTTAACCATTCCAGGCTTCGTCAAATATAAATCCATAAAATCGCGCACACGATCAGAATACTGAGACCATAACCTAGCATCATTGAGTGTATTGTAGACTATCAGCTTTTTAACTATCTCAAGATCGTCGCCGCGAAGGGCATGCAACATATCACGCCAACGATCAATATCCCCACCCAATTCTGCATCCCAACGCTTAAGTAAATATGCTTCTGGCATCAACATCAATTCCTTGAAATCATCTATGTTTTCGCCAAAGGCTTTCAAAAAAAATGGCTTTCCTCGCCCAACCTTTCCCATTGTAGAATTCAATACCACCTGCACAAAACGAATATACTTTCTGCACCAATGGCTACCCAAATAGTTTCTGTTTGAAAACCACTTCGGCTCCCTTATGGGATGGTACTTCATAGGGAAGGAATATATACTTACATCTAATTCCTCAGATAGTGCCACATTCTGGCGCAAACGCCAATACAATTCCTCCGGGGTGTCCTTAAAATTGTAAAGCACGTAATTGGACATCTGTCGAATCCCAGCCTTTGCAGCCATTTTTATGGATTCTTCATACACCTTGCGAAGTCCCCAATGATCAAAGGCTATGCGGACAGGCTTTATCGCGCACTCTGCCAATTTATCCATCATGCCTTGCTTAAGCGAAAGTCGAGAATCCAATCCTTGATTATAGTCAACTGACACTGTCTTTCGTGCCGGTTTCCAATACTTATAAACTAGGGTCTTTACAGATTTACAAAGCGCGAGAAATTCATCTCGTCGGACTGCATGCCAATCACCATCTGCGTTACACTCAAGTAATTTTTCTAGCAATTTGTCCTTATCTTGCTTAACTTTAATGCACCTACATAACTCTTGCAGGAACATCACACCTTTTTTTGTGTAGGCTCGAACATTGTAATTCTCGCTAACTCTCTCCTCACAAATCTTCAAAGGGCACACGCTCTCGATCTTAGCCCCCCTTGCAAATCCAAGCTTCTTTATGTCGTCAATGATCCGAGGGAAATCTTTTGATGCAAACACATTATTGTCCATCAAAAGAAGGTTGGGGCGAGCACCAAACAACCTTCGTTCATACTCAATATTAGACTTCAATGCGACATAGCCTTTATACTTCGGCTCCAAAATGGGCACTGCGCAAAAAGCGCATCTATTAACGCACCCTCTTGTAGTATGCGCAAAATGAGCGTCACTTGCCGGATACTGATATTCAATCTCTTCAAGTATGGAATAGTCCAACGGAAGGTCATCTATATTAACACCTCCTCGAACCTTGTCATCATACAACGACGACCTCTCAAGAAGTCCAGTCACCGGAATGACCCCAGTAGTCTTAGTAATGTAATCCGGAACTAGAGATGCCATCACTCCACCAACCATTATATTCCCGGGACTCACAAGTTTCTTAGCGAACTCAATGGCTGCAATCGTTTCCTTCGCATAAAATGTGAATAGCGTTGTTACACCAACGCGTTCCCATTCCCTCCTTTCATAATATCCGTCGTGCTTAAATTCATCTTGGTAACGCGCTATTAGTGTGAGCGCCTCAAACATTTGAGTTGGACACTCCGACAACAAAGTCATCAAAGGTTTATCTTTGCGCTTCCAGATCGAATTCAATAAAATACCGTAATGTTTCCCCCACCTCACTTCTGGAATCAATCTGTCTAATTCTTCTATCAACGCCAAAGTCAAACGGTCGGCTACGAATGCATCATATTCTCCTTTGTAGAAAACAACATCCCATCCTAGCCTCCGATAATAAGTCGCAAGCTTCATCAACCCGACGGGAGGGTATTTGTTTGGATAATTCGGCTCTAATAGCAGAACCCTCTTATTTCGTTTTCCGGATTGTCGCATTTATTAATTTCCAGATTTCAAGCGCAAGAGCAAGTTCAAGATTTCCTTTCTCGACAAGGATGGAAATCACTTTAGATGCCAAGACATCGTCGGACGAGTTTACCTGCTTTCTCGGTTGAGTCGGCACCGCTTTTACTGGCTTGTCAATAGACTTAATCGCACTTTCAAGTCCACTCTCAGTCTTTTCCAGATCCTTCGTTGATATTGTTGCTACAACAGAAACAAAAGGATTGTCTGAAGCTGTATCCTTCGCTTTCGACTTCTTTAGGAATGTCATTTTATCCACTGCAGCCTTAAAAGCCTTATCCAAAGACTCTCGCTTTTCCTTAATCAAGTCAGATGGGATGTCCCTACGGGACTTAATAGCCCTAAATTCCTCAGCAGCATGCAGCGCTGAATCAATCTTAACTTTTGCAGCAGTTAATGTGTTTGCCAACCGAGTTGACGCCCACAACTGTTTGCAATATTTACCGCTCAACTCCTTAATGAATGCCGATGCCTCGGGCGAGACCTCAAGCCCATTGCGGTCACCATTTGGAAGAATTTTCTTCGAGAGGACATGCACCTCTCCGATCATATAACCATTCGACCTGGCTTCTGAAAAGTATTCGTTTAAGAAATCATGGAAACCTACCTGTATGTTTGCCTTACGCAATCGGATTCCTCGCTCGCGGTTCTGGGAACCCACGAGCTGACACCCGATCGTGCAGGGCGCGGCCCACGCCCAAGCAAGCACATCACCATGATACTTTATCTCCGTGAAAACAATATCGCTCAATTTCTCAATAACTCGCCCGTCCTTGTCGCGAATATCATCCTTGTACGGCTTAGTGACAACCTCTCCGTTGACGCGTACGGTGTATTCCTCTATTTTATACCCCTTCTCCTCGGCATAAGCATATATCTTTTTATTTAGCGCAAACTTAACTTTGGAGAACGGGACTGGCGCTATCTGACTTATAAAATCCTTAACTTTGTCCACGTCAAGAAGGTCACCGCCTAGAGTTCGGTCAACCCCCTCAAGCTTTACCGTAAACCAACATGCATAGGGCGGATCCGACTTCTTGTGATGCGTTACCGTAGATATGGCTGAAATCACCTCGCTGGCTGCCGCTCGATTCTTTACATCATGCAGAATCGAGCGAAGCTTTTCGCAATCCATCTCCAGCCTCGACACGACCTTCTCACCTTGCGCAGAAGCTTCGAAGATCAACTTCTTGCAATAACTTAGACCCGCCAATCTGCCGATTCCCCGAAATCCTTTATTCTTCGACGGATCCTTATGGGAATCGGCCACGTTCAAAAGGCGCTCTTCAAACAATTCGGCAGGGATACCGGTTGCTACATCCCTGATTGTTACGTTCCGCTTTTCCGAGTCAATATGAATGTCTATAACTCTACGAAGTCCATCATTCTGTTCATCGGGCGAGAGCTCGTCAATCTGATCAGCAGAATTCTGGATATACTCACGATATATCATACGCGGATCACGGTACATACCGATCGTGAGGATGGTAAGAATGTTCTTGCCGACTTTTGGACTAGTCTTCATTGTCTTGCCTTACTTATACTGCTGAAAAATGGGCTTCGGGAACGAAATTCTGATAGGCGCACGGAGTACGGGGTTTTCAACAATGTACTCTCCTTGACTCAACCGCATCATAATATCCTTCTGAACTGAATTGAGGGATGTATAATCCTTCTTTGACACCTCGACGGAATTCGTCCTACCATATGCCTTGGTTGCACAATTGCCCGTCACCCGTTCATGAATAGCCGAACGGAACTGTTCTGCACCGAAGAGAACAACGCCGAGCGAACGGCCACGCTCTGTAATGTCAAGCACCTGTTTAAGTATAGGTGAGTCCTTCGGACAATCCTTTGAGCAGTACTTGTTCATTTCATCGATTACTATTATTATACGCTCAGGAACAGGAGCTTCCGTTTCACGTAGGCCCGTATACTCCCCATTGCGAAGCTTCATCACCTCACGCATGACATGACCAAATACAAATGCCTGCATCGACTCTGCTTCTTTAGCAACATCAATTACGAACACATCGTTAGGCTTGATCTCAACCAACTCATTAGCAAGACGGCATTCATAATTGCTTGAGTTGATCCCATCAACAAAAGCCTTGCTAGAGTCAAGGTACAGATGGAGGTGCCTATAAAACTTGCGCCAACTCTGAACTGTAATGCCTTTGTCTATAGTCTTATCCATCTGTTGCTTGACAATGTCTTCCAGCTCTCCCCATGTGCCGACCTTAAAAGGACTCTCGTCAGATTCCTGCGCAACTAGGAGTGTGTCGATAATTGAAGCAACTGTCTGCTGTGGATCATCTACCTCAGAAAACAGAAGATCAATATTCTTGATATCTTTCTTTGCCTCAAATTTAAAGAGTTTCGCTTTTCCTTTCTTTATCTGCTCAGCCACTTTGTCAGGCGGGAGGTATGTCGATGCGTTACCAGGCTTCCCTATCCCAATCGAACCTCCATATGGATAATAATAATGCACATTTTTCATCGGCTCAGGAGTCAGCCCAAGATCATGATACTTACTCTTTGTCGCTTCAATATCACGAGCCTTTGACATCTCATCAAGCGACAGAAGATCTTTTCCCTTCACATTAAGAACCACAAAAGCCACAGAGCCCGCCCCCTCGTCTGCCTTGGCACCATTCACCGCTTCAATCAACGACTTAACCAAAAACATCGCATATGAAGTCTTTGCAGCCAAGCCGGAAATACCCGATATATTGAGGTGAGCCCCCTCAGGACCGATAAGGAAATCACGATTCAACGGAACAGGAATCTCTATCTTTTGATCTTTGATGTTCGAATACATACTCGTCGTGCCGCAAATCACCTTATTCTGCACGTTGTCAAAGCCAAGTGCCTTCTCAATCTCTTCACGTTCAGCAAAATACACTGGAGCGTCATTGTGTACGGGCAAATATATTTGTTTGTTGTTTCCAAGGACTCGTGCCTTCACATAATTCATTCCAACTCGTTCTGTCGGTGCCGTTATTGAAACATCACCAAAATCATTCGAGATGAATGTCGACATAAAACTCGCAGCATCAGTTATATGTGAGATCTCCTCTACCTGACCAAAGGTAAAACTATCGTCAACATGCTGAACCTTGACAATATCAAATGGGCTCAGCTTTAAATCCTGGTCTGTCCAGAATACAAATGACGTGATCGTTGTTGGACAAGACTCCAGCGCTGCAACTTTACCAATTGTTTTCATGATGATCTCCTTACATCGTTATTGCCTTAAATATTGTCTCCGGGAGAAAACCACTTTTCAGATATTTCTCCGTAACATAAACGGGATAGATATGATTTGCCCAACGGCTATCCGACCCATAACAAACCGGATTGCGCTCTCGCACGAGATCCGCACTAACACGATTGATTTCCAACGTAGACTTCCCGTTAGCCGCTTCTTCGCCAACCAACTGCATCTCAACTTTTAACACCCCGTCAAATACGCTCTTGGTCAAACTCGGTTTGCGTATGCGAACAAACCAAACAGCAAAATAAGGCGGTTCACGCTTATGAATGCTATACTTGAAAGCATGAGTCCTCTGCCCCACCCTTAAACCAGCAATGAATGACGCGGCAGATTGTTTCTCTGCCTTTCTACGAACCTCAAACAGATCGGGATTGAATGATTTTGACACGCCTATGGCATATTGCAGATTATCACCAATCTTGCTCCACTTAATGTGCGTCAGCTTATTATCCATGTATTCCAAAGATCCGTCTTTCACCAAATACGCGCCATCACAAATCATCGCGTCATTAGCGAGCTGAAGTATCGACTGTTTCTCCGTATCTATCATCAACGCCTGGATTTGAGAAACTGCTAGATTTTCTTTGCTAGATTCTTCATCATCCCGATATGCAACGAGCATGTCAAAATTAATTCGCCTCTTCCATCCAACTCGTTCATTGATTCCATCAAGATACTGCTGGATCATTTGTTTGTTAGCATCCTTATCTGTACCAAAGCCACAAATCTGATACGGAACCGACAGGATGTTTTTGTATATTCGCATTCCAGGAATGGGAATCATCTTCCGGTCAATCCGTTTACAACATGCAACGCCCAACTGCCCAGCTACAATCGGCCATACTTTGCCATCGTTCCGAAACTCAGCAATTTTCACCGCACGACGAGACCCATCCATGAAATACTTAAAAAACGATTCTCTGTCGTTCAGTTCACACAGATCAAGGTTCACATAGTTATTCTTAACACTTGGATCTGTTTCTGCATATCCTCCAACATAAGTAAACTGCTTCTCGGCTTCCTGATCCACTTTTTCAGCAAGATCTGTCAGTATCTCACCACGTACACCCTCCACAATATCACTACCGGTCGTCCTAGCAAACCACTGCAAAGAAGTCTCATTTCCCATATCACTCTCCTATTGCGTTTAAAGCCGTGCTGGTTGTTCTACATGACTTGATTTACACGTTTCGTCTAGACTTCACACGATACCAACACATAAACATCAATTATATCAGACAGATTGCGAATGCAAACGATTCTTTGCTGGACATCCGAGTAGGATATCGCATCAGCGCGCACAATTGTCGCAACCTTGCCAGATTCTGTTTTTCTGCTGCTCATAATCATTTCCCGTTTTGACGTATATTATACCATTTATATACTATTGGCAACTTGGCTAAAATGCAAATTTCTTCCATCATTCTACCCGTTCTACATGTTCTACACGGCTAAAACTTTTAGTGGAAAACAGGTCAAACCTAATTTCCACTGTTTGGAAGACGCCATACCCCGGCAAGCCCACATGGACGAACATCCTACCGCGGCATTTCTGCCGCGGACCAGCCAGCCATAATCCTTTCGACTCTCTTCCATTATTCTACCCGTTCTACATGTTCTACACGGCTAAAACTTTTAGTGTCCATCGCCGAGTTCGCAACCATTATAGCAAACGAATCTTAAATCTAATCTTAAATCGTAAAAAATTTTTGCGGCGGGAAAATGAGGCTTTAGCCAAGCAAAACCGCGGCGAAACCGCGGCGGCTTTGCCGCGGACAAGGTTAAGCGAGCTGACGGAACGTCGGCGAGCGCAAGGGCTACGAAGAAAAACGCGCCACAGCGGAATATCGGAGGGTAAGCGAGGCGGTGGAGCGAATGTCCGAGCGAGCGGATACGGCGTATTCGCCGAGGTTCCGCGAGGAGGAGCATTCGGCCACCGCTGAGCGAATTAAAAATTAGAACGGTTTCGAGGGAACTCTCCCCACGAAAGACCCTTTTTAAGCATCAAAAGCACTTTGCGAACCGCGGCGCCAGATACAGCGGAATGTTCACGAAGGCTCCATCCTTCTTGAGGTTGCGCTCGGAAAACCGAATTGCAAACTTCGGTTTTTTGGAATTGACATAGCCCTTGAAGGACGATGCACGTTTGTCGCCGCCGGCCTTGACTTCCACAGGCACGGCGTTGTCTCCGTGCTGTAGAACGAAATCTATTTCCCTGTCGGCTCGCTCTGCCCAATAATGCACCGTACCGACGGCGCTCCCGGACAGCTGCTGCAAAACATAGTTTTCGACGAAGCGCCCCTTGAACGGAAAATCCCTGTCCAACATAAGCGACTCGTCTGTAATTCCAGCCACAACCTTGAGCATGCCGATGTCGTTGAGATAGAGCTTGAACGCATTTCTTATATCATGCGCAGAAAGCGGATACTCGATTGCGTCGAGATTGTGTACACGCCTCACCATTCGCGCCGACACGAGCCATTCGATGGCCTCTTCGTATCCGCGCCCACGCGCTCCTTCGCGCAGCGCACCGTAGATGAACTTGCTGTTCTCCTTTGCTAGCTGCGGAACGACGGATCTGAGCACGGCAAGAATCTTCGCCGCGTCTATCTCGCCGTTATACTTCACAATGTCGTTTTCGTAGAGCTGGACGAGGTCCTGCTGCAACTTGCGCACTCGCGCGGGGTCGCCTTCCGAGAGATGGCTCGCCACGACCTCTGGCATGCCGCCGACAGTAAGGTATATGCTGTACATGTCCCAAAGCCGGCGGTGAAATATCTCTGGCAGCGGGTCGTCTCCGCGGATGGACATGTAATACTCCCAAAGCGCATTGTCCTTCTCGCGAAGAAACTCCGGAAATGACACTGGCTCGACATCGACTATTTCCACCTTCCCAACCGGATAGGACTTCGGCGGCTCGATTCGTCCATCCTTCTTTCTCTTGAGATTGACGCCAAGTAGACTCCCAGCAGCCATGACCGCGAGTTCTGGGCACTCCTCATAGAAATACTTGAGCGAATTAAGCGCGTTGCCGCAATCCTGTATCTCGTCCAAAACCAAGACATCATTCTGTCTGTCTATCTTTGAGCCTGCAACAATCTCAAGCTTGGGTAAAATCTCATCAGGGTTCTTTGTTCCTTGAAAGATCGTCGCCAAATCAGGCATAGCCGCGAAATCGAAGAAATGGACTTTTGCAAAGTTTTCCCGCCCAAAATTCTCCATAAGCCAGGTTTTCCCAACCTGTCTTGCTCCCATCAAGACAAGAGGTTTACGATTTCCTCTCTCCTTCCAGCGAGAAAACTCAATTTCTACATCTCTTTTCATCTAATATCGCCCTTTCGCAAAATATGATAGCACATTTTTGACGCAAATACAATAGCACTTTGCACATTTTCGACAAGAAATTCGATGTGCCATGCCAAATAATGACACAACATTCCCTTTTTGCTGTCGCAAAACTTGGCGGGGAAGCGAGGCGGTGGAGCGAAGACCTAAGCGAGCGGATACGGCGTATTCGCCGAGGTTCCGCGAGGAGGAGCATTCGGCCACCGCCGAACGAATTAAAAATTACACCGGGTTCGAGGGGACTCTCCCCGACTCTTAGTAGTAGATGTCGTTCGGCTCGACGAGGACTTCGTTGCCCATGCGGTTCTCGATCTCGCCGTTGAGATTCTCGAACACGTCCCGGATTTCCCTGAGAGTCTCGTTCACGAGCGCAAGGGCGTTGAACATCTCTTCGTCCTGGAGCCCGACCAGCGCGTTGTTGAGGTTCTCGATGAGACGCCTCACGCCGCCACCGTCGAACACATCCTTGAGCGCCGCATTCGCGAAGTCCCTGTAGCCCGCCTTCCTGAGCTTCCTGCCCAGCTCGTTGATCTTGTCCTCGACATTCCCGGGGAGGTTCTCCTTGCGGATACCCGCAGCGTTCTTTGACGTGAACTTCGAGCCGAACAGCGACGCGCCATGGGCGATCGACTCGCAAATGTCGCCGAACTCGTAGCCGCGCGTCTTCATCTCCTCGGTGCGGGAGTCCGCCTTCTTGGAGAACTTCGCGTGGATCGTGTTGACGAACACGCCGAAAGTCTCGCACTTGAGGTAGAGTCGACGGTTGGGGCCGCTCCCCTTGTCGACGTCGTTCATGTGGTCGTTGTCGGGAATCGAGAAGTAGTGGAAGGTCCTCATGCCGTTGAGGAGCCCCTTCATGCCGGGCGCGACATCGTATCCGCGCGGCATATTGAGGTGTCCGTCGACCTGCATCGACTGGTATGGTTTCGCGTGCGTAGACGTGCGCTGGTAGAGCCCGGGTGCCGTGTCGAGCCAGCGGGCGATGTTGCCGTTCGGGTCGGAAATGGAGAAGGCGCCGCGATAGATATAATCGCCCTTCTTCAGCGCCGCCGCATGGATTGCGATCGTTAGGGCCGAAATGTTCTCCCTCGACGGCTCGAAGCGGTTCATCTTGCCGGCGTAGAGCGATTTCAGGATGTTGTTGCCGCGGTTGATGCGCGCCGAGAGGAATCGCTTCAGTTCCTGGACGGAGCGCGGACGCTCCGCCTCGGGCGTGTTCATGACCATCGCCTCGAAATGACTCTTGATCAACGGGACCTTCGTGCCCAGAACTGAAACGTCGAGCGTCGCGGGAAGGTCCGCGGAGGTGAGCGGCTTCCCGTCCGTGCGGGGCTCTGGCGCCGGCGGCACGTAGGTCTTCGCGACTTTCAGCCTGTCCTCGCCCTGCGCCATCGCCATGTGCTCCTCGGGATGGGTGAGCTTGATGACGTTCTCCTCGGAAAGCGCCTTGAAGGCGTCTTCGTGCCCGACGAGCGGAATGACGACCTGGGTCGTCCCCTGCCCGTCTATGTTGATGAACGAGCCGCGGCTATTGGCAAGCATCGCGCGCAGGGTGTCCTGTACGTCCTTGGAGAGCGGCTTGTCGCAGTAGTAGACGATGTTGTCGCCATCGACGTGCGCGCGCCAGGGGACGCGCGTCTCCTGGACGACCTCCAGGTGCTTGAGCGCGACCTGTCCCTTCTTGCTGACCCAGGTTGTCGGCGAGGTGAGTTTCTCCAGGTTGGCGAGCGTCTCGATAGCGTCGTCGCGGTTGACATGCGGGGCGAGCTCCTTGAGGTCGTCGTGCAGCTCAAGCTGCATACCGGACACCCTCATCAACTTGTTGAGCGACTCGTTGAACTCCTTCTCCTTGGCGTTGATGTCGGTAATGATCTTGTTGCGAAGCGTCTTCTCCGCGTCGGAAATCCCATCCTCGTTGGGGTTGAACGCCGCGCGGTAGTCGTCGAACACCTTCTTGAACGCGCCGGACTTCTGGAGCTCGCGCATTTCCAAGACGCCCTTGAACTTCGCCGCGCGCGTGTCGTCGTCGAAGACTGAGAAGTTCTCGAAGCGCGGCTTCGTGCTCGAGCCGTAGGTGTCCTTGAAGGAGAAGTCGTCGGAAATCTCAAGGTACTTGCCGTTGCCCTCAAGCGAGTGGCCGGGGTCGATCGCGAAGAACTTGCCGTTCACGAAGCCCTTGTTCTGCCCGCGCCTGCCGACGGCATCGCGGTCGGCCGTCACGAGGAAGAACGCCTTGAACCTGCCGAGCGGCTCGGGATCAGGACCCTTCGTGCCGTCCTTGTTCGTCGGCGGCACGGCGCGACCGTCCTTGAGCATGCCGTCCTCCATGTCCTTGTAGCCCTCGGCGAACTTCGCCGCGAGCATCAGCTTGGGGTGGCCGTCGGAATACTGGCCGCGCACGATCTGAAGTTCCTGCGAGGGAACTCCTGCGACGCGCGTCAGGTCGTTCGCAAGCGCCTCTGTGACGGCGCCGGCCGAGATGGAGTCGGCCGAAGACGCCGTCTGAAGACGGTATATCTGGCCGAGCTTGCGGTTCTTGATACGCTCGGGGCGCATGAACGAGCCCGCGTGCGCGGCTTCCTTTGCGAAGATCCTGTCGCCTTCGTTGTAGTCGAGCTTGACGATGCCGCGATCGCTGAAGTGCTTGAATATGGGCGACATCTTGTAGAGTTCGCTGTCGGTCCCGTCCGCGTTCTTGGGCCCTACGCTCATCACGGCATCGCGAATCTGAGTAAAGAACTTCGTCTTGATTTCCTTGAGGACGGCGGCCTTTTCGGGGCTAAAGAGGTTCTCGATGGCGGACAGCGAATACTTCGCGAGAATTGCCTCGCCAAGATCCCTCACTTTGTCTGGAACTTTGATCCCAGAATGCGTGTGACTGAGCGCCTTTTCGATCACCAGCTCGGCGGCCGCAGCCATACCGAACTTGTTGGCGCGACCTTCGCGCAGGATTGCCGCGCGATCCGCACCCGGCGGAATGGTCGCCATGTAGCTCCTGGTGTCGCTCTCCGCCCAGTCGTTGCGGTAGATGAAGCCGGGCTCTACGCCGTTCGTCTTGAGCTTCTCCAGCACGACCCGGTTGCCGGCGTCGCGGTTGACGCTCATCCCGACACCGAGACTTCCCCTCTTGATGCGATCCTCGATAGACGTGTGTGCCGACTGGAAGGACAGTTTCAGGTTCTTAAGTCCGGTGGGCTCGTTCGGTTTCGACGAGTCGTCAATACCGGCGGCTCCAGTTATGTCATGGGTCAGGGAGTCTTTTCCGTTGGCATTCTTCTTGCATTCATCTATGGCGCGGTCTATGCGGTCCGAAGCGGCCTTTATGACATCCGCCTCGTTCTTGATGCTGGAGAGGTCGACACCGGAGAGCTTGCCCATGTTAAGGGAATCACGCACAAGCTCGCGCATTTCGTCCGAGAGCTGCAGAACCTTCGGCGACGTGTCGAACTGGCGGATCATCTCGCCGACTACGCGAACGCCTTTGACGGCTTCCAGGTTTGAGAGCACCTTCTTCACGTCCGCTGCGCGCAGCGACTGGTGCAACTGGTTGCGCGTGCCGACGAACGTGTCGAAGGCGTGTGTTCCGAACACGCCATACTCGTTCTCCAAGGCGGTCTTGAAGGCGGCCATCGTCGCATCGTTGGCCTTGTTGCCCTGCGAGAATATGTAGTTGCCAAGCTTTGCGACGGACTTGTCGCCATCGCCCTGAACTACTATGTCTCGCGAAGTGACCCAGGCGGTGTTCGCGATATTGCGGAAGGCTTCAATATTAAGCGGCATTGTCTACT
>Ga0265298_10007883_pt1 | contig 12870 bp, 11 predicted proteins | sample AusTroGonzalo_MG_3_FD_193486 | JGI IMG/M metagenome (GOLD analysis project Ga0265298, IMG submission 193486) | Bovine rumen microbial communities from tropical cattle in Woodstock, Queensland, Australia - Gonzalo_01 | ecosystem: Host-associated > Mammals > Digestive system > Stomach > Rumen ... | reverse complement strand
CCTCCTTGCCAACGAGGTCATGCGTAACCGCTACACCGTCCTCAGGGACAACGTCCGCATCTGGGCCGATGACCGCATCGGCACCGTCTCCCGCGACCCCTCATCCTTTGGCTCCCAGCCCGTCTTTGACATAGTCCTTGCCGATGTCCCCTGCTCCGGCGAGGGCATGTTCCGCAAGGACCCCACCGCCGTTGAAGACTGGAATCCGCAGCTCCCCGAATTCTGCGCCGCCCGCACCAAACGCATCCTCTCCGCCATCTGGCCAACGCTACGGGAAGGCGGCATCCTCATCTACTCCACCTGCACCTTCAACCACTTTGAAAACGCCGACACAGTGCGCTGGATTGAGGATTCTTTAGGGGCCGATGTGCTCCCTTTGTCCGATATGGCTCCCGCCGTTCCTCTTGGCGACGGATACGCCATGCTGCCCGGCCTGGTCCCCGGAGAAGGACAATACGTGGCGGCACTCCGTAAGCACGGGGATGGCATCTGCTCAGGCAATCCCTTCCTTCTTTTCAAAGCCGAGGTCCCAGCCGCTGACGTGCCCTCTTATCCCCCCGTGGAAGTTGACCGTGAGACCGCCCTCCATTACCTGCACGGGGATGCACTGAAACTGCCTTCCGACGCACCTGCCGGCCTTGTCACTATTTGTTTTGAGGGCCTGGCGCTGGGGCCGGCAAAGAACATAGGCTCGCGCTGCAACAACCTGTATCCAAAGTCTAACCGCATAAAAATGAATATATGAAAAGCTTTTTCGCAAGATACGGCATCTCCACGCTGGGCCTGATAGTTGTGGCCCTTGGCGTTGGACTGTCCATCAAATCAAATCTGGGAATTGCGCCTCTGTCATGCATTCCTACGGTCCTGAGCCTCAAGTTTACACACATTTCCATAGGTACGTTTACATGGGGATTCAACCTGCTTTTCATTATTCTGCAGGCATTCATCCTGGGAAAGGAATTCTCTTGGAAACACGTGCTGCAGGTGCTTCCGATACTCATTTTCGGCTATTTGGTGGACGGCGCGGTGTGGCTGTTCGACGCTCTTGATGCCCCTGCCACCAACTATCTGGTCCAGATTCTCCTCTGCCTTGCCGCAGTGGTGCTGACAGCTGTCGGCATCCGTCTTGAGGTTGTGGGACAGGGCTGGATTCTACCCGCAGACAACTGCCTTCACGTAATCACTGAGCGCACTGGCGCAAAGTTCAGCACCGTCAAGGTTATCCTGGACGTGGCTTTGGTGGCAATTACCGTGATCCTGGCCCTGGTATTCTTCGGGCTCTTCACGGGAAACGGTGAGACAGTGGTGATCCGGGAGGGCACACTTATCCAGGCCATCCTCACCGGCCTGTGCATGAAAATGACAGACCCTGTGATTCACCGCCTTTTCAGCAAGCACACAGAGTCTGTCTCTAAACAGTAATTCTTGGGCGACTAGTAAACCTTTCCTTCCAGTGAGGAGTTGTCAAAGGCGTCCTTGGCAATCTTTCGGGGAAGGCCTGTAATGGACTGAAGGGCACGGCAGCCGGAGAAGGCTCCACCCATTATTTCCTTGGTAGTTTTGGGAAGGACGATGTTGCGGAGGTTCTGGCAATCGGCAAACATGTAAGGGCCGATAATGTCTATTTCCTCGTACCAGTTTACAATGAAGCCTCCCTCAGGAGCAGGCTGGATGAGCCATGTGGTGCCGGAGGCAAGGCCAAGAGCCTGCATCTGATTCCATTCCTGAGGTGTAATCCTTGCCATGTCATAGCGGTAAGGCATGGGGGTGCCGTTATTCATCACTGTGCCGGAGAAGACCATCTTGCTGGCATCGCGAACCACATAGCATCCGCCATGGGTAAGGGAAACCTCACTTAAATCGACATCCATGAGGGATCCGCGATCTTCTGGTTTTACATCCGGGTTTCCACCTAGAAGCTTGCGGATGTAAGCTATGTCAAGACCATTGACTTTTCCGGACAGTTTAAGGCTGGTGATGTCTTCTATGCGGCGGGTTTCCTTCATCTTGGCAAGTTCCTTAGTGAGTTCCTTCTCTATTGTTCCAGGCTTGCTCATCTTGAGGCTAACCTCGAAGGATTCCTCCCGGGTCATGGGCTTGATGCCGCTCAGGAGCTCGTTGAAAGGCAGCTGCTGGCGCTTTTCCGAAGGGAGCACAATTACCCTGTAATAGCCGTTGCAGTAACCTTCCCAGCCAAGATTAAAGTGAAGGAAGCTGCCGTCGTAACCGTCGATGACAAAAATATGTGAGGCATCTGCGGCAATCAGCGGAAGGCCCTGATTAAGGTCTGCATAAACCTTTTCAAGCATTGACATGTCCGCCTCGTTGACGGAATAATTGCATTTGACACTATAGCCCCAGTTGTTAATGAGCGCACCCTTGAAATCAATGAGGGAGCTCTCTGTTTCAGTAGGGGAAATCTTTGCCCTGACTGAAGCCGCAGAACACAGCATAAGGGCTGCGGTAGCACTCTTTGAGCCGTCCCATGAGAATGGAGCGTCCTTCATCTGAACCATTATCTGCCTGCTGCCGATGGGATCCAGATAGCCTTTCCCCTCCGGTTTCTCCGGATACTTGTGCTTTGCCAGCACCTGGGCAAGGGCCACAGGACCGCATCCAACCAGACAGGTGGAGTCTTTGTCCATATATTTGCCTTTAGGGAAAAAGGCATTGTAGGGATATGACTGTCCGTAATTGATATCCCCAAGCAGCGGCTTGACGCCTGCGGGATGCTCACGATAAAGCGATGCGGGAAGCTCATATGACTGCCCTTTGTCCTTAAGGCGCTGCAGCTGGATATTATACTGTGTCAGGATATGCTGGACAGAGTTTTCGCTTGCGCTGCTGGTCCCTTCCCACATGGAATTGCCTATTCCGTATGCAAGTATCGGCGAGTCAAGAAGAGGAGCATAATCCTTTTTTGCCACGATGGCAAACGCTTTGGCCACGTTGTCAGAGAATGCAGCCATGGTTTCCGACGTATAGCGGACCACAAGATGATCCGGCGTCACGCCGCGGGAGGTCAGGAAATCCCTGGCGATTTCCCATTCCTTCCCGTATTTGGGACTGGGCTGAACGTTAAGTACGATAGGGTTGGTGCTTACCGGCTTCCCGTTCACATAGGCCTCCATCTTTGGAAGAGGAATCTCACCGAAGGAGGTTACAGTGTAAATGCATGTGGTTGTAATAAGGTCGAAGCCATTGTTGAGAACTCTCTTGGTCCGGTTGATGGATTCCAGCTGGAGTCCATTCACTTCTTCCACGTCTTTGACGGAATAGTTAAGGGCTTCAAGAAAGTAGGTTACATTAATCCACTCACCCTGTGTAACGGTTCCCTGGGGATACATTACCTTGAATGAGTACATGTCGGCCTGGGTCTGCGCATGGCAAAGAATACCGGCGAAAATCAGTAATAGTGTCAGATAGTGTTTCATGTTACAAATATAATAAAAAATGCGTATTTTTGTGTTCATGTTCGTGGACACGCATACGCATTTTTATGACCCGTGGCTGCTGCCGGAAGCAGATGCCGCCGTGCAGAGGGCGCTGGATGCCGGCGTGAACAAAATGATTCAGGCCGATATCGACAGTCACGAAAGGCCGGACATGTGGGCGGTGGCGGACAGGCACAAAGGAGCGCTCTTCCAGATGCTGGGGCTATATCCGGGCTCCGTGGGGCCAAACTGGAAGGAAGAGCTGGATGCCCTTGAGCCATACAAGGACAAGGGCGTTGTAGCCATAGGAGAAATAGGGCTGGATTACCATGAGGGAAAAGAGTTTGCCGGGGAGCAGAAGGAAGTCCTCAGGATCCAGCTGGAAATGGCGGCAGAAATGAACCTTCCGGTAAATTTCCACCTCCGGGACGCCTGGGAGGACTTTTTCGAGGTCCTGAAGGACTGCAGGCACCTTGGCATAAGGGGGGACCTTCACTGCTTCAGCGGCAGTTACGAGGTTTACGAGAGGGCCAACCGGTACGGAGAATTTTCCGTGGGAATCGGCGGGGTTATCACGTTCAAGAACTCCGGACTTGCCGCCACGGTGGCACGGATTCCCATGGAAAGGATACTTCTGGAGACTGACGCCCCGTATCTGGCTCCCGTACCGCACAGGGGGGAGCGCAATGAGAGCGCGTACATCCCGCTGGTGGCGGCAAAAGTGGCAGAGGTAAAGGGGATGACGGTGGAGGAAGTGGCCGAGATAACTACATATAATGCACAAACACTGTTTAAAATATAGATGAAGTCTTCAATTCTAATAATCTACACCGGCGGAACCATCGGAATGAAAGAGGATCCGGTGGACGGGACGCTGAAACCGTTCGACTTCAGCCAGATTCTGGAGGAAGTGCCGGAGCTGGGCAAGTTTGCCGTGAAAATCGACTCCTATACCTTTGATCCGCTGATAGACTCTTCGGACGTGGAGCCGGCCCTGTGGGTTTCACTGGCGGAACTGATACGTGACCGGTATGAAGATTATGACGGCTTTGTAATCCTGCACGGCACGGACACCATGGCCTACAGCGCCTCCACGCTGAGTTTCATGCTGGAAGGGCTCACCAAACCCGTGGTGTTCACCGGGAGCCAGCTGCCCATCGGCGTGCCAAGGACGGACGGCAAGGAGAACCTGATATCGGCCGTGGAGATAGCATCGGCAAAAGACATAAAAGGCCATGCCATGGTGCCGGAGGTGGCTATCTGCTTCGGCTCCAAGCTTTTCAGGGGCAACAGGTCCACCAAATACAGCGCCGAGGCCTTCAACGCCTTTGCCTCCCCCAACTGCCCTCCCCTTGCCGAGGCCGGCATCAACATCTTCTACAACACCGACGAAATCCGCAAACCCATATACTGGGACTCCCAACTCAGGGTACAGACTCATCTGGACACCCGCGTCTCCATCCTCAAGGTCCACCCTGGAATGACTCCCCAGGTGATGCGCGCAGTTGTGTGCGATCCGCTCACCAGGGCCGTCATCGTGGAGACATACGGATCCGGCAATGCCCTTTCCAAGTCCTGGTTCCTGGATATAATGAGAGAAGCAGACCACATGGGAAAGATCCTGCTGAATGTCACCCAGTGCCAGGCCGGCACAGTAAACATGGACCTTTATGCAACCGGCGCCGGACTCAAGCACGCAGGCCTCCTTTCCGGGCGTGATATAACCACGGAAGCCGCACTTGCAAAACTGTTCTGCCTGATGGGCCGGAGCGACAACAACCAGTGGGTTAAAAGCATGCTTGAGAAGAACCTCTGCGGAGAAATAAGCAAATAATCTTTGTGATTTTGAAAATATTTTGCTAAATTGCACGACCAAATACGAAAACAAAACAAACTAATCAATTTATAACTAACAACACAACAAAAAATTATGAAAAAGCTCTTCATGTTTTTGGCTGTTGCCGGTCTTATGACCTTCACTGCCAACATCGCTTCCGCACAGGACGAGAACGAAGCTCCCGCCGCAACCGAGCAGGTTGCCGAAGCTGAGGACGAGGCCGAACCCGTTGTGGATCTTTTCGCTGGTTCCGGTGAAGAAGTTCCGCTCCACCAGGCCCTCAAGACCAAGTTCATCGAAGGTGGCGCAGGCTTCATGTCACTCATCATCATCTGCCTCATCCTCGGTATGGCCCTCGCTATCGAGCGCATTCTCTACCTTGCACTCTCCAAGACCAACACCACCAAGCTTCTCGACGCTGTTGAGAAAGCCCTTGAGGAAGGTGGCATAGAGAAAGCAAAAGAGGTTTGCCGCAATACCCGCGGCCCCGTGGCCAGCATCTTCTACCAGGGCCTGCTCCGCGCAGACCAGGGCGTTGACGTTGTAGAGAAGACCATCGTCTCCTACGGCGGCGTCCAGATGAGCCAGATGGAAAACGGCCTCTCATGGATCGGCCTTTTCATCTCCATCGCCCCGTCACTCGGATTCCTTGGTACCGTTATCGGTATGATCCAGGCATTCGATGCTATCCAGGCAGCCGGTGATATCTCCCCGAACGTTGTTGCAGGCGGTATGAAGGTCGCCCTCATCACCACCGTCGGCGGTCTCATCGTCGCTATGATTCTCCAGATCTTCTACAACTACATCATCGCCAAGATCGACGCCCTGTCAATCGACATGGAAGACAGTTCCATCCGCTTCGTCGACACCATGGTCAAATACAACAAGAAGTAATCAACCCGTCTAACTCCAGATAAAATGGAAAAACAGAAATACGCCAAAATCGTCAAGATCCTCCTGGTGGCTCTCATCGCCATTAGCGTAGCTGTGCTCATCTGGGGGTCCCTGACCGGGTTTGAGGCAAATGACGGCGCCGCTGCAGATGTCCTGTTCTACTGGGCATATGCGGTCCTTGGCATCGCTCTGGCATCTGTTATCTGCGTTGGCCTTTTCATCAAGGCAACCACGGATCCCAAGAGCCTTGTCAAGATTGGCATCATCGTAGTTGGTGCAGCAGTGCTCTTCGGCGTTGCATACGTGCTGGCTTCCGGTGCCCCCGCCATCAATTGCTCTAAGGTTCCTACCGATTCAGAACTCAAGATGACCGACACCATCCTCAACCTCGCCTACATCGTAGGTGGAGCGGCTATCCTCTCCATCATCTGCGGCGAAGTCCTGATGGCCATCCGCAACAAAAAGTAAAGTAAACCATGGCAAGAAGAAAATTTGAAGCAATCGGTTCCACGGCGGACATTGCATTCCTGCTCCTCTGCTACTTCCTCATGACTACAACCATGGGTGAGCAGACAGGTCTGCAGCGTCGTCTCCCCCCGATCCCGGACAAAGAACAGGCCCAGGATCAGCAGGTCAACCGCCGTAACATCATCATCGTCAGAATCAATTCTGCCGATAAGCTGTTTGCCGGTAGCGAGGCCATGGACATTTCACTCTTGAAAGACAAGATCAAGGAGTTCCTTACCAACCCCACCAATTCCCCCAACCTCCCGGAAAAGGAGCCCAAGGAAATTGAGGGCAAGACCTACATGGTCTCCAAGGGCGTCATCTCCCTCCAGAACGACCGCGGTACCAGCTACCAGGCCTATCTGGCAGTCCAGAACGAACTTGTGAAAGCCGTCAACGAACTCCGAGACGACTTCTCCAGAGCCAACTTCGGTAAGAAGTTCTCACGCCTCACCGAAGAAGAGCAGGATATAGTCAAGAAGGCAGTGCCCCAGAACATCTCCGAGGCAGAGCCTAAGGATACAGGTAAAAAGAAATAAGGAGGAAACAGATTATGTCAAAATTCGGAAGTTCCAGCAATAAGAAGGAAGTCCCCCAGGCATCGTCCAACTCCCTTTCCGATATCGTGTTCATGCTCCTGTTCTTCTTCATGGTTACAACCCAGATGCGTGAAACTGAGAACAAGGTTCTCGTAAAGCTTCCCCAGGCATCTGAAGTTGCAAAACTGGAGAGAAAAGACCTGAGCGCCAATATCAACATCGGTTCTCCTATGCGCCAGTACCAGGCACTCTACGGTACCGATTCCCGTATCCAGCTCAACGACTCTTTCAAGACAGTGGCAGACATCCGTGACTTCATCGCCTCTGAGCGTGATGCTATGAGTGAGGCCGAAAGGTCCCTCATGACCGTCAACCTCCGCGTTGACCAGGATGTCCGCATGGGTATCGTCTCCGACGTAAAACAGGAGCTGCGCCGCTGCTCCGCCCTCAAGATCATGTACTCCGCCCGTAAACCAAGCGGAGACTGATTGAGGTTTCATTCCAAAAGATAGGCTGGCCCATGTGGTCAGCCTATTTTTTATCAACTGTTGCCAGCCTGTTCAAAAGATGCATGGCCAGCGACAACACTAGCAGCTGTCACGGACCACCAGAGTCGGACGTATCAGCTGCTGCACCGGTGCCGGAGCGTCTTCGCCGGAGCGGCGTGCCTCCATCAAGTTGAAAAGCGTGCCTACAGCAATCTCTCCGGCCTCTTTCAGCGGCTGCTCAATTCTGGTGACCGGCGGATTCATGAAATCCAGGAAGCCGTTATTGTCGTAAGAAATGACGCCCACATCTTTGCCTTCTGTCAGACCCAGTTTCCTGAGCGCCGCTATAGTTCCCAGTAGAATTGTGGCGCTGAAGGCAAAAATGGCGTCATACGCATTAGAATTGCCGGAAAACGTTGCAAATGTCACGCTCTGGCCATTTTCTACTGAGAATGCATCGCCGCTTATCAGATACTTCACATCACGGCCTTCCAGCGCTGCCATAAAACCTCTCACCCTTTCCTTGTTTGGCATTGAAGCAGGGACCCCCTGAATTGCAAGAATCTTCCTGTATCCTTTATCTGCAAGATATTTTGCCGCCATATATGCCCCGGCATAATTGTCCGTACATACATAGGACAAAGATGTTTTCTCAAAGTAGCGGTCAATAAGCACAAGCGGGATCTCACGGCTTATCTCCTCATGAAATTCCGGAGAAGAGGCCACAGGGACAGCAATTATACCCTCCACATTCCTGTCCTGAAACATCTGCAGGGCCTGACGCTCTTCTTCTTCCGACTCCCTGGAGTCTGCCAGCAGCGTATGGTATCCCCTTAGGCGAAGCTGCGTCATAATAACGCTTGACAAAGACGCGAAAAACGGGTTGTCTATCCCCGGAACCACCAGCCCCACGGTCTGCGACTGGCGGGTGCGCAAAGATTGCGCAAGAAGGTTGGGCCTGTAGTTGCAGCGCCGCGCCTCTTCGGTGACTTTTTCCACCGCGGCACGGCTGATCCGATATTTTTCAGCCTTGCCGGAGAGCACTCTGGAAACTGTGGAAACAGAGTACCCGGTGCGCTCTGAAATAGCTGCAAGATTGTTTTTCTCACTCATAAGCGAAATCGTTTGCGCTACAAAGGTAATCATTAAATAAAATATTTCGAAACATTTCGCTTGATAATAAATAAATTATTATTATATTTGTCACATATATGGCGCAATCGTTTGCGCAAAAACTGCACAATTAATGACACATAATATGAGCAAAAAAGGTATCCTTGTCGTCGGCAGCAGCAACACCGACATGACAGTCAAGACCAAGGCTCTCCCCCGCCCCGGGGAAACCGTACTTGGCGGCGTCTTCACAATGGGCGCCGGTGGAAAGGGGGCCAATCAGGCAGTGGCAGCCCAGCGCCTTGGAGGGAACGTCAAGTTCATCTGCAAGGTTGGCCGGGACATTTTCGGGGACAACTCCATCGCCCAGTATGAAAAGGAAGGCCTGGACACCAGCGGCATCCTCCGCTCGGAACTCCCATCAGGTGTAGCCCTCATTTCCGTAGACGAGCACGCAGAAAACTGCATCGTAGTGGCCTCCGGCGCCAACGGAGACCTTACTGAGGCCGATATCGACGCCTCCGCAAAGGACATCAAAGCCTGCGGCATCCTCCTCCTCCAGCTGGAAACCCCCATCCCTTCCGTACTCAAGGCCGCCAAAATGGCCCACGAGGCCGGCGCAACCGTGGTGCTGAATCCGGCACCCGCCTGCCCCCTCCCGGAGGAGCTTTTCAAATACATCGATCTGTTCATCCCCAACGAAACCGAACTTTCCACCTTCAGCGGCATGCCCGTAGGCAACGTTGAAGAGGCAGAAAAAGCTGCAGCGGCAATGCAGGCCAAGGGCGTGGGCAAACTCATCGTCACAATGGGCAGCAAGGGCGCTCTCATCTGCGAGGGCGGCCCCTCCGTATTTGTTCCCGCACACAAGGTAAAGGCCGTGGACACCACCGCAGCCGGGGATACCTTCTGCGGAGCCCTCTGCGTCGCAGTATCCGAGGGCAAATCCCTCAAGGAGGCAGCCCGGTTCGCCTGCGCGGCATCGGCCCTTACCGTCCAGAAGATGGGCGCGCAAAATTCAATCCCGTTCAGAAAAGAAATTAACCTTTAATACAATACCGCTATGTTTATCGTCGGCAGTTACACACTCGCAGTTGTTTTCTGTTTCATTACCATGCTCTGCTGGGGCTCCTGGGGAAACACCCAGAAACTGGCCGCCAAGAGCTGGAGATACGAACTTTTCTACTGGGACTATGTCATCGGCATGGTTCTGTTCTCCCTCCTTCTTGCCTTCACGGCAGGCTCTATCGGCACAGAGGGACGTCCTTTCCTGCAGGATCTGGGACAGGCCAGCTGGGCAAGCATCGGCTGGGTGGTCCTCGGCGCAGTGATATTCAACGTTTCAAATATTCTCCTTTCCGCTTCCACCTCCATCGCCGGACTGGCTGTAGCCTTCCCGCTTGGCGTGGGCATCGCACTTGTGATGGGTGTTCTGAACAACCTCCTGCTCCATCCGGTTGCAGGCCAGAACACCGTCCTCCTGTGGATTGGCGTAGCACTGGTTGTACTGGCAGTCGTCTGCAACGGCGTTGCTTCCGGAAAGGTCTCCAACGAGCAGCGTGACCCCAAACAGAACCGCAAGGGCATCATCCTGGCAGTTCTTGCAGGTCTCATCATGTCCTTCTTCTCCGCACTTGTTTACAACGGCGTTGACCTTGACAACTTTGCCGCTCCCGCAGCAGGCAAGCTCACCCCTTACACCGCAATGGTAATCTTCTCCCTTGGCGTGTTCCTGAGCAACTTCGTTGTGAACACCATCGTCATGAAGAAACCCTTCGTGGGAGAGCCTGTTACCTATAAGCAGTACTTTGCCGGCAATTTCAAGACCCACCTGGTGGGTATGCTTGGCGGTGCAATCTGGGCACTGGGTACTTCCCTCAACTACATCTCCGCAGGTGAAGCCGGCGCAGCAGTTTCCTATGCCCTTGGCCAGGGAGCTCCCATGATCGCCGCCATCTGGGGCGTATTCATCTGGAAGGAATTCAAGGGTGCCAAGAAAGGCGTTTACGGACTCCTGGCCCTTATGTTTGCCCTGTTCATCGCAGGTCTTGCCTGTGTGGTCGTAGCCGGAATGTAATAATCGTCAAGTATGAATACCTTTAAAAGAATAGTATTGGCCGCAGCCGCTCTCCTTGGCGCCGCCACCGCCTTTGCCCAGAACAAGACCATCTCCGGCAAGGTGCAGGACGAGCGCGGAGACGCCCTGCCCGGAGCAACCGTTGTGGTTACGGGCACCAAGGCCTACGCCATCACAGACTTGGACGGCAAATTCAGCCTCTCCGCCAAATCAGGCAACGAGGTCACCGTCAGCTATCTGGGTTATGACGATTATGTATTCACGGTAGGCGCCGCCTCCGTCTATAACGTAACCATGAACCCTTCGGAGGCCACAATGCTCAACGAGTCCGTGGCCATCGGTTACGGTACCACCACCAAGAAGGAGGTTACCGGATCGGTTACCAGCCTCAGGGCCGAAAACCTGGACAAAGGTGCTTTCTCTGACGCATCCGGAATGCTTCAGGGCAAGGTGGCCGGCCTTTCCATCACCAACCCCAACGGTGGAGACCCCAACGGCTCCATGGAGATTCTGCTTCGTGGTACCAACACCCTCAGCGCAGGCCAGGGACCGCTCATCATCATTGACGGCGTAAGCGGTGCTGATTTAAAGAGCATCAACTTCCAGGAAGTGGAGTCCATCGACGTCCTCAAGGATGGCTCAGCCGCCGCTATCTATGGTACTCGCGGAACCAACGGCGTCATCATTATCACTACCCGCAGGGCCAAAGCCGGCACCACATCGGTAGAGTACCGTGGTCAGGGAATTGTCCAGACCCTTCTTTCCAGGGCCGTTCCAATGACTGCCGAAGAGTTCGAATACGCCGTCACCAACTACAAACCCGCAGTCAGCGGCTCCCTCTACGGCGCCAATACCGACTGGTTCAAGGAAGTCACAAGGACTCCTTTTTCACATCGTCACAGCGTTGCCATAGCCGGCGGTTCGGACAACTTCTCTCACCGGACCACCCTCAACGTGGAGCAGAACCAGGGTATGCTCAAGAACAACGACAGTAACAAGTACCTGTTCAAGACCAATATCCACCAGACTGCCATTGACGGCTGGCTCACCTTCGACTACAACATGACGTACGGAAAGCGCCAGTTCAACAACACCCGTTCCGGCATCTTCCGCCAGGCCTTCATCCACAATCCCACAGAACCGGTTTACGATGAAAATGACACTGACAACGGCGGATACTTCACCGTCAGTTCCATGGACTACTACAACCCCGTTGCCATGCTCAACGAGCGCAAGGGGACTTACGACATAGACCACATCTCCGTCAACGGCCGCGCCACCCTCAACGTCAAGACCGTTGAAGGTCTCAAGTGGGACAACTTCGTAAGCTACAGCAGCAAGCGCAGCGAATACACGGACTACAAGACCAAGTACTATCCCGGAGAAACCGGTCTTAAGGGATCTGCGGAAATAAGCAACTCCCACGAGACTGATCTCCAGTACGAAAGCACCCTCCAATACAGCAAGCATATTGAGGATCAAACCATCCAGAGCATCCTTGGTTATACTTATGAACAGCAGTACTACAACTCTGCATATATGTATAACTACGGTTTTGACACGGATTTCTTCGGCGTCAACAATATCGGAGCCGGCAAGGCCATCCTCTCAGGCGCCGCAGAAATGAGTTCTTCCAGAACCTCAAGCCGGTACATTGCCTTCTTCGGCCGTGTAATGTACAACAAGGCGGACAAGTATATGGCATCCGTATCCCTGCGCCGTGACGGTTCCAGCCGCTTTGGTGAAAACCACAAATGGGGATGGTTCCCCGCAGTCAGCGTGGGCTGGCGTGTAACTGAGGAAGACTTCATGAAAAGCGTCAACTGGCTGGACGAGCTCAAGCTCCGCGCCGGCTTTGGTATGACCGGCAACCAGGACTTTGGGAACTACAAGTCCCTGTTCCTGGTCAAGACCAGCGGCAACTTCTACTACAATGGCCAGTGGTCCACTTCCTACGCTCCCGCAAGCAACGCCAATCCGG
>Ga0265298_10007882_pt1 | contig 12871 bp, 15 predicted proteins | sample AusTroGonzalo_MG_3_FD_193486 | JGI IMG/M metagenome (GOLD analysis project Ga0265298, IMG submission 193486) | Bovine rumen microbial communities from tropical cattle in Woodstock, Queensland, Australia - Gonzalo_01 | ecosystem: Host-associated > Mammals > Digestive system > Stomach > Rumen ... | reverse complement strand
CCTCTAGATGATAACTGACTCAATTCCATGCCCATTACACTTCCTTGAGCAGCAACTGTACTGAATATGTGACCGATTTCATCAAACTCGGAATTTGTCTGAGCAGCAACACCAGAAATAGATTTTAGAACCATTTCCATTTCTGTAAGATCTTCTGATGTGTTTATTATATCTTTTCCAATAACATCTAACGATATGCCAGAAGCAGACATTGTTGCTGCAACCTTTGCAGCTGCGTCCAATCCATATGCAGTATCATTAACAGCGTTCGAAATCGATTTTTCAATAGTTTGCCATTCTATTCCAAGACCTTGCAAACTGAATTTGGCCTGTTCAATATTCATTGCTCTATTGAAACCGCCAGTTTTAATCTGATTAACTACTCCAGAAATGGCACCACCAATATTATTAGTTATGGCATTACCAATTGAGCTTATGGTGCTCATTATTGGAGATACAGTTTTATCTACTGCGCCAACAACCTGGCCTAACTGTGAACTAATGTTTTTAAGACCTTTTAACTGTAGCGCATTCTGTAATAACCCAACCGAAGTTGTTACAGTATCAAAATTTAAAGACTTTTTAAGTTTCTCAATAGTACTTAAGGAGGTCTTTACATTACGCTCAAATTCCGCATTGTTAAACTTAAGCTCAACAACTTTGCTTGCAATAACTTCACTCATGCTTTAAAGACCTCCTTCTTTATACTTAATAAAATATCTTGAAATATTGGTTTCAATGCTGGATTTATGTAATCTATTCCTTCTACGTATCCTCCACCTCTTGTAGCATGACCATAGAATATCAATACCGCAACATTAAAACCTTTATTAACATTACTATTCGTCCATGTGATTTTAGCATTACCATCGTCATATGAGATACTATAGCTCCATGAATCAGCGGTGAGTCCAGTGTCCTTTGGTGTATTTTCTCTTAGTTTTTTCACACCGATTTGACCATATTTATTTAATATGGCATCGGCTGATTTTGAAAATTCATCTAGATTATGACACCAATCTTGAAATCTCTTAAATTCACCATATTGCGAAATAGTAATCATAATTTTATCCTTTCGAATGTAATTTTGCTCTACGAGCAGCATTCAATTGTGCATTTTGTTTCATAATTTGTGATGGTGACATTTTCTTTTGAGGTTCATTGTGATTTGAACACACTCTTAATAAAGTCATTAATCTTGAAATGTGCCAATGTTCAAACTCAATTGGAATCTGATTCGACGCCATCCAATAATAGATTAGTTCACTAGTAACTATATCTCTTGAAGTTTTTCCACGCTTGCTAAACTTTGTAGCAGTCATTGGATCTTCTATATATTTAGTTAATTCACTGATGTTTTCCGAAGATAAATATTTCAATTTTGGTATGTCTTCTTCATGGACACACATACACTCCAAATAAAGTTTCATATCATCTTCTGTAATGTCTTTATTGCCAATGAAATACTTATGAGTTTTCGATTCCCATTCTGCTATTGCAGCAAGTGAGTGTTCAAACTCGATTGTTCCTCCAGGAATTTTAATAAACTCATTTGTCTCTTCATTAAACATTTCTTTTTCTATAATTTCAATTTTCTTTCTAAAATTATTCATCTTTCTTCTCTAACAAAGTTGTATCAAATGTTCCATCTTCTTTCTTATACTTATCAAGTTCTTTTGTTATGTCTGCTGGCATCAAACCATTAATAAATTCAGCAGCTTTCTTTTCATCCTGAACTAATTCCATGAGTAATTCAGAGTATGCTTCAGTCTGCTTAAATTCATTTTTAAGTTCTTCAGATTTAATGAATCTTCTTCCATCTTCTGATTTAACACCATAAGCATTAAGGATAATATCCTGAAACATTGATATAATTTTTGGAACATCCTGTGTATTAACAATCTTCTGAATTGCATTATCTAATCCACCTTCAGTTCCGAACTGTAAATTAAAAATTTCACCTTTATTAAGATTGAAGTAAAAATCTTCTTCTCTTGTCTGACCGTTATAGTCTTCATATTTAATTCTCTTAACTAACATAATATTTTTCTCCTTTAAAATAAAGGGGCCCAATTAAGAGCCCCATTTTGAATTATTAAATTGGTGGTAATTCATCAAAAATTACACAAGCATACGTATGTAATGATTCAAATCTTTCATTGTGAGCTGTGAAACTTATATAGTTTCCTCCAGAGCTACCATGTAGCATTCTTACATGACATGTTGCCTGCGATGCATTACCAACCACATATTCAGTTTTGTTTCCTTCTGGAGCTTCTACAATTTCCGCATATTCATTCTCTTGCGATATAGTAAATGCAATATTTGCAGTCATTCCTTCGGGATATACTGTTGCCGTAAATTCAACAACATCCCCCTCCTCTACAAAAGGAGGATTTTCTCCACTTGCGGGATCATAATATGGATCTAAATCTATACTACCCCTCTGTGGTGGGTGCAACTACTCTAACAGCACAAAGTGATTTGTATTCAGTACCATCAACTGTGATAGAAGCCCAAATTCCAGCTGTACCAACTGCAACTGCTGTTACTAAACCTGCGTCACTTACTGTAGCATCGTCTTCATCGTCTGATGTCCATGTTACTGTTGCATCAGCTGGAACTACTTCAGTAATTGTAAGCTGTTCTGTAGAACCAACTTCTAATTCAACAGATGATTTATTAATAACAACTTTAGGTTCAACTGGTGCACCATAAAGTAAATCATAAACATCATCAGGTGTTAAGAATCTACCTGGTGTACCATTTGATCCAAATAATGTGTCTTCAAGAAGCTTTCTCTGTGCTTCTGTAAGTTTAGTCATGTCGATATCTAAACTACATGTTGGAGTACCAAATCTTGTATCAACAGGAGTTGTCTGGCATTCCCATGAGAATTCGATAGCTTCTGGACTTTCGTTTTCAGTAGCATGTGATCTACTTGATGGAGCTGCTATACAGTTATAGATGAGATGAAGAATATATCCGTAATCAGACTGTTCAACATCATTTCCTTTCTTAGTTGTACAACAGAAACCAAACTGTTTTCTCTTCTGCTGACCGATCTTAAGTGCGTTATCAGTACCGAATACCACTGAACCATCACACTCTGCAAATTCGTCAGGGTATGTGTAAGCACCAATTGTGAATGCATATTCTTCTTTTGAAATTAAGTTAAGATACTTAATATCATCAGCATAAAGTGGATTTGCTTCTGCGCCTGATGGGCTTTCTTCAAATGAAGTTAAACCATTCCAAGCTACTGCATCACCATATGTGCCGTCTGTGTTCTTAGGGTAAAGGACAGCTCTTTCGGCACCTGTTTCATAAAAGTGTTCTCCATCCTGGTCCCATGTAATTGTAAAACCAGTCTTTTTTGGTATTAAGCTCATAATTGCCTCCTTTAATAATATAATATTAATTTATAATGATATAGATTATCCGAAATGAATCTATTTTCATATTTACAATATTTTAGTTTTTCTTCTAACATGTCATACGTTTCATCAGATTCATCACGCGTTATAACAGTTAATGTATACTTTTTCTTTTTTATATACACGATGTTATCGGCGTGACGAACCCTTGAATTATCTTCCGTAATTATAACACACGGATATTCCAATTGTATATTTCTAGGAGGTCTACCATATACTTTATATGTAGTGTCAGACCCTAAAGTATCATAAATATAATTTATGACCTTATCAATTCTCGGCGTCTCCATTATACATACCTCCTAAAGAAATTATTAGTCTTGGATATTGTACTTCCACATTAGTTATTTTCCATTTTTTGCCCATAAATGTAGCATATGTCATCGATTGGAAATTCGTCATGGCAAATGGATCTGCCACAATAGAGATACTATTAGAAATGTCTATTCCATCGTTTGGTGTATCCGATGAAGAATATAATTTCTTATAGTTTTTAATCAAGTTGCCATAGTGAATTCTTTCCACAAGTTTGGGTTCAAAGATTCCTCTACGAACTTCTTCATCTATAACATATCCTATTTTACCAGAATACTTTGCCATTTTGAATCCTTTCTATTAACCTTCTACAGTAGCATTGTCATTATTGCTAGCTGGTGTGCTATTAGCATCTGAAGTAAATTCGATAGCGATAGCTGAATATGGAACAGTTAAAGCACCAGAGCATCTTGTTTCGATCAAGTACTTTTCTTTATTGTAATCGAAATCTTCGAATAATGATACAGAACCGCCATTGTCAGCACCTACATTGTAGTCATGTAAGTTAACGATGATGCCTGCAAGTTCTCTTTCAGATCCATTAACTGTTCTTGTAGCATTTTCCATAACTGGAACTGTAACAATATCTGATACTCTAAGAGCAGTCTTAAGCTTATCAATTGTATCGTAAAGAGGTCTTCCAATTCCGTCTTCGAGGAGTAACATATCTGTTAAGAGATCCTCTGTTGTGAAGAATGTTGGGCTACCAGAACCTTTGTATTCTTTTCTTGAACGAATTGCAGTTTCAATAACCTTCTTAGCGTAGTTAGGCTGATTCTTATTTACAGTCTTCTTGATTGTAAAGAGATCTTCATCTGTCCATACAGGTCTGATGTTTGTCTCCTGAATCTTGTCTTCTGATAATGGAGATCTTCCATCACTGATAAGGATTGCACGTGCAAGTTCCTCATTTAACATGATTCTCATTTCAGACTTTAAGAATGCAACAACATTGAAATCTCTGATATCTAAAATATCATCTCTATCAAGTGCCTGTTTCTTATAGATAGTCTGAGGAGATGTTGCTCTCTTAAGAGCTTTGATTACCTCTTCAACTTTGTAGTTACCTTTAACGTAACCCCTAGCTCTTGCTTCATCTGCAGTAATGTTTGCAAATAAGCTCTTAACTCTTGAGAAAGGTGTATGGTGAGTTGCATTAAGAACCTTTTCAACCCAATCCATATTTCTAGAAATTAATGTAGGGTCATTGCTAATTGCCTTAGCATCTGGGAACATTACATCAATGTCTGTAATACCATGCTGAAGTACACTTTCTCTAAGAGAGCCACATCTAGGTGCATCTGAGAAAATTGCGTTTACTGTATCAGAGTCAATATGCATTAATGCATCTCCTTCATATCCATCGTAACCGTAATCTTCGAATACATTATGTTTCATATCATAATCCTCCATATCTTCTTCATCTTCGTAATTATCGTCGTCATCTTCGACATCTTCATTTGCTTCCAAAGCTTCTGCGACAGCAATTTCTGTAGCAGCACCAACAATCTGCATAACTGCATCCTGCTGCTCTTCAGTCATTTCTTCGTAAACTTCGTCAGGACTTTTTGCCATTTCGTCATCCTCCTCTTCTTCGATGCTTTCTTCAGCATCTTCATATTCGTTATCATCAGAATGCATTAATATAGCTTCATCTGTATAAATATCGCCTTCTGATGGCTGAGCATCAAACATGTCTTCTCCATGAGAAATTACATATTCAATTTTTGCTCCTGGATTAGCACCAGCAAGTACCAAGCTGACCTCACGAATCATACCATGAACAACATCTCTGCCAACATGCTGCAACTTATTTGCATAAATCGACATGTGTGTGATGTCTCCATTTTTCAACATGACTTTCGCATCTTTGCCAGCCTGCGTTTCATTAAGGAACCCATAAGCATAAACACCATCTTCTCTGTTCTCGAGGCAAGCATGACCAATAACTGCCCCAATATTATTATGATCGTGATTATACACTAAAGGCACCGTTAATCCATCGCAATCTTTAAATGCGTCTTTTCTAATTGTTCTTCCATCCGAACACTGAATATTGTTCTTTGTAGCCCAACCAGAAAAATCATAGGATTTTTTACTCATCGTAGCCTCCTTCGTCAGCCCCATAACCATATTCTTCATTAGTTGAAGCAAACTGCTGGTCGGGACTAGCATTAATATTTTTATTTCTCAACTCGTCAGCCATGGCATCGTTAACTGGTTTCATAGATATAATCTGTCTTAATTCATTACTAGACATGATTTCATTTCTAGTGAATTTGTCAGCTATATCTGCTAACTTACCAACAGGAACAAGTTTAAATGGATCTCTAAAGAATTTTATAGCTTGATTCTGTGATCTAGCAGTTTTAGTTAAGAACTTTAATTCTATTGCTTCTGTAATTGCTGTTATGATTGGAACTATTGTTCTACTATAATAGTTCGTCATTTGCTCATCAGTAGCTGTTCCGTTTAATATCTCCTGTGTTATTCCAAGCTGTGAATAGAGTAATTTTGTTAAATATTCAATCTGTTCAAGAAGACCATTATCTATTGGTCTATTCAATTGAATAACCTTTTCTGTGGCATCAATGTAACCGATACCATATTTTGAATTTGCCATCTGATCCTCTAAATCGGCTTTTCTTTCTTCAGCTTGCTGTTTTCTAAGTTTTCCTTGAATCTTATAAGGAACCTGGAATAATAAATTCATTTTAGACGATGCGGTAGATTCGTCGACAGCGTCCAACAGCATAAGCTTTCTAGAAAGCCTCTTAAGTGTAGAATTTGGCTCATTCATTACATAGTAGAATGGGTTTTCAATAGTAGCGACTGAATGTTTAGGAAGTAAGAGCTCTTCATGTCTTCCTTCTCTATCATTCCAAAGTTTAACTCTTACACTATCTGGATACCATTCTATAATTTTTGCAACTCGCATTGAGTATACATCAAAGGCATCATTATAATAGATGTTGTTTGTTGTATTTGTAGGAACAATTGCTATATTTCCTTCATCCAAAAGTGATACAACTGTATCAATAATAAATGCTCTGGCGGACTGGTCTTTATTAGCTTCAGATGTTAAACAATAATTTAGTTTACTATTAACATCTCCAATATATCTGCCATTCTCATCTAACCTTACATGTTTAATGTCCAAATCAGAACAATCAACAGCTAGTCTATTATATATAGTTGTTATTATAGTTCTTTCTCCACCGCCAGTAAATATGTGTCTATCTGGATTTAAACTATAAGATGGACCTTTGTCTGTATATGTACTAGGGTGGTCACGTCCAAAGAAAACTGACCACGATTTTTTAAATCTGTCTAAAACTGACATACTTATTCTCCTTTAAAACACAGGATAATATAGGAGCCGATTAAAACTAGTCTATACTACCCTGCTAATTTAAGGTGACCATAAGATTCTTGAGCAATCTAAACTAGTAATATCTTACAGTCTAGGCAGAATGATTTATGCATTTAAAACTAGTAAGTTCTGCCTGTGTAAAACAATAGAAATACGTAGAGATGATTAAAACTAGTAATGTGTATTTCTATGGTTAAGCTTATTTATGTAATTATTTAAAACTTCCACCGCTTCCGCCGTGTTTAGCTTTCTTTTTGGTTCTCTTTCTTACTTCTGCTGCACCCTTAGCTTTTGAAACATCAAGACCTCTAGCAAGCCAATATTCTCTTTCATCCATATTATCTTTAATATACTTTTCAAGAGCTTTTTCGTATGCTTTTTCTGATTCAGATCCAGCTTTTGGCATTATCCTTTCTTCATATTTTCCAGTTTCTGGATTGTAAACAGTTTTCTTTGTCTGATTTATGGCTTTACCATTTGAAGCATACTGTTTCCAAAACTCAGAAATTAATTTCTGTCTCTTGCTATTGGCAGAATTCTGGATTGTCTTGTCTATATTCTTACCAAAATTCTTCTGCTTTTCAGATTTTGCAGCTTGTGCACGTTTATCTGCAATTTCTCTTGTTGAGTTTATAATACTTTTTTTATTACGCTTATCCGAATATTTATTCCAATCGTGTATTGATTTCATACTCTCTTCTTTAATTCTATTCTTAGTATCATTAACTGCTTTAATGGCAGCATTAGTAGTCGATGGATGAATCTTTGTTCTATTTAATCTAGCCTGTGAAGCCATGGATGCTTCCTGAGCTTTTCTTCTAGCTAATGCCTTAGCTTTCTTATTTTGATTCATATTTCCAATAGAAGCTGCAACTCTATGCTGTTCTCTAACATTTGTAGCTGCATTCATTCTTGTGAGCGCCTGAGCATTCATAGATGCATTCGTGCTCTGCTGATTATTTTTAGATCTAGCCCATTTACTTCTATTTCTTTCTTCAATCATGGCCTGATTGCTTCTACGATTAGCAGCATTAGCTGATTCCATTCTAGTTCTTGCCTGAGCATTCATAGATGCTCTCTGCTGAACTGGATCATGTGGTCTTCTAGCTGAATTTGCAACTTGGCTACGTCTTTCACGTTCAGCAACACTTCTTGCAGCCCAATTAGCTCTATTTCTTTCACCAATTGCAGCCTGATTAATTCTAACGTTTTTAGCGCTCGCTGCTTCCATTCTAGTTCTTGCCTGAGCATTCATAGATGTTCTATGACCTGCAGGGTTTGTACTATAGTCAAAGTATCTTTTTTTTCCAGCTTCTGTGTATGTTCCGTCTTCGTTCTGGAATCGTCTAACACCTTTTCTCATTCCAGGAATTCCATAATGGTATAATTCCGAATATCCATTGTTATACATATTTGTTCCTCCTAACTTGTCGCTGCAGCGGCTTTTGGTAACATTTCAAGAACTCTTCTTGTGAAATATACTCCAGCAGCTAATGTTGCTGCTGATGCAGCCGCACTAACGGCAAACTGAGCTTTTCTTCTTCCATGAGAATATTTAGCTCTTGTCTCTCGCATTCTATAATAATCGTTCTCGACATTTCCGCGTTCAACTATCTGTCTTAAATCATTAGTTGACATATTTTTATACTTCTTTAAATCACTCGTGGCCTTAAATACGTATTTATTATCAGATGCTTTACCAATTAATCTATTAGCATTGCTCTCTGTATCTCCAATAACTTGCTTGCTAAGACCATAATTTCCTTTTGATGATTTTAATTCATTTAGTAATTGTTTAGCAGCTTTGTCTTCATTTTTTTCTTTATTGACTTTCTTTTCGGCTTTTAATGTTTCCGATTTATCTTTTACATATGATTCATCTTTACTCTTATGCTGTTTATCCTCAAGTTTTTCTTGCTTAAGTTCTTTTTTAGCAATTTTGGTCTCTTCTTTTTCTTGCTTGTATTTAGCTTTTGCAGCCTTATATTCTTTCTTTAAGTTTTTATCAAGAACTGCACGATCATTTTTACTAAGCCCAAGACCCTTTTTTCTCTTATGGCCATAATATCTTTCATATCCAGCCGGAGTCAATGTTCCATCAGGATACTGATATCTTCTTATGCGCCAATGCATGCCAGGAATTCCCCAATGACATAAAGTAGAATCATATTCGTCAGCGTGATATAATTCACCATCATTTGTATTTAATAATATCTTCACATTTGTCATTCCTTTCAAACATGTTATAAGAACATATCTTTACAATCTTTATATGCTACCAATGCATCCATTAAAGCAGCAACATTGTCAATCTTATGTTCATGTCGTTTTTTCATAAGCTTTCTATTACCATTTGTGTCTTCAATTGTAATGGCATTTCCCATAGTAAAGCTCATGATTGTTTCATCGAATATCAGTTTTCTATCTTCTGCTAATTTTTTAATTTCGCCAAGAGGAACTGATTCCGTTCTAGCACCCTGTCGTACAGTAATTATACCATATGGACCATTCTCCTGCTGCCATCTAGATACAAATGATTCGGCATGGTATGGGTCAAATCCAATACATCTAACATCATATTCTCGTTCCATAATGTGTTTATCAAGGTCATCATAAACCTCATCAAGATCTATAATTGTACCTTCTAAAACTATCAATGTTCCTTCTTCTATAAATTCTTGGTATTTAACGTTCATTGCCAATGGTAATTTATAGTATGTAGATGATGTTATGTAACTTCTTGTTTTTACACCAAATGACCCATCTGGTAATGGAAATAAGAATGTGAATGCACAGAAGTCATCGCCTTGGGATAAGTCAATTCCCATTGAGCAAGGCATTTGCCAGAAAGTTCTTTTACTATGTGGAAGTGTATCTTCATATGTGAAGAAATATGTATAACCTTCCATTGGTATATTAAATCTTTTAGCAATAATGTCATTTCTTGCTGCAGGATTATGTTCTGCTCTTTCTACATCAAACTGATATGTTTCATATGTTACTGTTTTATTTAAGTTAGGGTTTGCTTTAATCCACATTTCTGGATAGTTTATCTCTTTTATGTCGTCCAATCTATAATAGAATATTGACACATGAGGATTAACATATTCACCTTTTAAAATATCCAATAATTCCAATTTGATAGAATCGCCGACTCCGTTTCTAACTGTTCCTTCAGAGCTTGTTAAAACTATAAGCCAATCATCAACTTTATTACAACCCTGTTCAAGGGCACCTATAATATCTTCTCTAGCATCACATGACAACCATTCATCGACGGTTGCACATTTACATCTAAGACCCTGAAGTTTATCTATACTCATTGGTCTTATCTCTAATCGTGATCCAGTTAAGAAGTTTTCTATTCCATTTTTAGTTGATGCAAGCTTTTTTCTAAGTGCAACATTACCCGTTGTATTTTGTAATGATCCTTCTGTTAAGAATTTAAACAATGGACCTTTAGCTCTAGTAATACTAGTTATTATTGGATTCATGACTTCCTCAGCTTGTTTCATTGTCGGGGCTGTAGTTATCTGATAAGTAGTTGTCTTATCAACATTTAAGAAAAAGTTCTGTATGAATGACGCATACATAGACTTCGCTGCAGATCTTGGAATTATCAGGTACTGTTTATTTACTAGACGTTTTTTAATTCTTTTCTTAACGTAATGACCTATCTCTGGGTCATATACATTTACGTCTTGGAAATAGTACCATCCAAATAATTGCTCGGCCCATAACTTAAATGTGTCTAATAAGTGTACATCTGACCCATCAGTTAACGTTAATTCCTGTTCACAGAATTTTATGAATCCATTAATAGCTTCATCGTCGTAATAATAATTTGGATTTGCTATTAACGAATCTATTCTGTTCATTTCCATGGAGATTTCTCTACATACAGGGAGATCGCCATTTGATACAGCATTTCGAAACTGTTCATAATAGATTGGCACTGCTGTATTAGATAGTGCCATACTCTACTCCTTTTTATTATTTACTGCATATATTCTCCATTCATATTCTGATGCCTGTTCTTCAAATGACTTTAATAAACTTGCATTTGTAGGCGGATCAAACAATAATCTTACTTTAAGATACATATATGCTTTAGCGAGTTGTAATATACTCTCCTCATTAAACAATCCATCCCATTCAGTATCTGATGCAATATTTGTAACTTCATCGCATGCACCAATCTGATGCAATATTCCCATTGACAAATTAATGTCTAATAAAATATCTTTATCAAATGAGTTGTCTTCTTCAATAATTCCGAGTTGTTTCTTAATATCTGTTAAAACACTCATACTAACCTCCAAGGGCATGTATCACCAGGCCTTCTTTCAACAATATCCATATTGTTAATCCATGACATGTCACCATAATGTAGTGCATTGTGGGTTCCCATTGAAACGCAGATAAGATTATTAACATCTACTATTGTTGGCCTTCTGTTAATAATATCATCAGCTGTTATTGGGTTAATGTGATGAACGTAAATTGGTCCATCAATCTCATAGCCATGCAAACCTAGATCACAACCCATATCTCTTATTAAAATGTATCGTCTTACTTCTTTCCACTCAGGCGAAGTATAAAACTGTTGATTTAAATGTCTTTCTTCCCCAAAAGTTTCTGAACCAACGCTTCCATTTAACTTCAAATATCTAAAACGTTCAGCATATGTGTTTAATTTAATTAATTCATCATACGATTTGTTCATTTACTTCTGTCCCAGAGTATTCTCTCATTGCTCTGATAGCATTAGAATATAACTGTTCGATCTTTTCTGTAGATTCAATGGCTTTTGTCTTAGCCACAGTCAATTCAACTTGCTTCTCTAGCATCTCTCGCTCAAGTTTGGCTTTCTCAGTACCTAATTTCAAGTAATGTGTTATTACCTGACTAGATGCAGTACCATCCATGAGCTGTTGCTCGGCTAGATTCTGCGCAAGAGCTATCATTCTGTTCTCCTGGCCTTCAGGGGTCAAGTACTTTAAACCACTTTGTACACTCTTGTCAGTGCTTTTAGTAGACTTTGCCATACTATCACCTCACTTTACTTCTACTTTCAACCTACAAAAATGCCCGCCGGAGCTATTTTTAAGAGGAGCCGCGATTTGGGCGGGGGGTGTTAATTTTCTGACCCCCCCGAGGGGGGTTTTGAACAGATTTTAGTCGCGTAGGGTATGCAACTTTTATTATTCTGTCCAAAACTTTTTCATTTAAAGGTAAAGTAGTATATATTTATTGTGTTGTAACTTAGAATTTTATTCTAAACACAATTAAAGCATTTTGTTTTAGTTAATTTTTTGTAGAGCTTTAACATTTGTAAACTTTTAAAAGCTTTATTTACTTTCAAACGTTAACTTTTAATTGCAAACTTTGGCTTTTGTTCACAAACTTAAACTTTTGATTGCAAACTTTTACAATTTTTGGTTAATAGGGGATGACATAAAGTTGCGATGGGGGTCAAACAACTCGTTTGTACACCCCCTATATTATTAGCTATAGCTCTATAGTATTATTAACTATTGCATTCATTGCCAAACATTAGTCACTTTTGTGCAATAAATTGCCAATTTCGATGTTTTTAATTTTAGTGTCTTTTGTAACAGCAATGTATTTGCCTGTAAAATCGTTTTCAACAGCATCAATTACAGCACAATTATTTGCCCATTTTTGTTCTGATTCACTTAATTCATCACTTGTAAACAGAAATCTTGCTAAATAGTTGTTTGTA
>Ga0265298_10007881_pt1 | contig 12871 bp, 9 predicted proteins | sample AusTroGonzalo_MG_3_FD_193486 | JGI IMG/M metagenome (GOLD analysis project Ga0265298, IMG submission 193486) | Bovine rumen microbial communities from tropical cattle in Woodstock, Queensland, Australia - Gonzalo_01 | ecosystem: Host-associated > Mammals > Digestive system > Stomach > Rumen ... | reverse complement strand
TCAGGATTCTCGACAAGGAGTGAAGCCCAAGGATTCTTTAATGTTAGCAAGAACCTTCTTGAAATATTCTTCAAGGATATGGTTAGCATCATCATTTTCATGACACTCGGAAAGCCGAAAGAGGTTCTGGCGGCAGGCGTTATCTCTCCAGCTTTGTTTTTTATCCGATTCTTTCTAAAACTCGGATGAAACGACGTAAGAACATGTAAAGGTTCATGCCCATCGCCATGTATCACCTGAACTTCACACCCATCTTTAGGCAAATGTGCAGAAGACAAGACAGAACTCGTGAAACAGTTTTCAACAACCGTATTTCCAAGTGTAAGGATTAGATCCGGCCTAAAAGAAGATATCTCAACCTCAATCATGTGGTCGAATACCATCCTGAAGAAATTACTATCGTATGGCTTTCGCCGAACCGCATCTTTAAGAATCTTCCCATTCTTCCCGGCATACATCTTCCGCGCATCAGTTATGTAGACCATTCCATACGAAGACAGCAAGTTCTCAATAAGCCGAAAAGCAATGTCGCTACGGGTATGTTCCCGATACGTGGAGCAATGGACTCCGAACGGCGTAGAAATAGTTAAGACACCTGCGTCGTCATCTCGTAAAGGGTCTTCCGAGATGATCATTATCTTTCCTTTTGTAAGCTTCGGATTGTCATTAGAAAGCCAAACTGGCAGATCATGTCCTAGACTAGGATATCCCCATAATGCGCGAAACTCATCCACCCCACTATTGATAAGTTCTACAGCCACACCTAACCGTGCATCTGGTTTATGAGGATCATTTACATTTGAGATTTTACCTGCTTCCAAATTGAAACCGCAATCTGGCACACCATAATCAGCACAAGAAACGTTGCGAAAATTCTTCTTCATCTGCTTATAGCGTGCATTGAAGAGTTCTTCCAAAAATGATGAACAAAACAAATCAAGACCTAGTCTCGTAGATAACTGTTGCGTTGTCAAATCACCCACATGGGGGCAGAAGTCCACATCTGCTTCCCAGTTCATTTGTCTTTTCCTTTTACTTATTGTTTTACTTTCCCACCGGCCTGAACGCCACCAATTTCTCACGCCGGTTGATGAGAACGGTGAATGAGTTGAAGAAGTCGTAGCCGATCACGCCGCCAGTTCGGACACTCGTAAAGTCGGACGGGGGTACGCCGGCCTTGTTGTCAGAGGCTGCCCCGCAAAGAATCTCAAAGGCATTGCCTTGAAACTCGCATGGGACATGGAACACAGGGGCCGACCACAAATTTCCACGCAAGTCACACTCTTCTATCGTTCCAGCCGACTCGTACGCCGACTTGTCCAATCCGTGAACATACGAATAGGCAGCACCGGTGTCGATGTGGTAATACTGCGCCTTTCCGCCAACCGTCATCTCGACACACGGGCAGCCATGCATCCCCAATACCATGGGGACTGTCGTGCCTTCAAAGACGATAGGTGCGTCAGAACTGACAATCTTCTTACTTTCATAATCAACGAGGATATGGTCTCCGAGATAATCCAACCCCATCATTTGAAGTCTCGGCACGCCGAGGAATTCGCTGACAGCAGAAGGCGGCACAAAGCTTGGCGACGAGATGGGGCATCCCGTATCGACCATCCACTTCGCGCCCTCCGCCTCGACGATGGGTACCTTCTTTGAGAACTCGATTTTAAACGTTTGTGTCATGGTTAGCTGCTTCCATTCTTTGGCGACTATTATACCACATAATTCAGCCGGCTGCCACGCCTCCCGACGCGGCAACCGGCGTCTCCTCACTGGCGGACGAGCGTCCCGCCCGACTTGTAGAGCCACGTGCGGCCGTTGTCCATGGCGATCGCGACCATGGCATCCGTGCGACTGTCGCCGCTCACCTGCACGCCCACAACGTTGTGGGGCACATTAATCTGGCGGAACTGGATTTTCGTGTCCGTGTACAGCGTGACACGTCTTCCGGACCATTCAGCGTATATCATTTTTCTCATTTCCTTTCCTTTTGACTCTTCGCATTATAACAACACTTTTCACGTGCGGATGTCGCCCGTCCCGCAGCATCCGGTTTGAACCGGCGACAATATTACACACGTCCTTTTCCGTGTTGCCGGGCCGCCATCAGAAGCGCAGGGCGGAGAACTTCTCCGCGAGCGGCAGACGCTTCCAGGCCGCCTTCGTGTATCCGCGCGCCTTCACGTTCTCCTTCCGGGCCGCCACGCGGAGAAGCGTACGGTCGGACGGCGAAAGCGCGATCCACTCCTCAAGCGTCACGCCGGCGACACGCGCACCGCGCAGGAGCTTCTCTTCTTCCGTCAGCTTCCTCAAATCACGCGAGTAGGTACGATGCGGGTCGTCCATCAGCCCGTCAGCATACTTCACCTCGCCATTCTCCACGCGGATCAACCCCTCCAGCAGCATCGCAAGAACGAACGAATGCCCAAGCTTGAGTACCGGACAGTGAACGACGTCGTTATAGGAAAATCCATAGCGCGGATGAAAGGGGTTATAGCCGTCGAAGTCGATCAACATCAGATTCTTTCCCGCATCGCGAAGCTCCACGAGACGGCGGTAGGCCTCCGTCTTCACCACGGCCTTCGCATAGAGCGGAATGTAGATCGCCTTCCGAGCGGCAACGTAACCAAGCTTCTGAAACTCACCATCCACCTTCCACCAGGCGTACATGCACTTGCGCACATTCTTCTTTCCAGCGGGGAAGCGGATTTCCATCTTATTCGAGAAATCCTTCCGCGCCCACATGGCGTCTCTCCAGGTAAAGTAGCAGGCATCAGGATCACCGTCTCCGTTCGCCATCCAGGGATAGACCTTAGCACACTGCCAAGCCCGCTCAAAGGTCTGGGAGACAAGTCCGTCATAGCACTCCACCGGGCCAAGGTAGAAAGGCGAGAGCCCGCGGCTCATCACCTCATCCTTATTTCCGGAAGTGCAGTCGATCTGGACGAACTCCTGCCCAGCCGCCGCCGTATCCAGCTGCGACTCGGAGCTGCCCTTACCTCTTTTCCCGACGACTCTTATCATTTTACCTCCTTTTTTGTTTTTTGACAGTTCGCAACATATAGCAATACAGAAAAATCACACTGCCACACCTAGCGACAAACCATACTATTGACTTTTGTCAACCACATTGACTTCTGTCAGCCAAAATGATATTCTATCGCCCGTCAAAAAAAGGAGTCGTCATGAGCCGTCCTGCAAGAATGCCCTTGAACCCAGACACGAAACAAGTTCAACAATCTCCTTCAGCGAAAAAGACGAAGAAGGTTCTCGTTTCATTCCTCAGCTACGATCAGGATTCGTGGGACTACAAGAAAAAAGATGTATCATTCATGAGATCATTCTACCCTGACGAACCCGAACGAATACCTCAAAGCGCAGAAGAAATCTGGCGCCCTTCCGTTGCCCTCGCGCAATTACATGACTTAGATGGAGCCTACCCAGACCTGATCTTCGATGACTACTACCTGCTTTGGGACGGACTGGAAAAACACGAAGATATTAAAAAAGAAATCAAGAGGGCGATCGAAAGGCTGCCTTCACACCCAATTTTGCACATAGAAAACCCTGGCATCTCCCAGCCATTTGAAGTTGGACACGTCTATCAAAAGCTCCGCGAATACTTCGCAGACACGAAATTCCATTTACCCGACACGGAATACTACGTGAACTGCACGAATGGCACGACAGCAATACGCAACTGCCTCTTTCTCCTGACACAAGACCGCCGTATCGACGCCATCCGCATTGCACCGACCCCATGGAAGAATCACAAACAGCGCGACAGAAGTAAGGAAGAACACGAAAGCTACAAGGAAAACGGCAGACGATGGGTCCGAGGATCGTACACGCTTGAGAACCCGGAGAATCTCGCATCCGCAGAATCTGTGATTTGCGAGAAGCAGGCCAACCAGACATACGGGTGCTTGAAAAAGGGAATCATAACGCGGGACAGGAGCCCCCTCGACAACACCCTTCGAAAAGTCTCCAAGATCATCGACAGCATCAAAGCCATCAAGGACCCAAGCAAGCGAGCCCTTGAGACAATCCTTCTCACGGGAGAAACCGGAGCCGGCAAGACACAGCTCGCAAGAAATATCGCACGGGCTTTCAGCGGCCAACAAGAACCAAACTTCCAAGCCATCAACTGCGCAACGATACGCGGAGCGGACGCTAACATCCAGAAGATAGAGCTCTTTGGGTGCGCTGGCAACATCGGCAACACCGCGAAAAGGGACGGTGCCTTGCAAAAAGCTGATGGCGGCGTCTTGTTCCTCGACGAAATCGGCGAACTCCACCCCGAAACGCAGTCGATGCTCCTGACCGCGCTCGAGATAGATCCCGTATCGGGAAAGTTCAAATTCATCCCCCTCGGCGGCGATGCGAGGAAGCCTGCGGAAAGCTTATTCCAGCTCATCTGCGGAACAAACAGCCACCTTGAGGAGTGCATAAAGAATGGTCGATTCAGGAAGGACTTGCTGAACAGGATCAACGCCTGGCACTTTGAACTGCCGCCCCTGAAGGACCGACGCGACGACATCCCTATGAATGTCGAACAGCTTCTAAAGGAGAACGGGGAAACATACGGCATGAACACCTTCGAGTTTCAAGGCGATTCGAAGGAAATGTTCCTTGAATTCGCAAAAGACCCTAGGATCACCTGGGATGGGAACTTCAGGGAACTGAACGCAATGATACGTCGGATGGTAATCCTCTCCGGCGGGCACTGCATCACCGAACAAATCGTAAAAGACGAACTCGACGAAGCAAAAAGGAGATACGGCGTAACCGACGACAAGGACGTCGCCAAGGCGAAGCCACTAGCGGCCCTCTCGCAAGAAGTACAGGAAGAAACTGCCACCCAGCCAGCAGCTACAACCAACGAAATCACTCTTCCGCCAGTTGTCCCTTCCGTCATCGACGGCGAACTGTACAAGGATCTCTGCGAGAAGCTTTCGCCCGTCAAGAAAGCGGAACTCGACGTGCTAGTCAAGATGATCCAAGAAGAGCATATAACGAAACAGGCGGAGCTTTGCAGCAAGGTCTATTGTGGCTCTATCTCGGCGAATGGAGGCCTAAGCAAGCACTTGAGAAAGAAGTTCGGCCTGCGCTTTGTGCACGGAAGGCTCGAACAAGTCGATGCATCACCGGAGGAATAGAAAGATCAACCGCCGAAACACTCCTTAAGCGGCAACGCCCCTTCCGGCCACACCAGATCCACGTTCTCAAGATACCGGCTCAAGGACGACTTCCCGCAGTCTTTCTTCTTGCACCAATCCTTGGTTTTACGGTTGAACATTCTGCCGAGTATCTCTCTCAACTGACGGTTCTCATCCAGAAGTTTCTTCTGTGAGCAAAGCGGCCGCTCAAATCCAAACGGTCCATTCTGCAGAAAGTCCTGATGATGATCCTCCAGCCAAATTGCGAGCAGCAGATAGACCTGCATCCGTGTTGATACGGCGTACACCGCCTTCTTCCCAAAAGGCTTAACCCCCACGACACCTTCCCAACCGCTTTGCGGAACCTCACACCGCCATGCATCGCCGTCTTTGACGACCCTGATCTCAAAGTTGTCCCTGCGGAAAATGCCGGAAGAAGGATCGGAAACAATCTCCCGCTCCCCGTCAGGCTCCTCGTTCCACACCTCGTCTTCGTCCGATGAATCGAACTCGCCTTCGTCTTCCTCCTCTGGCAAATCTTCTTCAAGTTCCGGTTCGTCCTCGATCTTGATTTCACCGGCTGCCAGCAGTTGAGACTGGATTTCCGCAAGGCACGAAACCGACGCACTCGCGATGGCATTGACCCTTGTCTGGACATCGACATTGACAAACTCCGAAACCTGAATCTTTATCTCAACCTTTCTCGCAACTCGAGCCGTATTCTGAGCCGAAACTGACATGCCAACGTTCATTCCACACCTCCCTTCTCGATCCGTTTGCCGAAGAGATTGAAGAACACCTTCGCGAAAGGCGAATCAAGGCCGAAAGACTTCTCCTCCTTGGCGCATTGCCTGATCAAGTCCATCTGACCGCCGCCCCGCGCAAGGCAGGCGAAGAAATCGTCCTTTACGGCCGCCGACAGCTTTTTCTTCGGCGACTGCTGCAAGACTTTCCACAAGAGCTGAAAATACCGCGCGTCAATCTTCGCGTAGGCACCAGACTTCAACTTACCTACGAAATCCTCGCACGTAATCTTGTTGACGTCCTCGCTGCCCGTCATCAAGCTTGAGACGCAGTGGAAGTCGATCTCGTTTGCCCCCGTCTGGAACACGCGCATCGAGAGCTGCGTGCCACGCTCGCCCAACGACTGGGCGGCAATGAGACCAATCGGCATACCGATCCACGGCTCATCACCGTTCGGCAACATGCCGAAGCATTTGGCGCAGATACCGTGCCCATGATGTTTTTTGCACTTGCACGTCAAAAGCGATCGCTCGGTCTCGCCACAGCCGCAGTCTTCTTCGGCAACGATCCAGTCCCAGAGTCCCAGCACGAGCTGGCGCGTGAGGTGCCCCGCTTTCTGCGTGCCGATCTTCTTCTGGCACATGGAGGATCGCGCGTTCTGCGAGGCGGCGAAGAACGTCTTCCATGGCATACCGCCGACCAGAGATTCTTTTATCTCTTCATCGACCGACTCGAGCGTGCCGCGCGCCTTGACGACCTGACCGACCTGCTTCGCGCCGTTCGCCCCGGAATTCACCATCACCGCAAGCGATGGATCACCATCAGTCACGCGCCATTCGCCGCCCGTGGCAGGTTCGACCTTCGCATCGCGCAAGTCAAAGAAACCAAACGACATTCCCTCGCTCGTGCAGGCGCGGAAAGCGACGCGGGACAATGCGCCGATCTTCTTCGCCGCCTCGTCAGGGCACACCTCGCACCAGTACGAGAACACCTTCTTGCCGAATTCTCCAGGCGGCAACGCCTTGTCCGCCAGAAGCGCTTCGGCATCCTTGTCGAACTCTACTCCGTCCTTCTTGAACTCGTCCTCAATCTGGCTGCGATAGCGCTCCGGCGTGCGGTGGATCAACTCAAGCCCCGTCACAAGGTCACGGTCAAGGTGCGCGAGGCAGTTCCCCGTGGCAATGGAACGCACGTTCCGGCTCGGCAGAAGCTTCCGCGAATCTTCCTGCGCCGCTTCAGTCACCGGGAAATGTCCGGCCATCTCGTCACCGTCGAAGTCCGCAGCGAACCCTTCGCAGCAAAGCGGCGAAAGCTGGAGCACCTCGCCGGCCTCAGGCGGAAGCGGAACCGGATGGAACGCCTGCATGCTGTCGCGGTGCAGCGTCGGCTGCCTGTTCAGCAGCACGACAAGATCGCGATGCTTTCCCAGAAAACCTTTGACCCGCCCGTATGCATCCGCCGGAATCGATCCGCCCTTCCACGTCCAGCCGGCGTTGCGCTCGACGGGAATGTCACCGTTCGCCGCAATCGGTAGGGCGGGCGCTCCGCGCACGCCGCAGTTCCTTCCTCCATTCGCCACTTCTTCCTGAAGTACCCTGTCGCCGAACATCTCCCAAAGGACATCCGCCGGCACGCCCGCCTGGTCCCAGCGGAGTTCCGGGTTAGGCGTGATAACGAGGCGGAACGACCTGTTCACGCGCCGCCCCAACCCGTCATGCCTAAGGAAACCATGTTTCTTCTCCATCCGCCGCGAGAGCTCCGCGAACAAATCCGCCACGGCCTTTTGGATATTGTTGACAGACCTTTCCTTCTTCTTGCCATCCTTGGCCTTTTCGCACTCATTGCACCAGTGGACAATCTCATGGTAGTGGTGCGAGATGTCACTGCGGTCGATCGACAGCGCCACGGCGTCCCGCGGCATGCGGTAATGCAGCGGAAGAACGGGGATGACCGATATCTTCACACCCTCAGCCGACGGGTAAGCCACTTTCACCGGCAGCTCGATGAACCCCCAATCGTCCTTTCCTGCGAAGATATCGGGGTCGAACAATCCGGCATTGGTGCAGCTTGCCACAACGTCGAAAGGCGGTCCGATCTTCAGATACTCCGTGCGGTGCGATGGACAAACTAGCGAAAAATCCTTGCAAACGCTGTGCTTTGAGCTACTGCTCTTAAGTTCGTCCAGCAAGATTTTGGCAGGCAATGAAACATGCGACACCTGTACCTCAGCTCGTAGGCATATCTTCTGGAACGCCTCAGCTCGCGGCCAACCGACAGGCTCTTTGCCGGGAATCGGCGCTACGACAAGATTCAATGTCGTCGCCGTCTCTTTTTTGTAGCCATCCAGTTCAACGTGGAGCTTGCCGACGGACGCGCCCTTTTTGAACAATTCCAACGTGAATTTTCCGCCGTCCGCATCTTCCAGCGGTCCCGCGGAATCATAGCCAAGCGTTTGCAGAAACGCCCCGAACTTCAAGCCGCCGCACCGCCCGTCTCTCGAAAGCGGATAAGCGCCGGGAAGATGCCAGTGACATGACTTGTTCTTTGCAGAACAGGCGAAATGTCCGGACTTAACCTCCTTGACCGCCCCGTCGGAGACAACGCGCCTCCCCTCTCCGCCGATTTCTTTCTTGAGCGCCTCTCCGTCCGTGAGAAACTTGAACCGCACCGAATCACCCTTCTTTTCGACGCCGATGCAGAGCGCCCGCAGCCAGTCGTGCAGAAGATGCGCAAAACCATATTTGTCGTTGCCGTCCTCTTCCTTCCCGGACGGCATGTCTCCGGGCGCAGCCCACTCGCCCGACCAGTCCTTGTCCGACTTCGCGCCGAGCATCTCCTCCAGCACATGGTCTGCACCATGTGCGCAAAGGGCCCACACCTCCATCTCGCCCAGACGCTGCCCGCCACCGAACTTCCGTCCGTGCGCGGGCTGCTGCGTCACGGAGTTGTACGCCGCGCCGTCGCCCTTTCCGCGTGCCTGCGCCTTCAGCTCCGGGATGTGGTGCAGCCGGACGAAATGCTCATACCCCACCACTACTGGATTCAGCGTCTCCATGCCGGATGGCAAAACCAACTTGATCTTGCCGTTGCGGTCAAGCCCCGTCTTTTCAAGCAAATCCTGGACCTTCCCGTAATCCAGCATCCCCACTTCCGGTGCGCCGACGTGGCCCTCCGCGCCTTCCGCACGCACATCGTCTTCTCCATACCCGCCGGCCCTGAACAGCCAGCAGAGGTGCGTTTCCAGGAGCTGGCCGGGGTTCATGCGGGAAAGCACGCCGTGCGGATTGACGAGAATCTCGATCGCCTTCCCGCGCATCTCCTTCGGAAGCCGCTCGTCGTCCGGCAGGCGCGGCATCTCCGCCTCCGGCACAATCCGCCCCACGACGCCCTTGTTGCCGTGACGCGCCATCAGCTTGTCGCCGGGGCCAAGCGGGATTTCCTTTTCGATTTCATATGAAAACATTTTCATCGCCGCGCCATTCGACGCGACGCGGTCGGTGTCGTCGCCGTACTTGATAAACGTGACTTTCGCATCGGCGGCGTCGTTGTAGCGGATCACGAACTCGCGGCCGGACGGCTTGCCGAACCGCGCAACGACGTCGCCGCGCGAGATGCAGTCCTTCGGCTTGATGTCCTTGATCTTCCAATGCGATTCCACGAGACGCGAGAATACCTTGCGCTCGACGGCCGACATCCTTTCGGCAACAGCTTCGCTGATCACGATTGCATCGTCGACGTTCCACCCGTTCCACGGCATGTAGGCGACAAGCAAATCACATCCCATCGCGATACAGGACTTGTCGCCGTTCCGGCTTTCAGGGCAAATGCCCGTATCCATGAGTGGTGCCATCGCCTCGGCCAGTTTTCCCTCGGCACCCGTCCTCACGGCAGGGCCCTCGCGCCCCTTGACTGGTGTCGCCTGCCGCAGGTTCTTCGCGCCCATCATGTCGCGCGCGCCGTCGTTGTTGTGCGAGAAAGGAATGAGCGAAGTTCCCCAGCTGCCCCTGTCGGCAATGGAATCACCTTCCGCCGGATGGATCAAGCCGTCCTTGTCCACCCACGCCCCGCTCGCCAGCTGGAGCGAGATGCCCACCATCTCGCTCTCGGGCGTATCGACCGGACAGAGTCGGCCGTCGAACGAGGGATGGTTCATCCGCTTGGCGGGCGCGTATCCCATTGCCTTGTCGCGAGAGACGAGATACCGCCTCACGCCGCAGATCTGCGCCATCAGGTCGGAGGCATTGTTAGACCGCGACCGGCGCACGAGCGAAGCAGGAGAATTGAGCCATGTCGAGAGAGGAACGAGGCACTCCTTCATCCACCACGCCTCGTCGAACAGTTTGCCGACATTTTCGGCGGCTTCCATCTTTCGGCAAAACCGCCCAAGCATTTTCCGCGGGAACGTGCAAAGCCGCCGCTTCGTCAGATCGTCCCTGACCTTGTCTTTTTCCTCTTGCGGCATTTCCTTTGGAAGCGGTTCGAGGTACGAGTTCCACACCGCCGCCTGCGCATACCGGTCGCCAGGGTTGTTCAATATGAACACGCCGTGGAACGGAAGTATTTCCTCAACGCCGTACACGTGCCCCTCTTCGTCGGACCAGTTGACGGTGCCGCAGAGGTTTCGGTTGTTCTCGTATGCCGCCTTGGCCTGTTCCGACGACGGCAGTTCAATGGTAACGGAAATCTTTTTCCCGCAAATCTCAGATACGGCCTTCGACGCCTCGCGCTCCCATTCGGGCTTTAAGGACTCGTCCAATACCAGCCAATTCGCCGGCGATGCTTTAGAGCTGGGCACATTACATAGATTTTGGCGTGGCACTGTTTTTCCCATGCCGTAGATTATACCACAAATTCACCGCGTCGCCGCATGAAGATGCCGAGAGATTGTATTTCCTTTTTGTCGGCAATGGCCCTTGTCGCTGCCTGGCGAATCCACCAGGTGGCGTAAGTCGAGAACTTGTATCCGCGCTTGTATTCGAATTTCTCGACGGCCTTCACAAGGCCTAGGCTCCCCTCCTGGACCAGGTCGAGGAATCGGCCCTTCTTCACTCTCGCCCTGTCGGCTCTTTGCCTGTTGGCAGCCCGCCGCGTCCTCTTCCCGGACGACCTGGACGCCATTCACCTCCAAGCGCTTGAGGGCCTGTTCGGTCATGACCGCATCGACCATGTCCTGCGGCATCAGGCGATTAAGTTCGTCAAACGTGACGTATCCGCCGGTGCGCCGGCCGATTCGCAGCAACTCGTCGATAGCTTCCTCCATGTCGACAGACTGGAGCAGAGAATATGCCCCTTGCTCGGATGCAGGCTCCGCGGCCTCCTCGCCCTCATTCACTTCGGACAGTTCCGCTTCGCCCTCGTCCGCTCCCGCTTCTTTTCTCTTCATCTTTCCTTTCGCCCAATTATAACGGGCACGTCCTTGAATGCTTACGGGAAAAGGTCGGGGTAGATCACTCATCTGTTCGTATCCTTCAAAGATTTGCGTGGCGTCATGTACGCCAGCAAGGATGAACTTCGGCGAAACCCCGGAGCGTTCGATGATCTTCTCAAGGACAAGAAGGCGACGTGGGACGACACGCCGGCATCCGAGAAGCACCTCGTCGCAACCGCCAAAAAAGTAGCCAAGTGGTTCATCAGCAAAGAAATCCAGAAGGGCAAGCGCGCCATAGTCTCCTACGGGCGTGGCAGACGAAAAGAGTCACTTCATCTCGACCGTCACCTTGAAGAAATTGTAGTCGCGCCCATGTCCGGACGGAACGGGCGTCCAGCCGCCCGAATACAGCGACTGGCGTCCGAGGACCGTATAGGTCCGCTTCGCGGCCTCTGCAGCCGACAGCACCGGCTCCCACGCGACTGTCGGCTCGCCGTCGACCATTGAGATTGTCGCGCGGAACACGTCGTTCATGTCCGTGGGGTCCGTCCCCGCCACGTAGTCCTGCCAGACCTGCAGGTCATGGCCGGAGGCGTCCTTCTTCCCCGACGGCTTTGTCAAAGATGCCGTGAAGTCGCTGCCAAACTTCTCGACGTAGGACGGGAAGTTCGCCGCCCATGCCGACGGCACGGCCACAGCCCCACCCTTGATCTCGGTTACGACCGTCACGAATCCTGTATCCTCCGCTAGCGTTCCGCCGCCGTCCTCCGCCACCGTCTCATGCGCCTGCATGTAGCCGTAGTCCGCCGGCCACTTCTCCGGCACGCCCCTGACGTACGGAGCGATCCAGCCAGATGTGTTCCGGTTGATGTGCACCTTGAAGTGCTCGTAGTATCCGTATTTGCGAAATATGCTCTCGCCAAGGCCCGACTTGTCAGTCATGGACGAAATCGCCAGTCGCGGCGCATTGCCGAGAAAGTACACATCTTCGAGGGCAATGCATCCCTGAAAGCAACGTGCCCCCATCCGCGACAGCGACTTCGGGAACGTGATGGACGCGAGACTCACGCAGTTCGAGAAGGCATAGTCGCCGATTGAGTTGACCCCCGCCTCAAAAGTGCGACCGCTCGTCACTCACCGACCCGCGATGGCCAACCCCGTATCACGAACGAGCCTTCTGCTCAGAGCGGCCTCGAGCACTGCTTCCCCTCCAACCACGACGGCGCGTTTCTTCGCCCGCGTGATGCCGGCATAGACGATCTGACGGTTGAGCAGCGGATGCTCCTTGTCGTCCGGCAAGACCACCAGCACGTTCTCGAACTCCGACCCCTGGCTCTTGTGCACCGTCATCGCATATGCAAGTTCGTGTTCGGGCAACTGCAAGACCGGACAGCAGACGACTTCCTCGCCGCGGGGGAAGAGCACGCAAACACCATGCCTGGGCGTCTTGACCGTCACGCCGACGTCGCCGTTGTAGAGGTTGAGCGAGCGCGTGTTCATCGTCACGACGACAGGAATCCCGCAGTCCACGAGCGGTTGGACGGGGTTTCGCCCAAGCCGTTCCCCCAGAAGCAGTTCGTTCACATGTTGGACG
>Ga0265298_10007878_pt1 | contig 12877 bp, 13 predicted proteins | sample AusTroGonzalo_MG_3_FD_193486 | JGI IMG/M metagenome (GOLD analysis project Ga0265298, IMG submission 193486) | Bovine rumen microbial communities from tropical cattle in Woodstock, Queensland, Australia - Gonzalo_01 | ecosystem: Host-associated > Mammals > Digestive system > Stomach > Rumen ... | reverse complement strand
CTGGATGAATGCCGCGTCCAGATTGTCTTTCCCCGTCTTGTTCAGGATCTCCTGCGGAGTGCCGGTATCCAGAATCTTGCCCGCATTCATGGCGATCAGCCAGTCGAAACGCTGCGCCTCGTCCATGTAGGCCGTGGCAACGATCACGCTCATATTGGGCTGATCGCGCCGGATGTTGTCGACCAGATCCCAGAACTGCCGCCGCGCCAGCGGGTCGACGCCCGTCGTCGGTTCGTCCAGCACCAGCAGGTCGGGATCGTGGATAAGGGAACAGCACAGACCGAGTTTCTGCTTCATGCCGCCGGAAAGTTTCCCTGCGGGCCGGTTCAGGAAAGGAAAAAGTCCGGTGCTTTTGGTCAGACGGTCGATCCGGCGGCGGCGTTCGGCCGCATCGTGTCCGAATAGCCGTCCGAAAAACTGCAGGTTCTCTTCGACCGTCAGGGTGAAATACAGATTTTTGCCCAGCCCCTGCGGCATGTAGGCGATCCGGGGACAGATCCTGTTGCGGTGTTTTGCATCGCGCATGTCCCCGCCCAGCACTTCCAGCGTGCCTTCCTGCATGGCATGAGCGCCGGTGATCAATGAAAGCAGTGTGGATTTTCCCACGCCGTCCGGTCCGATCAGTCCGATCAGTTTCCGTGCGGGGATCTCCAGCGAGACCGAATCCAGTCCGATGGTCTTTTTGTAATGCAGGGAAAGATCCCGGAAAACCACCACCGGAGCGGGATTTTCAGCCGGGACTGCGGCATGGTCCGGATTCATTTGCCGGGGGCTCCCGGCTTGGGAACGGCGACCCCCTTGGACAATTTCAGAAATTCAGGCCATTCCGCCGTATCATCGATCCTGACCCACGCCACGCCCGGCAGACCGGTCTTGACCAGGTCGATATATTTGCGGAGCAGTTCCGGATCGATTTTCGCCTTGACCCGGAACATCAGTTTCTGACGCTCGATCCTGGTTTCGACCGTTTTCGGCGTGAACTGCGCCACGCTCGCCACAAACGAGACCTTTGCCGGGATCGGCACAGTCGGAAGAGCATCGATGAGCAGACGCACATCCGCACCGATCCGGACATTGCCCGCCGCACTTTCCGGCAGGAAGAAAGTCAGATAAACATCGGTCAGGTCGACCAGGTTCAGCACTCTTCCGCCCGCATTGAGGACTTCGCCGACCTCCGAGATCCGGTATTGGATCCGTCCGTCCAGCGGCGCCACCAGCGTGCTGTCGTCGATATCCGCCTGGATCCGCGCGGCATCGGCTTTCGCAGCCAGAATGTCGGCTTTCGCCTGCGGGATCACCGCTCGGGCAGCATCCAGTTCGGCCTTGGCCGATTCATACGCGGCCAGGTCGTTTTCATACGTCTGCTGCGAGGCCGCATTCTTTTCGAACAGGGTCTTTCCTCGTTTATAACGGCTTTCCGCATTTTTGCAGGTGCTTTCCTTCTGCATCAGCGTGGCCTGCGCCTGCACCAGCAGCGCTTCCTTCACCTTGATCACCGCTTTTGCCTGCGCCAGCTGCGCCTCCAGGACGTTGGTCTGCATCTGCACCAGTTTCTGTCCCTTCTTCACATAAGCGCCTTCATCTACCAGGATCTGTTCGATCTTGCCCGCCAGTTTGGTGGAAATATTGACTTCCGTCGCTTCCAGACGCCCGTTGCCCGAGGCGAATGCCGGATTCCGGTAGATCGCATTCTCCCGGTAAGATTTCACCGAGTAAACGGCAAGTCCGACGACCGCAATGACGATCAGCGAGATAATGAGCTTTTTCATTTTTCCCTTCCCTTTTTTTGTCTGCCATGAAAAACCGGAGTGCGAGTACACAAAAATGGTGACCCGGCAGGGATTCGAACCCTGGACCACCGCCTTAAAAGGGCGATGCTCTACCGACTGAGCTACCAGGTCACCTCATGTTCTTTTGCAGAACAGGAAATAATATACCATGGTTTGCCGGGATTTCAACCCCGGATTTGAAAAAAAATGATTTTTTTCCGGCTTTCCGATTGCAAGGGAACCAAAAAGCAACCTGGATTCCCGCATCAGGAACTCATTTTGCGTCATGACCTGTCATTCGCGATTGACGGACATTACGGACATTACGGACTTGACGGACAAATGCGCGAAAGCCGAAGCGGCAGTGAAAATGCCGAGTAAAAATCCCGGTGATCTCGCGTCATGACCTGTCTTCCGCGGCGTCCGACTCGTCCGTCAAGTCCGTCTTGTCCGTTAAAAGTCCGCGGAAAACCAAGCGTCCCCCTTGCAAAAAACCGGACACCTGCTATATTGTTCGAAGATAAAGGAGCCTGACATGGAAATTTTTGCGATCCCGGCCGTGCTTATCTGTCTGCTGTATCTGATCTATCAATCCATACACGACAAAAAATCGCCGGTCCTTACGCTGCTCTGCATCGCGCTTTTTGTCGGGTTGACGGCATTCGCGGCTTCTCTTTATGCGGCAATCCGGACCAGTTACCACGGCCAACCGGAATGGGCCGTGGAAAAAGCGTTTTTCCTCGGCATGTTTGCGGATAAACTGACGGAAACCAACGATCTGAAAACGGCGGCGGAATTCATGCAGTCCGAGGCAGTGAAGGAACAGACGCTTCGCCTCATTCGGCAGATCGTTCTTTCCTTCCGTCCGAAAGCGGTCTTTTACCTGCCGGCCGGCGGACTGATCCTGCTGCTGTCCGCGGTCTCGCTCTGGATCAAGCGGATCGCCGGGAACAGATTTTATCCGTTCCTGCTCGTGTTTTTCGTGCTGGCCGGCGGCATTCTTCTCGACCTCGGCGTTTATTACCGCGAATATGCGTCCGGCACAGACAGAAGACTGAAAACATTTCTGCGTCTTCAGCAGACCGGTGTGATGAAAGAACTGGCTGAAATGAAAACCGACCGGAGTATTCCGGAAATCATCCGTCTCACCCGGGAGACAGCGGGCAAATCCAAAGGATATGATTACGGCAACAGCCTTCCTGAACAGTTACGGCAAAAAAATAAGGACGGAAAATGAAAAAACTGATTTTCTTTTTTGCCGCACTGACGGCTGTTTTCTGCTCCGGCTGCATCAAGCTCAACGGGGTGAAGCAGTATGACGTCAGCACCGACTATGTGCAGATCGGGTTCCGGGTGCATACCGGAGACCGGAAGCCGGAGCCCGCTTATTTCCGGTTCGGATTCCCGTGGTGGTTAGAGGACAGCAAAGCTTCGGTTCTTTACGGGTTGGACCTCACGCCCGCCGTTTACGATAACGGCACCCTGAACGGACTCGGCCTGTCGCTGGCGTCCGCGCGCCATAACACCAACGGCCTGATCCTTTCCGCGCTGTGCTCCGTCCAGAAGAAAATCTGCGGGGTTTCGATTTCGCCGGTCAACCTCATTCTGGCGTATTCGCCTGGGCTGCAGGTCGGCTTGTGGAACATCGGTTTTCCCCTCGACGACCAATCCGGCGGAGCCACGATGCAGCTGGCGCTGCTGAATCAGGCAGACCGGGCGGAATATCAGTTCGGGCTCGGCAATCTGTGTCATGGAACCAGTGATTTTCAGTTCGGACTGGTGAATTTCGGTTACAGCATACCCAAATCAACGCGGTTGAAGCGGACCTTCCTGCAGATCGGGCTGTATAATTCCTCGGAAAACGGCGTGATCCAGATCGGACTGCTGAACTATAATGGAAAATCCGCGCTGTTCAAATGGTTCCCGTTCTTCAATTGGGCGAAATAGAATGACGGGAGGTCGTCATGACCTGTCATGCGCGATCGACGGACCTGATGGACGGGACGGACCTGACGGACAAAAGCGCGGAAACCGGAGCGGAGGGAGAAATGCCAGCAGGAATCATCGGTAATCTCGCGTCAAGCCTCGTCTTCCGCGGTGTCCGTCCCGTCCGTCTTGTCCGTATAAAGTTCGCGGAAACCAGTGGTCCTACCTTGCAAAAATCATCACTTCTGTTATATTATCTGCAAAACGAAACCCGGATAATAAAGGCAGTTGCTGATCATGGGGAAACATACCTTTTGTGTCTGTCTCACGGTGTTGATTCTCCTATTGGCAGGATGCACCAATTCCATTCCGCAGAGGAACTATGTCGGCATGACCCGCGGCGAAGTCGCCGCCGTGCTGGAAAAAGAGGCGTTCCGCAGCCGCTGGAGCGGGAACCGGTTTCTGATCTAGGATTTTGATTTCAAACCCGGCAGCCTTGTACGTTACCGTTGCCGGGACTCAAAAGATGTTTTGGACAACGAAGCACTGATGAAGTCCCGGAAATGGCGATGCGATTTTTATCCGGAACGCCACTGGCTCCTCGGCTGGAACGGGCTTTTCGCCCGCTGGCATTTTCAGGTGCTGGATTTTGAAAATGACAAGGTCGTCCGGCAGACTCACTTGCGGAATTATTATTGGGTGCACGGAGATGCCGGGGAGTCTCCGTATCCGCAGCATCCGAAAAACTTTCACAAGGTCAGTGACGAGATCTACCGTTCCGGACAGCCGGATGAGGATGAAATGTATTCCATGTCCACGTTCGAATGCATCAGAAGCGTGCTGAATCTGCGGGAGCACCACAGCGACAAAAGCAAGATCGGAAAATTGAAACTGACACTCTATGAGATCCCGCTGGCAGCCGGAAAAATCACCGAAGCCGACCTCGTCAGGATTTTGCGGACCATTAAAGATGCGCCGAAACCGATCCTGATCCATTGCCGGCACGGAAGCGACCGCACGGGAGCCGTCGTTGCCGCCTGCCGGATCGTTTTTGAGAACTGGTCCGTGGACCAAGCCATCGCCGAGCTCGAAGACCCGAAATTCGGACATCATGCGGCGCTTTACAAAAACATCCCCCGGCTGATCCGCAAGACCGACTGGGACAAGATCAGGATTAAGATCATGAAGGACAAGCAGGAACCAGGAAAAAGTCGTCCGGAAAATATGCGTCAAGACAGAAAAAGTCGTCCGGGAAATGTGCGGAAAGATTGCAAAAGTCGTCCAGAAAATGTGCGGAAAGATAGAAAAAGTAATCCAGAAAATGTGCGATAAAAAGTAAAAATAAACTTGATTTTAACCTTTCAAATGCTACATTACTAAAAACTTGGTGTTTGGAGGATGTATTTTATATGAAACGTAAAGCAATGCAGAGCCTATTGGAATGGAAGAGCCGGCCGGACCGGAAACCGTTATTGATACAAGGTGCCAGACAAGTAGGAAAAACCTGGCTGATGAAGGAATTCGGGCGTTTGCATTTTTCCAAAACCGCTTATATTCACTTCGACAACAATCGCCGCATACAGAAAATCTTCAATGCTGATTATGACATCAAACGGCTCCTCACGGCATTCCAGGTTGAGGCGCATTGCACGATCACGCCGCAGGATACGCTGATCATATTGGATGAGATCCAGGAGGCACCTCATGCAGTCAATGCTTTGAAATACTTTTGCGAAGAAGCGCCGGAGTATGCTGTCATAGCCGCAGGTTCTCTTCTGGGGATATCCCTGCATAAGAATGAAAGTTTTCCGGTTGGGAAGGTGGATTTTCTGGACCTGTACCCCTTGAGTTTTTCCGAATTCCTGGATGCGACGGGAAACGCCCGGCTTGCAGACCTTGCAGAATCCGGAGATTGGCAGTTGATTACAGCATTTAAGGACAAATTCATTGAGCAGTTGCGACTTTATTATTTCATCGGCGGTATGCCTGGAGCCATTAATGCTTTCCTTCCGAATTATGACCTGAAACATGTTCGCAGAATCCAGCGTGAATTGCTTCGTTCCTATGACCGGGATTTTTCCAAACATGCGCCGACAGACGTTATCCCCCGGATCCAGATGATCTGGGATTCCATTCCCTCGCAGCTCGCCAGAGAAAACAAAAAATTCATTTACGGCGCATTGCGCACGGGAGCCAGAGCCAGAGACTTTGAAAGCGCCATGCAATGGCTGCTGGGCGCAGGATTGATTTACAATGTCTGCTGCGCTGCGAAACCAGCGATTCCTCTGACCGCATATCGATCCGATGGATTCAAGACCTATATGCTGGATGTCGGACTGCTCGGAGCAAAGGCAAATTTGAATGCAAAGACTTTGTTGGAAGGCAATGCCGTTTTTCAGGAATTCAAAGGAGCATTGACCGAGCAATATGTCCAGCAGCAGCTTCGGGCGGATTGCGGCATTGAGCCGTGTTACTGGTCGCGCGAAAACGGCAAGGCGGAAGTCGACTTTCTTTATCAGGCCAGTGACGGCATCGTCCCGATCGAGGTAAAAGCGGAAGAAAATCTGCAGGCAAAAAGTCTTAAGATCTATTGCGAACTTTTTCATCCGAATTTTTCGGTGCGAACTTCAATGGCGGATTATCGGACCTCAAAGCAAATCATTGGCAAACATTCCTGCCGCATGATCAATCTCCCGCTTTATGCCATAAATCAGATCCGGAAAGAATGCGATGATCCCGTTTGAACTCAAAATCTTCAGTTATATCTACGAATGCGGGCGCATTCTGACGCTGATCCTTTCTGCGGCATGGTTCTTCTATGCGCTGCTGATGATGATCCGTCTGAACCGCCGGTTCTGGCTGTGGCTGCTGATCTGGCCGTGCCTCATCGGTCCGATGCAGATCGGTTTCACCTGGTGCGGATTCCATTACCGCATGGAACTGAGGGACCGGTATGCCCGGACGGATTCCGGCTGGACGGATAATTTTTCACGCGGCCCGGTTGATATCAATAAAATGCCGCCGGAGGTCCGTGCCGAATACGCGAAACATGACTATCATCCCCGTGCCCGCGACCTGAAAGCGCAGACCGCCGGATGTATCGTCATGCTGCCGTTTCTGTATCTCTGCGGCGGGATCGGCTGGTTTTTGACCTATGCGGTCAGAGAAATCTTGATAAAACGAGCTGTCAAGTAAAAATCCCGATAATCCAGTGTCATGACTTGCAATTCGCGATTGACGGACATTACGGACTGGACGGACAAAACGCGGAAACCGAAGCGGAAGGGAAAATGCCAGAAAAAAAACTCCGGTAATCTCGTGTCATAAGTCGTCTTCCGCGGCGTCCGTCCTGTCCGTAATGTCCGTAATGTCCGTTAAAAGTTCGCGGAAAACCACGACCACACCTTGCAAAAATCAGGACACCTGCTATGGTATTTCCTGAAAAAAATCAAAAAATGGAAGAATCATGAAAATAATTCCTGCATTTCTGGTCTGCATTTCCATAATTCCGATGCTGTCTGGATGCCTGACCTGTTCGCTATGGGATCAGGGGATCGTGCACCGGATCCCGGAACGGAAAATCACGGTGTCCGGGAATGAGGTCCGTTTTCAGGCGAAGGAAACCATCCGGTATCCGTTCCTGCCGTTCCATTGGACCTCGGAACAAAACCATGACCGGCATTTCACCGCCAAATCCGGGGCAATGTCGGAATGGACCATCGAAACAGATCCCAAAGCGCCTCGCTTTTCCAAAAAGTCCGTTTTGCCGATCTACAGTCTGCCGGCTAAAAGCACCATGCTGCGTCCGGACGATCCGGCTCCGGACAGCACATTCATGGTCAGGCAGACCCACCTGAAAATCCATCCGGATGATATGCCGCTTTTGCGGAAGCCGTTTCTGTTCCGCGGATGGACTATCGACGGGAAATGGATCACGGCGCTGCAGATCCCGGTCAGTTTCCAGTCCGGCAAATTGAAATGCTGTCTGCCTGAAGGATCGGAAATCGTCACGCAGGACAACTATTTTTGTGATAATCTGCGGGGGTTGCCGCTCGTGTGGAATTATCTCTGGACTCCGTTGACCGTGGTCTGCGATATCGTCCTGTTTCCGGTTTTTCTGGTAATCCAAAGCTATAAAACCGGTCTTTAGCAGAGGTTTTTTCTGTGATCTCACGGAGTGATCGGTCTTCCGCGCTTGTCAGACTTGTCCGACAGGTCCGACCAGTCCGACAAAGTTCGCGAAAAAATCCGGACTTCTGTTTCAAATCCGTATCACAGCTTTCTGCGGATAATGGTCCGATGACGGCAAGTCGTCCTTGAAATTGTCGAACGATTCATAGGAGAGGACCGTGATCCCCTTCGAAACGAAAATGAAATCGATCGGCTGATCGATGATCTCATCCCTGCGACTCTTCTGGAAACTGTGGAAAGTCTTCCCTTCCGGCCTTACCGGGGGCGTCTGCGAGATTTTGAACGAATCGCAGAATTGTTCCGCACACAATTTGTAGGCGGCTTCCTCCGGATGCGCATTGAAATCCCCGGTCAGGATCAGGGGCAGACCCGCCGCCTGCCAGGTTTTCAGTTCCCGGAGCAGGACACAGATCTGGTTTTTCCGGCATTCCTCATTATTCAGCCGATGTTCCAGGTGGACATTGGCGAAAACCAGTTCGCGGCCGGTCAGACGGTCCCGGAAACGGACAATCGTCGCGATCCGGGGAAAGGTGCTGCCGTAATCCATCGAAAAAACCTCCGGCGTTTCGGAGAGCCAGATGGTTTTGTCTGCCAGCGGCTCGAAACGTTCGGCACGGTAGAATACGGGCGTCCCTTCCCCGGTAAGATCCCGGTCCCGGCCGTGTCCGAGATGCTTGTATCCGGCCTTTTCCATATCGGAGATCTGCATGGGCACCGCTTCCTGCGCGCCGAAAATATCATACTGGAGCACGGCCAAGTCCTTCTGGACCCGGTTTTTGCGGTTTTCCCAGTCATGCGGAGCCGGATCGCAGGGAACCCGCACATTAAACGAACCGACGATCATTTCTGAACTCATTTCACGAAATCCTTTCATATCTCAAAAAGTCTAAATACAGGAATAAAATCAGAGTGTCTATCTCCGTTTCCTCCGTTTCAGTCCGCGTGATCCAGATCAATCCGCCGCACGGAAAAAACATCCGTTTCGGAATCGTAGGTGATCTCGGCCATGGAACCGGTGCGGGACAAGGACCCGGCTACGATCTCTCCCCTGCCCTTGCGGTCCAGCAGTTCGTAGGGATGATGGATGTGTCCGCACAATGAAAGATCAATCACATGGTCCTGGAGCAGTTCAGCTGCTCCCGAGGCACCGTAAAGACGGCGGCGGGCATTCATCAGCGAGGCGCCCTTCAATAACGGGAAATGACCGGCACAGATCAGCGGGCGCGCATCCAGTTTTGCCGCTTCATCCAGCAGGAACTGACGCGTTCCCGGCGGCATGAAACCGCAGGACAAGGCCGGATTGAACGGCTGGGCACAATGGATCACCAGCAGACGGAACAGCGGGAAATCCACCGCGAACGGATAATCGGACAATTGCCGTTCGCCGCGGGACATATCGCGGGTGAAACGTTCCAGCGCACTGCGGCAGGCACGGTCCTTCACGTAGGCGTCGTGATTGCCCGGCGTGTAAATGAACGGGATATCGCTTTTCAGCAGCGGACGGAACATTTTGAGCGCACGCGAAAATTCGCCGACCTGTCCGCAGCTGGTGGCGTCGCCGGTGAACAACACCAGATCGGGCGGATTTTTGAGGATGTAATCGACCGCGGCGGGCAGATAGGACGCATGATAACGCCTCCGCCGGATCAGACTGCTGTTCATCAGTCCGAGCAGACGCTTGTCGAACAGGGCATGCCAGTGTTCCAGCGTGGCCGGTTCGTGCGTGTCGGAAAAATGGATGATGCGTGCTTTCATAAGAAAAAACGGGAAGGAACTTGCGCTCCTTCCCGATTCGCGTTGGTTTTACTGGATCGCGTGCGGCATGAGCTTCACGAAATCCTTGAGCGCGACGGCCAGCGGATTGAAATCCTCCGGGCCGAATCCCAGCGGATTGTGCTGGACCCAGCCTTCGGCGAATTCGAACACGCCGGACTGTTTGCCGAAGATCGAGGCACGGTTTTCCATGTCTTTCAGGTAGGCATCCATACCCTGGCTGATGTCGAGCCATTCCTTCTGGCTCTTGTGGCAGCTGAGCGCCTGACGCTTGATCTCCATTTTGGAGGCGATGTTCACGTAGAAATCGGCCTCGACTTTGCGCCGCAGCTGATCGGTGATGCTGTGCGGCATGCAGTGATAGACCGCCACGTTCTGGAACGTCGTCTTGGAGGTGGGAGCGCATTTCATGTTGACCATTCCGCGGCAGAAAGCGGCGGAAACCGCCAGACGGCCGGCGTTGATATGGTCTTCCATGTAGTCATACGGACCCTGGGTCAGGATGATTTCCGGCTCGACGGCGCGCACGATCGGCACCATTTTCGCCAGATTCTCATAGTTGTAGAAAACTTCGAGGTCGTCGCAGATGCTTTCGTGATAGACCGCGCCGACCAGCTTGGCGGACGCCATGGCCTCTTCGCGGCGCATGCGGACGATAGTCTGATAGTCATGATGGTCGGTGCCGAGGGAGCCGTTCGAAACGTTCATATAGTGAACTTCGTAACCGGCGTCCTTCAGCAGCATCATGGTGCCCATCATGCCGAATTCGAGGTCATCGGGATGACAGGCGATCGCAAATGCTTTTTTAGCCATGATCAATGCATCTCCACGTCGCAGACGCCGAAGCCGTAGCGGTAGAAGTTGAAGATGATTTCGCCGGGATGCCTGGACAGCAGGGACATCGGGACCGCGCTGTCGGCGATCTTCTTGGAGATCATGAACGTGCTCAGGCGCTGACCGAACGGATTGTCATGATGGCCGGGATGCCAGATGGAGACTTTTTCGGCTTTCCAGGTTTCCTTCGGGCCGACGGAGACGGCCGCGGACGGAACGTTCTGGACGGTGCCGCCGCCGGAGGTGCGGGCGTTCTGGATCAGGGTGATCGGATGGAGCTCGACCACGCGGGCGCCCTTCTTGAGGTATTCTTCCGGGGTCGGCGGATTGTCTTTGTATTTGCCTTCGCGTTTCACGGGGTCATTGAAAGCCCAGTGCTTGGTCTCGCCCTGGCCGCCCTGCATGGTGACGCAGCGGAACTGGTCAAAGGTCTTGGAGTAAGCGGCCGGATTTTCGGTCGGGAAATGGAGGTTTTCCTTCGGCATGCGGAGTTTCTTGTCGATGCGGTTGAAGCAGAGGTCCATGTCGGCCTTGGCGAATCCGAGCGGGAAATCCAGACCTGCGGCCTTGCCGTCGACGATCCATTCATCCATGCCCCAGAAATGGCAGTTTTTCAGGTTGATGCCGAACGCGTTGACCATCTGGGCAACGATCGGGAGCTGTTCGGTCGGGCCGATCGGTCCGCAGATGCCGGCGGGCTTGGAGGGCGTGGCTTCCTTCCAGGCCTTGATGTATTCGAGCGCTTCCGCGGCATAGAATTCCTGCAGGGTGTCGTAAATGTTGATCTTGAACCCGGGACGTTCATAGTCCTTCAGGGTGTCGATCGTGATTTTGGCGGCGTCGTCGAGGATTTCGCGGTCGAGCGTGGTGTAATCCCACCATTCTTTGGAGATTTTGCTGAATGCGCGGACTTTCGTTTTAGCCATTTGAAATTCCTTCCTGTTGAAAGTTAAGGGTTGACTTCTGATAATTTACACGGAAATTTCGCAAAGTCAACCTGAAAAGTTCATTTGTTGATAAGATTTATTCCGGTTTCGATGATTTTCGGAGCCAGATCGTGGGCGGGAGCCGAGCGCGAGGGACGGGTTTCGTATCCGCCGCCGCGTTCATAGCATTCCGGCAGACCGACATAACCGATCTCACCCTGGGTCAATGCACTGACCATCGTCCGCTTGAACGGCGAGGCTTTTTTGATCGCCAGACCGATTTCCACGAACGGTTCGGCGGGGATCGAGAGGATCGCCAGTTCACGGCCGAATTCCAGCACGGACATGATCTCCATCCGTTTGGTCCTGATGGGATTGTCGCGGCATTCCATCAGGCGCTGCGCGAAGAATTTCTTCACGTAGGCGTTGCCTTTGGCGATGCCTTCGCTGGTGAGGTCGTCCGCGCTGGTGGCGCTGATCTTGCCGATGCTTTCCACGATCGCTTTGGCCTCGTTGTATTCCTTGTCCGAGACCTGAACGTAGGGAGCCTCGAATTCCGTGGAGACCACACGCAGTTCCTTCACCTCGACCGGCTTCAATGCGTAAAGCGAGGAAATGACCGCCGCCGCGTAGCCTTTGCCGATGCGGCAGGCTTCCGCGTAATTGGTCTGGTCGAAATCGTTTTCCACGTTGAAGTGGTTGATGTTTCCCTGCGGGGCGATCAGCGTGATCACCGGGATATCGTAGCCGAAATGGTCCTGGATCGCGCGTTCCATCCGGCCCGGCCAGTCAGCGGAGACGAGGTCGCCGCCGATGGTGTCGGTGTGGTTGGAGATGTTGGCGACGATCAGACGCATCATACCGTCCTGTTTCACCGCCATGAGCGGGATCTCGGGATCGATGATGCTTTCGGGCCTGACGATATCGGGATTGAGCTTGCCGGGATTGGTCAGCACGGTGCCGTCCTTCATCCAGAACCGGCGGTTGAACGCCAGCGTGGAACATTCGGTGCGGCCGGTCAGCATTTCGGCATCCGCGAGGCTTTCGTAGGCCCGGCGGACCGCGGCGACCGTCTTGGCGATCACGCCGTCGATATACGCCTGATCCATACCATCCCCGCCGAACAGCGGCGAGGTATACGGGCCGGTATGGGTGTGCGTGCAGCTGTAAAGCAGATCACGGGCGAAATCCATACCGGCGGCCTGCACGGCGGCCATGAATTTTTCCACCAGCGCACGGCCGAACAGGCACAGGTCATACGAAACGATGCCGCCGACCTTGCCGCCGCACTCGAAAAGCGCGGCGCGGATGTTCAGCGTGTCGTAGGCGCCTTTGTTCGGACGAGGCTCGAAATAACCGCAGAGACCGATCCCCCGTTTCGGGGTGATGTCCTCTTTAGCAAATCCGAAACGCATGATGTCAATCCTTGACGGTGATGATCTTGCCGCCGTTCTGCGC
>Ga0265298_10007877_pt1 | contig 12880 bp, 8 predicted proteins | sample AusTroGonzalo_MG_3_FD_193486 | JGI IMG/M metagenome (GOLD analysis project Ga0265298, IMG submission 193486) | Bovine rumen microbial communities from tropical cattle in Woodstock, Queensland, Australia - Gonzalo_01 | ecosystem: Host-associated > Mammals > Digestive system > Stomach > Rumen ... | reverse complement strand
CTGGTGACAGTTACGCGGCTGAGCAAGGAAAAAAACACGATTGAAATCCTTCAGTATTTTCCGAAGCTGCTTCGGGAGCTGCCGGAGGCGCAGCTGGTCATCGTCGGAGAAGGCCCGGACCGGAAACGCCTCGAAGCTTTTTGCGCCCGGAACAATCTGACCGAACGCGTGCGCTTTACCGGAAGGATTGATCCGGATGAAATCTACCGGTATTATGCCATGGGTGATGTTTTCGTTTCCGCTTCCACCTTTGAGCTGCACAGCATGTCTTACCTGGAGGCGATGGCCGGCGGGCTGCCGCTTGTATGCCGGGAGGATCCCTGCCTGCGGGGGGTGCTGGAGAACGGGGAAAACGGCTTCAGCTATCGGAATGAGCAGGAATTCATTGAGGCGGTCTCGGCAATCCTGAAATCGGACACGCTTCGGGAACGGATGCGCGGGGAATCATTGAAACGGGCGGAAGCATCAGGAAACCGGTACTTTGTGGAACGAACGCTCGCGTTATACCACTCCGTCTGTTCATCCGGGGAAGACGGAACACCGGGGAAGGCTGACGATCCGACAGGAAAGAAATCCCAGAAGTGTTGACAGTATATGGAAAAAATGAGAAACTGTGAGCGGCGAAGGTGAGGGAATAGTTCATCTTCGCGAAAAGTTTTGGGCAAACCGCCGCCGACTGCCGACGGCAGAAACTTCGTCGTCGGCAAGGCTGCCTGAAACAAGCGAGTTCCATAATATGGAGGCGCGCTGATTGAGCTTGCGGGAGGAAGCCATGGCAAAGGAGATTTATCTGATCATCGGGCTTGGAAACCCGGGAGAACAATATGCTCATACCCGGCACAACGCAGGGTTTGAGGTGATGAGCCGGCTGGAGGAGCGGTTCGGGGTAAAACTGAAGAAAAAACTGCTGCTGCAGGGCGCGACGGCGGAGGTTACCGACGGGGAGAAGAAGATTGTGCTGTGTGAGCCGCTGACGTTCATGAACAAAAGCGGTGAATGCGTGAGACGGCTGAAAGCCCGGTTCCAGGTGCCTGACGAGCGGATGCTGGTGATCTATGACGATATCGATTTGCCGCCGGGGAAGGTGCGGGTCCGGAAAAACGGCGGACCCGGAACGCATAACGGGATGAGGAGCATTGCAGAGCAGCTGGGGGAAACCAACTTTCCGCGGATCCGGGTCGGCACGGGAGACCGGCCGGCAGGGCAGGACCTGGCGGCATGGGTGCTGGGGCATTATGCGGCAGAAGAGAAGCCGAAGATGGAAGAGGCTTTTGACCGGGCCGCAGAGACGGCAATGGTTTGGGTAAAGGAAGGGATTGACAAGGCAATGATGAAGGGGAATAGTTAGGGGGCTTTCCGATCGCCCCCTAAGACCCCTTCGGATAATTTCCCAAAGTATACCGGTAATTCAGAAAAGGAGATTTCGCGCCTGCGGGCGCGACCAGGGCTTTCCGATCGCCCTGGACCTTCGGCCATGATATCTTCATTGATAAAGATTCCGCAGATACCCGGAATAGAGGAATTGATAAGCACCGCGCCGGGGAAGGCGACGGTGCTTTCCGGCGTGAATCCGGCATTGGCGGCGGTGATCGCCTGCGAGACGGCGGCCCGGGGGAAAAAGACCCTGATCATCGCGGAGAACGACCTGAAGGCGGCGCGGCTGGCGGATGACGTGCGTCAGCTGACCGGCGGGGAAGGCAGCTGTCTGCCGGGCGGGGAGATCGATCTGACCAGGGCGGCCGGAAGTCTGGAGAACAGCTGGCGACGGCTGGAAGCGCTGAGCGCGGTGAGCGAGGGAAAGGTTACGATTCTGTGCGCCGGAGCGGAAGCGATGGCCCAGCGGATGGGACGGCCGGAACCTTTCCGGGAGCTGAGCCTGCGGCTGAAGGCAGGGGACGTGTTTCCGCCGGCGGACCTGGACCGGCGGCTGAGCCGGATGGGCTACGACCGGGTGGGCATGGTGGAAGGCAAAGGCCAGTTTGCCCGGCGCGGCTCGATCCTGGACGTGTATCCTCCGGCGCTGAGCCAGGGGCTGCGGATTGAGTTTTTTGATGATGAGATCGACGGGATCCGGCTGTTTGACTGCATCAGCCAGCGGAGTCTCGGGGAAGCGGAAGAAGCTGTGCTAACGCCGGCGGCTGAAGCGTTGCTTGCGGAGGATGAATATGCCGAAGCCGCAAAGCGGATGCGGGAAGCACTGGAAGCGATCCCGGGAGCCGGGGGCGAGAACATCGACCTGTTTGCAGACCTGCCGCCGCTGCCGGAGGACGAGGACGACGCGGCAGTGTTTGATAAGGCCGTCGGACCGAAGGTGCGGGAAAAGAAGTATCAGGAAACACGGGCAGAAGAAGCGGACCGGCGGATCGAACGGCTGCGGGAAGACGCTGAACTGCTGGAGCAGGGGATGCCCTTCCGGCGGATGCGCGCCTGGCTGCCGGTGCTGACAGACCGGACGGCTACGGTATGCGACTGGTTTGGGCCGGAGCTGATCCTGCTGTGCGAACCGGACCGGCTGCGGACGCGGATCGAAGAGCGGCTGCAGGGCTTCGCCGAGGACCTGAAAAGCGCGATGGAGCGCCGGGAAGCGGTGGCCGGGCAGAGCGAACTGCTGACGGACTGGGCGGGTGTAATGCGGACGATTGCGCCGTATCCGCTGGGACTTTTGACAGAACTGCTGCACGGACTGGGCGGGATCCGACCGGAGACGGCGGTCAGCCTGGACGCGGCGGGCATTCCCGGATACGGCGGGCAGATGCGAAACCTGAAGAACGACATTACCCGGTGGCGGGAGAAAGGATACCGGATTTACCTGCTGAGCGGCGGCAGTTCCCGCGGGAAACGGCTGGAAGAGACGCTGAGGGAACTGGGCGAGAAAACCGTGCTGCGCGAAACAGGCGAACCGCAGGGGAGCGGCGACGGCAGCAGACGGGACGGACGTTCTTCGCAGACGGAAGAAAAGCCGGCCGGAAAGGCAGGCGACGCCGGCATTCCGGTGATCCTGCCGATCACGCTGAGCGGCGGCTTTGTGCTGAAGGAAAGCGACAGGATGCCGGGGACGGCAGTGGTCTCGGACGCGGACATCTGGGGAGAAGGATACCGGCGGAGCAAGAGCCGGAAACACAGCGGGGAACGGATCTCCACCTTCACGGACCTGAAGGTGGGGGATTACGTGGTGCACGAGGATCACGGCGTGGGCATCTATCAGGGCATCACGCGGATTCAGAGCGAAGGCAGCTGGCACGACTACCTGCTGATCCTCTATGGCGGAAACGACAAACTGTATGTGCCGGTGGAACAGCTGGAACGGGTCCAGCGCTATATCGGCAACCCGAACCAGGCGCCGAAGCTGAACCGGCTGGGCGGAGGCGAATGGGCCCGGCAAAAGGGCAAGGTCAAAGAGGGCCTGAAGACACTGGCCTTTGACCTGAAGGCGCTGTATGCCGAACGGAGCCAGAACACGGGGTATGCCTTCAGCCCAGACAGCGCGTGGCAGCGCGAGTTTGAGGATGAGTTCCCGTGGGAGCTGACGGCGGACCAGGCTCAGAGCGTGCGCGAGATCCGGGAAGATATGGAGAGCGACCGGAACATGGACCGGCTGCTGTGCGGCGACGTGGGATACGGGAAGACGGAGGTCAGCCTGCGGGCGGCATTCAAGGCGATTACGGACAACAAGCAGGTGGCCATGCTGGCGCCGACGACGATCCTTGTGCAGCAGCATTACAACACGATCGTGAAACGCTTCCGGCATACCGGCGCGCGGGTGGATTTCCTGAGCCGTTTCCGCACGGCTGCGGAACAGCGGGAAGTGCTGAAAAAACTGGAAGCCGGGGATATCGACCTGATTGTCGGGACGCACCGGCTGCTGGCGAAGGACGTGAAGTTCAAAGACCTGGGGCTGCTGATCGTGGACGAGGAGCAGCGCTTCGGCGTGGCTCACAAAGAGATCATCAAAAACATGAAAAAGCAGGTGGACGTGCTGACCCTGAGCGCGACACCGATCCCGAGGACGCTGCATATGAGCATGACGGGAATCCGGGACATGAGCGTGCTGGAGACGCCGCCGGAGGAGCGGATCCCGGTGCAGACGGTGGTGACGGAGTACAGCGACGCGCTGATCCGGGACGCGATCCTGCGCGAGCTGGGCCGGGGCGGGCAGGTCTATTTCCTGTACAACCGGGTGCGGAGCATCGGGAGCTTCTATGAGCGGCTGCGGGCACTGGTGCCGGAGGCCCGGGTGGGCGTGGCTCACGGGCAGATGAAGGAGCACCAGCTGGAAGACGTGATGATGGACTTCTACAGCGGGAGCTACGACGTACTGCTGTGCACAACGATCATTGAGAACGGGCTGGACGTGCCGAGCGCGAATACCCTGATCGTCTATGACGCGGAACGGTTCGGCCTGAGCCAGCTGTATCAGCTGCGGGGCCGGGTGGGCCGGAGCAACCGGCAGGCATATGCCTACTTTACGGTGCGGGCGGATCACATGCTGACGGAGACGGCGCAGCAGCGGCTGACGGCGATCCGGGAGTTCACGGAATTCGGCGCGGGATTCCGGATCGCGATGCGCGATCTGGAGATCCGCGGAGCGGGCAATATCCTGGGACCGGAGCAGCACGGGCATCTGGCTACGGTAGGGTACGACATGTACTGCAAGCTGATGGAAGAGACGCTGAACGAGGTGCAGGGCCGGCCGACAGCCAGGGAACTGGAGACCCGGGTCGATTTGCGGGTGGACGCTTACCTGCCATCCGACTACGTGACGGAAGAAAAACAACGGATGGAGATGTACAAGCGGATTGCTTCTGTCGTGACGGACGAAGACCGGGCGGATGTGACGGATGAGCTGATCGACCGCTACGGCGAGCTGCCGGACGCGGCGAAAACGCTGCTGGACGTGAGCCAGCTGCGGGCGCTGTGCAACCGGCTGGGTGTGAGCCGGGTGACCCGCGGAAAAGAAGGGATGATCATGACGCTGGACGAGCGATTCGTGCCGGATCCGGCATGCCTGCTGCAGGCGATCAGCGAGACGGACGGGCGGCTGGCTCTGAGCGCGCGGGCTTCGGCCAGGATGATCCTGAAGACGCCGAACCTGCAGGAATATGAGCTGCTGCAGGAGGCCCTGCAGGTGATCCGGAAACTGGCGGCGCGGGTGAGCGAACTGGAAGAAGCCGCAAAAGCGGAGAAAGAAGAGGCGGCGAAGGCGGCGGAGGAAGCGCGTGAATAAGAAAGGACTGTTTTGGGGAATCGCCCTGGCGGTGATTGCGACAGACCGGGTAACGAAACTGCTGGCGCCGAACCTGCCTATGAACGGAATTACGCTGATTCCCGGGGTGATCGGCCTGAAGTATGCGGAGAACCGGGGAATCGCTTTTTCCCTGCTGAGCGGCTATCCGCGACTGCTGGGGGTGCTGAGTCTGATCCTGATCGTTGTCGGGTATCTCTGGCTGAGGAAGAAGGAGTTCGGCAACTTTCCGCTGACCGGACTGGCCCTGATGGCCGGCGGCGCGGCGGGAAACATGATTGACCGGTTGATCAGCGGATATGTGCCGGACATGATCGAGCTTTTATTTGTGCATTTTCCGATCTTCAACATCGCGGACAGCTGCCTGACGGTCGGCTGCGTGATGCTGGTCATCAGCCTGCTGGCACGGCCGGGGGATTGGGCGAAGCTCTGACGACCGTCGACGGCAGAAATTTCGTCAGAGCTGAGGTCAACCGAAACAAGCGAACTCCACGGTGCGGAGTCGCGCCGATTGAGGTTGCGGATAGATATCGGATGAATGAGGCCAGGAAAACGATGAGCGAAAGAAAAGAAACGGAATACCGGGTGATCTCCGACGGCCGGCGGCCGGACGTGCTGCTGAGCGAGGAGACGGGCTTAAGCCGAAGCAGGGTAGCCTCTCTGATGGAAGAGGGCCTGTGCGAAGCCGGCGGGAAAGAAATCCGGAAAGCCGGGACAAAGATCCCTGCGGGGCAGGAAGTGATTCTGCGGGTCCCGGCTCCGCGGGAGGCAACCCCGCAGGCGGAGGAGATTCCGCTGGAAGTGCTGTATGAAGATGAGGACCTGGCGGTGGTCATAAAACCGCGGGGCATGGTTGTGCATCCGGCGGCTGGACATCCGGACGGAACGCTGGTGAACGCGCTGCTGGCCAGGCTGGATACCCTCGGCGGGATCGGGGGCGAGCTGCGTCCCGGGATCGTGCACCGGCTGGATAAGGATACCAGCGGGCTGATGCTGGTGGCAAAAAACGATGAGACCCAGGCCGCGCTGAGTCAGATGCTGAAGGACCGGGAAATCGAGAAGCACTACCGGGCGCTGGCGGAGGGCCGGATGAAGGAACCGGAGGGCGAGATCAACGCGCCGATCGACCGGAGCAAAAAGGACCGGAAAAAGATGGCGGTGGATCCGGAAGGCCGCCCGGCGGTGACCAGATGGAAAGTGCTGGCGGAGGGGCGGGACTGCACACTGCTGGACGTGCATATCCTGACGGGGCGTACGCACCAGATCCGGGTGCACCTGAAGAGCATCCATCATCCGGTGTGCGGAGATCCGCTGTATGGGTTTGAGAAGGGTGTGAAGGTGCCGTGTCTGATGCTTCACGCGTACAGCCTGGCATTTGTCCATCCACGGACGAAGGAAGAGATGGCTTTTCAGGCTCCGGTGCCGGAGGACTTTATGAAAGGACTCAGTATGAATGGACTGGGGGGCTTTCCGATCGCCCCCCAGACCCCCTTCGGTCCGGAAGGGTAAATAAGAATGAACGGGTCAAAGGGGTTCCGATTGCCCCCAGACCCCCTTCGGTCCGGAAGGGTAAATAAGAATGAACGGGTCAAAGGGGTTCCGATTGCCCCCAGACCCCCTTCGGTATGAAAGAGCAGATCAGAATGAATGGATTAGTGGGCCCGATCGCTCCATAAGAAACCTTCGGCTCCATGGAATAAATTACGATGAATGTCAGAGGATGGTTTGTAACATGAAAACGATATTTAAGTCGGATATAGCAGATGCTTTACAGCGGGTCGGTTTGCAGAGGGGAGATTCTGTCATGGTGCATACCTCGCTGGGGAAGATCGGCTATGTATGCGGCGGCGCTCAGACCGTCATCGAGGCGCTGATTGAGACTGTGAGAGAAGACGGAACGATTATGATGCCCGCGCAGTCATGGAAAAACCTTGATCCCGAAACCGGTGTTCATTGGGATGCTGATGAAGCTGACTGGAATCAGATCAGGGAGAATTGGCCTGCGTACAACAAGGCAATTACTCCTACCAATACGATGGGAGCCGTAGCGGAGATGTTCCGATCATGGCCCGGCGCGGTGAGGAGTGATCATCCGGCCAGATCTGTTGCCGCCTGGGGGAAGTATGCAGAATATCTTACGAAAAATCATGATTTTTCCGATATTTTCGGAGATTCCTCTCCGATCGGAAGGCTTTATGAACTGGACGGGAAGGTATTGCTGATCGGTGTGGATTATGACAAGAATACTTCCATTCATCTGGCAGATGTCCGCGCCGAGTATCCGGGAAAGCATACCTGTGTTGAACACAGTGCCGTCACAGAAAACGGGAAGCGGGTCTGGAAGGCCTATGAAACATTGTTTGTGGACGGCAAAGATTTTACGGAGATCGGCGCGGATTTTGAAGCGACGCATCCTGTGAATAAAGCAACCGCAGGCGGAGCGGAATTAAGAATGATGAAGCAGCGCGAGCTGGTGGACTTTGCAGTTGAGTGGATTGAAAACAACAGAAAATAATATTGCCGACGGGTCCTTCCCGCTGAGGAGAAAACCATGAAAGTGAACTTTGAAACAGAACGTCTGATCATCCGGCCGCTTGTACCGGATGACGCGGAGGCGGCATTCCGCTGGTGCGGGGATCCGGATGTCAACCGGTATATGATCTATCCCCTGTATCACCGGGCGGAGGAGGTACGCGCCTGGCTGGAAAGCCTGGACGAGGATGCGCCGGATGATATTATCACGGGAATTGTTCTGAAAAGCACCGGGGAACTGATCGGCAGCGGCGGGATGCACTATCATCCGGAACGGAACGCCTGGGAGATCGGATATAATCTCCGGGCGGACCAGTGGGGCCACGGATATACCGGCGAATTCCTGGTTGCGCTGATGGACGAAGTCCGGAAAGTTCGTCCGGTGGAAGCCATTGACGGGACTTTTGCCGCTGAAAACAGCAAGAGCCGGCGGGTCATGGAAAAACTGGGAATGGTCTATGTCCGGGATACCAGCTATGAAAAACTGGACGGCAGCCAGACCTTTCCGGCGAAGTATTACCGCCGGAATCTGCCCCAGCCGGCGGACCTGTGCGGGGTCTGCGGCCGGATTGAGAAGACCCGGGCGGGAAACAATCCGTATTTTGTCAAAGAACTGGAGACCGGCTATGTGGTGATCGGGGACCACCAGCGGTTTGAGGGATATACGCTGCTGCTGTGCAGGGAACACGCGACGGAGCTCAGCCAGCTTGCGCCGGATTTCCGGAATGCTTTCCTGCGGGATATGGCTGTAACCGCGGAAGCGGTGGAGAACGTTTTTCATCCGGACAAGCTGAATTATGAACTTCTCGGAACCGGAAAAGGCCGGCATATGCACTGGCATATTTTTCCGCGCCGAAACGGGGACACCCCGTGCCCGGGCCCGGTCTGGCAGGTCCGGGATCTGCACGATGACCGTTATCTGCCATCTCCGGAAAAGCTTGCGGAGCTGAGAAGCGTTCTGAAAAAAGAACTGGACCGGTTATACGGATGATAAGGAGCCGGGCTTGACATCGGAAATCCCAGGTGGTACAGTTTTTAAAGGCAGGGGAGTCGGATTGACTCCTCTGTTTTTAATCCATGCAGAAAGGGATGATATCATGGCCGCCTTTGATCGCGTTCTTTCGGGCATCCCGGAAATGGATACGGCCTTTGACAATATCCGGCTCGGAGACAATGTTGTCTGGCGAGTATCGGATCTTTCCCACTTCCGGTTGTTTATGGAGCCGTATGTGGAACAGGCCGTACGGGATCGGCGGAATATCATCTATTTCCGTTTTGCGAGTCATGAGCCGCTGATTGCGGAACGCCCGGAGGTCAAGACGGTTCATCTGCCGTTATCTCATCGTTTTGAAACCTTTACCGTGGATATTCACAACATCATAGAGCGGGAAGGGAAAGACGCTTTTTACGTCTTTGACTGCCTTTCCGATCTGCAGGCCGCCTGGGCAACGGACCTGATGATGGGCAACTTTTTCCGGGTTACCTGCCCGTTCCTTTTCATTCTGGACACGGTCGCCTTTTTTCCGATTGTCCGGGGAAAACATTCGGTTCAGGCGATCAATAAGATCCTGAACACTACGCAGCTGTTTATCGACGTATATGCGGACAGAAAGAATATCTACGTCCGGCCTGAGAAAATCTGGAACCGCAACTCGGATACGATGTTTCTCCCGCACACCTTTGAACCGGACACCGGACGGTTTCGTCCGATCCTGGACGGGGTAAAATCCAGCCGGTTCTACCAGACGCTGGCACAGGCACAGCGATCGGCGGAAGAACAGTATGCCGATTCCTGGGACCGTTTTTTCAACCGCACCAAACTGCTTCATGAGAGCAGCGCGGACATTTCGGAAGACTGCGGCAGAATGTGCAACATTATGATGACCCGGGATGAAAAGATGCGGGAAATGGTCAAGAAGCATTTTGCTCCGGAAGACTATTTCGCAGTCCGGGATCATATGATCGGTACCGGGATGATCGGCGGCAAGGCCTGCGGTATGCTGCTGGCCCGGGCAATCATCCGCAACCGGGAACCGGATATCGGGGATGTGCTTGAGCCGCATGATTCGTTTTACGTCGGGTCCGATGTGTACTATACTTATATCGTGGATAACAACTTATGGGAATACCGGGTCAGGCAGCGGACGGAAGAGGGGTATTTTGCGCTGGCGGAAGAATTTGCCGACAAGCTGATGACCGGTTCTTTTTCCGACAGCATGAGGGAGCAGTTTGTCCGCATAATTGAATATTACGGACAGGATCCGTATATTGTCCGTTCTTCCAGTATCCTGGAAGACGGCTTTGGCAACGCCTTTGCCGGGAAATACGAGTCTGTTTTCTGCGTGAACCGGGGTGAACTGAAAGACCGCCTGGATGAGTTTGAGAAAGCCATCAAGACGGTGTATGCCAGCACGATGAGCCTCTCCGCGCTGGATTACCGGAAACGCCGCGGACTGGACAAACGGGACGAGCAGATGGCGCTGCTGATCCAGCGCGTTTCGGGTTCCTACTACGGCTCTTATTATATGCCCTGTGCGGCAGGCGTCGGGTATTCCTACAGTCCCTACCGGATCATGAAGGACACGGATCCTTCGGCAGGGATGCTCCGTCTGGTCATGGGGCTTGGCACCTCGGCGGTTGACCGGACCGAAGGGTCATATCCGAGAATCGTGAATCTGGACATGCCCGAAAAGACTTCTTATTCCTCTTCCGCCGACAAGCACAGGTTTTCCCAGGGAAAAGCGGAAGTGATCAACATGGCGGACCGCGCGCTGCAAAGGCTGCCGTTTGACAGGATCGCGCCGAGCCTGCCGCAGTATCTGGACAGGATTCTGCTGGAGCATGACTGGGATGCTGAATATAATCTCCGGGAGTCAGGCAGACCGCGGGAGGTAAAATTCATTTCCTGCAAAGGACTGGTTGCGAATCAGACGCTGATGGAACAGATGCGAAGAATGCTTCGGTGCATTCAGGATGAATACAATTATCCGGTAGACACAGAGTTTACGATCAACCTTTCGGAAAACAACGAGTATTCAATTGACCTGCTCCAATGCCGCCCGCTTCAGATCCAGAAGGGAAAAACCGGAACCATGATTCCGGACAACATCCCAGAAGACCGGGTTTTCCTGGAAAGCAAAGGGGCGTCTATGGGGATGTCAAAAACATCCGGGCTGGATTTAATTGTTTATGTCGATCCTGTTCAATACTATCATATGCCGTATAAAGAAAAAAATGCGGCAGCCCGGTTAATCGGCTCCATCAACTGGCACTACAGGGATCTTCAGAAGCATATGATGCTGATCGTGCCCGGACGGGTCGGGACAACCTCCCCTGAACTGGGCGTACCGACAGCCTTTTCGGATATCAGCGCATTCGAAATCATCTGTGAGACAGAAGAACGCAGCGCGGGCTACAATCCGGAGCTGTCCTACGGAAGCCATATTTTCCAGGACCTGGTTGAGGCCGAAATCCTTTACACAGCGGTGTTCAGCGATCAGAAGACGATCCGTTTCACGCCTGAAAAACTCCGGAACTGTCCGGATCTTATCGAACAGTTTGATCACGGAAAGGAACTGTCAGACATCGTCCATGTATATGACGTCAGCAACAAAGCATGTAAAGTTTATCACGATGTTGTCAATGAACATCTGCTGATTACGCTGGAATAAAACGACCTGAACAGCCGGCAGGAAGACAAGCCGGCGGCTAATGCGTTCGATTCTCGCCGGAAAGTTCATACACGATGTATTCATGATCGAATTCATATCCGAGTTTTTCAGCCAGCCTGACCGAATTCAGATTCTGGGCGTCCCAGCTGGGATACAGACCCTCTTTCAGGCAGCGCAGAATCAGCGACGCACAGGCGATGCTCGCGAGCCCTTTACGGCGCTCTTCCGGAAAGGTGTCGACCTCGATCTCGATGCCTTCCCGGTATCTTGTATAGGAGGACGCGCCGGAAGCGATTTTGCCGTCTTTCAGGATTACAACGCCCCGGCCCAGTTCAAGGTATTTTTCCTTGCTTCCGAAGGGAGCGACAAAATCGGCAGTGACGGGATCCTGCAGGCAGAGATCGTACAGAGCGGAGTCGATTTCTTTCAGCTCATAGCCCGCGGGAAGCCCCGAGACGATTTTCCGTAAAGCGTCCTCGTCAAAGCGGGTATCTTTCCTGATGGCATAGCGCGTTGCTTTTTTAGCGTCAGGGAAGCATTCCCCGATCAGCGCAGCCCAGGCTTCATTCCGGGGCGCCATGATGACAAACCCTTCGGGCTTTGCGAGAACGAGCTCGCGGTCCGGTTTCCCGGCGACAAACGCAAAGCAGCCCACGAAAGCCATGGCGGATTCCGGACGGGTAAGATCCGTCACAAAGACTTTGCCCATAACTTTCTGCAGGCATGACCAGATCAATGTTTCCTGCCAGCCCTCAAAAAGGCCGGCGGCAAGAGCGGTGTTTTCCAGTTCGTAAATCATGTCTTTGATTGGAGGGCTTTCCGATCGCCCTCCAAACCTCCTTCGGTTTCAGCCTGACGGGCGGGCAGTTTCTTCCCCGCGGACCGGGAATAATCATACCGTAAAGCGGCACGGCAGGCAACAGAAAAACCGCCACTGGCGGCGGATGGCGAAACGTATTTGCTCCAGACGATTCCGTTCGCTTTATTTTGAATTGCGGGAACGGGGGTTGATTGATATAATGGGGCGAGGTGGATACGACGAAGGGAAAATATGCCGGATACGGGGAAGCGGCGGCGTTTGTCGCTAAGGAAAACGGCAAGAGCGTTACGCTGCTGGATCCGGTTTATTCCGGCGATTTTTCCGCATCGGACAAGGGCCTGGAGTTCGCGAAAGCGATGATCGACCAGGGAGCAGACGTATTTTTCGGGGATGCTTCCGCGGTTGACTCGGGCGCCCGGCAGGCGATCGACGCGGCGAACGAAGCGGCGGGCGAGATCAAGATCTACGATATTGCCCAGCCGGCGGACCTGCTCGGACAGAACGCCTGCATCATCGGCAGCCAGGTGACGGATAATTCCGCGCTGATCGAGCTGAGCATGAAGGCGGTGGAAGCGGGCACCTTCGGCGGCGAAACGCTGTACGGAACCCTTCAGA
>Ga0265298_10007876_pt1 | contig 12881 bp, 8 predicted proteins | sample AusTroGonzalo_MG_3_FD_193486 | JGI IMG/M metagenome (GOLD analysis project Ga0265298, IMG submission 193486) | Bovine rumen microbial communities from tropical cattle in Woodstock, Queensland, Australia - Gonzalo_01 | ecosystem: Host-associated > Mammals > Digestive system > Stomach > Rumen ... | reverse complement strand
CGCTCATGGGCCTTCCAATGTTGAAGCCCGCCAGCAGTAGAAGGCCCATGAGCGCAGTTGCTGGATGCGTTTCAGGTAGTTGTTGTTGGGGATGTTGAGTTTCATCATCTCCAACTGGTCTTGCTTCGTGATAAGGTACTTGTGCGAGTATAGCAGTTCGGCATCGTCCTGACTGACCAACTTATACGATACGAGCCGTTCAATCGTGCCTTTCACGTCTGCAGCATATTGTCTCGGAATGATCTTATACGGCCCCTCGCGCTTCGATACCGCTTCGTATAGCTCCTCGATTTCCGCTTTCTTTTCGGGCGACACCTCGATGACCTTCCTGCCCTCCTTCTTGGCATAGTAGAGCAGGTCGTTGTACTTGATGACGGCCTTGGCGAATTGTTCCAGCTCGTCCTGAATCTGTCGGTAGGTCATGTCGGTGAACGGGCCGAGCGACGGCTTCTCTTCCAGTTTGTCCTCCTCCTGTTCCAGCCACGATTGCTTCAAAGTCAATGCGGCATCGCTGACGAAGTACGTCCCGCAGTAATATGGGTTTTCGCGGCTGAAAGCCTTGTCGCCGAAGGGGTGCGTCTGACCAGAGATGGCGGGCATCAGTTCCTCGTAGATTTTCTGTTTCTTGGCAAAGCGGCACTCGTCGAAGATGGCATGGTTGAATGTGAAGGAGTTGGCACTTGCCACCTGCGCCATGCTTATCATCTGCCAGATGAAGCCGTTGGCGAACCAGATGGAGTCGGAGTAGTTGCGCATATTGGCAATGGGTTTTGGCACCCACGAAGGCGGCTTGCCTGCGCCGTAGTGCGTGCCTTCGGTCAAGCCGTAGAAGCGGCTCATGGCGGTCAGTGCGCCTGGTATCAGTTTGCAGTAGAGCTGTGCGCGGCTGATACCGCCCCAAGCGCCCAAGCCTTGCGGCATAGATTTACCGACCTGAAACACGCGGTCGCCGATGCTCTCTGTCTTACCCACACGGCGGCTTGCCACACCCCTCACGTCATGCGCTTGGATAATGTGATTCATCCGCTGCGGTTTATTCATATATATATCTACGCTGTCAGCCATTACGATTTACAATTTTACGATTTACGATTTACAATCTATTCTCCTTCTGGCAAAGAGACAAGGCTCTCCCGTGGCGATGCTGATGCGCATACGGAATCCTGCCGCTTCGAGATCTTCGATATAGAGGCCCAGGGTATCGCCCAAGCCGCAGACGTAAGCCTTGAACACCTCGCGCAACCGCGCATCGTCTAATTGCTCGTAGCCGTTGTCGCCTTCGTTGCAAGGTTCGTAGTCGCGGATGAATGCCTGCACCTTTTGTGGCACCATAAAGTCGCGCAGACTGATCTTCGCCACTTCGGCTTCCGGCTGCAGGTCCTGCACGTCGGGTTCGTCCTCCCAATCGTCTTGCTCGCGATTCTTCTTTCGCTTGTTGGCCATATACTATTGGTTAAATGGGTCGTAGGTATCGGGTTCGGTAGTGGGTACGGGGCCACCGCTGACGGAATCAGCAGACACGGGGGCGGCTTCTTCTTCATCGTTCTCGTCGGCAGGCACATATACGCCCTCCTCGTTCTCGATGAACTCCTGCACATCCTCCAGTTTCGCACCGATCTGTTTGGCGAACTGCTTCATTTCATCGTCGGTGTAGTTCTGGCGGTCAGGCTTGATGATGCTGATGTCGTTCGTGATATTGCGCTCTGCTCCTGGTTTGAGTGCATCGGCTGGGTTCTGCTCGTCCTTGAAGTCGTTGTTGAGCTTCTCCAAGTTGCGCTGTGCTTCGCGCATGGCAGTAACGTTGCCCGTCTTGCGCCCAAACTGGATGAGCCACTCAATATTGTCCTCGTACATGGCCCGCTGGATGTGATTCTTCGATGTGGCAAGGCGGCCTACGAGCTGGTTCACCACATAGATGTCGTTGGAAATCTCTGTTTCCTTTCGTGCGCTAATGGTACCGTCCTCGCTCTTGCTGATGCCCAGCGCCTTCACCATCGCCTGCGCCTCTTCGTTCCCGAGGCCGGCGTTGGTCATCAAGGTCTGGTAGTCGCGTGCAGCGATGTTCTGCACCATGCGGCGCACATTGGCGGTCTTGTTCTGCTGCCATAGCATGTAGCACTCCAGCGCGAGCCGCGCCCTAAATTGCCCAGGCAGCGGCATATTGATGCGCGCAAGGTCTATCTTGCCGTAGGTCCAATTCACGACCTTTTCGATGTAACCTGGTGATGGCTGACTCATTTCTTTGCGCTTTTCTTGGTTTGTTGCTTTCTTGTTTTCTTGCTTCCGCCGGCGGGATCAGCGGGCACGGTGGCCTTCTCGGGCTTCTTATGGTTTTGCTCGTAGTCCTCGATGGCAGCATCCACAATGGGGCGATAGGTGCGGGCTTCTTCTTCGCCCAGGAGCTCTACCAGCCGTGCATAGCGCTTCTCCATTGTCTCGATGCGCTGCTTCACATTGGGCTTGTCCTTCCTTTTTATATATCTGAGCAGGTCGGCAATCTCCTGTTTGCGCTCCTCCTCAGCCTTCATGCGGGCGGCATATTCGGGATTCTCCCGCTCGATGATGGCGCGGATGCGCTCGTCGATCGTCGGCAGTCCCTTTTTGGCCATCTCCTCGGCATTCTTCTTCTCGTTATCCTTCACCTTTTCATAATAGGGCCGCGTGATATACAGCACCTTTTCCACATCCACGCCCTTGAACTTGGTCTTGAACTTCTCGATGAATGGAAGATCCAGATAGAGCCGCTTGTGCAGTACTGCCAGCTCTTCATCAACGGAGGCATAGATGGACAAGTACGCTTCTGTAGCCTCCTTTGCCTGCTGGGCGTATGTTTCAATATCCTTCTCATTGGCACCCTGTTCGGCCAGTAGCTTGGCCCGCTCGCTGGCGCTCTCTGCCGTCACGCGCAGGCTCTGCACTGTCTCGCTGCGCTTGGCCAACTCGGGGCTCATCAGCCACGCCAGTTGGTTCAGGTGCAGTTTGTCCTGCGCCATGCGCATCTCGTAGCTGTCGCTCATCAGTTGTGCGCAGGGGCTTGCTGCGGTCTGTTCTGCTGGTTGCTGTGGCACAGCAACAGACTTGACGCCACCATCGCCGCCAAACAGGCTCGGATTGCGTTTCTCCTCTTCGGCTTTCTTGGCAGCGCGTTCTGCAGCCAGTTCCGCATTATTCTTCTCGCGGGGTGCATCGCCGCTCACTACTACTTCCAGTCCGAGCATCTTTGCGATGCGGCGGCGCTTCTCGTTCTCAGGCGAGTTGTCGTTGATCACCAGCGCCTCGCCGCGAAGCCGCGCCGCCACTTCCTCTTTCGTGGGGCGGCCACGGCGGCGCAGCGGTGTGGACGGCGACACGAAAGCCACCTTCTTACCGTTGGCATCGGTCATAATTAGGCCGTCGGCCAGCGCCTCCTTGGCTTTATCCACATAAACCGCAAGGCGTCCGGCGCGATCAGCAAAGTCGCCGTAGCGCATCGCCTTCTCGCAGAAGTCCGCTGCAAACGGCCATGCGCTGAGCAACCCAAACAGGCTGCGCACCCACGGCAGTTCGTCGGACTGGATTTGTTCCCTGCCCTTGCCGAGCTGCGCAATCCGCTCGCCGTGATCTTCAATAATCGTTGCAAACTCATTGACCCAACGCCCTTGCTCATCGGCGTTCATGTCCTGATAAAATCTTTGTTCCATAGTGGTTATTGTTATTGGTTTCTGCCACAAAGATAGGCCAAAATGCGGGAAGTAAACGGACATAAATTGCCCCACGGCCCCATTTCTTATGTCCGTATATATATAATGGTATGCGTTACCTTTGTGCCATAAACAATAAATCTCTTTTTCAATTTGGTTATGGCAAACAAAACGAAAAACAAAACAAAGGTCGCGCTTGGCAGTCACCCAAACGTAACGGTGGTTACGAGCCGGCAGGAGTTTGAACGCGCGGCGCAGCGACTCCGTGCGGCAGGCTATACCGAAATGCCTGGCTTCCTTGGCGGCGGCAACAGCGACGGCATCACGGCAGACTACGGCGACTATATCAACGCTCAGTTGCAGTGTGATGTCGATGCCGGCGCGAAGGGTAAGGCTAAACTCCCATTGCTCCAGGTGTCGAGCGGTGAAGCTATTCCTATCGAAGCGCAGAATGGCTACAAAGGCAGTTATATCACATGGGGTACCGGCAACAAAGTCCCCAATGTCATCAGCTTCCTTGTTTCCCTGCTCCCCTATACGGCAGCAGCCTTGAAGTTCAATATCGACATGTGCTGCGGCATTGGACCCCGCCCGATGTACTCCTACTCACAATATGTCGGCGGGAACATCACCCACAAGACCATTCCCTACGAGGACGCAGGCATCTTGCTGAAAGGCTGGATTCGGGACTTGAAGCGTGAAATTTCCTCCCTCTCGGAAACTGTGAACACCACCGCCCTCGTCAAGGACATCGAGAAACAAATCGCCGCCCTCGAAAAGGAATACAAGGTATGGGTGAAGACCACCAGCGAGTTGAAATTGTTCTTGGAGAACAACAACCTGCTGCAGACCTTCCAGCAACTTTATTCCGACATGCTCCAGTTCAATATCTGCTTCCCCGAGTTTGAGTTGCAGCAGACCTATCTCGTAGATGATGCAGATGTACAGGGCAAGCCCAAGAAGAAGGAAGTCCCCGCCTCGCAGTGGAAACCGAAGGTCACTGGCCTGAAATGGCGCAACGCCAAGACCATGCGCCTCGAACAGCTAACCCCTAAAAACCGCATAGAACATGTATTCATCTCAAACCAATGGCTATCATCGCCTGAACAAACCGTCATCACGGAGGACAGTGATTTCAAGATTGACGCCCTGCCAGCGCTTAGTTACCAATCCCCCGCAGCCGACATGGAGCGACTCGCTCGCGCTGCCAGAGCCGCTAATGCTGGCAAGGAAACCAGACCTACTCATGTAGTCATGCCCATCGCCTACAACGAATACGGCAACCCCTACTATCCCATCCCCGCTCACTACTCCGCCTTCTCCGGCGATGTCTATACCTACGCTTCCCTGCTGGTCAGCGACCGCAAGAAGCGCCGCGACAACGCCAATGTAATAGGCAGGATTCTGTATTTGAATGACGAGTATATGCAACGATTGTATATGCAAAGAGCTTGCAACACCGACGAGGACAAGAAGAAGCTCTTCAACGAGGTCATTTCTTCCATCAACAACTTCTTGAAGAACCGCGATAATATGGGCGAGCCGCTCCTTGCCTATACCTTCAAGGACAGCGAAGGCAAGGTCTATAAGTCGTGGGAAATCGTCGAGGTGCAGGAGAACAACGCATCGCAGGCCGAGGCCAACAAGGAGGAGCTGGCAGAAATCTCCAGCATCATCCTCTTTGCGTGGGGTGTGGACAGTCAGCTCATCGGCAACACACCTGGAACCACCACCCGCAGCGGTGGCACAGACCTCCGCGAGCGCTATCTCTTGAAGCAGATTAACATGAGCACCATGCAGTCCCTCGTGATGAACGCCCTGAACGTCGTCAACGTCCGCAACGGATGGGACCCCCATCTCTGCTGGCAGATCAAGAAGGAAGTTCTCACCACCCTCGACAATAGCAAGACCGGCCTCGCCGAAGCTGAAACCTCTTGACCATAAATAGTAAATTGTAAATCGTCAAATCGTAAATTTCAATTATGATTATCACCGACATCAAGGAGATTCGCCTCCACGTTCCTTCCCACGCCTTCGACAGCATCGACGGCCTCGTGGGTTACATCGACAACTCGGAGCACGACTTCCTGCTCCAGCCTCTCGGTCAGCCGCTCTATGATAAGCTGTGCGACTGGTACAACCAGAACAGGAATACGATCAGCACCGTCGAGGACAAGGATACCACCTACTACAACCGCCTCTTGCTCATGGCCCAGCGCTGTGTCGCCTTCGATGCCATGAGGCGCATGGCAGGTGCGCAGGGCATTAGCATGAACAACGCAGGCATCAATCAGATGATCGCCGACGACTACCCCAAGGCCGACCGCGAAAGCATTGCCGACGCCAAGAGCACCTACAGGGAGGAATCACACGCTGCACTGAACCGCCTGCTCTACACTCTGGAACAATGGTGCAAGGATAACTCCGAAACCGCCGACAGCGAGAAACGGGAAATCACCGACCTTTGGAAGCAGAGCCGCTACTTCTACCTGGCTGGGAACATGCTTATCCCCTCTGTCGTTGTCCTGCAAGAATACTTGGATTACTTGGACAGCCGCGAGAAGTTCATCCGTATGCTGCCCGATTTCCGTTTCATTCAGGAAGAAGTGCTGGCGCCTGCCATCGGCGAAGATTTCCTCGACTGGATTATCTCGCAGGTGGTCAATGGCCAGTTAGACGACAACCAGTCCACCGTCATGTCTCGCATCCTGCGCAAGCTGCGCAAGATAGACACCTGCTACCTCGAAGGCCGTACCAACGTCATCAAGGTGGATAAGCAGCGCAAAATCGACGCTCACGACGAAGGCGTGCGCCTCTTGGGTCAGTTCTGCGTCTATTGCCAGCAGCACCAAGACGATATCCTTGAAGCCCTCGGCGACAAAGCCGAAGCCTACCGCAATAGTCCCCTCTACGACGAGCCAAAGCAAACGCCCGATTCAGGCGCCTCACCATCGGGTTGTCGGTGTGATGACTTCAATGGTCCCGACATGGCCATGCACGTTACCATGCCATTGCTTTAAGCAAGGGTGAAATCGTAAAATCGTCAAATCGTCAAATCGTAAATTAAGAGATCGTGTTTAGGTTAGATAACATCTTAGAGCGTTGGGCAGAGCTGTATGCTCCCCTTCGTCATTGTTCCGTAAGCAGCGGTTCTGCCGCTGCGCCGCGCCGCACCTTCTTCCGCATCGGCATGATAGACGCGCAGAGCTACTTCGTCCGCAACCACAACACCCAGCCGTCGCCCTGCATGGCCTACGCCACCCACATAGACGCCGAACTCGCGCAGCAGAACCCAAAGGCCATCTCGTACCGCCACGTCATCTACTTCCTCTGCCGTCAGCAGAACGCGCAGGGCAAGACCGATGTGACCGACGAAGAAGCCGCCACCGAAGCCCGCTTCCAGACCGACGACATGGTGCAGGACCTCCTCGCCGTCCTCTGGGCAATGAAAGGTGCCGTTGGTGGCAAAACTCTCCCCTCCATTACGGGAGGGGCAGGGGTTGGGTCTGAGTTGCGCGACTTTATCGCGCAGACCGCCGCCGACCCGCAGTACCGCGAAGGCTTTCGCGGCCTGCAGCTCGATGAAGCGCATTGGGGCACCCTGCCCACCATGCTCAACGGCTGGCAGATCTGCGGACTTACACTCGAACAGACCGCCCCGCGACGGCTCTGCGTAAATCAAGAACGGTATATCCAAGAGGAGTGATTTTTCGGTCGGACACGTCCAATTTGCAAATCGACCACGGTCAATCTTCAAATCGACCACGCTCGACCTCAAAACGGCCATAATGATTTAACCACAAAAAAATATAGTTTTCTTGATTGGATTTGTACTGTCCAGCCGCCCCTGTCGTGATGACACGGACGGCTTTTTCTGTGCCATCGCGGAATCGCTATGTCCGTATCATTGGGAGGTGGTAATATAATTTTGTAGCAAAATAAATTCATACAACAATGAAGCAGACAAGAGGAAACGGAGCGCGGCCAGCAATGTCGGTTAGGCAGACATTGGAGCTGTTTATGAATCAGACGTTGCAGAACCTCCGTGTAAACATGAACACACAGGCCGTTTGGCCGCGTGAGGTATATGCTGGCTACTCCACCATCAACGAGAACCGAAGGCTACGCGGTCAGTGGTATTCCACAGGTAATGCAGCAAAGTCGTTCCAAGCATTCATCCAGAACCCAGACGATTTGGAGGATATGGTGATGACCTTCACACAACCCGACTATCTCCGCTATGTTGACCTTGGAGTAGGTCAAGGCACACATGCAGAGGACGTTGACCGCGACGCAAAGGCCAGTTATAAGCGCCGATATACTACGTCGTGGAACCGCCGCAAGGGTAAGTCGCACCGACCGATAATGATGGAATATCGTCACTTGGCGCGTCGCCTTGCAAACTACGCACTCGACTGGTACGGCGAGGAACTGACCTTTGGCCCCTTCAAGGCATTGCCCGAGGAAGTCCCGATGTTCTAAACCATACCATTTCTATATATCTCCAACACAAGAACCAAGTACAATTATGGCAAACACACAGACATTCAGCATCAAACTCACCGCCAACGGCAAGGAGGTGAAAGCCTTGCAGGAAGAGCTGATCAATTTGGCCAAAAAATACGAGCAAGAACTTGATGGCATCAATGAAAAGCTGGGTAAGCGTAAAGACCTGACCGAGAAAGAGATAAAAGCACTCGAAAAGCAATCGGATTCGCTTGCTGCTAAGATTAGGGGCTTGAACACTGCCGTAGAAGAGAACATCACTAACCTGCGCAAGGTTGGTGACGTGATGAAGAACCTTGCTGGTAGCAGCAGCGGTGAACTCGGTAAGGCACTGCGCGGTCTTGGTCAGCAGTTTAAGCGTGTCAGTGACCAAACCTTGAAGCAGGGCGAGACGATGGAGCAGAAGCTCACCGAAATCAAGGAGAAGATGATGGAGGTGCGCCACGAAATGACCAAGCGTGACGGCATCGACGCCATGAAGCGTGCCCAGGCATCGCTGCAAGAACTGGCCAACACTCCGCTCGACAAGTTGAAGATGGGCTTGGACTCCATCGAGAAGAAACTTGCCACCATGAGCAATGCCGAGCGTCAGGCTGCCGATGGCTTAACCCTGATGCAGGGACGCGCCCAATACAAGGCACAGATTGCCGTCACCGAATTAGGTGGTGCAGGGTTTTCGAGCGACATTAAGAAGATGAACGAAGAGCAGCTTCGTGCCGAGCAGCAGCGTTTGCGCTCTTTGTATGGTGCCACAAGCGGAGCAAAGGGCTTTGAAATTATCTCCCAAGAAGCTCTCACCCGCCTTCACGAAGTCAATGATGCGCTTGCAGAAATGCGCAAGAATGTTGATAGCATAGACCTCTCAAAGGTAAATTTCAACGACCTTAACGCCACACCGCTTGAAGAACTTGATGCTATCCTGAAACAGATAGAGAAGGACGAAAAGACACTTACGGCAAGCGACAAGAAGGCTTCCGAGCAGATGGCAGCCAACAAGCGCAAGGTGCAAGAAGCCATCCAGAAGGTAAAAAACCAGACTATTGACTTGAAAAACGCGCAAGAAGTAGCTTCAAACACAGGTAAACACAATGTGCAGCAGTTGCAAGCCGCCTACGATACACTGAAACAGCACTTGATGAGCTTGAATACAAGTCAGACTGGCGAAATCAGAAAGACAAAACGTCAGATGGATGACGTAAAAAGGAAGATTGACGAGGTGACGGGTGCTGTGAAGAAACAGAGCAACGCCTTCGCCACTACCGCCAAGAACCTTGCCACCTATATGATTGGCTTTGCTGGATTCAATAAGGTGAAGAGCCTGATTGAAGATGTATTCAAGGCAAACATTAAATTGTCGGATAGCCTTGCCAACATTCGCAAGGTATCAGGGTTGAGCGGCGAAGCCATCAATCAGCTTTATCGTAACATCTCGCAAATAGATACTCGCAATACTATCGAGATGCTGAACCAGTTGGCCTATACAGGCGCGAAGCTCGGTATCGGTCAGAATTATGGGGTGTCAGGGCTTACTGGTTTTGTCAAGGCTGCGGAGCAAGTGCAGATGGCTTTGGGCGAGGATATGGGCGAAAAGGCTTTGCCTGAACTCTCAAAGATGGTTGAGGTAATGGGCTTGATACCAAAGTATGGTGTTGAGCAAGCTATGCAGAAAGCTGCCAGTGCCATCTTTCAACTCGGAGCGACATCTACGGCAACTGGCTCGAATATCGTGGAGTTCTCCAAGCGATTGATGGGTCTTGCCAATGTGAGCCGTATCAGCACACAAGACTTGTTGGCACTTGGCTCTGCCTCAGACGCTATGGGACTGATGCCAGAAGTTAGCGCCACCGCCTTCAACAAACTCTTTACGAGCATACAGCGCCAACACAATATTATTGAAGATTCGCTCGGTATTGCCAAGGGGACTATCAAGGAACTCTACGACGAGGGCAAGACGATGGATGCCATTGTGATGATATTTGAGAAGATGAACGAGAAAGGCAACATGAACTTGCTCGGCTCTATCTTCAAAGATTTGGGTAGTGATGGTGCTCGTCTCATAAATGTCATGGCCACAATGGCCGATCGTGCCGACATCCTTCGCAAGCACTTGCAGACAAGTCGAGACGCCTTCAAGGAAGGAGAGGCCGTCATTGGTGAGTACATGATACAGAACCAAACAGCCGCTGCTTTGGTAGAACGTGCCTCTAATCTTTGGGCCAAGGCATTCACCAATCCAGAGGGCGTTGACATGGTGAAAGAGATGGCGCAGGCTTGGTACGACTTATCTAAGCAGATGACGCAGAGCGACGCGCTGATGGGTTCTTTGCATACCTCTATCAATGCGATTGCGTCAGCTATTGGTGCGCTTATCAAACTATTCCCTGTCCTCATTCGCTTTGCCATGATATTTGGTTCTACACTTGGCATTAAAGGGTTGGTTGCAGGTATTGGAGGTTTGGTTTCTGCATTCCGTACTTTATATAAGGATATAGTAATGGCGACAGGTGCTATGGGTACGTTCAATGTCGTAATGAAATCCAATGCCATATTGTTCGCCATTTCTGCACTCGTTACGGCTATCACATTGGTAAACGATTACAGTAAAGCCGCCGAAGAAGCCGCCAAGCGTGAACAAGAGCGTCAGGCCAAACTAAAAGCTGCCTTTGAGGACTCCAAAGAAGCAGTTGAGAAGGTGGTCAAACCTTTGGAGATTTACAAGAAAGCACTTGATGATGCTTCACTTTCAGAAAAGCAGCGCATGGAACTGGTTAAGCAGTTCAAGAACGACTATCAGGACTACCTCGACTATCTCGGCATCGAAATCAATTCTGCTGTTGACCTTGCCAAAGCCTACGCTCAGGTGGTAAAGGTGATGAAGCAGAAGAAAGCCTATGAAGAGCGCGAGGAATATCGTACACAGCAGAACGGCGAAAACCGTATGTCGCGCATTGAGAATCAGGCTAAGGTGGAAGCTGCAGCACGCTCATTTGGGATCGAGGGGGTTGATAAAGCATTCCTTGAACAGAATCAACACCTTGGCACTGACAAGTTGTATCGCAAACTCGTTGAACAGAAGATGGGTGTAACGTCAGGACGCCAAGATGACGAGGATATTACTTTTGTATATGTAGATGATAAACTGGTAAATGCCGAAACGCCGCATGGGCCTCGTGCCAAGGTGCGTTACAAAAAAGTAGGAGATGAGGAATTGTATAATGCCATCAACGATTACATCACCTCGTATCGCATGGAGAAGAGCACAAACAAACAAATCAATGAAATGTTCAATACCGAGTACAAGGACATTGACCTCGAACATTTCAATATTGACGAGTTTAATGATCGTGTTCAGCGTGCTAAGTGGAAGCGTAAGGGTTCTCTTGAAAACGAAGCTCCTGACAAGGACGCCCAGAAGGCCGCTAAGAAGGCTGCGCAGGATGCTAAGAATGCCATGCGTAAGGAGATGCAGGATGCCCAGAAGGAATCGACGGGTGTGCTCTCGAAGTTGGAGGAATGGTATCGCTTGCAAGAAGCGGCTATTACTGAGGCTCGTGCCGATGGTCAGATGACGGAGGAGCAGGCTGCGCAGATGGTGAACACCCTGAACATCATCAAGAACGAAAGTCTTGCTACGGCTCGTCGCGCCATCACCACTGGCGACACAAAGGCTTGGGACGAGTTGAAGACGAACATCATGCCAAAGGCAATGGCCGATGCCAGCGACCTCTCGAAGAACCTGCTGGAAACCATTCAGAATGTTCCCGTACAGGTGCTGCACGACAACCTCGCCAAGTTCAATGGCGATGCGGAGAAGGTTTTCGGTCTTGACAGCCGCGCCTTCTTCGACCAAATCAATGCCAAGGCAGCTGGCAATACCCGCGAGGCGGCACGACTTCGTTCCAAACTGTTCAAGCAGACGGAGAAACTGTTGGAGCAGTACGAGATTGTGCGTGTGGCACAGAAGAAGATGCAGACCGACTTGGAGGGCATCGGCATCGTCACCGAGACCTACGAGGAGTTTGCACAGCGTATGCAGAACGGCATCACCGAGAAGCCGCCCAAGTATTTGAAGAACGGCAAGACCATCACCGACGAGGAAGCCTACGCCCAGATGGGTGCCAAGTTCATTGGACAGGGCTTAATTCCTTATCGCATCAATATTGAGAATGCCGACGAAGCCTTGCAGTGGATTCAGCAGTTTGCCACCAACGCACAAGGCGAACTGGAAGATTGGGCACAGGCATTCCCCGACATTGAGAGTTGGGTAACGCTGTTGCAGCGCAAGACGGAGTTGCAGAAAGAAGGTCTTGACTTGACCGACGAGGAGCTGGCTACGTTGCAAGAAGCCGTGCCTACCATCCGCGCCATGTTCTACCAGCTGGAAACGTCGGCGAACAATGTCGCTGGCACCATTCAGAAGCAAGTGGAAGCCATGACGGGTCATAAGCCCATTGGTATCGCCGAAAGGGGCCAGCAGCATGAGCAGCAGATGAGCCTTACCTCACAGCTCTTCGATGAAAAGATCAATGAAGCTAATGCCAAAGGAAATATTGATGCAGCCGTTGCGCTGGAAGAGCAGAAGAAACAGGCACTCATAGACCTGGAGTATAAGTATCAGCAAGAACTCTGGCAGCTTCGCGAGAAACTGAACGCAACGGTGTTTGATCAGTACCGCAACGAGGTGGCCGGCTACAA
>Ga0265298_10007874_pt1 | contig 12882 bp, 15 predicted proteins | sample AusTroGonzalo_MG_3_FD_193486 | JGI IMG/M metagenome (GOLD analysis project Ga0265298, IMG submission 193486) | Bovine rumen microbial communities from tropical cattle in Woodstock, Queensland, Australia - Gonzalo_01 | ecosystem: Host-associated > Mammals > Digestive system > Stomach > Rumen ... | reverse complement strand
GAGCCCTGAACGAATCCGCTTCCTGCGGCAGTTCGCGGACCTGCCGCTACGCAGGGGGGTACGCCGGTATTATGATAACTGTCTCTATTTCTTCTGCCTGCTGATGCTGACAGGCCACTACCAGATCTATATTTAAGGAGGACGCCCGATGATCTATTATGTGAATGCGAATGCTCCCAAAGAAGGCAACGGCCTGAAGGAAACCCCCTTCCGTTACATCAATGACGCGGCGAAGGTCGCTCTTCCCGGCGATGAGGTTCTTGTTGCGCCTGGTATCTACAGGGAATACGTCAATCCCGTGCACGCCGGCGAAGAGAATGCCCGGATCATTTACCGCAGCCAGGAACCGCTGGGTGCGGTCATTACCGGCGCGGAACTGCTGACCGGCTGGACCAAGGTAAAAGGCAATGTCTGGACCGCCCGGGTCAATAACGGTATCTTCGGCGTATATAACCCTTATACCGAAAAAGTGGAAGGCGACTGGTACTTCTCCCCGGTCATCCGACATACTGGATCGGTTTACCTGAATGATACGGCCATGTATGAATGCTCGTCCCTGAAAGAATGCCAGGCAGGCAAGCCGGATCCGCATGCCTGGAATCAGGAGGAAGCAAAATACCTGTGGTATACGGAGCAGGACGGGAATGAGACGGTACTGTATGCCAATTTCCAGGGAAAGGATCCCAACAAGCAGAAAGTTGAGATCAGCGTCCGTCGTAACTGCTTCATGCCGGATCAGACCGGGATCGGATATATCACCGTCAGCGGTTTTGTGATCACCAAGGCCGCCACCACCTGGGCTCCGCCGGCAGCATATCAGGACGGTATGATCGGTCCGCACTGGTCCCGGGGCTGGATTATTGAGGACTGTGAAGTGAGCAACAGCCGCTGCTGCGGTATTTCGCTGGGCAAATACCTGGATCCGGAAAATGACATGTATTTTTTCCGGAAGAAGGTCAAGAGCCCGACACAGATGGAGCGTGACGCTGTGTGCCGCGGACAGTATCACGGCTGGCTGAAGGAAAAGGTTGGCAGCCATATTATCCGCCGCTGCAATGTGCATCACTGCGAACAGACAGGTATTGTCGGCCGTATGGGCGGCGTGTTCTCCGTGATTGAGGACTGTCATATCCACCACATCTGCAACAGCCAGCAGCTGGGCGGCGCCGAGACTGCCGGGATCAAGCTTCACGCCGGTATCGATGTGACGATCCGTCGGAATCATATCCACAACTGTATCATGGGTGTATGGCTGGACTGGGAAGCCCAGGGCGCGAGAATCAGTCAGAATCTGATGCACGACAACTGGCGGCCGGATGGACTGGAACAGGCCAGGGGAGCCATGTTCTCCACAGATATCTTTATTGAAGTCGGCCACGGACCGACCCTGATCGACAACAATGTCCTGCTGAGCCCGGTTAGCATCACGATTCCCTCCGAGGGTATCGCCTGCGTACACAACCTGATTCTGGGAGGATTCAGCCTGATCAACAGCGGCGTGGACAGTATTGTAAACGGTCAGCGAGAACCCCGTTATACGCCCTATCATATCCGCCACCGGACTGAAGTGGCTGGTTTCATGACAATCCTGCACGGAGACGACAGGATTTACAACAACCTGTTCATCCAGGCATATCCAGTGAAGGATAAGACGAAGAAGCCCACGGACGCTGACCATCCCTTTGTCGGTACGGCACCGTTTGATATTTTCCCGACCTATGATGAATGGGCAACCCCCTTCATGCCCGACGGAAATCCGGATATGGGCGGCCTGGCCAAGGCCCATTTCGGGCACCTGCCCGTCTGGGTAGAGGGCAATGCTTACTTCAACGGAGCCACTGTCTGCAAACATGAAACAAAGAAGCTGGTGGACAAACGCAGCAAAGTAACGATCGAACTTATTGAAAAAGACGGGAAGTACAGCCTGAAAACCAATGTCTATTCCAAGCTGAAGGACTTCAGGAACGGTATTATCTGCACCGAAACCCTCGGCAGGGCCTTCGAACCTGAACAGCGGTTTGAAAATCCGGACGGAACCGATATCGTTTTTGACAGGGATTATTTCGGAAATCACCGGGGTACGGAAACGATTCCCGGACCGTTTGCCAGCGCGGAGGACGCGGAAAAGATCCTGTACTGAACGGAACGGGGAAACAAAAAGGCACTGTGGGCCATTTGATCCACAGTGCCTTTTGTGTATGCCCGGCAGGATTCGAACCTGTGACCTTCAGAGTCGGAGTCTGACACTCTATCCAACTGAGCTACGGGCACCCAGCGGGGGATATTTTATCCTGTTCAGGACACATTGTCAAGTGCGCCTGCGCAGGGTTCCGCCGATTTCAAAGGCAACGGAACCGTTCACTTTGCCAGAAAGGCGGTATTCCTGTTCCTTCAGGATCCGGCGAAGGGTCACTACGTGATCCGGAAGCACTTCATGGTTGTAATTGAGGATAATCCGTTCCGGTTCGTATTCCTTCATCATTTCAATGCCCAGTGTATTGCACAGCCAGTCTGCGTATTTTGTGTTGTTGACGTGCCCGTTGACATCTAGGTCTGTATAGACGGGGCGATATTCGGAAACAAACTCCTCACCCTGCAGGTTTCCGACGGTGGCCGGCAGGTTCATGGGAACAGAGAGGTCCTTATTGTCGGGAATGAGTTTTCCGACTTCACCCGGCGGGAGCATCCGACGGGTGCCCAGATCCAGCAGAAGCCAGAGGGAACCGGCCTTGCCAATCATCTCCCCATGAACATCGGTAAAGATATAGTAACGGGGAAAGAAGCAGATACGGGTCGGCGTAGGAAATGTATGAACAGTGACCTGTTCTCCGACGGAAGGATAGCGGTTCATATGCAGTTCCATCCGGGACAGCACCCAGACGATGTTCTGCTTAACCAGTTCCTCCCGTCCGCAGCCCAGCAGTTTGCTGTGGATACCTGCAGCATCCTGCATGGCTTCGAGGACAGCGCTCGGGCGCCATTTTTCATTCAGGTCACAGTCGCGGGGCCTGAGGGTAAAGGTTTCATCGTAAGTATTATACATCTGAACCTCCGAGAGCGTGAAGATAATCTTTCAGATCGGAAAAGGGATCCAGCGGGGAATCTTTTTTCAGGTACAGGGGATGGTGGGGATGGCCGGCTTTGCTGCGGGGACCGGCGGTGAACCAGCGGGCACCGTATTTTTCACCGATGGCGGCCATGTCCAGTACACAAGCTGGCAGATAAGGACGTTTTTCAATGACGGCACCCCAGGCAGCCCAAAGGTCAGGAGGGAAAGCAAGGCCGGAAAGAAGCCAGGCGAATGCTTTCATGTTTTCAGCATGAAGGACCGGGTTCATTTCTTTTTCCATATCGTCCGGATTGGTAGCACGCTGGGCATAGACATTAAACATGATGAAAGAATCATATCCGTTTCTCAGCGCAATGCGTTCGGCGGATTTCAAGGTGTTGTCAAGCCGGTCCGGTATGGCGGTGGAAGGATTGATGCCAATACAGACGAGGGGACGATTTCCCCGGGTGCCGAGGAGATAACGGTACTCACTGTAATGGTCAGGAACGTAAAGCCAGCGGGTACGGTCAAAATGATCACAGGTGGGCTGCAGAGCCTCTTCAAAAGAAAGGACACCGGCATGTGCGGTGTCACAGGAAGGAACGTGCCGCATGATCAGGAAAGTGGCCGGATGAGGATCAGGGGCGTCAATTCATCGCCCTGGCCGGACGGATTGTCCGCCATAGCATCCTGGATCTCATCGTCGGTCAGCGGGAAGTCATCGCATTTGCCGAGCTGGTTTTGGTCGATATCATTGGCATCCATCAGGACAACGGGAATCCCGGTATCCTTTTCCAGTTTATTGCACAGTTCAACAGGGTTCGGAGGGTTGATCAGAGCCAATTCTTTATACCGGTCAAAACTGGAACGGAAATAGAATCCGTCGATGCCGGCAACACCTTTACCGCAGATCTTGTAGAACAGGCCGTGGACGCCGAACGGACGGGTCACCGCACTGATGAAAGCAGCGAACAGTACACGCGGAAGGCCGCACATATCAATGACAAGCTGAAGCTTATAGGGTTCATGCATACCGACGCCTGTTTCATTGATACCGGCGAAAGGAGCCAGTTTTTTTGCCCAAAACCCGGGATGGACTTCTTCTTTGGTTTTCACATTCCGTGTACACATGGCCATGACCTTGGCACCGAAAGAAAGGACATCGCCGTCCTGCGAAAGCGGAAGGACATATTTCCGGACAAGTTCCGCCTGATCTTCACCGACCTCGACAAAGTGGGTCTGGATTGCAAAACGGTCATATTGCCGGCCGTTCCGCCCGGTCAGGGTTCCGCGGTCAAAATAGACAATGCCGTTTTTTTCTCGGCGCTGATCTTCAAGGTTCCGGGAAGGGATAATGCCCATACTGTACCTCCATCAATAACGACTGATGATTAACCTCTGCATATTATAATGATATATAAATTGTATGTCAATGAGGTGAATATACCATATATATTGTATTTTGCTCCAAAATCGGTTATGATAGTTAAGATCAGGATCTGAGAATGAGAGGAAGGTTCAGTGAATGGAGAAACACGCGGCAGAACGGGCGGTGATTCTGATTCCGTCGCTGGAGCCGGATAACAGGCTTCCTGACTATATCCGCAGGCTGAAGGAAGGCGGTTTTGCCCATATTGTTGTGGTGGACGACGGATCCTCCGAATCTTATCAGCAGATCTTTCAACAAATTGAAACCGTTGAAGACACGGTGGTTCTTCATCATGAAGTAAACAAGGGCAAAGGTGTTGCGCTGAAGACCGGCTACAAGTATATCATGGAAAACCTTCCGGACATCAGCGGCGTGATTACCGCGGATGCGGACGGTCAGCATACGGTAAGAGACTGCCTGCGGCTGGCTGAAGAACTGGAAAAGGGCGAGCGGGCGCTGTATCTGGGCAGCAGGGATTTTACGCTGGAGAATATTCCGCCCAAGAGCAGGTTTGGCAACAGGATGACATCCATCGTATTCAAGCTGCTGTACGGTCAGTACCTGCCGGATACACAGACCGGACTCCGGGCCTTCCGGAAGGAAGAACTCTCCTTCATGATCAATGTGGAAGGTGAACGCTTTGAATACGAGATGAAGGTACTGATTGCCTGCTCCCGTGCCGGTATTCCGATGATTCCGATTATGATTGAAACGATCTATGAGGATGAAAACAAAGGAACGCATTTTCATCCGATCCGGGACAGCTGGCGGATCTACAAGGTTATTCTCGGCAGTTTTTTTAAGTTCATGGCTTCCAGCCTGACCTGCGTGGCCATTGACCAGGGGATTTTTAACCTGCTGAACCTGGCAGTCTTTGCCAACGGCGCCAAAAAAGACGCCGGAATCATTCTGCTGTGCACAATTACCGCCCGGGTCATCAGCGCGGGAGTGAACTTCCTGCTGAACCGGAATTTCGTGTTCGGAAAGAACGGAAATGCCGGGAAAGCTTTTGTGAAGTATCTGGTTCTATGTGCCGGTATTATGCTGCTCAGCGCGGCGGGAACCTGGTTGCTCGGGCTGACCGGTATGAGCAGCACTGTGGCTAAACTGATTACGGATACGGTTCTTTATTTTGTCAGTTACCGGTTCCAGCAGCAATGGGTATTCAAGGGAGAACAGCCGAATGAGTGAAGTATTAACAGATATAGGCGGACTACAGCTGACAGTTACCTTGGCAGCTTCCGCCCTTTCCGTTCTGATTACCCTCCTGTTGATGATCCTGTGGATCGCAGACCGGAAAAAAACCACCGGCAAGCCCCTTCACGCTGGGATGCTGATGAACGGGATCGGCTTTGGTTTTTTCCCGGGAATTGCCGTATGGATCGCATTTGAGGTTTTCATAGCCGGTGTGAATGGCAGGCTGGTTATGGAACCGCTTCCGCTCATCAGCTGGCTGAGTGAAGCCGGAAGGTTTGCACCCTGCCGGATTGAGCTGGCGGCAGCCCTGGCCGGTTTTATCGGAATCAGCCTTTGGACAATTCTCCGGAAACGGCCTTTACCGGACAACGGGGATCTGCTTCTGACCTGTATCTGTTTATGGGCGCTGATTCGCCTGGTCACAGAGAGCCTGCGGGATGAACCGCGCGATATTTTCCGTTATGCTTCCTGTGGGGCGATGGACTTCTGTCTGCTGGTCTGGACGCTCCGGAGGGGAAGGCAGAGGTTTACATTGATCAGAATCGCAGCGGACCTGACTGCCGCCGCGGTATGTACCGTTATGATCATTTTAACGATGAAAGGCATTCTTTCCCCGGGCAGCGAAATTGCCGAGTTGGCCGTGATTACCGGATGCGGTCTGCTGATTCTGATTCTTGCGCTTCTTGCCGGAAGCGATCACCGGCGGTTGAATCCGGAAGGGGAAAGCGGTGTGAGCAGCGATACCATAAGGATACCGGGTCCTGCTGCCTGAGCAGGTTATTTCCGGTTGACGCAGTCGGCTTTCGGGCAGTTTTTGCAAGAATCAAGGTCAATCCGGTCACCCGGAATCATCATCTCAACGGGATCCTGTCCTGAGGATTCTTCCCGAAGCCCCAACCGGGCAAAGAAACCGGTCAGATCCCGGGGGCAGGAGAGGCGTACTTCACGGGCTGCGTGGGACTGCGCTTTATACAGCAGGAGCCTGAGGAGCAGATCTCCCAGTTTCCGGCGGCGATATTCTTCCAGGACTCCGAGATCTCCCAGGCGGAAAGCCCCGTCGCTCCACCAGATTCTGCCTGTGCCAACAGGCTGATCATCCTGAAAGACCAAGACATTCCAGCTTTCAGCATCCAGTTCATCCCCGCCACGGCCGAAAACGGCCTCTCGGACAGGAAGAACAGGGGAAAGATCAGTACCGGGAGCGAACCATTTACCATGAATCATAAGAAACTCCTTTCACCTTGCAGCGGAGGACAATAAAGATGGATCACAAAAAGATTGAGCGGATCAATGAACTGGCCAGGAAGAAAAAAACCGGCAGCCTGACAGAAGCTGAAGCAGCCGAGCAGGCCGCTTTACGGCATGAATACCTGGCAGAATTCCGGGAAAGCATGAAGGCGATCCTGGACAATACCCTGATCCAGGAACCGGACGGAACCCGACATGCCCTGAAGCAGAAGGACCATCCGCCAGTTCAATGATAAGACTCGATGCAGTCAAAGTCAACTTGTCAAAGGACAACGCTTCGATTATAATTTCGTAGTTGGTTTACCATACGAAAGTATGGAAAAGATAGCATAAATCATCAGAAAGGAAGGCGGATACAATGGCGGATAACGAAATGAACAACATGGAAGAGGATATCATCGTTTTTGAAGATGAAGATGGGAACGAATACAACTATGTCGTCGTAGACTATATGTTCTATAACGGTGATGAGTACGCACTTCTGGTGGAAGCGGAGGAGGAACCTGCTGCAGACGCGGACCAGCAGGAGTGCATTATCTGCAAGATTGTTCCGGAGAAGGATGAAGACGGCGAAGAAACCGAAAGCTTTGAACTGGTAGATGATGAAGAACTAGGGAAAAAGCTGGTTGACATTTTCAATACCAAGATGGCTGAAGACGAAGAAGAGGAATAAAAAGATGAAACTGCCTGTTCGGATTGCCCTGATCCTGCTGTGCGCGGCCCTGATTGCCGTGCTGCCTTTTGTTGTTTCTTCCCCGAATATGCTAAATGACGTTAAAATGGAACTGATGAACGAGGGAGAGGAAGAGATTGACTTCGGACGGCTTTTATTTTCTTCAGCCATGGCTGAAGATGACCTGGACGTGGAGGAGCTGGAAGACGGCCAGTTCGCAAGCCATCCGGAGTGGGCGCTTCCCCTGGATTTTACGCCCGGTAGGGAGCCGAATCCTGAGCTGTATACGGAAGACGGATATGAGGACGAGACGATTCGGGTGAAGCTGGAACACAGGGATCTGGAAGACGGAACAAAGGTTCATATCGCCTATGTTCAGATTTCCGATCCTTCCCAGCTTCGGACAGGCGTGGCCCGGCCTGAATCCCTGGGGTCAAACAAGACACAGTCCATTGGGGCATTTGCTAAACAGTACAACGCGGTTATTGCGATCAACGGCGACTACTTTGTTGATAAACCGGACAGCAAACCGCTGGTTTACCGGATGACCCAGAAGATTCGCAACAAAATGAAAAGCGATAAAAAGGACGCGCTGATTATCGATGATCAGGGAGATTTTCATCTTTCTGTTCATTCCCTGCAGGAAGTCAAGGACATTTCTGAGAAGCTCAAGCAGGAAGGACGGAAATTGGTCAATGCCTACTCTTTCGGTCCGACGCTGGTGCGGGACGGGGAAATGATCAAGCTCAGGGATGACTATCAGTTCAATCCCTCCAGAAAAAATCCGCGTACGGCAATCGGCCAGCTTGGCAGGTTGAGTTATGTGATGGTTATTGTGGAGGCTCAGGACAGGGACGGCCACACCGGTATGACACAACAGCAGCTGGCGGAACTGATGCACAGCCTGGGCTGCGTTCATGCCTATAACCTGGACGGCGGCAATTCCTCTGAGATGGTATTCGGCAAGCAAACTTTCAAAGGCCAGGCCGGAGGAGACGACCGCGGAGTGAATGACGTTATCTATTTCGCGACCATGCAGCCCTGAAACACTTCAAACATCAAGGAAGGTACTGACAGGACATGAATCTGATTGAGGAAGCCGTCATTATCGAAGTATTCGGCATCAGGATGTATGCTTTTGGCGTGTACACTGCGCTGGGTGCCCTTTGCGCGATGATCACGCTGGGCCTGATGTGCAGATTCTTTCGGACCCGGCCCGGAACCGCAGCGCTGACAGCGCTGCTTTCCGCTTTATGCGGTATGGTTGTTTCCAGGCTGGCGTTCTGCCTGCTCAACCAGGAACTGGGTTCCATGATGCCGCTTCATGCATGGTCCAAGATCAACGGCGGCGGATGGAGTATGTTCGGGCTGATCGGCGGTGTTTTTCTCGGCGGATGGATCAGTTCCCGGATCATGAAAGAGAACAGCGGTAAGATTGCAGACGCCCTCGCAATGGCCATTCTGCCCTTTATCATTGCTGAGAGGATCGGTGAAAACCGTATTCAGGATTTTGATATCAGCCGGGCACTGGACAGCGAATGGCTGAAGCACAGCTTTCTGGCAGTCGGGGAAGAAGAACCGGTACTGGCAACTTACTATGTGGCTGCCGCTGTGGCCTTGATACTGTTTATTGTTCTGATGTTCTATATTCCGAAGGCCAGAAAGGAAGGCAGCCTGGCAGTCCGTTTCCTGATCCTGTTCGGAGCGTCGGCCATCATTACCGAGAGCCTCCGGTATGACCGGTTCCTGAGTATTACTTTTGTCGGACTTCAGCAGGTTGCGGCGGCGCTGATGCTGGCACTGGGAGTTATCCTTGCGGTTCTATGCAGCAACAGACCAAAGTCTGTTCTTGCTATTTCCGCTGTTGCCAGCCTTCCGATTATGGTTGGGATCGTCATCGGCCTGGAATTCGCGCTTGACCGGACTACCTGGAATAAGATTCTGCTGTACGCAGCCATGATCATCACTGTTTCAGTTCCCGCAATTCTCGGATTCAGGCTTCTGAAGCACTGGAAGAAAGGCGTGCCCCAGTGACTGAAAGTTCAAACAGTTCCCAGACACTTAAAGAAAGGATCATACGGGCAAAAGAAATCGCTGTTACCCGTATGACGATAGGGCTCCTGCGTCCTTTCAACCGGCATCGGATGATTGACCTGGATCATATGAGGCTGGATCCGGAGAATCCGATTGTACTGCTGGGAAACCATGCTGAAATCTACGGACCGATCGCCAGCGCACTTTGCCTGCCGATTCCGGTGCGGTTCTGGGTTATATCCAAAATGATGTTCAGGAAACAGGATGTACGGAAATACCTGTATGAGAATACGTTCAGCAAAAAGACGTATCTGCCCGTTTTTATCCGCAGGCTGCTGGCCTGGTACCTGGGCTGGCTGAGCGTCAACGTGATGAATGCCCTGCGGGCCATTCCTGTTTACCGGGACTCACCGATAAAACTGAGGCAGACAATACGTGAAAGCGTTGAGGCCCTCGGGAACGGCGAAAACCTGATGATCTTTCCGGAACATCCGGAAGGGAAGTACGTCAAGGGCGGAATCAGTGAACTTTCACCCGGTTTCCTGATGCTGGCCGAAGCATGGTGGAGGAAAAGTGGCAAAAAAATGCGCATGATGCCGGTATTTGCCAACCGCGAAAAACGGACCTTCACCTTTGGCCGGGAAATCGTATATGAACCGGAAAACGGATTTGCAGCAGAACAGGAAAGAATATTAAAGGAAGCCTACGGACAGCTTCTGTCATTGTCCGGGATCCAGAACAAAACAAATGATGCGGGATGAAACGAATGCACAAAAGAATGACGGTGCTGCTTCTGGTGTTGATAATGCTTATACCATATACTGTCAGGACCGAACAATCAACGCCGTTTTTTAACATGCCGACCGCAACCCCGGGCCAGATTATTTTCCGGTTCCGGGACGGTATCCGCTGGGGTATGACGCCTGAGCAGGTCAAAATCCTGGAACCGGAGGAAATGAATGAACGCTCGAGACAGAACTGGACTGTAATGATGGCCAAAGAGAAGGTCGCTGTCAGCCGGTTTACGGCAGATTTGCTGTTCATGTTCAGGGACAGCAGGCTGCAGATTATCGCTTATGAATTTCAGCGGCAGACTTCTACGACTGATTACCGATACCTGATGGGAGCAATGAAATCCGTTTACGGGGAATATTCCGAAGCGGATCCCCTGATTGTCAGCACGCTGATGGACGAAATAAATCCGAACCATTACAGGCTTGATCAGATAGAAGGGGCTGTCTGCTGGCGGACAGGGGACGGCACAGCTATTTACCAGTTTTTTTACGGCAACGATTCTTTTGCTGTCATGTATGTCTCTCCGGATATGGGAACGGGCCAGTACCAGGTAAACGGACTGTGATCATTCACGGTCTGTTTTTCATGTCTTCACATAAAAATCACAATGGAAAGTATTGACAAGAGCAGGTCCTGGTGGTACATTATGCCTGTGGTTAGCACTCGCGACCATCGAGTGCTAACAACAAAAATAGAGGAGGCGGTCAGATGAGCATGGACGAGCGAAAACTCCGTATCCTGCGGGCGATCATCGATGATTATATTCTGACCGGTGTTCCGGTGGGCTCCAGGACGATCAGCAAAAAATACGAAATGGGCCTTTCCTCTGCTACGATCCGGAACGAAATGAGCGACCTGGAAGAACTCGGGTTCCTCGATCAGCCCCATGTTTCCGCCGGGCGTATTCCTTCCGCAAAAGCTTACAGGCTTTATGTGGATTCCCTGCTCCAGGCCGGCATGATTCCGGATGATTCAGCCGAAAGCGTGATGAATCATTTCAGCGGAAGAATACACCAGATGGAGGATGTGATCGACCACGCTGCCAGGGTGCTTTCAAGCCTGACCCAGTATACAGCCGTCGTGCTTTCGCCCAAGGGCAGTGAACCAACGCTGCAGACGATTCAGATGGTTCCGGTTTCCGCGGGCAGCGCACTGGTCGTGATTGTAACAGACCAGGGTGTCATTCGTGACAGTGTGATCAGAATCAGCCCGGACATGGACGGCGATACGCTGTATGCCATCTCCAGGACACTGACAGAAGAGCTGAGAGGTTCGACGCTGAGCAAGGCCTGTGAGATTTTGCCGGAACTGATCCGCCGCATGGAAGGAAATGATGAGGTTCTCAGGGGTCTGTACGGTTACCTTACCGAAGGCAGCCGACAGCCGCGAAGTCCCCATATTGCTGTCGGAGGAACCAGCAATATGCTGAATTACCCGGAATACAGCGATGTTGACAAAGCCCGGAATTTCCTCAGCCTGATGGAGACCAGAGACAAACTGGCTGACATCATCCGAGGGAACGGAGAAATGGCTTTTACTGTCCGGATTGGGCCGGAAACGGGAGTTCCTGAAATGGCAGACTGTTCCATTGTGACAGCGACTTACTCTACCCGGGGCGGGCAACAGGGAACGATCGGCGTGATCGGACCGACCAGGATGCGTTACTCCAGGGTGATTTCCATCCTGAATATGATGGGTCATCAGCTGACTGATATGTTCTCGGAAGATGGAACCCGTTCACCCGGCAATGAAAAATGAAAGGCAGCAAGGTTATGAGCAGAAAAAAAGACGGAAAAACAGTAGAGAAGGAAAACCTGGGGACGGAACAGCCTTCTGAAGACAATCAGGAAACTGCTGCGGAAGTAAACACCGAAAACGCAGAAGCCGAGAATGAACCGGCTGAAAACAGGGAGCTTGAAGAAGCCAGAGCCAAGGCAGACGAATATCTGTCACTGGCTCAAAGAGTTCAGGCGGATTTTGAAAACTTCAGGCGCCGGAATGAAAGCATTCGCGCAGATGCTTATGCCGACGGGAGAAAGGATGTAGCTGCCGTCATGCTGCCGGTGCTGGACAACTTGGAAAGAGCCGTGGAAGCTGCGGCGGGGAGCACGGATGAAGCGCTGAAAAGCGGCGTGGAGATGGTGCTCAAGCAAATGAACGACGCATATCTGAAACTGGAGGTCAAACCGATCAACCGCCTTGGGGAAAAGTTTGATCCGAACCTGGAAAACGCGATCCTGCAGGGAACAGAAGACGAAGGCGAACCGGGGACCGTATGTCAGGTGCTTCAGAAGGGTTATATGATCGGAGATAAAGTACTCAGACACGCTATGGTCAAAGTTGTGCCGGAATAACGCGAAAGCGTTTCGGAAATAGAATCAAGACAATTATCAGGGATAAAGATAAACGGAGGGATTATTATGAGCAAGATTATCGGTATCGACCTTGGAACCACCA
>Ga0265298_10007873_pt1 | contig 12882 bp, 10 predicted proteins | sample AusTroGonzalo_MG_3_FD_193486 | JGI IMG/M metagenome (GOLD analysis project Ga0265298, IMG submission 193486) | Bovine rumen microbial communities from tropical cattle in Woodstock, Queensland, Australia - Gonzalo_01 | ecosystem: Host-associated > Mammals > Digestive system > Stomach > Rumen ... | reverse complement strand
CGTCAACACCATGGATAATAAAGCGGAAAGACGGAAGTTTCTGGGTAGCCTCATCGTACCCTTGCTCATCGTGGCGGTCATGTGGGTGGTGAAGATTATTGAGGTGTCGTATGGCGTCAGCTTCAGCCGTTATGGTGTCGCGCCGCGTTCCTTGCATGGTCTCGTCGGCATCTTGACCTTACCCTTTTTACATGCCAATTGGGAGCACCTGCTTTCCAATTCCGTCCCCATCTTGGTTTTGGGAACGGCATTATATTACTGTTATCCCACGCTTGCCAACCGTGTGCTGCTCATCACTTATCTCGCCAGCGGCCTGTTTACTTGGTGCATCGGCCATCCGGAATCGACGCACATCGGAGCGAGCGCGCTTGTCTATGGACTCAACCTCTTCCTCATCGCGAGCGGGTTCATCCGTGGCAACCGTTTGCTCATCGTCATCTCATTGATTATGGTGTTTCTCTATGGCAGTTTCATTTGGGGCATGATTCCGTCATTGGCTATACCGCAAAATATCTCATGGGAGGGTCATCTCAGCGGAGCTATTATAGGCATTTTGTTGGCTATATTCCTGCGTAAGGAAGGCCCGCAGAAAGAGGTGTATCACTGGGATGAGGATGATGAGGATTCTTCAGATGATGAGGAAAATGATGGGAATCCCTATTGGGATGTGCCCACGCCAAGCGATGAGGAGCTGACGGTGCGTTATCGTTTCAAAAACTAGATTTCATCCGAGGCGAGGTACTCCAGAACTTGGTCGGCAATGTTCTTTTGCCCTTCCGCATTGGGATGCCATTGGCTCTTGCTGATGTTCCATAGGTTGATGCAATCCACATGATAATGATGGGATATCCGTTGTATTGATTCAAGGAATTCAGCACGTCTTTGTTCTGTTACCCCACCTGTTCCAAGGTTCATGTCGAGCAGGAAATAGAGCTTGGCATTGGGATAAAGAGACTTCAGTTGGTCGAAGAGGTAGGCCAGAGCCGGACGGAAGTCGCAGAGTTGCTCTTCAGTCCAGTCGGAATAGACATAATCGCCAAGCGAGACCACGGGGTCATAGAGGTTACCGTCACTATGGGCATAGGCGTCGTTGGTGGCACCAAAGATAAAAATCACATCAGGATGGCCCAAATTGTCCATCCGGCGAATAAAGGAATACTGCCCGTAGTAGTTTACATAGTCATAATTACAAACCAAAGCTCCTGAGAATGAGTTGTTTTTTTCAAGGATCCATCCCTTTGAATTGGCCACTTGCGACCACCACATCTGTTCGGGACCAGTCACCCCTATGTTTTCATAATGATAAACATCATTGGAATCGGGCTGTACATAGCCTTTAAAGGCGGAATAGCTATCGCCCAAAATGGAAAAACGGGTTGTTTCTGGCTCTTCAGGGGTCTTTGTGCATGCTGACACCATGAGTGTCATGACTATTGCCATGATAAATGCTAGTTTTTTCATATTCATTCAATTATAATCATTTCTGTTCTGCGGTTCAAAGCTCTATGTTCTTCGGTGTCGTTGGGTGCCAGAGGTTTTGTGGCACCATAGCCTTTTGCCGTGAGGCGGTTTTCATTGATGCCATTGGCAATCAAGGCTTTCCTGACGGATTCGGCACGGTCTGAGGAAAGCTTAAGATTGTAGTCCTTGTTACCCACATTGTCGGTATGTCCGGCCAGTTCCACCTTCAGGTCGAGATTGCGCTTGAGGAAGGCGGTCAGTATCTGTATGCCTGACTCTGAGTCTGCCGTCAAAGCCGAGCTGTTGAACTCGAATTGTATGTTTTGCAGCACCACGGCATCGCCTGGAGTCAGTTCCACCACATCGACGGTAGCGAGATAGTTTGCCGAGTCAGAGCGTATTTCTTCAGGCAGTTCAAAGGTGTAGATGTCATAGCCCCCCATGCCGCCCTCACGTTGAGAGGAAATGAAGGCCGTCTTGCCGTCAGCCGCCACAAAGAAGTTGATTTCGTCGCTTGGCGTGTTGATGGGGAAGCCTAGGTTAACAGGCTGTTGCCATTGCCCGCCCTCACCTCGGCGGCTCATGAAGAGGTCAAAACCGCCCATGCCGATGTGCTTGTCGGACGAGAAATAAAGTGTCTGTCCATCAGGATGCAAGAAAGGTGCCATTTCGGTGCCTTTTGTGTTGATGGGCTCGCCCACATTCTGAGGCTCGCCCCAAGTGCCGTCAGCGTTGCGTTTGGCGCAATAGATATCTGCATTGCCTGAGCGGCGCGAGACGAAGTAGAGCTCTTTGCCGTCGCTGCTTACGCAGGGCTGCGACTCCCAACTTCTCGTGTTGATGCCTTCGGACAAACGTTTTGGCATGGTCCATTGTCCGTCTTTCCATTCCGAAACATAAATGTCGCAACTGCTGTCGCGGCTCCAACCGCAACCTGTCAGGTATAGTTTTTTGCCGTCGGCTGAAATGAAGGCTGCGCCAGGGTCAACGTCTTGTGGAAAGTCGGCGAAAGCAAGCTGTTGAGGCTTAGACCATTGCTCTCCGTTCCGTTGCGAGACAAAAAGGAAATCCTTTTGAAAGCCGTTCCCTACGGGCATTTTGCGTGTAAACAATAGCTGCATTCCGTCAAACGACAGCATGTTTACGTATTCGTCATGGCTGGTGTTAACAGCCGCTCCAATGCTTTCCGGCTCGAATGCGACAGGGTGGGTGAGGGCGTCGTCGCGGAAGGTGGCTGTCGCAAGCAGTTCGGCTGCTGTGGCATTGTTAGCTTCATGGGGGAACTTTTTCGAGATATACCAATGTAGCAATGCAATCTCACGCTTGTATGAACCTTGCTTGTCATATAGTCTTGCCAAGGTGATGGCGGCTGGAGGGAAGGCCAATGAATCGGAAGCCAACGCTTTTTCGTAGCCCAGTATCGCAAGGTCAAAATCTTGGGTCTCCATCCCGATTTCGCCTTCCAAGAGCCAGGCCTCGGCATAGTTAGGGTCTTCGATGACGGCTTTAAGTGCTTGCTGATGCGCTTTTTTGTAGTCGCGTTTCAGGAAGGCCTCTTCTGCAGCCTCGTATGCTTTCACCGCTTTCTTCGGGTGTTGGGCGAATGCCGGAACAACCAAAGCGAGGAATAATAATATGATGGCAATGCGTTTCATTGGTTTTTGTCTTTCAGTTCTTTGTCAATCCATTTACTGAAGTCGGCTACAAACACTCTTGTCGAGAAGGTGGGTGAGGTCTCGGCGGAAATGTAACAACGTCCGTCGTCGAAAAAGCAGATGCCTTCTGCTTGCAAGCCTGCCAATTGTGGCATCTCGAAACGGCGGTTCGGAAGCTTCACTCCATGCTCTTCAAAGTCGAAGATAAGGTACATGAAGGGCTTCCATAGCGACTTGATATAACCTACTAGGGCCAAAATATGACGTTCTCTGTCATAGTCGGCTCCCGTAATCAAACCTTGTGAGTCAAAGCCGTTGACCACCTCGGCAACATGGTTGCCTGGCGTTTTCGGCAAGCGATATAGTCTGGTCCTGCCCGATGTCCAGCCTTTGCTGAAGAGATAGAGGTAGCTCTCCGATGCAAACAGCGCCTCACAGTCAAAGTCGTGCCGGTGTTTCTTATGGTTGAAATCTGTTTGGTCGCCAAATCGGAAGGTAATGGTGTCAACAAGCACGGTGGCATCGCCTATCTCAGGAATGGCAGTTAATGGGAAGGTGTAGATTCTCATGTTTTTGCGGTTCCCTTTGTTGTTGCCGAAGTCACCGACAAAAACCGTCTTGCCATCAGTGCAGACATCCTCCCAGTCCTTGTTTTTTGCATTGGATAAGGTGATTCTTTGAACGACTTCTAAGGTAGCCGTGTCAAGCGCGTACAGGATGGGCTTGCCGCCGCTGTCGTTGTGGGTCCATAAGCGACCGTTGTGGAAGAAAAGCCCCGAGGTTTCATACACTTCTTTAGGCAACTCGCCTTTTAGCTGCGGACTATACAGCGGGGAGAAGCCCACATTGCCTTCTTCCTGTGCTTTCGCCCATGGAAGGAAGGTAAGCATGATTAGCGTGAATAGCAATCCTTTATTCATGAGGCTTTTATTATTAAGGTGCAAAACTAAGCATTTTTGTTGGAATACAAGTAACAAAAAACGGGATTGCCACGAAGGCAATCCCGTTTCCATATAAAAACCATGAAAAACTTTATTTCGGATACACTTCGCCTTTGGCGGCTTTCAGTGTGTTTTGTAACAGTGAGACGATAGTCATGGGACCTACGCCACCAGGGACAGGCGTAATTTTGGAAGCCACTTTGTAGACTTCATCGTAATCCACATCGCCCAAGATTTTGTAACCCTTCGGATTAGTCGGGTCGTCAATGCGGTGGATACCCACGTCGATGACCACAGCACCTGGCTTCACCATGTCGGCAGTCACAAAGCCCTGCTTGCCGATGGCGGCCACAAGGATGTCAGCGTTGCGGCAGATCTCGGGCAGGTTTTGTGTGCGGCTGTGGCACAAGGTCACAGTCGAGTCGATGCCTTTGCGCGACATCAGGATAGCCATAGGCGTACCCACAATGTTGGAACGACCCAAAACGACCACATTCTTGCCAACGGTCTCAATTCCAGAGCGTTTGATGAGTTCCATGATGCCGTTCGGTGTGGCAGGAATGTAGCAAGGCAAACCCAACATCATACGGCCTGCGTTGATGCTGGTGAAGCCGTCCACGTCCTTCTCGGGCTTGATGGCGGCGATGACCTTGTTCTCGTCGATGTGCTTGGGCAGCGGCAGTTGGATGATGTAGCCGTTGATTTCGGGGTCGTTGTTGAGGAACTCAACCATGTCGAGCATCTCCTTCTCCGTCGTGGTGACGGGCAGGCGATACACTGATGAGGTCATGCCCACCGAATGGCAGGCTTTCTCTTTCGAGGCCACGTAGGTCTTGCTGGCGCCGTCGTCGCCCACAATGACTGCAGCGAGATGCGGGGCGGCAATACCTTTGTCAATCATGCCAGCCACTTCAGCGGCGATTTCTTTTTTGATTTGTTCGGAAATCTGTTTTCCGTCTATGATTTTGTTGTCCATGATTTATGAATTTCAAGATTGTTTTAGGTGGCAAAGATAAGGAAAAAAACGAAGGAAAAGCTATTTAACCAAGCATCATTTTTATTTATCTCTTTTTCAACAACATACCCGACAGCAAACGACAACAAACGACTACTGTCGACAACAAACGTTTAATCAACGGCTTTATCTTGACAGATGGTGTTTCTTTGCAACAAATTCATAAAAACAAAAACACATGGAAGAGTTACAACAAGGGGCTTTTGGCCCAATCTTCACCCAGTTCAAAGGCAAGCCTAAAGAAGCCATCAAATTCCTTAGGGAACAGCAAAAAGGCGAATGTATCGCATCTTTGCATCGCAACGACATTGGAGACATCGATATTGTTTGGGGAGAAGTGACTGATCCTATAAAGCACAGGGGATTTGGATTATCGCACATCATAGACAAACACGAAGCCGAAATCAAACAATTGGGGTTCGAGATAGAGGACTTTGTTCCCATAGTGGTGCAATTCGGTGAATTGGCTGAAAAGAAATCAGATGACAAGAAAATCACATTAGAAAGTAACATGTTCAGAGTCATTATACAGAAGAAATGGAACGGGAAAGACAAAACGTTTCTTCTTTCAGCATTTGATCTAAGAAAAAAGCCCAGATAAACTGGGCCATTTTTCTCGTTAATCGGCAGGACTGCACTCATTGCAGATTTTTACCTGAAAGATACTCCCTTTCAGAACGACCCTGCAAAATTACAACTTTTCCCCAAACCCGCAATAGAACGCGAAAAAAACTTGCTGGACGGTGCTGGGTAGCCCGCTCCGCGTGCGCCTCGCCCGACTATTTCTGCGTTCTTGCCCGTAACGGAACAAGGACTATTTCTGACGGACAGGGCGAATTGGACGGCCTTCACAACGATAACCACCATCCACCACCCAACAGTCACCGTTGCCTGTACGGAAGTTAAGAGTTATTGCATCTCTAGGATATGCGCCCAACGACTTCGACCAATAGGAGCCAAAAGAGTCGTTGAAAGTTTTGAGATCCGATTCATCGCGGATACCGGCAACAGGTAGGAAGAGTGTATAACCATTCTTTTTCGAGGTGAAGAGACGACCTTTCACACCGTTTTTCATCGTCCACTTGTTTGTGGTGTTTTCCAACAGTTCTTCCCATTGCTCCCTCGAAGGAATGTGCCAACCACTGCCCCAATTTCTCACAGCAGCATCATCGTTCTCCTCTAGTGAGAGTAGATTATCAATAAATTCCCCGTTATCACCTAGTTCTGAATTATTGCAGTACTTAATAAGATTAATATATCTTCCGTCTTTATTTTTATACCATTTTGCATGTTGATAACTATTCCATGAATAAATACTTTTCGTGCTCGTCTCACCCCAAGCATAGTAGTTGCCGTAGCCTTCTGGCTTGCTCGCGCCAATGTTGTAGGTGGCCCACAGCGTGCCACTCGGCAGGCCGAGGTCAACATATTCATGGCCGTTGGCGGTGCCTGATACACCCATGGCTTTCAGTTCAGCCTTTTTGGCTTCCACTTCAGCTACATAGTTGCCTTGAGGATAATCTTTCAGATACTTGTCACAAGCGGCAATTGTCGTACACTTCATGTAGGCGTCTTCCTCTTTCTTGGCAGCCTCGGCTTGCGCTTGGGCTTCTTCTTCGGCTTTTTGCCGGGCTTGCTGTTCAGCCAACAGTTGCTGGGCTTTGGCTGTGCTATCTGCCACATGCCGGTCAACAACAGCCTTGGCATCGTCATAGTGATGAGCGTTTCGGCCGAAGTTGGAGAGGTAACCTCTGTAGTCCTCCACAGTACGGCAGTCTTGGAAAGCCAAGGTGTCGGCATCAAGAGTTTTCGGCTTTGCTAATAGTGCTACGGCTACCACTATGGCCACTATTGCCGCAGCCACGCCTATCCAAAGACCAACCTTGCTCTTAGGCTTGGAGATGGCAGTTTCGGCAGGAACTTCTGGTTTTGGTGCCTCCGCCACTGGCGAGACGGGCGGAGGGGTCATCTTTTGGGTGGAACGGTTCACGGGCAATGGGGTCTGCTGCGGGCGTTCCACTACGAAAGCCTCGGGCTGGCGGCCTTCCAACATGGCCTTGGCGCGTTCCTCCAACTGTCGTGCCGTGGGGCGTTCCCACGTCTCTTTGGCCATACATTGGCTCACGGTTTGCTTGAAAATGTCGGAAAATGGGCCATGCACCTCTGGCACATCGGCACCGTTTTTCTGCATCACACCGCCTTGTCCGAAAAAGGGCAGTTCGCCCGTGGCCATCTCGAAGAGTGTCGCACCCAAGGCCCACACATCGGATGCCTTCACCGCCTGCGCGTTGGCATTGAACATCTCAGGAGCCATGTAGGGAATGCTTCCTCCCACTGCTGCCGCGGCATTGGCTTGATGGGTGGAGTTGCGCCGCAAAGTGCTGCGCATCTTCGTGCTGATGCCGAAATCGGTGATGAGGAAATTGCCTTCCGCATCACACAATACATTATCAGGCTTGATGTCGTGGTGCAGGATGTCCTTTCCGTGAAGATAGGCCAATCCGTCAGCCACATCATGCAGGAAGCGCCACAAGATGGTCTCGTCGGCGTTGCCGATGAGGGTCATCGCCGAGGTCGGGCAATACGGCATGACCAAATAAGGGCGGTTGTCACACTGGTCGAAGTGGTGGGCATGGAGCAGGTTGGGGTGGCTGAGACCGAAAGTGGTGGTGTATTCCCTCTTGAATTCGTCGATGCCACGGTCGTCAAGGGCGATGTACACCTTGATGGCCACTTCAAGGTTATTAAGTTGCTCGTCGCGGGCGAGCCACACCTCGCCAAAGGAACCACGGCCTTTCATCTCCACAAGGCGGTAACGCCCGTGGAACAGCATTCCTTGTTCAAGTATAGTTGCCATCGTAGGTGTTTGGATTATCTGCGTCTCATATTCCCCGCCATGCGCATCAATTTCTTGCCACCGCCGGTGGTCATCATCCGCATCATCTTTGAGGTCTCTTCGAACTGTTTCACGAGGCGGTTCACCTCGACGATGCTGGTACCGCTACCGTCGGCAATGCGCTTGCGGCGCGTGCCGTTGAGGAGCTTCGGGTTCTCGCGCTCGGCGGGCGTCATCGAATAGATGATGGCCTCGATGCTCTTGAAGGCGTCGTCGTCGATTTCCTCTCCCTTCATGGCCTTGTCCATGCCGGGAATCATGCTGGCGAGGTCCTTCAGGTTACCCATCTTCTTGATCTGCTGGATTTGCTTCAGGAAGTCGTTGTAGTTGAACTCGTTCTTGGCGAGTTTCTTCTGCAGCTTGCGGGCTTCCTCTTCGTCGAACTGTTCTTGGGCACGTTCCACGAGAGAGACGATGTCGCCCATGCCGAGGATACGGTCGGCCATGCGCTTGGGGTGGAACACATCCAAGGCGTCCATCTTTTCGCCGATACCGACGAACTTGATAGGCTTCTCCACCACCGTGCGGATGGTGAGGGCTGCACCGCCACGAGTGTCGCCATCAAGTTTGGTCAGCACCACACCGTCGAAGTCGAGGCGGTCGTTGAAGGCCTTCGCCGTGTTCACGGCATCCTGACCCGTCATCGAGTCAACCACGAACAAGGTTTCATGCGGCTTTACCGCCTCCTTGATGTTGGCAATCTCGTTCATCATCTCCTCGTCGACGGCCAAACGACCGGCGGTATCGATGATGACCACATTCTTGCCTTGGCTCTTGGCGTGGTTGATAGCGTTTTGCGCAATCTGTACGGGGTTCTTGTTGCCTTCCTCGCTATAGACCTCTACCTCAACCTGCTGGCCCAAGACCTTCAATTGCTCGATGGCGGCAGGACGATACACGTCGCCAGCCACCAGCAACACTTGCTTGCTGCGCTTGCGTTTCAAATAGGACGCCAACTTGGCGGAGAAAGTGGTCTTACCAGAACCTTGCAGACCTGCGATGAGGATGATGCTCGGCTGGCCTTTCAGGTTGATGTCTTCGGCTTCACCACCCATCAGTTCTGCCAACTCGTCGTGGACGATCTTGACCATCATGTCGCCTGGCTTCACCGAGGTGAGGATCTCTTGGCCGAGGGCCTTTTCCTTGATGTTGTTGGTGACATCCTTGGCAATCTTATAGCTGACGTCGGCGTCCAACAGGGCGCGACGAATCTCCTTCATCGTATCGGCGATATTGACTTCTGTGATAAAAGCCTGTCCTCTAAGGACTTTAAAAGAACGTTCTAGTTTTTCGCTTAAACCTTCAAACATAATTCCAAAATTTGCGTGCAAAAATAGGAAAATATGTTGAATTGTTTGATTGTTTAATTGTTGAATTGTTTGGATTGCGTATTTTTGCGGCATTAAAACCAATGATTATGATCAAGGAAAACTTGGAAAAAATCAGAGCCACGCTGCCCGCGTCGGTGACCTTGGTGGCCGTCAGCAAGACCAAGCCTGTAAGTGATATACAAGAAGCCTACGATGCCGGTCAGCGTGCCTTCGGGGAGAACTATCCCCAGGAGATGCGCGACAAACACGAAGTGCTGCCGCAAGACATCCAATGGCATTTCATTGGCCACTTGCAGACCAACAAAATTAAATATATCATCCCCTTTGTCACGCTGATTCATAGCATCGACTCGGCCAACCTGCTTGAAGCCGTCAACAAGGAAGCCAAGAAGCATGAACGTGTGGTCAATTGTCTCCTACAGTTCCACATCGCGCAAGAGGAAACCAAGTTCGGACTTGATATGGACGAAGCCCGACAGTTGCTCGATTCAGAGGCCTTCAAGGCAATGCAAAACGTACGCATCTGTGGCGTGATGGGCATGGCCACTTTCACCGACGATGAGGAGGAAGTCCGCAAGGAGTTCAAGCACTTGAAGAACATTTTCGACATGCTCAAACACGATTATTTCCCCGACCAACCACAGTTCAAGGAGATCTCGATGGGCATGTCGGAAGACTATCCGATTGCCGTCGAGGAAGGCGCAACGATGGTGCGGGTGGGAAGTAAGATTTTTGGCGCTAGAAACTATAATAATTGAATGCGGAATTATGAATGCTGAATGCTGAATGACAAAAAAAGATGTTGGACATTGCCATCATTTCGCATTCTGCATTCTGCATTCCGAATTAAAAGAATATGGAATCCTTAATACCTTTATTATTACTGGTCGTAGGCTTCGTAGCCCTGATTCTGGGCGCGAATTGGCTCGTCAACGGCGCCACCAGCGTGGGCGTGCGCGCCAAGCTGTCGCCGCTCATCATCGGCTTGACCATCGTAGCGTTTGGCACCTCGTTGCCTGAGATGATTATCAATGTTTTCTCTTGCATCAAAGCCAATTACAATCCTGAAGCCGCGGATCTTGCTAAACTAGCCATCGGCAACATCATCGGGAGCAACACGATGAACATCTTGCTCATCTTGGGTGTGAGTGCCTTGATTTGGCCCGTCGACGTGAGCCGCATCTCCATCCGCCGCGACATCCCTGTGGGCTTTGTCGCCACGATTGCCATCACCTTGATGGCCAACTTTTTTTTCACGGAGCAGGCGCACACCATCAACTGGATTGAGGGCCTTGTCCTACTCATGATGGGCGTGGGCTATTTGTTGTTGACCATCTTGAAGAAAGATCCGCAAGAAGAGAGCGAAGAGACACAACAAGCCATGTCATGGGGCAAGACCATCCTTTCGTTGGTATTTGGTATTGGTGGATTGTACCTTGGTGGTGAACTTGTCTCAAACAACGCCCAGATTCTAGCTCGTAACTGGGGCATGAGTGAGAGCACCATAGGCCTGACGGTTGTGGCAACGGCCACTTCGCTTCCCGAACTCATCACCTCCATTGTGGCTGCATTGAAGAAGAACTCGGCCATCGCCATCGGCAACGTGTTGGGCTCCAATATCATGAACATCTTTATGGTGTTGGGCATCAGCGCCCTCATCACGCCATTGCCTTTTGAACCGATGATGAACAAGCAACTGATGATTCTCTTTGGCGCCAACGCGCTGATGTTTCTCTTTGTCTTTACGGGCAAAGGCCGCAAGATTTCCCGTTTCGAGGGCGCATTGCTGACGTTGGGCTATGTCGGTTTCATGTGGTTCTCGTTGGCCATGCAATAAAAAAATGTAGAGACGCGCCATGGCACGTCTCTACATATATGATTCGTTTCCGTGTTTTTTATCAATCATCAGCCAGCTGGAAGGCCTTCTTCACAGCCTCGTAGCTGCTGTAGTCCACATCGCTGCGGTGGCTGAATACAGAGGCTTCAATGGCCACGATCTTGAAACTGTGTGTTTGAGGTTGCATGCCATCGTAGAAGTCACTCTCGGTCCAGAAGAGGCGCACGCCGCCGTCACTCAAGGTGGCAACCTCAATGGAGGCAGCGCAGTTGATGGCTTCTTGCTCGCCAGCATCGTTGGTGATCATGTCCTGATAATAGTAGGTCAGTGGGACTTGCGACCATGCACCATCCACATCCATGTAAACGAGTACAGCACCATAGTTGAACACGTTGTTGTTGATGGCAGGATAGTCAACCTCGACCATCCATTGGCAGTTGTTCACCCATTGCCAGTCTCTTGAATTGATTGTTACGGTTGATGAAGCCACATTAGCATTGCCGTCTTGTCCGGCAGGTCCTTCTGGCCCCATGGGTCCTTCCGGTCCCATAGGTCCGCGGCAGGAAGCCAAGAACGAGATGGCTAGAATTGTCATGCAGATTACACTTAACTTTTTCATTTTGATAGATTTTTAATTATTAGACTTGATTTTACTTTCCATTTACGCTGCAAAACTACAAAAATCCTGCCAAAAAACAAGCCGTCCCCGAAAAATCGAGGACGGCTGAAAACTTTTCCGTTGTTGTCTTGATTTAGGGCAGGAACGGCATCTTCACCACCACAGCCTTGATAAGTTTGTTGCGGATCTTGATGAAGATTTCGGTGTCCTTCTTGCTGAAGGCCTTTTTCACCAAGGCGGTGCCGATGTTCTTGCCAGTCGAGGGCGACGGACTGCCCGAGCGCACCATGCCGATTACGTTGCCTTCGGCATCGCACACCTCGTAGCCGTTACGCGGGATGCCACGGTCAATCATCTCGAAACCGACGATCTTCTGGCTTACGCCATTGGCTTTCTGTGCGGCGAAGATTTCGCGGTTGAGGAAGTCGTTGCCGTCCACGAACTTGGTGATCCAGCCCAAGCCAGCCTCGATGGGGCTGATGGTGTCGTCGATTTCGTGACCGTAGAGGCAGAAGCCTTTCTCAAGACGGAGGGTGTCGCGGCAGCCCAGACCTGCGGGCATGATGCCGAACTCCTTGCCAGCCTCAAAGACGGCGTCCCAAACCTTCTTGGCGTAGGCAACGGGGATGTAGATTTCGCAGCCGCCTGAGCCCGTGTAACCCGTGGTCGAGAAGATGATGTTGTCGACACCAGCGAAGTTGATGATTTGGAAGGTGTAGTATTCCATGTCCACCACGTTGGCCTTGGTGAGCTTCTGCATGGCTTTCAGGGCGTTGGGACCTTGCACGGCCAGCTGAGCCCATTCTTCGCTTTCGTTCTTGAAGTCTTCACCGAGGGTCATGCCGAACTTCTCAGCAATTTGGCTCATCCAAGCCCAGTCCTTGTCGATGTTGGCAGCGTTGGGCACCATGAAATAGTGGTCGTCGGCGATGCGGTAGACGAGCATATCGTCCACGATGCCGCCCTTGCCGTTCGGCAGGCAGGTGTATTGCACCTTGCCATCGCTCAAAGCGGCCACGTCGTTAACGGTGCAGTATTGCATGAACTGCTTGGCCATGGGGCCTTTGGCGCGGAACTCGCCCATGTGCGACACGTCGAACACGCCGACGTTGTTGCGGACGTTGTTG
>Ga0265298_10007872_pt1 | contig 12882 bp, 10 predicted proteins | sample AusTroGonzalo_MG_3_FD_193486 | JGI IMG/M metagenome (GOLD analysis project Ga0265298, IMG submission 193486) | Bovine rumen microbial communities from tropical cattle in Woodstock, Queensland, Australia - Gonzalo_01 | ecosystem: Host-associated > Mammals > Digestive system > Stomach > Rumen ... | reverse complement strand
GCGCTTCGGATTCCGCTACGGAACAGTACCTGGCTCCCTTCTGCGGCGCGGCGATGGGCGAATGGTTCATGGATCACGGGATGGATGCCCTGATCATCTATGACGATTTGACCAAGCACGCAAACGCGTACCGCCAGATTTCCCTGATTTTGAAACGTCCTTCCGGCCGTGAGGCTTTCCCCGGTGATGTGTTCTATCTGCACAGCCGTCTGCTGGAACGCGCGGCACGCATGAACGCGGAACACGGCGGCGGTTCTCTGACCGCTCTGCCCATCATCGAAACGCAAATGGGCGACGTCTCCGCATACATCCCGACCAACGTCATTTCCATCACGGACGGACAGATCTTCCTGGAGACGGACTTATTCTATCAGGGTGTGCGTCCGGCTATCTCCGTGGGTATCTCCGTTTCCCGTGTGGGTTCCAGCGCCCAGATCAAGGCCATGAAACAGGTGGCCAGCAAGATCAAGACCGAGCTGGCGCAGTACCGCGAACTGGCGGCCTTCTCACAATTCGGCTCCGATCTGGACACACAGACCACGGCCCGTCTGGAACGCGGCAAGCGGATCACTGAGCTTTTCAAACAAGACCAGCACACTCCCATGCCGGTCGAGATCCAGGTGGTCCTGCTCTGGTCCGTCCAGAACGGTATCATGGATGACATCGCTGTGGACAATATCCGCAAGTTCGCGGCAGATTTCACCGAACATCTTACCATGCAGAAGGCTCCCCTGCTGAAGAAGATCGGCGATCAGAAGAAGTTGGATGATGCCCTGATCGCGGAGATCAAGACAGTGGCAACTTCCTTCAGAGGAACCTGGAAAGCATAAGGTTTTGATATGGCAAGCATGAGGGATATACGGCGGAGGATCAAATCCGTCAAGAGCACAGCGCAGATCACCAAGGCCATGCAAATGGTGGCCGCGGCCAAGATGCGCCGTTCTCAGCAGGCCGCTTTGAATAGCCGGCCCTATTCGCACATGCTGCACAATATGCTCGTTTCCATCTACGCACAGCTGGAAAACGATTCCTCCTGCAGTCCCCTTTATTCCCACAGACCGGTACAGAAAGAAGCGGTCATCCTGGTCACGACGGACAAGGGTCTTTGCGGCAGTTTGAATACCAATCTGATCCGTGAAGCCTCCCGTTTCAACCCGGAGAGTACCATCTTCCTGACCGCGGGACGAAAAGGCGCTCAATTCGTCCATCGCACCAAACGTCAGCTGGTGGGTGAATTCACCTTCCACGACACTCCTCAGTACTCCGAAGCACGTTCCATTGTCAAGATGGCCGCAGAACTGTTTCTGGAAGGCAAGGTGGACAAAGTCAGTATCATCTACCCGAAATTCAAAAACACGATGTCACAGACCCCCACGACTCAGGCACTCCTGCCGCTGACGGAACTCAAGCCCGTCACCGACAAGGAGTACTCTGTGGATGATGAGGATACCCCGGAAAACCAGCATTCCGACATCCTTTTTGAACCTTCGCCCAAAGTCCTTTTCAGCGCTCTTTTACCGCATTATCTCAATACGATAGTCTATCACGTTCTGCTGGAAGCTAAAGCTTGCGAATTCAGCGCGCGCATGGTCTCCATGAAGAGCGCCACGGACAACGCCAACTCGCTCATCAAAGAATTGACTATCCATTACAACAAACTCCGCCAGACAGGCATTACCAATCAATTACTGGAGATCGCCTCCGCGACCTCATCCCTATCATAAACAAGATTTTCACCCATGAATAAAGGCAAAATAGTTCAGATTATCGGTCCAGTCGTGGACGTAGAATTCACGGAAAAACTTCCGCGCATTTATGACGCTCTGAAGGTGGACTTCACCGTCAACGGCAAAGCCAATTCGCTGACGCTGGAAGTCCAGCAGCACCTCGGCGGCAAGTGGGTCCGCACCGTTGCGATGTCGGGTGTGGAAGGTCTCAAGCGCGGCTACGAAGTCATTGACACCGGCGCTCCTATTTCCATGCCCGTGGGTGATTGCGTGCTAGGACGTATCTTCAACGTCACCGGTGACCTAGTGGACGAAGGCGCTCCCATCACTCCCGAAAAACGGAACCCCATCCACCACCATCCTCCGAAACTGGTGGATCAGACTACCTCACCGCAGATCCTGACGACCGGCATCAAGGTCATTGACCTGATCTGCCCCTTCCTCAAAGGCGGCAAAGTCGGCGCATTCGGCGGTGCCGGTGTCGGCAAGACCGTTCTGATCATGGAGCTGATCAATAACATTGCCAAACTGCACGGCGGCTATTCTGTTTTCGCGGGCGTGGGTGAACGTACACGCGAAGGCAACGACCTTTACCATGAAATGACCGAAGCGGGCGTGATCAATCTCAAAGAGATGGATAAATCCCGTATCGCCCTGGTTTACGGCCAGATGAACGAACCGCCGGGAGCCCGTCTCCGCGTGGCTCTGTCCGGTCTCTCCGTGGCGGAATACTACCGCGATGAACGCAATCAGGACGTGCTGCTGTTCGTGGACAACATCTTCCGTTTCTCTCAGGCAGGCTCCGAAGTCTCCGCTCTGCTGGGTCGTACACCCAGCGCCGTGGGCTACCAGCCGACTCTGGCCACGGAAATGGGTGAACTGCAGGAACGCATCACCTCCACCAAGAAAGGCTCCATTACCTCTTTCCAAGCGGTCTATGTGCCCGCTGACGACTTGACCGATCCGGCTCCGGCCACCACATTCGCACACCTGGACGCGACCGTCGTGCTGGAACGCTCCATCGCGGAAATGGGCATCTACCCTGCCGTGGATCCTCTGGCCTCCGGCTCCAAGGCTCTGACACCCGAAATCGTCGGTCAGGAACACTATGATGTCGCGCGCAATGTCCAGAAAGTGCTCCAGCGCTACAAGGACCTGCAAGACATCATCGCCATTCTGGGTATGGATGAACTCGGCGACGAGGATAAACTCACCGTCAGCCGTGCCCGTAAGGTCCAGCGCTTCCTCAGCCAATCCTTCACCGTGGCGGAAGTCTTTACCGGCACTCCCGGACAACAGGTTCCTGTGGAAGAGACCGTCCGCGGCTTCAAAGAAATCCTGGAAGGCAAACATGACGATGTCCCCGAAGGCAACTTCCTGATGAAGGGCACCATCGACGAGATCTACGAAAATAAGAAATAACAGCCTTAACCCTCTTGCGACATGGCTACCGGACTGCAGCTTAAAATCGTAACACCTGAAGGCATCCACTGGGAAGGGGATATCGATTCCGTAACCCTGCCCGGACGCGAAGGCGAAATAGGCGTTCTGCCCGGTCATATCGCCCTGGCCACACAGATCGTCGCCGGTGAGCTGACCGTCCAGCAGGATGGCAAGACCCTCTTTCTGGCCGTGGGTGACGGCTTTGTGGAAGTCACCTCGTCCAAAGTCATCGTCCTGACCGATATGGCGGTCTCCGCCGCGGATATTGACGAAGCTCAGGTGGAACTGGCCAAGAAACAAGCGGAAGCCCGTCTCCAGCAAAAACTCAGCGCCGAAGAGATCGCCGCTGCCCAGAGCGCCCTGGCTCAGTCCATCGCCCTCCTCCGCGTCAAGAAAACACGTTCCAAATAAGACATTCCTGCCATAGACATAACCGCTCCGGCTCTTCAGATTTCCGAAAAGGAAAAGGCTTTGCTGCTGAAACTGCTGCGGCGGCATCTGCCCGGTGTGGATGCCTGGGCTTACGGTTCCCGTGTCGGCGCGAAAAACTCTCCGAGTTCAGACTTGGATCTGGTCGTTTTCGCGGAAACGGAGCAGTCCCGCCAGGTTTCCGACCTGAGAGAATCTCTGGAGGAGAGCGATCTGCCTTTCCGTGTAGATCTTTTCGTATGGGAAGAGCTCCCCGAATCCTTCCAAAAGAACATCGAAGCCTTTCACGCTATACTGAACTGACAAGGCAAAGGACTTCTCTCCAAAAAAAAATCCCCGGCGGGTGAACCGTCGGGGGTTTTGTTTTGATCGGGATACGATCGTTATTTCACCGGAGCCAGCGCCACGCGGAAACCGAAAAAGTCTTTATCGTAGCTGGGGTCGCTGCTGATTCGGGTCGCCGAACGGCAAAAGTTCGCGTAGTTGAAACAACTGCCGCCACGATTCACGCGGTACTCACCTGTCTCCGGTCCCGTAGGATCAACTACTGCTGTGGTCGGATAATCTCCATACCAGTCTAAACACCATTCATACACATTCCCGTGCATATCATAGAAGCCCAAGAGGTTCGGTTTCTTTTGACCTATCGGATGAGTTGATTTATTGCAGTTGTACCCATACCAGCCCACTTCATCCATTTCAGGACATTCTTCCGCATTTGACAGATCCTTGCCGCTGTTCAGGGCAGTCGTTGTCCCGGCACGGCAGGCGTATTCCCACTGCGCTTCGGTCGGCAGTGTATATTCATAACCTTCCGGCAGTCGGCCCGCCGCTTTCTCGATTGCTGTCAGCTTGGCGCAGAAATTCGTCGCGTCATCCCATCTCACAAAATATACAGGATAGTTATCCCCTATACCAAAATTCATTGTCGGACCAAAATGCGTTGCCGGATTACTCCCCATAATAGCTCTATACTGGGCTTGAGTCACTTCATATTTACCCAGCCAATAACCCTGGGTCAATGTCACCTGATGCAGGGTTTCATCATCTTGTCTGCCCAGCTCGTCTTCTGGACTGCCCATGATGAACGTGCCCGGTTCGATCCAAATCATTTCTAAGTTCACTGTATCCGACAGAGGAATCGTTATGTCTTTGGTAGGAGCCAGCGCCACGCGGAAACCGATATAGCTGTCGCTAGCGGTGGGGAGCACATAGTTCCGGAATGCTGAACGGCAGAAGGTCGCAACCTCATTCCAGGTACCACCGCGTATCATACGGCTGGAGCCTGTCTCCGGCCCTGTGGGATCCGTTACGGATGAGGCAGGTTCATCTTCGCCATACCAGTCTAAACACCATTCATACACATTCCCGTGCATATCATAAAGCCCCCAGGCGTTCGGCTTTTTCTGCCCCACTGGATGAGTCGTTTCATCACTATTGCCGACATACCAACCCACTTCATCCATTTCGGGACATTTTTCCTCACTTGACAGATTCTTTCCGCTGTTCAAAGCTGTCGTCGTTCCGGCACGACAGGCGTATTCCCACTGCGCCTCTGTCGGCAGGGTATATTCATAACCAAACGGCAAACGGCCTGCCGCTTTCTCTATTTTCGTCAAGGTGGCGCAAAATTCCATCGCGTCATTCCAACTCACTTTTTGGACCGGTAGATCGTCTCCCTGGGTCACGGACGGATTCGTTCCCATCACCGCTTCATACTGTGCCTGGGTCACTTCATATTTGCCCAGCCAATAGCCCTGCGTCAGAGTCACTTTGTGCTGTGTTTCATCATCGTATCTGCCCAGCTCGTCTTCCGGACTGCCCATCGTAAAGGTGCCCGATCTGATCCAAATCATGTCCAGATCCACATCCTCCGAAAGCGGGATCGTGACATCTTTACTCTCAGATTCGTCTTTACTACAGAAGAAGAGCTTTTTGGCTTCATCCATCGCGACGTAATAGGGATTGGTCGCGCCCTCGACCTTTGTCCAGTTCACACCGTCGGTGCTTTGGTACAATACACCGGTGTAAGTAATTTCCATTTTAATAGCATAGTCAATAGTCGGCTCCGCCGCTTGTGCCATTACCGTTGTCAACGCCAGACCCAACAGCCCGGCCCATATTTTTTGATTCACAAACATAAGCACTACCCCGTTCAAGGGGATATTTGTAAATAACATAGCACATATTTTGCCAAACCGCAAGGCCGAACACCGGTCGAAGTTTAAGAACCACGGATGGACGCAGATGCACACGGATATTTTTTTATAATCAATTTATTAACAATAACTTATCTGTGTTCATCTGTGGTTCCATATAATTCCGTCTGTCACCCCGTCGGGGTTTGATTTCGGGGGAATCGTTACCGGGGATTTCGCTTCGCTCCATCCCCGGCTGTAATCTGCCGCTCCTTCGGAGCTGAGACGCGAGAATCTCGCGTCTCTACGGTTTATATTGTTGTTATTCAATAATTTATCTGTGTATATCTGTGTCCATCCGTGGTTCTTTTTTCCCATCCGTGGTTCTATAAACGCAAAAGAGCCGCAAGTTTGCGGCTCTCGGTAAAGTTTTCGTTTTGATTACGAGTTGATCTTCTTCAGCAGCAGGTGCAGGAGATCATCGATCTTGACGCGGACCTGTTTCATGGAATCACGTTCACGCAGAGTGACGGTATCCTTCAGGGAGAGATCCTCGTTCTCGCCCAGAGTATCAAAGTCGATCGTCACACCGAACGGCGTGCCTGCTTCATCCTGACGGCGATAACGTCTGCCGATGGCACCGGCTTCGTCATAGAAAACGGTCATGTACGGACGCAGCATGGCGAGGACTTCGCGCGCTTTGGCTACCAGTGCCGGTTTATTCTTGAGCAGCGGGAAGACACCAACCTTGATCGGAGCCACACGCGGATGGAATTTCATCACGATGCGGGTCTCAGTCTTGCCTTTCTCGTCGGTCACTTCTTCCTCATGGTACGCGTGGCAGATGAGTGCCAGCACCATGCGATCCACACCGGCGGAGGGCTCGATGACGTGCGGAATGTATTTGGCCTTGGCGCTCTCGTCAAAGTATTCCATGGATTTACCGCTGAACTTCTGATGCTGGCTCAGGTCGAAATTGCCGCGAGCCGCGATGCCTTCCAGCTCCTGAGTTCCGAACGGGAATTTGAAGAGGATATCCACCGTGGCGCGGGCATAGTGAGCCAGTTCTTCGGGTTTCTGCCAGTAAAGCTCCAGATTCTCGCTGGTCAGGCCGATAGAAGCATACCACTCCAGACGTTTACGCAGCCAGTAGAGGTGCCAGGCTTTCCAGCCCCAGTTGGGCTGAGGTTCGCCCTCGGCTTCCCCATCGGGGACTTCACCGAACTGAGCGGCCACTTCATCCGGACGGATGAAGAATTCCAGCTCCATCTGTTCAAACTCACGGGAGCGGAAAGTGAAATTACGGGGATTGATCTCATTGCGGAACGCTTTGCCGATCTGGCAAATGCCAAAAGGAACAGCCTTGCGTGAGACTTCACAGATGTTCTTGAACTCGGTGAAAATGGCCTGAGCCGTTTCCGGACGCAGATAAGCCACGTTGTCGTTGCTTTCCACCGGGCCGACATACGTCTTGAACATCAGGTTGAAGGCGCGCGGCTCGGTCAGCAGGGAGCCGTTTTCCTCATTGTAACGGGTGGTATTCGTCACCTGTTCCGTAGTCTCTCCCTGGAGCACCGGGGATTGCAGACCGCGTCCTTTGTAGAACTGCATGGCGCCTTTGCGCACCCAGTTGGCATCTTTGCCCGGCAGCTGCAGCATGGAGAACTTGTCGTTGCAAACCTTGTCGGACTCGGCATCCGTAGCACCTGTCCAGAACCAGGCCGTGCCGGAGAGCGGATTGATCTGATCCGCGCGGAAGCGTTTCTTGGAAAGAAGACAATCCACCATCGGATCGGAGAAAGTGCTGGTGTGGCCGGAGGCTTCCCAGACTTTGGGATGGAGGATGATGGTCGCGTCCAGCCCGGCAACATCTTCACGTTCCTGGGTCATGCTGCGCCACCAGAGGTCTTTCACATTGCGTTTCAGCTCCGAACCCAGTGGACCGTAGTCCCAGAATCCGTTGATGCCGCCATAGATTTCAGATGATTGGAAAATAAAACCGCGTCTCTTGCACAATGAGACGATCTTTTCCATCGTGTCCTGTTGTTTTTGATCTTTAGAATCTGCCATAATAAAATGATTTTAAAAGTTTATAATTTAGAAAGCGTTAATGTCTTCACCTCGTCCAGCCATTGAGCGCGCTGTTCGGGAGTGCTGGTAATGACCGGGCCGATCAGTTTCTGCGAAACCTCTTTCACACCGCAGAGACCGAAAACGATCTCCTTCCAGTGCTTCAGCATCGGATTGCCCAGTATCTGTTCCTCTACATTCAGAGGCGTATTCAATGTGTTGATGATCCAGGCAAAACGGGCTTTGAGCATCCCCACGCAGTGACCGTTTCCATTGGCATCGGCTTCAAACCGGTAAGCCAGTCCGGCACGGATGCAGCGGTCGCGCCAACCGGCCATCATCGCCGGCGGAGCGCTCCACCAGTTCGGATGGATCAGAATGATCCCGTCCGCGGCGGAGAGTTCTTCCGTATGCTGCCTGACCAGAGGCGGAAGATTATCTGTCCGATTGAGTTCTTCCGTGGGCATGATCGGGTCAAAACCTTCAGCGTGAAGATCATGAAAAAGAGGTGTATGCCCGGCGCCGCGCAGGGTCTCGCATACAGTCCGCGCGATGGCGTGGTTGAAGCTGGCCGGATTGGGATGGCTGAGGATGACCGAAATATTCATGATTGCAAAAGAGAACCGAGCCCGATCTTGTTTTTGATGTGATATTGAGCGACTTCCGCGTATTCCATCGCCCAGTTCTTCAGTCCGTCCACTTCCTCCTGAGAGAGCTCCCTCACCACTTTGGCCGGAGAACCCAGGATCAGCGTGTGCGGTTCCGCTTTGAGCTTGGGCGTTACCACGGATCCCGCTCCCACCAAACAGCCTTCGGGAATGACAGCATCATCCAAGAGGATGCTTCCCATACCGATCATGCAGCCGTCGCCGACTTTGCAGCCGTGAACGATCGCGTTGTGCCCTACCGTGACATAATCCCCTAATTCACTGCGGGTCTGGGAGCCGGTGTGGAATGTGGCGTTGTCCTGAACATTGGAATACTTGCCGATAACGATTTCATTGATATCGGCGCGCAGAACAGCGTTGAACCAGACCGAGGAATAATCCTTGAGCGTGACCGCGCCATAGACGATCGCGCCCCGCGCCAGGAAAACATCTTTCCCTACAACGGGCTTCTGCCGGATATAACGCTCAAAAACACTGCTCATACTAAAAATAAAAGACGCACGGGGTTACCGCACGTCTCTACGGTAAAAGTCTTTTTTTAATAAGTACCGTTATGGCACTTGGAGCAAGTCGTGATATCAGACTGGTCGTTGCCGTCCATGTGCTGGAATTCCAGACCTTTGATATCCGCTTCATCCCATTCGCCGTCTTTGAACTGCGCTGTGATGGTGTGGCAGTCCTGACAGCCGTTACGGACGGGTTCGCCTTCTTCCGCATCGACCAGACTCTCATTGTGGCAGCGGGCGCAGCCAATGGATTCTTTGTGGCCGATATTATCCGGATAGGCTTCCCAGCTGGCTTTCATCGCCGGGAAGATGTTCCGGCTGTAAATATTCTGCACCGTCTTGATGGCTTGTTCCAGATGTTCATTTGCCGGTTCCGCGCCTTCTTCTTCCTCTTCTGCTTCCGTGTCTCCGCCGTACATCTCTGTCAGACCATCTTTGATAGCCTTCAGAGCTTCTTCCTTCGTGTTATATTCTCCGGTCAGAAGCTCGATAACGGTGTATTTCACATTTTCGCCCAGTTCCAGCGGCAATGTCCCCAGTTCCAGAGCCATATCCACGGCTGTGACGGGTGAGGCATAACGGTGCGCCGGACGGTTGTGGCAGTCCAGACAGCCCATCGTGAAGACGGTCTGTTTCTTGGTATCCACTTCATCGCCATTGGTGTAGATCCTGGTCTTGCCGTCTTCAAAGGTCTGACGGATCCAGACGACCTCACCATTGCGTTTGTTGTTGTCCGTGATAAATTCTAATTTCTTGCCGTTCGGAGTGACGTGAGAATGCGCGCCGCCCACGATGCCGGTCTTGGGATCGCATCCGCCCACTTTGATGCTCATGCGGAGAGAAGCCTTGAGGTCTTCTTCATTTTTGAGGAAGTGGGTAAAGCTCTTTTCTTTGTTGCCGACATACTTCGGATTCCAGTGGCAGGACATACAAGTGTGCTGGGTTTTGGTCTTGCCGTCCAGATGTTTGCCGTACATGGCCGAGACCGGGACATGGATAGGTGTGTGATAAGTCTTGGTCACGTTCTGAGTCAGCTGGCGGATGCCGTTGATCTTGGCATAAGCGTAAGCATCGATGCCGGGACCGACATGGCATTCCACGCAAGCGACATTGGCGTGAGGAGAATCTTTGTGAGCCACATTTTCAGGCTCCATGGTCACGTGGCAAAGCTCACCGCAGAATTCATCGTCTTCGGTCCAGTGATAGGCATTGATGGCAGCCAGGCAGAGCACCGCGCCGGAGATACCCAGAACCACCAGGATGACAACGAGATTTAACCATGTGGAGCACTTGGTGAGGCTGATGTTCAGGTCGGGCAGTCTGAAGCCTTTCATGAATCCCTTGAACCAGGTACAGCAGCAGCATTCGTCTTTATTGGTCAGACTGCAGCTCTGGTGCGCCGGGTCCGCCTGGTAGTTATTCACCAGGTACTGCATGATCACGCCCGCCACGATCAAACCCAGACCGCAAACGAGCGCGCCCGGCACCATGATATAGGCGACCAGGCCAAAATAAGGACCGCTGTGTCCGTAAAGGACATCCACGATCATCAAAAGAGCAAAAGCGAATAGCGCGCCCAGAGAAATAACGATTCCGAGCAGACTAAAACAGTTCCTTAGCAATGATTTTTCAGAACTCATACCGTTTTTTGTTTCTTAGCAAATGACAAACTTGGGTGAACACCATCGCATATGTGATGTGCCTGGAGCTCACCTCGTTTTCAGAATAACTCACACAGGCTCAAAAGTAAATCTAAAAAGCCAAGAATCGGTCAAAAACTTGAAAAGCCACTCCGAATGAGTCGATCTCAAGGAAAAAAAAAGACGAGCTGTTCACTCGTCTTTCATGTAATAAATTTATATCAAATAACTTATATCTATCTGATAAGAGTTATTTCTTCTCAGCCGGTTTCTGGCGGATCAGCTTATTGTGATTGCCTTCCATGTCCCAGTAAACGGTCTGAGGAATCCCCTGATCGTCAAAGTCATCGAAGTCAAAGCTGAAGGCCGTGCGCTCGGTCACAAAGTGGGTCGGGCTTTCGGCGGTCATCTTCCAGACCTTGCTGCGGTTGTTCGGCCAGCTCATGTAAAGGCTCTCGCCGTCGCGGTAGATTTCCCAAGTCTGCGCACCTTTATAGATGCCGGTCAGACCGTCCAGATATTTGTTAGAGTATTTGAAGACTTTGTCTTTGCAGCCCATTTCACGCACCCACACGTTGCGGAACTTCACGGGATTGCCGTGATCCTGGAAAGCGATGGGTTGCTTATAGTCGTGAGCCTGATACGGATCGCGGCTCAGCCAGTTGGTCGGGCCGGTCAGCTCGCGGTCCCACTGCACCAGCACGCCGTTGAAGAACAAGGTGATGCGGGCCGGAGAGGTCACATTGCCCTCTTTATCGAAACGGGGCGCGATATAGACGATGTCGTAGGTATTCCACTCGCCCGGTTTGCGGATGGGGTTCACTTCCGGCGGATACTGGGCATAGATAGCTCCCGCGTAACCGTCAGCGTAAGTGCGGTTATTGTAGTTGTCCAGCACCTGGATCTCATAACGGCCGCCGCCCAGGAAGACACCGCTGTTGCCGCGGCCCTGGCTGGAACCGGAAATATTTTCAGGCTCAGCCCATTCCACGTGCAGCTGGCAGTCGCCAAAGCACTGCAGGGAACGGATCATGCCGGAACCGGGCACGCATTCCATTATGCCTTCTTTTACGACCCACTTGGTCGGAGCGCCGTCCATGGCGACCCAGTTATCCAGATTGGCGCCGTCGAAGAGGACGACCGCGTCGGCAGGAGCCTTGCCTGTTCTTTCGTTATTGCCCACAAAACCGGGGTCGATCTGTTCGGGCTGAGGACGTTCCCAGTCATGGATCCTGTAACGGGGATCAGGCTGACCGGCTTGAAGCTGATAGACGGAAGCCACGCAGGTCATGCCGACCAGCGCGGATACAATGTAATTCTTAGAAATAATATTCATACGATCTTTCTTTCCATGATACGGCCCTGAGAGCTGTAACATTATGACAGCGCAAATTCTACAAAAAGCGGAACAAGAACGCAACCTGTAATTGGAATCACGCCCCGTTTCAAAAAAATACTTGATGCCTCTGCCGGGGTCGGTTAGGCTCTGTTCGGGGTGCATGGCTCCTAACCATGTATGTGTAAAAAATTTATGACAGTTGAACCGGGCAAGTCGCCTGGATTTTTGTTTTGTGAACTCCGTATAGCGGTCGGTTTATGTTACTTGGTGCGGTCCTTTGCCTGATAACGGCTTTCATCCAATCGGTATCCTATATTTTTTCCAGGATCTATATCGCCAAGAACCACAGCGCGTTCGGTTTGGCGATCTATTCGCAGCTCTGGATCGGTATTTTTTCGGCTTTTCTTTTACCGTTTCTGTACAGACGGTTTTCGATGGAGTTCAATTCTTATAACGGCTGGACGCTGTTCGGGATCATTTTCACTATCCTGCTGGGGCAGATCGCGTTTTTCAAGTGTTCACGCGAGATCGAGGCTTCGCGGCTTTCGTCTTTGACGGGGCTGAAGCTGGTGATCCTGGTGGGAATGTGTTTTTTCTTTCAGCACACGACGTTTTCCCTGCTGAAGCTGGGAGCCGTTTTCCTCTGCACAGCGGCTGCGGTGGGGATGAATTTTTCCGGCACACGCATCAGCCTCAAGGGCGGCATCTGGATGTTTATCATGCTGGTATGTTTCTGCGAATGTGATATTTTGATCAAAGAGCTGATCGGCGCGGTCGAGGGTGAAAATATTCTGATCGGCTCGCTGGGAACAGTCGGCGTGGTTTATACCAGCTGCGCGGTGGTCACACTGCCGCTGCTGGGGTTCACCCGGCGAGCCACCCGACTGATGATGGACGCTCTGCCGTGCGGTTTGTGCTATTT
>Ga0265298_10007870_pt1 | contig 12883 bp, 9 predicted proteins | sample AusTroGonzalo_MG_3_FD_193486 | JGI IMG/M metagenome (GOLD analysis project Ga0265298, IMG submission 193486) | Bovine rumen microbial communities from tropical cattle in Woodstock, Queensland, Australia - Gonzalo_01 | ecosystem: Host-associated > Mammals > Digestive system > Stomach > Rumen ... | reverse complement strand
TTGTTGTCGGAGCTGGCGGACAGATCGGTACCGAACTCGTCCCCTATCTCCAGCATATTTATGGCGAAGATAATGTAATTGCCGCAGATTTGAAAGACGAACTGGTCGAAAAGCTGGGTCAGCACGCGATTGCCGAGAAACTCGACGTCCTGGATGACAAGCGTTTCAACGAACTCGTGGTAAAATACAAGGTCGACGCCATCTACAATCTCGTGGCCCTGCTCAGCGCCAAGGGCGAGCACATGCCCGGCGTGGCCTGGCACCTCAACATCACGGCCCTGATCAACGCCCTGAACATTGCCCAGGCACACCACTGCTCCATCTTCACCCCGAGTTCCATCGGCGCTTTCGGCCCGAACACCCCGCACGACAATACCCCGCAGGATACGATCATGCGTCCGAACACCATCTACGGCATCTGCAAGGTGACGGGTGAGTTGCTGGGTGACTACCACTGGCAGCGCTTCGGCGTGGATGCCCGCAGCGTCCGCTTCCCGGGCATCATCTCCAACGGTGCCCTGCCTGGCGGCGGCACCACCGACTACGCCGTGGAAGTCTTCTACGAAATCCTCAAACCCGGCCACCACTACACCTGCGAAGTGCCGGAAGACAGCTACATGGATATGATGTACATGCCCGACGCCCTGCGCGCCGCCGTGGAGATCATGGAAGCCGATCCCAAGAAACTCATCCACCGCAACAGCTTCAACATCGCCAGCATGAGCTTCTGCCCGCGCGAACTGTTCGAGGTTATCAAGAAACGCATCCCCGATGCCACCTTCGACTACAAGGTCGATCCGGTGAAGGCCGCCATCGCCGACTCCTGGCCCAACAAGATGGACGACACCTGCGCCCGCGAAGAGTGGGGCTGGAAGCCGGAATGGGACATCGACGCAATGGTCGACGACATGCTAAAAGTGATCGGCGAAAAACAGAAGAACGCCGCAGGGATGTGAGAGCCTGAGCGTAAATGACTCTGAAAGCGCCTCATTGAGCGTCGCTTTCCAAAGCGAATCGAAACGCACCTGATCGGTCGGGTATTTCAGCCCGGCCGATTCTATTTTCAAGGAGTTGTCGAAAGCGAAGATCGAAACCGGCTGGCCGGGAGCGCACGACAGCGTGACCGTATCGAAAATAGCCTTGAAATAGCCGTAGTCGGTGAGGATCTCCACGGGGCAGTCCGCCTCCCGCGCATAGTCGAGCAGCAGCGAGATGTTGCCCAGCGTATGGTCTTCGCGCTTGCCGGTCGCACCCAGGATCGTGATGCGCGAGGGATGAAACGTCAGCGCATAATGGAAGGTCTTGGTCAGGTCGTTGTCGTCCTGCTCTTCGACATGGGTGATGCTATCTGCATAGCACGCCCGGAACTGGGGCGACAGCGAGTCAAGGTCGCCGACGATGTGGTCGGGTTCCAGGCCGTATGCCACCAGCTCTTCCGCCGCTGAATCGCAGCAGATGCGCAGGTCCGCCTCGTGCAGCGCCCGCAGCGGTTTCTCGGCCTTCGGGAAGTCGCCCGCGGCGAGGATGACGATGGAAGGATGCTCTTTTTTCATTCGAATCGATAGCTTTCCGGCTCGCGGAAGCCCCGGAGGAAGTCGGCGATGTCCATGCGTTTCTTGCCGGAGGCCTGGAGACTGAGGATGCGCAGGGCGTTGCGGCCGCAGCGGACCTCGAGGAAGGTCTTGCCGTCGGTGGTCAGCTGGCCGGGCACGCGCGGATCGTCGTCCGGGCAGGGCACGACATAGCTGTCGTAGAGCTTGACGCCGAGTTGGGTGCCGTCGTCCTTGACGAGCGTGGACCAGGCGGCCGGGTAGGGGCTCAGGCCGCGGATGAGCAGGTGGACGGTGCGGGCGCTGCGCGTCCAGTCGACGTGGCAGTTGTCGCGGGTGAGCTTCGGTGCCGGATAGAGGGTCTTGTTGAAGCCGAGGGTCTGCTCGTAGGGCTTGGTGCGGTGGTTCTCCAGGGCATCGACGGTCTTGAGCACCAGGTCTGCGCCCAGTTTCATCAGTTTGTCGTGCAGCGCGCCGGCGTCTTCGTAGTCTTCGATGGCACAGGACTCCTGGAAGAGGATCTTGCCCGTGTCGATCTGCTCGTCGAGCAGGAAGGTGGTGACACCCGTGAATTTCTCGCCCCGGATGATGGCCCAGTTGATGGGCGCCGCGCCGCGGTACTGCGGCAGCAGCGAAGCATGGAGGTTGAAGGTACCCATCGACGGCATCTGCCACACCTCCTTGGGCAGCATGCGGAAGGCCACCACCACGAAGAGGTTGGCCTTCAGTGCGGCGAGCTGCTCCAGGAACGCGGGGTCCTTGAGTTTCTCGGGCTGCAGCACGGGGATGCCGTGGGCCACGGCATATTGCTTGACGGCGCTTTCGCGCACGGTCATGCCGCGTCCGGCGGGCTTGTCGGTTGCCGTGACCACGCCCACTACCTCATAGCCGGCCTGCAGCAGCTTCTCGAGCGGCGCCACGGCGAACTCGGGCGTGCCCATATACACGATGCGAACCTTGCCGCCTCCCTTCCGGAAGAGGTTGATGAAGCGGTGGTAGCGCTTCGAAATCCACTTGCCGATGCGCCGGAAGAATTCCTTGTAGGTATCGGGATTGAAGAGCGAGGAGTCCTGGGTCGACTTGCGGGTGAGGAGGATGCTGATCGGCAGGAGGATGGCTGTCGAGATCAGCGTACCCACCAGAGGCGGGAGCGAGCCCTTGGCCAGCTTGCGGCCGATGATGTCGATGATGTAGTAGATGAGGTAGAAAAAGATCGAAATGATGACCGGCGTGCCCAGACCGCCCTTCCGGATGATGGCTCCCAGCGGGGCGCCCACGAAGAAGAAGAGCAGGCAGGAAAGCGAAAGCGTGAACTTGAGGATCATCTCGATGTCGATCTTCCGGATCAGGCTGAGGTTGTAGCGCGATTCGATGTAGAACTGCTTTACCTGCTCCTTGCCTTGCTCCGCCTTTTCTGCCGCCATGCGGTTGGCTCGCTTCACCTGTTGGGGCGTGAACGTCTGTTTCAGGCTGTCGAGGTTGAGGCAGGCGATATAGGCCGAATCCGGTTTGATGGTGTCGAGCTGGTAGAGGTATCGCATGCTCATCATAGACATGAAACGCGGCATCTGCCGCATCACGATGGTGTCCACGTAGCGGGAGATGGAGTCGCGGTCGTTGCGGAGGCGCTTCAGGCCGAGCGACTTGATCTCATCGCCGTAGTTGTCTTTCTCGGAGCGCTGGAAGCTGTAGTTGTCGAGCGGGATGATGAGCTGCTGTTCGTCGAAGCGGGAACGGACCAGGTTGAGGGTGGTGTCGCGGTAGCTCATCTTGTTCTCCTCGGTGTAGGAGCAGCCGCTGTAGAGGTCGAAGATCAGGTTTTGCTTGTCGGGTGTGACCCGGATGCGGCCGCTGTCGGCCACGGTCATGTTGTTGCTGTTTCCGCTGTTGCCGGTATGGTCGTAGATGATCAGGTCGTACATCATGTCGGTGTCTTCGTTGCGGCTGGAGATGCGGAGCTTGTAGCCGTCGATGCCGTCGTAGAAGATACCGGTCGGAATCTTGATCTCGTCACGGGTGTTGATGATGTCGGCCCGCAGCGTATAGACCTTGTTGAAGGCCAGGGGCACCAGGCGGTCGGCCGCGAAAAAGGCGCCTATCGAGATCAGCACCGAGATGAACATCAGCGGGGTGAGGATACGCATCAGCGACACGCCGGCGGCTTTCATGGCCAGCAGCTCGTTACGCTCTCCCAGGTTGCCCAGGGTCATGATGGAGGCCAGCAGCGTGGCCAGCGGAATGGCGTTGGGGAAGAGCGTGCAGGAGGCCCATCCCATGAACTCGAAGATGACGCCCAGTCCCAGACCTTTGCCTGCCAGTTCGTTGATGAACTGCCACAGGAACTGCATCGACAGTGAGAACACCACGATGAAGAAGACCGCCACGAAGGGACCGGCAAACTTCTTGATCAGGTAAAGGTCGAGTTTCTTCATCCATTATCGGGTCGCCGCGGCGACCATCGTTTCGAGGGCGTCGTTCAATCCTGCAAGATTCCTGCCACCGGCCGTGGCAAGACCCGGCTGCCCGCCGCCACCGCCCTGGATGAACTTGGCGGCCTCCTTGATGTCGGCCTGGGCGTTCTTGCCCGCGGCCACCAGGTCGCGCGAGTACATCAGCAGCAGCTGCGGCTTGCCTTCCACCTCGTAGGCGGCGGCCACGACGAGGTTCTCCATCTCGTTCTGGAGCATCATCGCCGCGTTCTTGAGCATGATCGGGTTGGGGCAGGAGTCGATCGTAATGACGCGGTGGCCGCCCATCTCCCGGGCCTTGGTAAGCAGGTCGCTCTTGAGCAGGACGGTGCGTTCGCGCATCACCTCTTCCATCTTCTTCTTGTACTCGTCGTTCTCCGCGATCATCTTGTGGATGGCGCCGCTCAGGTCGGGCACGTTGTTGAAGAAGGCGCGGGCAGCCCGCAGGGCGTTCTCCATGGTGTCGACCACCATTTCGGCTTCCAGGCCGGTGACGGCCTCGATGCGCCGGATGCCGGCAGCCACGGCCGATTCGCCCGTGATCTTGAAGAAGCCGATGGTACCGGTGGCTCCGGTGTGGCAGCCGCCGCAGAGTTCCACGCTGTCGCCGAAGCGGACCACGCGGACCTTGTCGCCGTATTTCTCGCCGAAGAGCGCCATGGCTCCTTCGCGGCGGGCTTCCTCCATCGTTGCTTCACGCTTTTCGCAGAGCGGGTAGTTCTGGCGGATGAGCGCGTTGACGCGGCGCTCCACCAGGTCGATGGTGTCGTCGCTGAGCTTCTCGAAGTGCGAGAAGTCGAAGCGGAAATACTGGTCGCACACGAAGGAACCCTTCTGTTCGACATGGGTGCCCAGGATCTCGCGGAGGGCCTGGTGGAGCAGGTGGGTGCAGGTGTGGTTGTTGGCGATCTTCTGCCGGCGCTGGGCGTCGACCGCGAGGGTGAAGACGGCCCGCACGTCGGACGGAATGCGTTCGGCGATATGGATGGTAAGGTTGTTTTCCTTGACGGTGTTGAGGATCTTGATGACTTCGCCCGATGCGGCAGTGGCGGTGCCGGTGTCGCCGACCTCGCCGCCCATCTCCCCGTAGAACGGGGTGCGGTCGAAGACCAGCTGGATGAGCTCCTTGTTCTTGGCCTTGACCAGGCGGTATTTCATCAGGTTGGCTTCCGTGGTGAGGGTGTCGTAGCCCGTGAATTCACAGCTGGTGAACGGATGGATCTCCACCCAGTCGCCGTTTTCCACGGCCGTGGCGTTGCGGGCGCGTTCTTTCTGTTTGCCCAGCTCCACGTTGAAGCCTTCCATGTCGATCTTGTAGCCTTTTTCGCCGGCGATAAGTTCCGTCAGGTCGATGGGGAAGCCGTAGGTGTCGTAGAGGGTGAAGGCGTCGATGCCCGACACGGTCTTCGTGTCGCGGTTCTTCTCAAGGATGTTGTCCATCAGCCTGATGCCTTTGTCGAGCGTGCGGAGGAAGGCCTCTTCCTCTTCGCGGATGACGCGGATCACCAGCTGCTGCTGGGCCACGAGTTCGGGATAGGCCTCGCCCATGTCGGCGATCAGTTGGGGCACCAGGCGGCAGAGGAAGGGTTCCTTGAAGCCGAGGAAGGTGTAGCCGTAGCGGACGGCGCGACGCAGGATGCGGCGGATGACATAGCCGGCCTTGACATTGCCGGGCAGCTGTCCGTCAGTGATGGAGAAACTGATGGCGCGGATGTGATCGGCGATCACGCGCATGGCCACGCCCACCATGCCATCGGGGTCGTAGGCCACGCCGCTGAGTTTGGAGATGGCGGCGATCATCCCGGTGAAGACATCGGTGTCGTAGTTGCTCTTTTTGCCCTGGATGGCCATGCAGAGGCGTTCCAGGCCCATGCCGGTGTCGACATGCTTGGCCGGCAGCGATTCGAGCAGGCCGTTGGCCTTGCGGTTGTACTGCATGAACACCAGGTTCCAGATCTCGATGACCAGATGGTGTCCTTTGTTGACCATCATCTCGCCGGGGATCGCGGCGCGCTCCTCGTCGCTGCGGAGGTCGATGTGGATCTCGCTGCAGGGGCCGCAGGGGCCGGTGTCACCCATCTCCCAGAAATTGTCGTGCTTGTTGCCGGCGATGATGCGTTCGTCGGGCAGGTAGGTGCGCCAATAGCCGCGGGCTTCGTCGTCGGCGGTCAGGCCGTCGGGGGCATAGCCCTCGAAGACCGTGGCGTAGAGCCGGTCTTTCGGCAGCTTGTAGACCTTGGTAAGCAGCTCCCAAGCCCAGTCGATGGCCTCTTTCTTGAAGTAGTCACCGAAGCTCCAGTTGCCGAGCATCTCGAACATCGTGTGGTGATAGGTATCGTGACCGACCTCTTCCAGGTCGTTGTGCTTTCCGCTGACACGCAGGCACTTCTGACTGTCTGCCACTCGCTTGGCCGCTGCCGGTGCGTTGCCCAGGAAAATATCCTTGAACTGGTTCATACCGGCGTTGGTAAACATCAGCGTGGGGTCGTTCTTGACCACCATCGGGGCGGAGGGGACGATCGTGTGCCCTTTCGAAGCGAAGAAGTCCTTGAAGGTCTTCCTGATTTCCTTGACTGTCATATCTGTGTCGATTCTTTGGAATTTGGCACAAAAATAGTCTTTTTCCGGGTAAATTTCTGTAATTTTGCAAAGATATAGTGGTGAAAACGCAGATGTCCCGCAAGACCCGTTATATTTTCAACCAGCAGACGCAGGCCTACGAAGTCGACCGGCTCTCCGCGCGTGCGACCCTCTACAAGACGGGAGGCGTGCTGCTGGGCGGCATGGTGTGTTTCCTCCTCTGCTATTTCATCTTCATCCAGCTGCGGGGCGTCGAGACGCCCAAGGCCCTGTATCTGCAGTACCGCAACCGGATCCTGGCCGAGAAGATCGAGATGCTGGAAGGCCGGATCGAGGCTCAGGACGCCGTGCTGCTTGACCTGGCTTCGCGCGACAACCTGGTGTACCGTCCCGTCTTCGGCATGGCGGAAGTTCCGGCCGAACTGCGGGACGCTGGGCTGGGCGGAGACGAGCGCTATGCGGAGTATCTGGGCCTGGACCACGCCGACCTGATGGCGGCGGCGGCCCGGCAGGTCGACGGCCTTACCCGCAAGGCCTATGTGCAGTCCACTTCGTTCGACGAGGTGATGGTCTATTCGAGCCGGGCCGGCGACATGGCCTCCTGCATCCCGTCGATCTATCCCGTCAACCCCAAGACCGTTACCATCACCAGTCCCTTCGGTGCCCGCTTCCACCCGGTGCGGAAAGCCGTGATCTTTCACGAAGGCATCGATCTGGCCGGTCCTGCCGGGCAGTGGGTCTATGCCACGGGCGACGGGGTGGTCGAATCGACCGAAGTGAATTTCTCTGGCTACGGCAACGTCGTAATCATCGACCATGGCTTCGGCTACAAGACCCGCTACGCCCACCTCAAGGAAATCAAGGTCACGGCGGGCCAGGTGGTGATCCGCGGCGACAAGATCGGCACCCTGGGCAGCAGCGGCCTCTCCACGGGCCCGCACTTGCACTACGAGGTGATCTACCGCGGCACGCAGATCAATCCCTGGAACTACCTCAATCCCGATATCTCCCCCGAAGAATACAACAGGCAGGCACGCAATGGCTAGATTTGTATACGACGAGAAGAAAGGGGCCTTCGCACCCCGGCGCCTGACGGTCAAGCGCGTGTTGGGGGCCGTGCTGCGCTATACCCTGGCCACGGCGCTGGCGGCGGTCGTGATCTACCTGGTGTTCGCACTGACGTACAGCACCGACCGCGAGCGCCAGCTGGAGCGGGAGCAGGACCTCCTGTCGGCAGAATATGCGACGCTTTCCGCGCAGCTCGACGAGGTGGAAGGCGCGGTGGGATACCTCCAGGTGCGCGACCGGGAGATCTACCATGAGTTGTTCAACGCCGATCCGCCCAACTACATCATCGAGGCGCAGGACACACTCCTGCAGCTGGGCGGTGACCTGGAGAACATGGATGAGGGCGATCTCGTGTGGGATGCGTATGCGCTCACCAACCGGGTGGAGTCGGCGGCCTCGCAGGTGTCGCAGTGGCTGTCGGAAATCGACACCCTGCTGTCGGGCGGCAGCATCGATGCGACCGCCATCCCTTCGATCGTGCCGGTGAAGCCTTTCTCCCCGATGCAGACCGGGGCCTCGGTAGGCAAGAAGGTCACCCCGTTCTTCAAGACCATCCGGGAGCATACGGGCCTCGACCTGGTGGTGCCGGCCGGTACCACGGTGCGCTGCAGCGCGGACGGCAAGGTGGTCAAGGTGGTCAAGACCGAAAAGGGAATGGGCAACCAGGTGGTGGTGGCCCACAAGTACGGGCTCAAGACCCTCTATGCGCACCTGGCCACCATCAAGGTGTCGGAAGGACAGACCCTGCACCAGGGCGACGTCATCGGCACGGTGGGCAGCAGCGGTTCCTGTTTCGCGCCCTGCCTCCACTACGAAGTGCAGCGCGGCGATTTCATCCAGGACCCGGTGAATTATTTCTTCGCGGAACTTTCCCCGACGACCTTCCGCGAAATGATGATCGTCGCCCTCACCACGGGGCAGTCGATGGATTAGAATTATGGCAGAACGACTATACTACAAGATCGGCGAAGTGGCCGCTATGCTCGGAGAGGAAGTCTCCACCATCCGTTTCTGGTCGGATACCTTCCCCCGCTTCGTCAAGCCCGAACGCAATGCGAAGGGCAACCGGCTCTTCCATCCGGAAGACGTCGACAACCTGCGGTTGATCCACTACCTCACCCGTGTCGAAGGGCTGACCCTCGACGGCGTGGAGCGCAAGCTGTCGGAAAACCGGGACGGACTGGAACACAAGCGGCAGATCGTGGAAAAACTCTACGACATCCGCGCCCAGCTTTCGGAACTTTACGAAAACATCTGATCATGCTCGTCAAGGACATCACAGACATTCTCGAGGAGTTCGCCCCGCTCCAGGAGCAGGAGCGCTGGGACAATGCGGGCCTGTGTGTGGGCAGCCCCTGCGACGAGGTCCATGCCGTGCTGGTGGGTTTCGACTGCACCCCGCAACTCGTGCGGGAAGCCATCGCCCGGGGCGCCGACATGATCGTGACCCATCACCCACTGATATTCAACGGCTTGAAGCACATCGCCCCCGACGACCCGGTGGGTGCGGCGGTCTATCTGGCCATCCGCCACGGCATTGCCGTCTATGCAGCCCATACCAACGCCGACAAGGCGCCGGGCGGCGTGAACGCCCTGATGGCCGCGCGGCTCGGCCTGGTGGATCCCGAACCGCTCGACGAGAGCCGGCTGGGTTTCATCGGCCTGCTGCCCGAGCCCATGACCGGCGAGGCGTTCTGCCGCTATGTGAAAGAATGCTTCTCCCTGCAGGTCCTGCGCTGCTCGGCTCCCGTTGAGGAGGTGTCGCGCGTGGCCACCAGCTGCGGGGCGGGCTCCGGTTTCGCCGAACTGGCCTTCGGGGCCGGTGCTGACGCATTCGTCACGGGCGACGTGTCGTACCACCATTTCTTCGTTCCGGAAGGCCGTATGATCCTGGATATCGGGCATTTTGAGAGCGAAAAAGACATTGTGGAAAAGTTCGTTTCGCTACTTCAAGAAAAATTGCCTACATTTGCGGTTTGCACGACTACGCAAGAAAACAACAATCCGATATACTATTTCTAGCAAGACACTATGGCTACTAAAAAGAAGGTAAACAAGATCGTCACCCCGATCGACCAGCGCGAGACCTTCGTCTCCCTGCAGAAAAATATGGCCGACACCGATTCGATTGCGATGGAGCAGAAACTCCGTACGCTCTATCGGATCCAGCAGACCGATACCAAGATCGACAAGATCTACCTCCTGCGGGGCGAACTCCCCCTCGAGGTGCAGGACCTGGAAGACGAGATCGCCGGTCTTCACACCCGCATCACCAACACCAAGGCCGAGATCAAGGAGATCGAGAAGCTCAACGCCGACCACAAGCACGTCATCGAGGAAAGCAAGCAACTGATTGCCAAATACGGTGCCCAGCGTGACAACGTGAAGAACAACCGCGAGTACGAGTCCATCACCAAGGAAATCGAGTACCAGGACCTCGAACAGCAGGTGGCTTCCAAGAAGATCCGCGAGAACGAAGCGGAGATCTCCAACCTCAAGGTCGTGGTTGAGAACGCCCAGAAAGACCTGGCCCAGCGTGAAGCCGACCTGGTGGAGAAGAAGAAAGAGCTCGACACCATCGTCGAGGAAACCGCCAAGGAAGAGGAAGCCCTCCTCAAGGAGCGCGAGAACCTCGTGAGCCAGCTCGATGAGCGCATGATGGTCGCCTACACGAAAGTGCGCGCCAATGCCCACAACAAGTTGGCCGTGGTGACTGTCAACCGCGATGCCTGCGGCGGATGCTTCAACAAGATCCCGCCCCAGCGCCGCCTCGACATCGAAGAGAGCAAGAAGATCATCGTGTGCGAGTACTGCGGCCGTATCCTGGTCAGCTCCGCATTCGAGAACGAAAACTGATAGCACGTCGCTGCGATGGCCAAGAACGAGAAGCGTCCGCAACGGGTGAACCTGGAGTCGATCGCCGAAGATTTCGGCGGCCGCAAGCCGCCGCAGGCCATCGACATCGAGGAAGCGGTGCTGGGCGCGCTGCTGCTGGAGCCCGAGGCGGTGCCCGAGGTGCTCGACCAGCTGCAGGCCGACTGCTTCTACAAGGACGTCCACAAGAAAATTTTCGAGGCGATCACCACGCTGTCATCGCGCAACGATCCGGTCGACATCTTTTCCGTGTCGGATGAGCTCAACAAGCGCGGCCAGCTCGAAGAGGTGGGCGGCATGGCTTATCTGAGCCAGCTTTCCACCAAGATCGGTGCGGCAGCCCACGTGGAGTACCACACCAAGGTCTTGTTGCAGAAGTTCCTGCAGCGGGAGCTGATCGCCATCTCGTACGACGTGCAGAAAGCCGCCTTCGACGATTCCCTGCCGGTCGACGACCTGATCGACACGGCTGAGGAGAAAGTCTTCACCCTGGCTCAGCGCAACGTCCGCAACGAAACCAAGCCCATCACTTCGGTCATCAACCGGGCCATCGAACAGATCGAAACCAACCAGAAGCGCGAAGACGGCCTGAGCGGCGTGCCTTCGGGCTATACCGGCATCGACCGCGTGACCTTCGGCTGGCAGGCGGCCGACCTCATCATCCTGGCGGCCCGCCCGTCGGTCGGTAAGACGGCCTTCGTGCTGACCATGGCCCGCAACATGGTGGTCGACCACCATGTTCCCGTGGCCTTCTTCTCGCTCGAGATGCCCGACACCCAGCTCGTGACCCGTCTGATGGTGAGCGAGACAGGCCTCCCCGCCGACAAGCTGCGCGGCGCCCGCAAGATGACGCAGGACGAATGGGCACAGCTCCACGACGGCCTGAACAATCTGTCGCGCGCGCCGATGTACATCGACGACACCCCGTCGCTGTCGATCTACGAATTCCGCTCGAAAGCCCGGCGGCTGGTGAACAAGCAGCACGTGAAACTCATCATTATCGACTACCTGCAGCTGATGACCGGACCGCCCGAGCTCAAGGGCATGCGCGAGCAGGAAGTGGCTGCCATCTCCCGTTCGCTCAAGGCCATCGCCAAGGAGCTCAACGTGCCCATCATCGCCCTGTCGCAGCTCAACCGTTCGGTGGAGACGCGCGGTGGCAACAAGCGCCCGCAGCTGAGCGACCTGCGTGAGTCGGGCGCCATCGAGCAGGACGCCGACATCGTGATGTTCATCCACCGGCCCGAGTTCCTGGGCGTCCAGGACGACCACGGCTTCCCCGGTGAGACCGACCTGATCATCGCCAAGCACCGCAACGGGCAGGTATGCGACGTCAAGATGCGCTTCCTCTCTTCCGAGGTGAAATTCGTGGACTACAACGACCAGCCCTACGAGGCCGACAATGCCTCGTACACGGAGTCCCGGATGAATACCATGTTCCCCGCGAACGAAGATTATTGAGTATGGCCAGGGAAAGGATCGAACACGAAGGCAAGGTGGTGTCGGTCGACAAAGACTACATCGCCGTGGAGATTCTCAACAAGTCGGCCTGTGCCGCCTGCCACGCCAAGGGCGTGTGCGGCGCGTCCGACCAGGCCGTCAAGGTGGTCGAAGTGGCCCAGGACATCACCACGCTCACCCAGGATTTCCAGGTGGGCGAGACCGTCAACGTGGTGATGGCTCCCTCGATGGGTACCCAGGCCGTCTGGTTCGCCTATGTGATTCCGCTGATGGTGCTACTGGCATCGGTCACGGTGTTCTGGCTCTGCGGTGCCAGCGAACTTCTCATGGGACTGGCCTCCCTGGGCATCGTGGCGCTCTACTACCTGGGCGTTTTCCTGTTCAGAGACAAGATTTCCAAAATATTCACATTTTCTATAGAAAAACAACCTAAATGACTGGAACTATTCTTTTTACAATTGCTTGTCTGGTAGCCCTCGGGCTGCTGTTCGCAGTTGTGCTCTACTTTGTGGCGCAAAAGTTCAAAGTAGAGGAGGATCCCCGTATCGCGACGGTGGAATCCATCCTTCCGGGCGCAAACTGCGGCGGCTGTGGTCAGGCAGGCTGTCACGCATTCGCCGAGAATGTGGTGAAGGCTCCGGGGATGGACGGTTTCTTCTGCCCGGTGGGCGGCAACCCGGTGATGACCAAGATCGCCGAGGCGCTGGGCCGTGCCGTGGAAGAGAAGGCACCGATGGTGGCGGTGGTCCGCTGCCAGGGCAGTTTTGCCAACCGTGCCCGCACCAACGACTACGACGGCTATGCGTCTTGCAAGGTGATGGCCAGCCTCTATGCCGGTGACACCGCCTGCAAGTACGGTTGCCTGGGCAAGGGCGACTGTCA
>Ga0265298_10007869_pt1 | contig 12884 bp, 9 predicted proteins | sample AusTroGonzalo_MG_3_FD_193486 | JGI IMG/M metagenome (GOLD analysis project Ga0265298, IMG submission 193486) | Bovine rumen microbial communities from tropical cattle in Woodstock, Queensland, Australia - Gonzalo_01 | ecosystem: Host-associated > Mammals > Digestive system > Stomach > Rumen ... | reverse complement strand
TATAATAAAATTGATATGGTTAATCAAAAAATAGGACGAGTTTTAGTATTGCGCGAAATTGGATATGATTCTAAACAACATGATACATTTTGGGAATGTTTATGTGATTGTGGTACAATATTTATTACTGGTGGTAATGGATTAAGAAGTGGAAAATGTCAATCATGTGGATGTTATTGTAAAGACCGTATTATTGAGACACATAAAATTAACATGGTTGGAAAAACATTTGGTAAATTGAAAGTACTCGAAGAAATGCCAAAAGATGGGAAAAAAATAAAATATAAATGCCTTTGTGAATGTGGTAATATTACTAATGTAATTGGTGAAGATTTACGCAGTGGGCACACTCAGTCATGTGGATGCTTAAAATCCAAAGGAGAAGATATAATCGCTAATTTATTACGACAAAATAATATTTTATTTGAAACTGAAAAAACATTTCCAACGTGTCGTTTCCCACATAATAATTATCATGCTCGTTTTGATTTTTGGGTAAACAATGAATATTTGATTGAATACGATGGAATCCAACATTTTAATATACCCAATAAATGGGACACTTATGAAAATTATGAGGATAGACAATTACGAGATAATTTTAAATCTAAGTGGTGTAAAGATAATTGTATTCCATTAATTAGAATTCCATATTATCAATTAAGCTATTTAAAAATTGAAGATTTACTATTAAATACTACTAATTTTAAGGAGAATTAATGGCTGATTTAAAAAAAGTTATAGAAGATGCTTTTATTCAATATGCCGGTAGTGTATTACAAAGCCGCGCCCTGGTAGATGCGCGCGATTGTTTGAAACCGTCAGCACGACAAATCTTCTATTCAATGAAATTACATAAATTTACGCATGATAAACCGTTTCAGAAAACACCAAATCCTATTGGTGCGGCATTAGCAGATTTTTACATTCATGGGGATACATCTGCTGAAGCAATTATGATGCGCGCATCTCAAAAATTTGCGATGCGCTATCCATTAACAGAAGTCAAAGGTAATGGAGGTATGCTTTATGGAACAGGCACCTGGGCCGCGCCCCGATATACAGAAACAAGATTATCAGCTCTCTCCAATTACTTATTCCAAGACATTGATAAAGATACAATTGCAGAGTGGCGAGATAATTATGATGACACCAAGCAATATCCGACGGTTTTGCCGACGAAAGGATTTTTTAATATTGTCAACGGTACAATGGGAATCGGAATTGGTGCCGCCTCCTCAATCCCGCAGTTTAACATAAAGGATATTAATAAAGCTTTAGAAACTTTGTTACTTAATCCTAATGCCACTTTCAATGAACTTTATTGTGCACCGGATTTTGCAACTGGCGCCGTGTTGCTCAATGAAAATGAGGTTAAAGAAGCATTAAAGAATGGGCAAGGCGCCGCATGTAAACTACGTAGTGTTGTAGAGTGGGATAGTAAAGAAAGATGTTTTGTTGTAACACAGATTCCTTATTCTGTTTATACCAATACCATCTGTGGCGAGCTTGAAGAGATATGTAATGATGAGTTAAATAATCCTGGCATTGATCGCTTTAATGATTTGACTGGTGTTGACCCTCTAATTAAGATATACCTTACTAAGAAAGCAAATCCTGATAGAGTTCTTAAATATCTTTATAAAAACACTTCGCTTCAATATTATTATGGCATTAATATGACCATGCTTGACAATGGACGTTTCCCGCGTGTATTTACATGGAAAGAAGCACTTCAAGCACACGTTGACCATGAAAAGGTTGTATATCGTCATGGGTTTGAATTTGATTTAAACAAAATAGAGAAAAGAATTCATATCCTTGATGGTCTGCTTATTTGTATTGCTGCGATTGATGAAGTAGTACATACTATCAAGTCTGCTACGTCTACGGCGGCCGCCTCCAAGGAATTGCAGACGCGCTTCCTCCTGGATGAGGAGCAGGCAAAAGCAGTTCTTGATATGAAGCTATCCCGCCTTGCCAATCTTGAAGTTAAAAAGTTGGAAGATGAGAGGGAAAAGCTCAAAAGTGAAGCCGCGCGCATCCGTAACATTCTTGATAATGAAGACCTCTTCAATCAAGAACTTATTAATGGGTGGCACGAAGTTTCTCAAAAATTTGGTGATGCTCGCCGCACTCAGATTATGAATATTGAATCTGAAAATGATGATGTAATAGAGAAGAAACAATTATCACTTTCTTTTACTAATAAAGGCGCAGTATTTGTGACGGAGACTTCTACACTTTACTCACAGCGTCGCAATGGTATAGGAACAAAGTTTAAATTAGAGAAAGATGAATTTGTGGTTGACAATCTTGTTGGTGATAATACAAATACAATTCTTTTCTTTACTAAGAAAGGTATGTATTATCATATGAAACTTGGTGCTTTCAATGTTGGCGAGAAACAATATCTTTCCAACCATACGATTACCGATGATGTTACTGCGGCCGCTTTAGTAGATGCGAAAAATGCGGATAAACATATTGTATTTATTACCAAAAATGGTATCATAAAAAAGAGCAAATTCAGTGAATATAATCTCAGCCGTAATGTTGGCGCCCAGGCACTTAAATTAGATGCCGGTGATGAAATAGCATCAATCCTCTTTATTAACGATGAACGCATTGGTATTCTTTCACGAGAAGGCCAGTTTATCATGATTGATTCCAAACCAATCAAATCCATCGGCCGCCTCACACGTGGTATTATTGGTATGAAACTAATGCCAAGTGACTACATAGTAAGCGCCCGCGCCATCCCGCAAGATACAACCGCATTCTTCAGCATCGCATCTGATGGCTGCGGCAAATCAACATCAATCAAAGAGTTCACTCTCACCAATACCAACACCAAGGGTGTAAAAATACAAAAGTCTGATGCAATGTGTGATTTTCTCCCAATTACCACACAATCTGATGTTCTAATCAATTCTAGTACCACTCAAATTCGTGTCCGTATTAATGATATTCCACTTCTCTCACGCGGCACACAAGGCTCTAAAATTATTAAACTTACTACAAATTATGTTATTGGAATTTCGAGTCTGTAAATTTGATTTTTTAAAAAAAATATAGTATAATATATACAGAAAGGTTAAGGAAGTTACCTTTTGAAATAAATGTTTAAACAACAAGGAGATTAAAAATCATGGCAAAACTTACCGAAAAAACTTTTGAAGCACTTGAGTACCTGCAGGCACATGGCGGCCGCGCTACCACAGTTGAGATGATGTCCGCTCTCGGATGCGAGAAGATCGCCTCCATCACCGGTCGTGTCAACTCCCTCGTGAAGAACGAGCTCGCCTATCGTGAGAAGGTCGAGGTTGAAGGCGAAGACAAGCCCCTCACCTATGTTCAGCTCACTGACGCCGGCATGAATTTTGTACAGGACGAGGAGTAATCCTTTTCCACGGGGTCTAACCCCATAAAAGAAACATTAAAAACAAAACAGGAGAAACAAAATGCTAAGACAAGCAAAGAACACAGTAAGAATTGAAGGACTTTTATCAGAAATCAATCTTAAGTACGGTTCCTATGTCAAGAATGGTGTCACCATCGAAACCATCGGCGGTGATATCAAGGTTCTTGTACATCAGGAAATTAACGGCGAGCCTAATGATCTCATTATCCCCGTCTATATGTTCAGTCCCAAACTGACAAATGCAGGCAAACCTAATCCGGCATATGCATCGATTGAGACAGTTATGAAAGAGTTTGTCTCTGTCGCGGCCGCAGGTGAAGCTGGCGCAGATAAGATTCGTATCACGAATGGCAATGTTCGTATGAACGAGTATTACAATCAGCAGGGACAGCTTGTATCGTTCCCGCGCATTAATGCATCTTTTGTTCAGAAAGCAACGGGCGAGTTCCGTCCAGAAGCATCTTGGTCGCTTGAATTTGCAGTATCTTCAATGGATTATGTCACCGATGAAGATGGTGTTGAACTCTCTCCCAAGAAACTTCGTATCAAAGTCATTGTCCCACAGTATGGTGGTAAGATTGATACGATGGAACTGTATGCAACCAATCCGCGCGTTATTGATGCAATAACATCTTATTGGGAAAATGGTAAGTCTTATACTGCAAAAGGACGTCTTAACTTCACAAGCACTACACAGGAAGTCATTGAAGAGTGTGACTTCGGTGAGCCGGATGTTCGTGTTAGAACAGTTAGCATTAGCGAGCTGATTGTAACTAAGGGCACCCAGGCGCCGCTTGAGGACGATATGGCGTTTGAGATGGCAGATCTGTCTGCTGCACTGAAAGAGCATAAGGCGTATCTTGAGACTCTGAAGGACAAGACAAGTCAGAAACCGAAGGCAACTCCGGCTCCGACGAGCTCTCAGCAGGCATTTGATCTCGGCTTCTAAGGAGGTGCCTCATGCATCTTTGGGAAGTTGAAAAGAATGTAATTTCACGTGACTTAAAGGGTAAGTACGTACTTTTGTACGGAAAACCCAAGTCCGGGAAAACCACTGCGGCGTGTTCATTCCCCGATGCGGTTCTTCTCGCATTTGAGAAAGGCTATAATGCAATCGGAAATGCTTATCCTTTTGACATCAACAAATGGTCTGATTTTAAGATGGCGCTTCGTGACCTCGAAGACCAGCGTGCTAAAGAACGTTTCAAAACTGTAATTATTGACACCATCTCTATTTGTTGGGAAATGTGTGAAAAGTATATATGTCAGCAAAATGGCGTACAGAAAATCGCAGATATCCCTTGGGGTGGAGGCTACACCGCTTGCAAGAAAGAGTTTGAAACTTCAATCAGACGCATTACACAGCTTGGGTATGGTGTCGTACTCATCGCACATAGCGCCAGCCGCGTTGAAAAAACCGCTGATGGTAGCGATATTGAGATTATCTCTCCCGATCTCCCCAAGCGGGCCGCAGAAGTATGTAACGGCATTGTTGATATTATAGGATATATCGGAAATGAATGGGTAAATGGCGAAAGAAAGCGCTGGCTCTATACTCGTGAAACACCCACCTTATTCGCGGGCAGTAGATTTAAATATATGCCGGATAAGATTCCTTTCAGTTATGAATCACTTGTTACTGCTATTGCTGATGCTATTGAGCAGGCCGAGCAGAAAGATGGCGCAACAGTAGTTGATACGGTGCAGATTCCAACTGAGGAAAAGCTTGATTTTGCCACGGTGCGCGCTCGTGCACAGGATCTTTGGGTAAAACTAGTTGGGACTGGTGATGATGCCAAACCCGAAGTAGCTAGTGCAATCCTAAAGAAGATTGAAATGACAATGGGCCGCCGCATGAAGCTCAGTGAATTTACAGAAGACCAAGTTGACCTCCTTCAGTTAGTCGTACTTGACATGGAAGAGATGTTAAAATAATTTAATTTCACATACATTAAGCACAGGGTAAGTATGCCCTGTGCTTTTTAAATTTGACAAAATTTGCATTTTGTGGTATAATATAATTAGATAAAAATGCGAAAGGGTGAGATATGTGCCGAAATGTAAAGTCTGTCAGAAAGAGATAGATTTGAATAAAGACAAGTGGGTAAAACCATATAATAGAGAATATCTTCATGCGGACTGCTATACAGATTGGAATGAGAATAAGAATAATATTAATGTGACGCGACCTGATGAATTTTGGTATTATGCGTTAACTGATTATTTGATAAGAGATTTAAAGTTCCCTGTTAATTATGAAAAAATGCGTAGTCAATGGAAGAATTTTTTGAAGAAGGGATTCAGACCAAAGGGTATGTATTTTACAATTCGATATTTATATTTTGTACAGCATAACAATCCAGATAAGGCGCTTGGTGGTATTGGTTTGATTAATGAAGATACTTATAAAGAAGCACAAGCATACTGGAAAGATTTGCATGACCGACAAGAAATGTTGAAGGCGGCAAAGCCAAAAGAAGTAAAGAAAATTGTTATTAAACAAGAAGAAAAGAAAAAGTCGAAAATTAAATATGATTTAAGTAAGATAGAGGAGTGGGAAAATGGTAGATAAACGTTCTATACTCCAAGTCTTTGGTTCACTTATGAAACATCCGCAGTTTTTAAGTGAAAGTGATAAGTATTCTCTAACACCAGATGATTTTTATGAGAGATTTGATAAGTATGTGTTCATGGCTATTGATAATCTCTATCGTGGCGGTGCCCAACGTATACAGCCACTTGATGTCGAAAATTATTTGGAGTTCGATGGTGCTGCGGCCGCTTTATTCAAACAGAAGAATGGTATTGAATATCTACAAGATGCTGATACATTGTCTGAAGTTCAGAACTTTGACTTTTATTATACAAGATTAAAGAAGGTTAATCTGTTAAGCACTTTACAAGATAAAGGAATTGATATAAGTGATTTTTATATTGCAGATTTAACTAAACCTAATGCGCTTGATGTTAATAAACATTTTGATGAACTTGGTATTGATGATATTCTTGAAGCAGTAAAGAAGAAGTTGTTGAATATTGAACACAAGTTTATACAAAATGATGTTACACAAACAGAGAAAGCAATATTCAATATTCAAGAAGTCATTGACGACGCGGCAAAGGGTATTGATATTGGTGTGCCTATTCAGGGAGATATTTTAAATGAGGTTGTCGCGGGTGCGCGTCTTGGGACGTTAATGATTAGAAGCGCGGGCAGCGGTACAGGTAAGACAAGACAAGCGGTTGGTGATGCATGTTTAATTGCATATCCAATGCGGTATGAATCAATGACTGGTGAATGGGTACAGATTGGTTCTGGTAAGAAAGTGCTGTTCATTGCAACAGAGCAGACAATAAGCGAAATTCAGAAAATGATTTTGGCATATCTGACAGGTTTTAATGAATCTAAGTTTAGATATGGCAACTTTACAGAACATGAGAATCGTATCATAAAGCAAGCATTATGGGTAATGGAAAAGTATCAAGATAATTTTTACATTGTCCAGATGCCATCGCCGCGCATTGACCTGGTGAAAAACTTGGTACGTGAGCAAGTATTATTGCATGATATTGAATATGTGTTCTATGATTATATCTTTATCTCTCCAAGTTTGTTGAGTGAATTTAAAGGTATCGCGCTGCGTAATGATGAAATATTGCTAATGTTCTCTACAGCGCTGAAGGAATTGGCGGTTGAGTTGAATGTGTGTGTCTTTACATCAACTCAGGTCAACGCAAATGCAGATGCAAGTAGCGGAATTAAAAATGAATCAGCGATTGCAGGGTCAAGAGCAATTATAAATAAAGCAGATATAGGTATGGTGATGGCTCGTCCGACAAAGGAAGATATTGACTTCTACGCAGGAGGCGGCCAGGCGATTCCGAATGTTGTAACGGATATATATAAAGTTCGTAGTGGTATGTGGACGCAAGTTCGCATTTGGAGTTATATAGATTTGGGCAATCTTCGTAAAGAAGATTTAAGAATGACAGATGCTAGTTATAATGACATCTTTATAGAAGAACGTCATTTTGTACAAGCGGTTGATTGGACTGATGATGAATTAATGAATAATTTGAAAGAAGTGAATGCAATTCAATGAGTATAGATTATCAAGAAATAATTGAAGAATTAGATGATGGAAAAGTAAAAGAATTATTGGATCGCCTGGATATTCCATATCGGGATCAGGGCGCCGCAATCATCATGCCAACAGTATGCCACAACGAAGACGCAGATGAAGCATCATGGAAGCTGTATTATTATAAGAATACTCATGTCTTTCAATGTTACACAGAATGTGGTGCCATGTCTATTTTTACTTTCTTGAAAAACTATTATGAAACAAGAAATATTGAATATGATTGGCGGACAGATATTCTTGATGTTATACTCGATTGCTCACACATGCGGCAGTTAGATGCGGCACCTGGATATCGCAGTATTGCAGATAATTACGCTCAAAAGAAAGTAAGACAAGAACTACCGGCTTATTCAGATAGTTTAATGGATGTGTTTATTAAATATTATCCTATAGAGTGGTTAAATGATGGAATAAGTAAGGCCGCGATGGATAAGTTTAATATTCGTTTCTCTCCCACTCAAAATAAAATAATTATTCCTCACTATGATGTGTGCGGCCGACTCGTTGGAATACGCGGTCGCGCGCTGAACCAATGGGAGATAGATAACGTGGGGAAATATCTGCCCGTGCAGATAGAAGGTAAATGGTATAGTCATCCATTAAGTTTGAATCTTTATGGATTGAATATCACTAAAGAGAACATAAAACAAACAGGCATTGCCTATCTTTTTGAAGCTGAAAAGAGTGTATTACAATGTGACTCTTTCTCCATTCCCAACTGCGCGGCCGCTGTGTGCGGATCGAAGCTAAATAAATATGCTTTGGATATTCTTATTCGCGAGTGCTGGCCGCAGGAAGTGGTTATTTGCTTTGATAAAGAGGAAGAGCCAGGCAGTAGTGATTACTTCAATCATTTATATGAATTATGTCAAAAATATGAAACTTACTGTAATTTTAGTTTCATTTATGATAAAGAAAAACTTTTAAATCTAAAGGATAGTCCATCCGATAGAGGAGAAGAAGTATTTAAACAATTATTAGCAAGAAGGGTTAGATTATGAAAGTAAATTTAGTAAATGAAAACTTTAAAGACCATTACTTGCAGAATCTATTAGCAACAAGAGGGGTAACAGATTTAGAAACGTTTCTTCACCCGCCCGCCTCATGTCTACAAGATCCAAAATGGTTATGGGGTATTGAAGAGGGCGCAAAATGGTTAACAGAAACACTTAATAAACCAGATTCAAAAATCCTTTTGGTTGTTGATAGTGATGTGGATGGTTTTACATCAAGCGCGATAATGTGGAATTATATTAAGGCTATCGCACCAGAGCAGGATATCACATATGTTCTGCACAACAATAAACAGCATGGGTTACAAGACCATGCACAGAAAATCTTGGATGGTAATATCAAATATGATTTAATTATACTTCCTGATAGTTCAAGTAATGATTATGAATATCATGAGATGTTAAAGACAAAATGTCTTGTACTTGACCATCATGAAATAGATGAAGGTCAGCCATTAAGCCAATATGCTTGTATAATTAACAATCAAATGTCACCTACCTATGAAAACAAAGACCTTACAGGTGCGGGCGTGGCATGGCAGTTCTGTCGCTATCATGAAGCACAGACACGATCACAAGGTGGTATCGCAGGGCCGCTCATAGATCTGGCCGCACTTGGCATATGCGGCGATATGGGTTCAGTATTAAGTTTAGAAAATCGTTATATAATGCAAAATGGTTTTTCTCATATCTCCAATTATTTCTTTGAAGCTGCAATAGAGAAACAATCTTATTCCATGGGCGGAGCTGTTAATCCAACAACAGTAGCTTTCTATATCGTTCCTATGATGAATGCGATGATTCGTGTTGGTTCAATGGATGAGAAACAGCGTTTATTTGAGGCTCTTATTGATGGACAAAAGATGGTGCCAAGCCAGAAGCGTGGTGCAAAAGGAACATTAGAGTTACTGGCAGTCGAATCGCTGCGCGAATGCACCAATGCTAAAGCAAAGCAGAACCGTATTACTGACCAAATGGTTATGGATTTAGAGCAAAAAATATATAAATATGATTTGCTTGAAAACAAAATTCTATTTGTAAGATTGGAAGATGAAAACGATTATCCTCCAGAAGTGGTCGGTTTGTGTGCAATGAAGCTGGCCGCAAAATTTAAGCGACCGACGATTGTAGCACGTTTAAACGATGAAGGATATGACCGCGGTTCAATTCGTAATGTTGCTGATTGTGAATTAACCGACCTTAAAGCTTTCCTTAACAGCACAGGTTACTTTGAGTATGTTCAGGGTCATGCTAATGCGGCAGGATGTTCAATCAAGGATTCAGACCTGCGTGCATTTCATGAATATGCAAATGATGCACTAAAAGATATTGACTTCTCTGAAGGTGCATATGATGTTAACTTCTCTCGAACTATTGATGATAAAGATTTGGAAGATTTAATCTTTGAACTTGGTTCATGTCCCGAGATTTGGGGCCAGAACTGTTCTGAGCCTCTTATTTATATACATGATATTCATGCGTCATCTCAAGATATTTCTATTATGGGAGCAAATAAAGATACATTAAAGATTACAAAAAATGGTATTGCATTTATTAAATTCCATGCAAAAGATATGATAGAAGAACTTAATAAATGTAATGAAATCAAAATCAATATTGTTGGTAGAGCAAATATCAATGAATGGATGGGACAAGAATCACCACAGATATTCATTGAAAACTATGAGGTTATTGACGACCTTTTGGAGTTTTGATATGGAGCAAATTGATGGTTATATAAATCGAATTAAAGTTAATGGGAAGACATATATTTTATCTTGCGAAGTAATTGAAGCACATCCCATTGTCTGTAAACGATGCGGTGCCTCATTTCAATTAAGATATGGCGAAGGACAGTGTGAACATTGTGGAACTTACTATACCACTAAATTTGAAATTATAGAAAGGGCTGATTAAATGTTTTGGCTTTTAGTTTTAATTATAGTTATAATATGGATTAAGTGGCTTACACAAGTTCATTAATAACTTGACTTTTTAAAAAATTTATGATATAATATATATAGTACAATGAAAGGAGTGTGGCTGAATGGAGAAACTGACATATCCAGGGAGCTTGCATGGGCACACGCAATATAGCAATATCCGGTTACGAGATTGTATTATAAAGGAAAATGAAGAATTAGAATATGCCAAAGAACTTAACCACGCTGTCATCGGAGTCACAGAACATGACTTCACTGGAGGGTGGTTAAAGGCATTTAAATTGCAGAAAAAGTATCCTGATATTAAAATAGTATTGGGTAATGAAATATATTTGTGTCGCAATGGTTTAAATGCTCAAAATTATAATAGAGAAAATGATAGATATTATCATTTTATTCTCTTGGCAAAGGACACGATTGGTCTAAAACAAATAAGAGAAATATCAACGCGCGCATGGATGCGTAGTTATATGGCACGTGGTATGCGGCGAGTTCCAACATATTATCAAGATTTGTTTGATATAATTGGTGCAAATCCTGGTCATGTAATTGGGTCAACAGCATGTCTTGGCGGCGCGCTACCAACGCAGATTTTACGATCGCAAACTAATCCCAGTCTTTTGCCAAAGATTGATATATGGATTCAACAGTTAAGCGGTTTGTTTGGAAAGGGTAATTTTTATTTTGAATTACAACCTTCAAAGAATAAAGAACAGATTATAGTTAATAAGAAATTATTAGAATTATCTGACTTTTGTAATATTCCATATATTATCACAACAGATAGTCATTATCTAAAGAAAGAAGATAGAGTTGTTCATAAAGCATATCTCAATGCACAGAATGGTGATAGAGAAGTTGATGACTTCTATGCAACAACATATATGATGGGAACGCAGGAGTTAGAATCATATTTTAAATATCTATCAGAAGAACGGTTGCAGACAGCATATCAGAATATCTTAAAAATAAAAGATAGTATTGAAGAATATGATTTGTTGCGGCCACTCAAGATTCCAAATTTGAAGTGGAAACCTGTATTATCATATTATTCAGAATATCCCATGTGGTTTGAACGTATTCCAATGTTGGAAACCTTTTTAAACTCAGAATATCAAGCAGATAAATATTTAGTTAATGCAATTATTGATGGTATTTATAGACATCCAGATTTAAATAATCAAGATGCATTTGATGAAATTAACGCATGTTTGGAAGATACATGGGTATCTTCAAATGTAAACAATGCACGATGGAGTGCATATTATCTTAATCTTCAGAATATCATTGATATATGTTGGGACGCGGGCAGTCTTGTTGGATGCGGACGTGGTTCTGGTGTTGGTTTTATCTTATTGTATTGTTTGGATATAACACAGATTAATCCTCTTAGAGAAACGACAAAATGTTTTAGATGGAGATTTCTTAATCCGGAACGTGTGTCAGTGCTTGATGTTGACTTCGACATTGAAGGCGGCCGCCGTGCTCAGGTGTTGAACGCGTTCAGAAAATATTATGGTGAAGATAGAGTTGCAAACGTTGCGACATTCAGAACAGAAAAATCCAAGTCAGCAATATTGACGGCGGCGCGTGGTCTTGGAATAGACGTTGATATAGCACAATATATCTCATCTCTTATCCCAGCGGATCGCGGCATGTTGAGAACGTTATCACAATGTTATTATGGTGATGAAGAAAATGATTTTGCACCTATTAAACAGTTTGTGTTTGAAATGAACAACTATTCAGAGTTGTGGAATGTGGCGCAGAAGATTGAGGGTTTGATATGTGGTTCCGGCGTTCACGCGGGCGGCGTTATCTTCGTTGATGAGCCGTTTACAGAATCAACGGCTCTCATGCGGGCGCCCGATGGTACAATTTGTACACAGTTTGAATTGCATGATTGTGAAGATGTTTCATTAATTAAATATGATGCATTGTCTGTTGAAGCAATGGATAAGATTCACAATTGTTTGGAGCTGTTGTGTGACGCGGGATTGATTGAGCGCGAGAATAGCTTAAGAGAAACTTATGAGAATGTAATAGGTATATATAAGATAGAGCGTGACAATCCGGATATGTGGAAAATGGTTTGGAATCACGAGATTCAATCATTGTTCCAGATGGAGAAACAAGCGGGTATCAGTGGTATTGCAACATTGAAGCCAACATCAGTTGATGATTTGGCAATTCTCAACTCTACAATTCGTCTTATGGCGCAAGAGAAAGGTGGAGAGATGCCAACTGATAAACTTGCAAGATTTAAAGCACATCCGAATGAATGGATGAGAGAGATGGAAAAATATGGCCTGGGCGCTGATGAACGTAAAGTTCTTGAACCTGTGCTTGGTATGTCATA
>Ga0265298_10007867_pt1 | contig 12884 bp, 25 predicted proteins | sample AusTroGonzalo_MG_3_FD_193486 | JGI IMG/M metagenome (GOLD analysis project Ga0265298, IMG submission 193486) | Bovine rumen microbial communities from tropical cattle in Woodstock, Queensland, Australia - Gonzalo_01 | ecosystem: Host-associated > Mammals > Digestive system > Stomach > Rumen ... | reverse complement strand
GTGCATTTTTAAAATATTGTATATTTTAAAAATGTTGTATATTTTAAAAATATTGTGCATGGTTTGGATACTGGCGCCCAGGGAAATTTCCCGCGATTTCCCTCAATTTCCCATAACCATCCCCCTATCAGTATTTATTAAGATTACTATATCATGCTAAAGCGGTGAAGCGGCCTATCCTGTGGGATGGTTGCAAACGTTTACATTTACTATTATAGAATAAAAATTCTATAATGATAGCAATAAAAAAAGAGTTTTTCAACTCTTTTTTATTTGTAAATAACTTGATAGATTGTGTAAATTCCTTTTTCTTCATTCCATTCTTCTTTAGTAGGAACTTCAGAAGGGATTCTGTTGCTAACAACCTTTTTGGCAATTTCGAGCAGTTCTTCGGTTGTATAGGTTTTGATGGTTTTCAGTTCAGTGTTAGTGTTGTTTGTCATTTTATTTTCCTCTTTCATTTTGTTTATTTTTTATTTATACTTATATTATAATCGTTTATAAGGAAAAGTCAATAGATAAATGTCATATATATGACATGACATTTGTCACTATTCTATATAATTCTCATCAATTCCATGTATAGACAATGTAAAGTTTTTTGATTTCAGTTCTAACATTTCAAGAATGTTATTATATTCATATGATGTTTTAGGAAAGTGTTTTAGAACAAAATCAACATAATGATAATAATTATCAGTACTAAAGATAACAGTATTAGAAGAATTACGAACGATTGTATAAAAGACTGTATTAGTATTCATTTTGTTTATCTCACTTTCGTTTATCTATATACATTATTATAATCGTTTTTTATTCTTTATGTAGTAATATATGACATATATATTACATGACATTTGTCATATGTCTATGTAAACGTTTACATTCACTTCAATATGATACAGTGTGAAAGTCAAAACCGGTTCGTACTTTAGTACGATGAAGTGATGAAGTAAAAACCGGTTCGCAGTTAGTTATAACTAACTATGTGAGTATAAAAAATAACAGGTGTTATATAACACCTGTTTTGAACCATCTATAACATCTATAAACTATACGCATTACAGATCATCTTTCCATTCTGACAGAAGGAATGTTCTATAGAACATTTTTTCTGTAGGAAGGATTTTGGAACGTTCCATAAAGTCATCAAATTTCTTTTTAGAAATCATTTTCTGAAAAGAATCATCTTCTTTCCAGATGAACCATATTTCGTATATCATGTCTTTCATTACTTCACCTTATTGATGATTGTAACAATGATGATTGTAACACAGATGATGATGATTTCAGGCATATTGATGTAGATTTCCATGTTTGTTGTTCTCACTTTCATTTGTTTATTTGTTATATACATTATTATAATCATTATTTATAATTAGTCAATAGACAAATGTAATATATATTACATGACAAATGTAATATAAATGTAAACGTTTATATAGAACAAAATTTTTATATCGAAAACGTTTTCGAAATGTAAACGTTTACATCCTATAATAGAACAAATTTTCTAAAATACGGTATGCACTTCACCCTGATAAAGTGATAAAGTAAATACCGGTTTGCACTTTAGTGCAATATAGTAATGAAGTAAAACCGGTACTGAGTTAGTTATAACTAACTCATAAAGATAAAAAAAGAATAGCCTTTCGGCTATTCTTCTTCTTCATTATAATTCATCAGGAATTCATATTCTTCTTCAGTCATGTGGTAAATGTTACTCATTTTGTCACCTCCGTTTTTTTTATTTATATTTATATTATAATCCTTTTCCTAAATAAATCAAGTGACAAATGTAATATTTATGACATGACAAATGTCATATTTCATGTAAACGTTTACAAGAAATGAGATAAAAAAATAAATCTCATTTCTGAGATTTATTTGTTCATTTTGTGATTCATTACATAATCAAGTACTAATAATCCGAACATGAGAAAAAATAAACCATTCATTTTATACTATCCTTATTTATTAGTAAATAATATCATCAAATTCAGACATTTTGAAAACTTTTTTGAAAATTGTTTCAATTTTAGAAACTAATTCATCGGTATTTTTGATTTCATAATTTTCATCTTCATTGATTTCATTATCTTCATTCATATTACCGATATACTCGCAAATATCGCAAAGAAAAATATTATTATTGTCTTTTGTCATCCCATCCCATGAATCAAAGAAACCGAGTTCCTTCATGAAAGAAGATACAACATTGTTGAATTCTTTATCAGTCATTTTATATTCATAAGTCATTTTTACGGTAATCATTTTTGCGTTCCTCATTTCTTTTTTATTTATACTCTTATTATAATCCTATTTTTTATTTTTTGTAGTAATAAATGTCATATTTATGACATGACATTTGTCATATGTATTGTAAACGTTTACAAAGGCGGTTTACACTTCACTACACTGAAGTGTAAACCGATGTACAGTTAGTTATAACTAACTCAATGATAATAAAAAATGCCTTTCGGCATTTTAGAACAATTTTTCTTCTAACTCCTGTTCGGTCCATCCTTTGAACTGCCGAAACTGTTCATAGAACATTTCTTTATCAGTGTGTGGGACACAGATGAGAAAATCCACAAAATCATCACGGCGAAATGCCTTATAACCTAATTTTTCGTTTACAAACTTGATGAATTCACGCTGATACTTGTACATTTTGCACCTCACTTCGTATTTCGTTATATATAGTATACACCATTTTTCATTTCTGTGCGAAGATTAGTGACAGTCATATAAAAGACATGACATTTGTCATGTTACATTTTGTAAACGTTTACATTTTTATATAGAACAAAATTTCTATAATGGTTGCACTTCACCATACTATAGTGATGAAGTCGGGGCCGGTTCGTACTTCACTATGCTATAGTGCAATAGTGAAAACCGGTTTGCACTTCACCATGATGTAGTGATATAGTCAGAACCGGTGCGCGCTTCAGCGTGATGAAGTGATGCAGTGATGAAGTGGCGCAAACTACACGAAATTTTGACTTTTTCCAGACTACACGCATTGCGTATAGCAGCAGCACAGCAGCAGCGCAGCTAAGCTATACGAATAGCAGCGCAGCAGCAGTTAGTCGCAGCTAACCAGGAGCTAAACAAAAAGGGCAAGCTATGCGCATTGCCCTTTATGGTGAAAATCAACTATTTTCCGTTAGCAATAGGCTTTTTATTGGCTTTTTCAGCCTTTTTTAGAGCCTTTTCACGTTCCCGAAGGCGGGCATTTTCCGCCTTCACTTCATACTCATGATGAGCCTTTTCGGGGTCAAAATCACTCTTTTTTGCCACAAAATCCACTTCAAGATAACGGATAGAACCTTCAATATCAACAGGAATAACATACTTGTGAGTATCAATTTGGATGTATTCAGAAACACAATCACCGAACACATTTTCTACACCGATGTTCTTGACCATAAGTTGAATCTGAGATTCAGACAGTTTCGGTTCAGAAACGACAGAATTAACGACATTGGAATTGAAAGTAGACATAATTTTTTCTCCTATTCTTTATTTATTTTTTATTATATATTTATTTTACCATCATTTTTATATTTGTCAAGAGTTTTTTGAAAACTCATTACATATACTTTTTTACTTCTTTATATAATTCTTCGCTATTGCTATCTTCAAAATCATAATCATGCAACATAGAAAATTCATTATCAAAAGTGTCTATCACAAAATCATCAAATGAGTTTTCATCATCTTCATATTGTCTTTTTTCAAGATAATCTTTATAATCATTTGCAATATCTTTTAAAGTATCTTCATTGAAATACCGAACAACATTTACGTAATAAGTTTCATAATATCTGAACATTTTATTTATCTCCTAACTCTAATTATACTCTATTTTTCATATTCATCAACAACATTCGGGATTTTTATTACAAGAGTACATCCTGTTTCATATTTGTGCTTTTCCCATAAATCTCTCATAACACAATCAAAACTATATGAAGTGAAATATACTGTATCTCGATTGTCTTCCTGCAATTTGTGAATCTCATAAGTAACCATTTTCATTTTATTTATCTCCTAACTCTTATATTATATCATATTTTTCATTTCTAATCAAAAGTCATGACATTCTTTTTCAGATTCATTTTCATCTGCCGACGTGCCTTGCGTGTAATTTTCTTCTTCATTTCTGTCTTATTATAAATATGGACATAAGGGCAATTCAGATCCCATTTCGTATAGTCGTGAGTAGTCATTTTCTTCATCGTGTCCATCTTGTTTATCTCCGTTCTTTATTGTATATATAGTATATACCCATTCTCAAAAAATGTCAATAGCCAAATGTAACATATATGACATGACAAATGTCATATTCGAATTTTTAGTTAGTTACAACTAACTTGTAAATCGAATTTTTAGTTAGTTTAGACTAACCGAACCCGAAATTTTTCTATGCGCACTTCATCACTACACCCTAATGAAGTGCGGACCGGTTGGCACTTCACCGCAATGTAGTGCAATAGTAAAAACCGGTGCGCACTTCACCCAGATGAAGTGTTGAAGTGCCGACCCCGATAGAACAAAATTTCTATAATCCAAGATATAGAAAAAGGGGATAAAATCCCCTTTTTATTACAGACCAAATTCCGCGAACAGGTCGGCAGAATATACACAATACTCATCTAACCAACCATTTCTTACAAGAGTATTGAAAACATCATTCATATACTTGTTATCATATTTTTCGGGATTCATTTCCATGTCGCGGAAAATTTCAAATGTTACTTCTTTCGGGCTTTTCATTGTCTTTATCTCCATTTCTTTTTTATTTATACTTATATTATACACCTTTTCTTTATTCTGTCAAGTGATTTTACAAAAATATGACAGGTAATTTCTTACCTGTCTTGAATTTTTCGCCATGGATTATAGACTATTCCTGTCTCAATTTTCTTTTTTCTCTTTACACACGTCAGGAAAATTGTCATTTCTATCTCACAATCATCCATAGCCGTATGACTTTCATCAAAAGTCAATTCGTTAGAAATAAAACGGTAACAAATTTCTGCAGATGTTTTATAATTACCACATTCAGACATAAAACCATTTTCACGGCAAAATGTTTTATAATTTTTATTGTTCATAAGAATGTCAATTGCAACATTCCACACGTCAATAAATTCAACATTTTCAGTATTGAATTTTGAGTTATAAGTAAACCGTTCAACAGTTTTATTTATACTATTCAAGTCAAATTTCAGGTTATATGCCAAAAGATAATTTACTTCGTACTGTTCCAAAATATTATTCATTTCACAAATGAAAGTATATGTATTGACTATTTCTTTTTCAATATTGTCATAAAGAGGGCGTTTCCATGCATAATATGCTGTTTTGAACATACGTTCATTATTCCATACATTAGAAACTAACCAATTCTTGCGGAAATATTCATTTCCCTTTTTGTCAAAGATAATTACTGCAATATCATAACAAAGTGGATTTTTCAAACCGTTCGCCGTTTCAGTGTCAATAATCGCATAAATATTCTTTTTCATTTTCTTTATCTCCGTTTCCTTTATTATGATATTATTATAATCCTTTTTGTTATTTTGTCAAGATATTTTTATATTTTATTACATTTCTTTTTTTACTATTTTATAAAACTCTCCAATATTATCATCTGTAATATTATACATTGCACATGGTAATAAATCATATATATAATCTGATAAAAAATCCCTAAAAACATCATAATCTTCATAATCCATATCAACTATAAAATCTTTATATTCATTTGCAATATCTTTTATTTCTTCATCAGAAAAATGTAAAGAATCACATTCAATTACAGTATATTCAAATTTATAAGTAAACATTTTTATTATCTCCTATTTATTATTTTACCATATTTTCAAGAATATCAATAATATTCATTACATCATAAGCAATACCATTTTTTTCTAACCATTGTTTGCGGTTATTTTCCTCATCATCAAAAAGAATATCATTTTCCTGACAATAGTATGATTTATCTTTACCATACTGTATAATATGAATCTCATCAAATAAATCGCCAAAATTCTTTTTGATATAGTGATATTTTGCACATCTTACTTTATTCTGATAGTTTTTTGTTGCATTTTTAGATAACCATGTAATAATACCGATTGTATAACCATTTTCCTTCAATTCTGAAAGTACATTTACAAATGAATCATAATCAACTAACATTGTAGAATTTTTATAACATTCAGTTTTTTCAGACAAAATACAATCTAACCAACCATCAAAACCATACAAGTTATAAAAAGTACCATCCATATCAAAGTAAATCGTGTTCATTGTGTTACCTCTTTCCTGTTTCGTTATATATAGTATAAACCTGAATGAGAAATAAGTCAATAGTAATTTTTGTCATATATTACATGTGACATTTGTCATGTAACCTTCTTGCAAACGTTTACAATCGCCGCACTTCGCCACTTCATCCTGCTAAAGTGCGGACTGGTTCTTACTTCACTACAATGAAGTGATGAAGTACCGACCGGTGCCCACTACACCACAATGTAGTGGTAAAGTGTCAGGCAGATACCTTGATTAGTCTACCATACTTTTTCGTATAGTTATATAAACGAGTTGGTGCCATATGACAGTTAGTACTAACTACCTGTTTTCCATTTTCAAAAGTATAGTAGAACAAATTTTTCATAATCACTCCTTTTTCGCAGACTTCCAGCCGAAACCATTTTTTGACTTATTCCATTCTAACATTTTGAAGAAATCTTTTTCATTTGTCAGTTCTTTTTTCAGACAAAAAATCATATCCATAGGCATATAATACTCTTTTGACAGACTTTTCATATACATTGTTTCATCCATATTACTCGGGATATTTGTGAACTTGAACATTTTTATTTCCTCATTTCTTTTTTATTATATCTATATTATACTCTTATTTTTCTATTTGTCAAGATATTTCATCTAAATAGTTATAAATTATCTTATAAATTTTTTCACTATTGTTGATAATTTTATAATTATAATTATACTCATATAAAAAATCAATAAAATTATCAATACTACTATAAGATAAATTCCATTGCAAATACTCACTATATTTTACTGCCATTTCGTAATAATTATCATTTTTCATCTTGCATTATCTCCATTTCCATTTATTATATATAGTATAATATCGAACACAGGAAAAGTCAATAGTAACAAATGTAATATATTACATATGACAAATGTATGTAAACGTTTGCGACACTTCACTGTGATATAGTGATGAAACGCCGACCGGTTCACACTTCACTGTGATATAGTGTTGAAGTAAAAACCGGCCGGCACTTCACTGTGATAAAGTGATGAAGTGCCGCAAAGTTAGTCATAACTAACTACCAGGCAATAAAAAAGGGATGTCTATACAACATCCCTGTACTTTTTGGGTAAAATCAGGCAGTTTTTGCCTGTTTTGTCTGCTTTTCGGCGCGTTTCTGCGCCTTTTCCTTTTCACGTTCCTCTGCATTGTGCAGTTTTTCGGCATATTTCTTTACGTCATAATCAGGCGTATAATCTTCCTTTTTCGCCACAAAATCCACCTCACACCAAAAATCACCGTCATCAGTGTTCACAGGTAAAACAAACTTACCAGAATCAATCTGAATCATTTCAGAAAAATCCATCCCGTCAAAAACACGGGCCATACCGAAATCACGAATCATAGAAGCAGTTTTGTTATTCATTTTATTTATCTCCTTTATTTTGTTTTTTTTATTTATATATTTATTTTATCAGATTTTTATTATTTGTCAAGAGTTTTGTGAAAACTCATTACTTTTTATTTGTAACTACTAAAACAATTATTGTAATGATTATGATGATAATTGTCAGTGTAATTGAAATAATTGACGGTAAAATAACATAAATCCAATTCCAACCAATTACGCCGCATAATTTCAAAACGATAAAAACAATTGTCAAAATGTGCATATAATTGATATTGTTGGTGTTATGATTTTCCTGTTTCATTTTTATTATCTCCTTTTTTTATTTATTATAATCACTGTTATCTTATTTGTCAAGTATTTTTTAAAAATTCATTACATTCTACTTTAAAATAGATTTTACTTTTCTATATAATTCTTCTATATTTTCATAATATTCATAATCTTCAACATAATTTGACAACACTTCACTTAATGATTCTTCAAAATCTGATAAATTATCAGGCATTTCATCAATGTTATGAAATAAAAAACCTAAAAAAGTCGTATCAACTTCATAAACTTTAGTAATTGCAATTTTCATTTTTATTTATCTCCTTTTTTATTTATATATTTATTATAATCTCTTTTTTCTTATTGTCAAGTGACATTTGTTATATTGTGACAGTGACTTTTGTCACTGTCATTTTTTCAACATGAGATTATATCCTGCAAAATGGATAGTGTAATAATGTGCAGTTTCGTAAACGTTTTCAAAACAATCAAGTCTGTCACGCGTTTCCTGAAACTCATTCAAATAATCATACATTTCCTGAATATTATCAGTTTCGAATAACGTTTCATGTTCGTTTTCAAAAATGAACTTTTTCCAATTTTCAGTGGGCATTTTGTATATCTCCTTTTTTCGTTTCGTTGTATATAGTATAATCCCAGTTTCCCAAAAAGTCAAGGGTGACATTTGTCACTTGTTACATATGACATTCTTCTGTAAACGTTTGCAATAGTTTGTCTAGACAAACCACTTCACCACTTCATCATAGTGAAGTGGCCACCGGTTCACACTTTAGTGTGATGAAGTGTTGAAGTGCAGACCGGTCGCCACTTCAGTGTGATGTAGTACTAAAGTGCAGACCGCCGCAGTTAGTCATAACTAACCTAATGATAATAAAATAGAACAAAAGTTCTATTTTATCCTTACTACACGAAGTAATTTTTTACGTCTTCTATGTACATAAAATTTTCTATATTTTTGTAATTTCTTATCTAATTCTATATAATTATCACCAATTTCCATAATAAAAAATTTTTCCATAGTATTATCAGTATATTCAACAATCGCGTACATAATTACCTCCATCTATATTATACCATAGTTCGGCAAAATGGAAAAGAAAAGTGACATTTCTGTCACTTTTTATCCTGTACCAATTTCCAAAGATTTCCTTTTGTTCCTTCAGAAATTGTCTTTTTCTGTTTCAAACATTTCATAAAAATCTGATATTCACAGAAACAATCACTTAGTGCGGTATGGTCTTCAATGAATCCATTATCAGAAGTAATGTACCTATATACTGTTTCGGCAGATGTTTTATAATTGCCTTTTGGCGTCATTTCACCGTTTTTTCGGCAGAAAGTACGATATTTGTCAGTATTCACCAATAATTCAATGGCAGTCCGCATTACATCAACAATGATAAAATTATCAAAATTGATTTCAGTATCAGTAAAAAATTGTGCGGTTTTCTTCAATGCGGAAATGTCAAAAGAAAGATTATAAGCCAAAAGGTGAGTTACTCCGAACTTTTCACACTGTTTGAAGAAATCAAACATCATGCCTTTTGTTGTCGTGTAAATGAGATTATCGAAACCTTCGTATAAAGGTTTTTTCCATGCATAGTATGCGGTTTGCATAAGGTTGTCATTATAGAATACATCAATATTGATGTAATTCCGTTCAAACAGAATCTTGCCATTCTTATTGAAGAAAATTACACCAAAGTCATAGACTTTTGTCATGCCCGCGGTTTCAGTATCAATTAGTGCGTAAACGTTTTTTCTCATAGGTTCCTCCTGACTATTAGTATATCACATTTCCGCAGTTTGTGTGACAAAATATGACAGTCACATAAAAAACATGACATTCGTCTGTAAACGTTTACAATCATATCCACTTTTGCACTACATTGTGATGAAGTGCGGGCCGGTGTTCATTACAGTACGATGAAGTGTTATAGTGCAAACCGGTTCTTGCTTCACTGTGATGAAGTGTTATAGTGTGAACCGGTCCACACTACACCGCGATGAAGTGATAAACCGATATAGTGGTGAAGTAAACTACACGCAATACGCATAGCCGTTTTAGAACATCCGTTCTATGCGTGTAGGTGTTTTAGAACACGCGTTCCAGAAAACTACACGAAATGGCAGCTCTGAAACTACACGCAGCTCTGCCAGGCAGCTCCTGAGCTCAGCTACACGAAACAGCTCTGGCAGCTCTGGATTGCGCATAGATGTAGCTCTAGAGCTCAGCTACACGAAATATTGGCAGCTCTAAATTGTTGACATAATCCAGGTCAAATGTTTTGCCGCATCTATACGAAATAAAACAGCTTTGAAAATTGCGTGTAGTCAGCTCCATGATAAACAAAAAGGGTACACGAAGCTGTGTACCCTAATGATAGAACAAAAATTCCTATGCAGTTTTGGCTTTGGCTTCGCGCTTAGCCTGCCGAGCCTGCTCACGTTCCAGACCGTGCTGGAGCTTAACCTGATAGTCGTGCTCAGCCTTCACAGCATCGAAGTCATCCTTCTTAGCCACGAAGCTCACCTCAACCCAGTGAATCGCACCTTCATAATCGAACGGAATTGCGAACTTGGCGGTGTCAGTCTGGACCATGCCGTCCACACCATACGGGAAGACAGCCTGAATTGCGGCATCCTTGAGGTGAGCCTGAACCTCAGAAACGGAGACGGCCGGAGTAGAAGCGACAGAAGAAACAGAGAGAGAAGAGAAATCGAACATATTCACCATCCTTTTTTTATTTTTAATTATACATATATTATACAGCACTTTTTCGGTTTTGTCAAGGACTTTTCAAAATTCATTACAAAGATTCCACTTTTGTGACTACACGAAGTTCCAAGTTTTGCGGGAACTCGTACATTTCATATGCACGAATAATTACAGAAACACTTTTATCTTCATAGTACAGAAAATCCGTACCTTTTAAAAACAGTTGAAAATAAACAACTTCCTTATCCATAATTGTATCTCCTTTTTAACTATATATAAGTATACACTATTTTCCAGATTTTGGGAGAAATATTCCTAATGAAGTTACAAAATTTCTGCCGCAAAACGTTTCGTGTAGTCGGCGCCCACACTTACTCGGCTACACGCAATTCTCACCGGCCATATAGTTCCAGGCAGCTCTGACACTAAGGCAGCTCTGGACCAGCTATACGCAATTATGGCAGCTGCGCAAAGTGTTAACAGCTCTAAATCACCTATACGCAATAATTGTATGACAGCTCTGAATGTGTCACCTACACGCAATTTATACTATTTTTATAGATTTTTTTCGTGTATTTTTGTTATTTTGTGTATAAAAATTGCATAAAATTGTATATTTTTGTATAATTTTTGACTAAATTTTGTATATTTTTACGCAATTTTATTAAAATTGCATTGTTTGTTATCATTTTGTAAAAATTGCAAACATAAAATCGAAATTTTTTTAACCTCTGTAATCAAAATTTTTCTGTCCCCATTAACTTCAAAAGCTCTAAATAGCCCCAATTGAAAAAATTTTTAATGCCCCTTTTAATACCTTTAAAAATAGCCCCAAGTGCCCCTCCGCACCTCCCGGGCATTGGTCCTCGCCCTTAAGGTTTATTGGAATTTTCCAAAAATCCAACGGCTCAGAGCGAATTTTTTTGTATCCCCTTATTCTATAAGCGAAATTTTTCCCAAATGCCCCTACAAAATAACTGCCGAAAAGCTCAAATTTTTGACATAGTATATCCCCAAAGGCTCAAAAATTTGACAAACCATCAATTTAAATGTATACTTAATATATACGAAAAATATAAGGAATTAACTCCTATGAAAATATCAGGAATATATAAAATAGTAAATAAAATAAATAATAAAGTTTATATTGGTCAATCTGAAAATTGTTATGGTCGTTGGTTACAACATAAAACAGCAAGTCATACTCACTCATCCCCTTTATATAATGATATGCGTGAATATGGTATTGAAAATTTCTACTTTAAAATTATAGATCGAATTCCTGCTTATCTTCTTAATCAAAGAGAACAAGAATATATAAAAAAATATAATAGCTTATACCCTAATGGTTATAACTTAGATGAAGGTGGTAATTATTATGGTAGAGATAGTTATAAAAGTGGTTAAAGAAAACAATATGCTTGCCCATCTCGCCTGTCTCGCTCGAACCTACGGTTCTCACGAACGGCTCCGGCAAGCAAATACCACCACTTTTTTATAAATAAAGAAAAATGAAATTTTTTAAACACAGTATTTTTCGTATATAATATAATGATGGTTAAATTCTACCTACTTGCCGATACAGGTAAAATTTTTATAGATAACAAAAAGGGTATGCCGCAAAGCATACCCTTTATTTTTATATATACCAATTTATTTGTGTTTGTCCTAATCTGCCATTTTCCTCAAAAGGCTGTGCCGCAATAGCTATAACCTTATTTTCTATACAATCCTCCAACATAGTAATATAATAAGTATATTGTATATCACCAATTGTAATAAAGAAATTAGTTTGCGGTTGAGATTTTTGTACCATATATAGAAATTCTTTATAAGCTATAGAAGAAGAATCACTATCAATAAAATGATAACTGTTCCAACTTACCCCCAACATAGAATTTTCCAACTTATTATTTAAAATCTTATGCCGACATTTAAGTGCGCCAAAACTTACCAAAAACATATCACTTTAGCTCATCGAAATATATAACTTTCTTCTCACCCTTAATGCCGCCTTTGGGAAGATATTCTGAAACCTCTTGTGCCGCAAAGCCTACCAACTCCATTTCTGCATTATAAATAGCCATACACCAAATATTAATAAATGGATTGGAATGAAAGTCGTTTACAGCTTTAGTTTTAATTTCATCACAATTTGC
>Ga0265298_10007866_pt1 | contig 12884 bp, 8 predicted proteins | sample AusTroGonzalo_MG_3_FD_193486 | JGI IMG/M metagenome (GOLD analysis project Ga0265298, IMG submission 193486) | Bovine rumen microbial communities from tropical cattle in Woodstock, Queensland, Australia - Gonzalo_01 | ecosystem: Host-associated > Mammals > Digestive system > Stomach > Rumen ... | reverse complement strand
GGATAGGGTTACCTGGGGAGGTCTTTTTGAAAAATGGTGCAAGATTTTGCTCTACGGCGTCACGTTAAATAATGTGAAGCTCGTAAATAGCTACTTTAGCGATGCAAAACAGTTACTTTAGGAGTGCAAAACAGTTACTTTAGCGTTGCTACTACAGCTATCTTGCGCGCGTATCAGCTGTACTCAGCGCTGGCTTAGTCTATCCCACGCACAGGACAGCCTGTCCCAGCGCTGGCTTAGCCTGTCTTTTTGAGTCAAAAAAAAAGAAAGGAGTTGAAACCACTTGGATTCCAACTCCTTTGCATTTGGTCGGGATTACTGGACTCGAACCAGCGACCTCGCGCCCCCCAGACGTGTGCGCTACCAACTGCGCTAAATCCCGATCGTTTTGCTTTTAAGCGGCTGCAAAGGTACGGAGTTTTTTCGAATCCTGCAAATTTTCTCGCCACTTTTTTATAATTATTGTTATTTCCTTGGTAAATCATGAAATAATTCGCACTTTTGACTTCGTCGAAAGAACTAACGTTCGACAAATAAAATAAAAAAAATGTTTTTTATTTTGTATTGTGCTCACTAAATCGTACCTTTGTGCGTTATTATATAAAAGGAACACGTAAAATTATATGCAATATAACATCACTGCGCCCCAAGAGCTGAAAAATACAGTTCAGTTGCCCGCGTCAAAAAGTATCTCTAACCGTGCCTTGGTGATTCATGCCTTATCAGGAGGCGACGTACTGCCTGAGAACCTGTCTGACTGCGACGACACTGAGGTGATTATCAGCGCACTGAAGAATAATCCCTACGAAATCAATATCAAGGCGGCAGGTACCGCTATGCGTTTCATGACGGCTTATCTGGCTACTCGCGAGGGCGAGGAGCACGTCATTACCGGTACGGAGCGCATGAAGCACCGTCCTATCCATATCTTGGTGGATGCCCTGCGTAGTCTGGGTGCCGACATCGAATATCTGGGGAAGGAGGGCTTTCCGCCTCTGCGTATCAAGGGTCGCCGATTGGAAGGTGGCCAGCTGGATGTGCCTGGTAATGTCAGCTCACAGTTTATCTCAGCGCTGTTGCTGATAGGTCCCTGTCTGCGCGACGGACTGACACTACACCTGACGGGCGACCTCATCTCGCGTCCATACATCGACCTGACGCTATGGACCATGCGTGAGTTTGGAGCCGATGCCGATTGGAGCGCCTACGACACCATCACGGTAGCTGGCACGCCTTATCGCCAGCGTTCTTACTATATCGAGAACGACTGGAGTGCAGCCTCCTACTGGTATGAGATGATGGCGCTGTCGAAGCAGGAAGGCAACGTGCTCTGTCTAGAGGGACTGATGGACGGCTCGAAGCAGGGCGACAGCAGTGTACGCTACATCTTCAGTCTGCTGGGCGTGAAGACCACCTTCGCCACAAAGAAGGAGGGCATTCCTACGACGGTGACGCTGCGCCATAGCGGTCGCTGCGTATCGCGTCTGGAATACGACTTTGTCAATGCTCCCGACTTGGCACAGACCTTTGTGGTATGCTGCCTGATGCTGGGCGTACCCTTCTACTTCCGTGGACTGTCGACGCTAAAAATCAAGGAGACCGACCGCATCGAAGCGTTGAAGCGTGAAGCGCGCAAACTGGGCTATGTGCTCTATGACAAAAATGACTGCGAGCTGTATTGGGATGGTGAGCGCTGTGAGCCTGAGGCAGATGCAGCCATCGACACCTACGAAGACCATCGTATGGCACTGGCCTTTGCCCCTGCAGCCTTCCGACTGGACTCGCTGCGCATCAACAATCCTGGGGTAGTCAGCAAGTCGTATCCGAAATTCTGGAATGATCTCGAAGCGGCGGGCTTCACCATAATGAATAGTGAAAAGTGAATAATTTGCTAACGCTATAGAATATATGCAGTTCCTGTTAATCGTCGTCATATCGCTTGTGGTGCTGGGCATCATTGCTGCTATCGCTTCTATCGGTAGCACGGATGAGCCTATTGTCCAGAAGGAGGGTGACTGTGCGTCGTGCACCAGCAAGACGGACTGCAAACTCAAAGACCTGAAGGAGGAGGTAAGAAAGAGGAAAGAGGAGAAATGCCATCATCACGACCTGACGGCTATCGTCATACTTCTTACATCATCGATCATGCTGCTCAGCAGCTGTTCTACGAAACATAACACGGCACAGAGCCGCTTCTGGCATTCGTTTACTGCCCGCTACAACACCTACTATAACGGTTCGCTGGCCTTTATCGACGGTAATCTGGAGAAGGAGAGCGGCAACAAAGACAACTGTACGGAGCTGATACCCCTCTACCCCGTTGCCAACAAGCAGAGCCGCGAACTGGGCAAAGGCAACTACGAACGTGCCATCGAGAAAGCAGAGAAGGTTATCAAGCTGCATAGCATCAAGAAGCGTCCGGAATGGGACAAGGGGCGCCGCAAGACGGCCAAAGACATTGAGTGGCTGAACCGTCGAGAGTATAACCCCTTCCTGTGGCATGCCTGGATACTGCTGGGTAAGTCGCAATTCCAACAGGGTCTATTCGAGGAGGCCGCCGCCACCTTTTCTTATATATCACGCCTCTATCAGACGCAGCCCGCCGTCAACGGCATAGCGCGTGCCTGGCAAGCTAAGAGCTATACCGAACTGGGATGGCTCTACGATGCGGAGGACGTCATTAACAAGCAGCGCAGAGACAGCATGCACTATAGGGCCGTGAAGGACTGGGACTATACGCTGGCCAACTACTATATCCGCAGCGAGCGCTACGAAGACGCCCTGCCCTATCTGCGCAAGGTCATCAGCCACGAGCAGCGCAGAAAGCAGAAAGCGCGCGAATGGTTCCTGATGGGACAGATACAGACACAGCTGGGCAAGAAACAGGAGGCTTATAAGTCATTTCAGCACGTGATACGTCTGAATCCGCCCTACGAGTTGGAATTCAATGCCCGCATCGCACAGACTGAGGTAATGCCTGCCACTGATGCCAAGGGCAAAATCAGCAAGCTGAAGCGCATGGCGCGCTCGGACAATAACAAGGAATATCTCGACCAGGTATATTACGCCATCGGTAATGTCTATCTCAGCCAGCGTGACACGCTGCATGCCATCGAAGCCTACGAAGAGGGTTGCAAGAAGGCCACACGCTCAGGTATCGAGAAGGGCGTATTACTGTTGTCGCTGGGCAACCTCTATTGGGACAAGGAGAAATATGCCGATGCGCAGCGCTGCTATGGCGAGGCCATCGGTCTGTTAGACAAAGACCGCAAAGACTTCAAGCAACTTGACGAACGCTCGAAGGTGCTCGACGCACTGGTGCCACACACCAGCGCCGTAGAACTGCAAGACTCTCTGCAGCGACTGGCTCTGATGCCAGAGGCTCAGCGCAACAAGATTATCGACAAAATCATTGAAGAGCTGATCAAGAAGGAGAAGGAGGAGCAGCGCGCCAAAGAGGAGGCTGAAGCTGAACAGGCACAGCAGCGAGAGGAGGCAAAGAACGGCGGAAGAGCCAACAACAGAATAACACAGAACAGACAACAGCCAACAGCCAATACTCAACAATCCGCTCAGTGGTACTTCTATAACCCACAGGCCGTCAATCAGGGTAAGCAGACCTTCCAGCGACAGTGGGGCAAGCGCGAAAACGAAGACCACTGGCAGCGACTGAACAAGACGGTAGTAAATATGCAACCTGAGGCTACAGAGCCTACAGAGAATGCGGAGAATGCAGAAAGCGCAGAAAACCTGGAAACGGGAGAGATGGCTGACAGCTTGGGAACAGCTGCTCCCAGCGATTCTATTGCCGTGGCAGAGGGCGAAGCCGCCGACAGTGCCGCCCTCGACCCTCACAAGCGTGAATACTATCTGGCACAGATTCCTTTCACTGACGAGCAGAAGGCGGAGAGCGACAACCTCATTAAAGACGGACTGTTCCATTCGGGTATCATCTTCAAAGACAAGCTGGACAACCTGCGACTCAGCGAAAAGGCACTGGGCAGACTGACCAGTCAATATGCCGACTACGAGAAGAACGACGAGGCGTGGTATCACCTCTTCTTATTATACTCCCGACAGGGACGCACCACAGAGGCCAACCACTGTCTGGCAATGCTACAACAGAACTACCCAGAGAGCGACTGGACAACGCTACTCTCTGACCCCAACTTCGCAGAAAATCAGCGCTTCGGCGTACATATAGAAGACTCTATCTATGCTGCCACCTATGAAGCCTTCAAGACTAACAGGCTCGCAGAGGTGAAAGCTAATGCAGAGATATCAGAGAAGCGCTTCCCACTGGGACAGCATCGTCCGAAATTCCTCTTCATAGAAGGTCTCAGCCTGCTGAACGAGGGAAAGTCACAGGATTGCATCGGACGACTGAAACTGGTAGTAGAGCAATATCCTGAGAGTGAGGTCAGCGAAATGGCAGGTATGATTATCCGTGGTGTCCAGGAGGGTAAAACGCTGCGTGGCGGTAAGTTTGACATCGGTGACGTCTGGTCACGACGCAGCATCGACATGAATAGTGACTCTACACTCACCGACACGCTGGTCATAGAGAGAAATACTAACTACGTATTCCTGCTGGCCTTCCAGCCGGATTCCGTCAATCAGAACCAACTGCTCTACGAGATGGCGAGATATAACTTCTCGAACTTCCTCGTACGCAACTTCGATATCGCTATCGACCAGGACCAGAACGGACTGGCACGAATGCTCATCAGCGGATTCCTCAACTACGACGAGGCGCGCCAATATGCTCGTCAGCTGTATAGCGACCAGACAATGGCCAGCATGCTACGGCCTTGCAGAAGCCTCATCGTCAGTGAGAAGAACCTCCGACTGATTGGCACCGTATACAGCTATCGTGACTATGAGGTATTCTTCGAACAGGAACTCGAACCGCTGGATGTGGCTCCAGAGTCGTTGCTGAACGAGCCAGAGAGCATCGTTACGGAAGAGGAAGAAGAGGAGACCTCACAGCCAACGACAAACAGCCAACAGCCAGACGACGACCCGCTGTTTAATAATGCTCCCACACAGCAGAGCAACAGCTACGACGAGTTTGATGATGACTTTTGGAGGTAGGATAGTTGAGAGTTGAGAGTTGACAGTTGAGAGTTGATAGGTGACAGGTGATAATTAATAATTGAGATATGACAAACGGATTGCTGCTTTGGGCTGACGACGAGATGGAGCTGCTACGCGCCCACTTGTTGTTCTTAGAGAAGAAAGGGTATGAGGTGGTGACAGTAACCAATGGTACTGACGCCATCGAAGAGTGCAAGAAGCGCACCTTCGACCTGGTGTTGCTCGACGAGATGATGCCTGGACTCAGTGGCTTAGAGACGCTGCAGCGCATCAAGGAGATGACGCCGCAGGTACCCGTCGTCATGGTGACGAAGAGTGAGGAGGAGGACATCATGAACCAGGCCATCGGACAGCAGATAGCCGACTATCTCATCAAGCCCGTCAACCCCAACCAGATACTGCTGACACTGAAGAAGAACATACACCGCAAGGAGATTGTCACCGAGACCGTGCAGAGCGGCTATCAGCAGCAGTTCCAGCAGCTCAGCATGCAGATAATGGACTGTCGCACCTGGAAGGACTGGACGGATGTGTATAAGCGACTGGTACGCTGGGAGCTGGAGCTGAGCGCCACCGACTCGCAGATGACGGAAATGCTCGACATGCAGAAGCAGGAAGCCAACAACGGCTTTGCCAAATACATCAAGCAGCACTACATGGAATGGATGAGTCTGCCTCCTACGCCCCTGAAAGGGAAAGACAGCGAGGCGCCCATGCTTTCGCCAGAGCTATTTAAAAATAAGGTATTCCCCCTGCTCAACGAGAAGAAGAAGGTATTCCTTATCGTACTCGACAACTTCCGCTACGACCAGTGGAAGATGCTGGAGCGAGAGATTGGCGACCTGTATGACATCGACGAGGATGTCTATTGCAGCATTCTGCCCACAGCAACACAGTATGCCCGCAACGCCATCTTCTCTGGACTGATGCCCGTACAGATAGCACAGATGTTTCCTGACCTGTGGGTGGACGAGGACGAAGAGGAAGGCAAGAACCTCAACGAGGAACCACTCATCCGCACACAGATAGAGCGCTACCGTAGACACGACACCTTCTCCTATCATAAAATCAATACATCAGCAGAAGCCGACAAGCTGGTCAGCCAGCTGAATGCGCTGGAGAAGAACGACCTCAACGTGGTGGTATTCAACTTCATCGATATGCTAAGCCATGCCCGTACAGAGTCAAAGATGGTGCGTGAGTTGGCCAACAACGAGTCAGCCTACCGCAGCATCACGCTGTCGTGGTTCCGCCACTCAGCAATGGCAGACCTATTCCGCATACTGGCACAGACTGACTATCAGGTGCTCATCACCACCGACCACGGTAGCATTCGTGCCACCAATCCCGTAAAGATTATCGGTGACCGTAACACCAACACCAATCTGCGCTACAAGTTGGGCAAGAACCTTGCCTACGACTCAAAGGATCTCTTCGTCATCAAGGAACCACAGAAGGCACACCTGCCCTCTCCTAACCTATCGACGAGCTATGTATTTGCCACGGGTGACGACTTCTTCGCCTATCCGAACAACTACAACTACTACGTATCCTACTATCGTAACACCTTCCAGCATGGTGGTATCTCCATGGAGGAAATGATTATACCTATTATAACCCTTAAAGGAAGAAAACGTTGAGCGGGCTTCGCCCTAGTGAATAGTGAAAAGTGAATAATGTATTATGAAGAACATTAAGATAACAGACATAGAACATATCCGCGAGGCTGCTCGCGAGTTTATCAATCAGATAGGCGACCGCCGCGTATTTGCCTTCTATGGCAAGATGGGCGCCGGAAAGACTACTTTCGTAAAGGCTATCTGTGAGGAACTAGGCGTGGAGGACGTGATAACCTCGCCCACCTTCGCCATCATCAATGAGTATAGTATAAACGTTCAACGTTCAACGTTCAACGTTCAACGTATCTTCCACTTCGACTTCTACCGCATCAAGAAACTGGAAGAAGTGTATGATATGGGCTATGAGGACTATTTCTATTCTGGTGCCCTCTGCTTTATTGAGTGGCCAGAACTGATAGAAGAAATCCTGCCCGAAGATACCGTACGTGTCAGCATCTCCGAGCAGGAAGACGGTTCGCGACTGGTTACAGTCAGCGATTAATCATTATTTTTGTGGTGTGATGATGCGATAGTTTCCGCTTAGGTGCATAAAGGCAAAAAGGCGGAGCAAGCCATCATAGTAGGCATCGAAGTAGCCATCTTCGAAAGGCTCGTGCTTGGCATTCCAGAGAGCATCGACAAACTCCTTGCTCTTACTGTGGCTACACAGCATAGAGGCAGCAGCAGAGGTAGCTACCAAACCGATGCTGTGGCGCAGCTTGCGGAATCCGCCAGCCTGCAGGATCTCATTGCCTTCAGGAAGGGTACCATCAGTACGATACTGGTCAACAAAGGTATTGATGCCCTGGCTGTAGAGGAAGTTCTGAATGGTCTCACCATACTGACGCTGCCAAGCGCCATCAGCACAACTCCACTCATAGTCGAGGGTGATATTCATAGGTACACGCCAAGAGTCGTAACGGAAATTGTTGTTGCCATTGCGGCGAGGAGCCTCGCCTTGTGGGCGCTGAGGCATACCAGGGAAACGAGGCATCTGCATTTCAGAACCATCATACTGGCACTGGTCGCCATTCAGACCAGTCTTCTCATTAATACACTTATGCAGGAAGGCACGGCTCTTCTGAGCACACTCGTTCCAATAAGCTGAGCGACCATCATCAGCCCACTTAGCCCAGACTTCATAGAAAGCAGGGATATGGTAGCTGGGGTCCGTAAAACGCTGACCGAAGCCATCAGGAGTAAAGGTGATGAGTTGGGTCTCAGGGTCTATCAGATACATCTTCTGTGGACCTTGCTGCTGAGGGCCAAAACCACCGAAGCCGCCTGAACGGGGCTCTGGAGTATATTCTTTGGGCTGGATGCAGTTCAGGATATTCTGTGCCTCAGCCTTGTAGTTGATGCCTGTATCGTTGCCCCAGCGGTTAGAGGCGAAGATGAGGGCAGTAACAAAATAGAGTTCACCATCACTGGCAGCGCCATCAGAATTGCGAGTGCCATCGGTCTTACAGCTCCAGGCAAAATAGCCCTTACGAATACCACTCTGGTGCTGCATGTATTTCTTGCTCCAGCGCCACAGACGGTCGAAGATATCCTTCTCGCCAAACTGCACGGCAACCATCATACCATACGACATACCCTCTGTACGGGCATCGTGGTTCTTGACATCAGATACATAGCCCATGGTATCGCCTACCTCGAAATAGACCTTGTTAGGACCACGGAACACATCATTGAATACTTCTTTTACTTTGGCATCGACGTCAGCCTGCTTGTACCCCATCTCTACAAAGAGGTTACGATACTTGCCTGTTTCGAATGCACCTTTCTTCCAGGGCGAAAGTGCCATGGCTTGAAGAGTTAGCATCAGCAGCGATGCCATCATGATTGATTTCTTGATCATTGAATAATTGGTTTTAAATATAGTTTTTGTGTTACTTAGCATTAATGAGCAGCAAAGTTACAACTATTATGGCACATTTGCAAATTTCGCTGAATAAAAGAGTGCGTTCACTGAATAATTTTTGTGTACAACGCCTTCTATAGTACTTTTGCAATGAAAAAAATAATCACAAACTACAGAAATGACAAAGATGAAAAAGAAAAACATGCTAATGATGTTAATTACTACTTCAGTCGTATTGCTATCCAGCTGTTTATCGACTGATGCCGACGATTTCTACAACAACTGGTACAACACGGCTAACGGAAGCACTGGAAGTAGTGGAACCGTCACGGAGGCCAGTGGTGAACTGAGTGACTTTGAGGTAGCTATCGACAAGACAACGGCAGAACCGATAGAGGTGGCCAAGGCTACCTATCCCGACGAGGCCGACGCCATCAGTACACAACAGTTTACTACTACCGTAGCCATCGACATGGCTAATCCCATGGAGAAGACAGAGAATGGTGTCACCATCACTGTGGCTGATGGTAAACACATCACAGCTGACCACGGCAAGACGAAAGGTATCTGCTACGTGGTGAGCGGTACAACGACAGACGGTTCACTAACCATCAGTGGCAGTGCTGACTACGAGGTAAACCTCAACAACGTCAATATCAGCAACAGTCAGTCGACAGCACTTAATCTGGACGGCAAAGGTGCTGCCTATATTGTGTTGACTGGTACCAACAAGCTGACGGACGGTACTGAGGAAGACCACAAGAGTGCGCTCTACGGTAAGGGTAAAATGCTGTTCAGCGGTAGTGGTTCGCTGGAGATTCAGGGACAGTATAACAACGGTATTCAGTCGAAGAGCTACGTACTGTTTGAGAAGGGCATCAACGTCTATGTCAATGCTGCCAACCACGGTATCAAGGGTTCTGATGCCATCATCAATGGCGGTATCATCAACGTAGAGACGGCAGGACTGGGCGCCAAAGGCATCAACTGCGACGTAGACATCACTATCAATGGTGGCCGTACCACGGTAATAGCCACAGGAAATGGTGAGTGGGACGATACTGATCTGGAGACCAAAGCAGTATCTTGCATCAAGTGCGACAGTGTGCTGACCATCAACGGCGGTGAGGTATATGTGAAGGCTACCGGTAGTGGCGGTAAGGGTTTGAAAGCAGATTGGGAATGCTATATCAACGGTGGTAAGGTGCGTGCCATCACGACGGGTGGTCTGTATTATAACAATGGTACGACAGAGAACCTGAACTACAAGGGCAACACCGACAACATCGACGACGCTTACACATCGTCGCCCAAAGGCATCAAGATTGGCACTAAGAACGAACACGGCATACTGAATATTACAGGTGGCGACATCATGGTACGCACCTCTGGCACTAATGGTGAGGGTATCGAGAGCAAGGGTACCCTTGATATTACAGGAGGTAGCGTAATGGTAGCTTCCTACGACGATGCCATCAATGCCTCCAGCGACCTGACCATCAGCGGTGGCACGGTGGTAGCAGTAGGCACGAACAACGACGGCATCGACACCAATGGCAACCTATATATAAAAGGTGGTAACATTGTAGCCTATGGCGCTAACGGTGCGGAGGCTGGCATTGACGCAGAAGAGAGTCACGCACTCTATATCACAGGTGGCAGTCTCTTTGCCATTGGCGGACGCATCGACTGCAAACTGGGCTCTACCTCACAGGGACTGGTACAGGCCAGCGGTTCTATTGCAGCAAACAGCACCGTCAGCATTCGCGACGTCAACAGGACATACGCTACATTCACCATGCCTTCCTACTCTAACAGTGGTACTATCCTTATCACTGCAGAGGGTATGAGCAATGGCAGTAGCTACACACTCGTCTGTGGCGACGCCTCCGCAAGTGTTACAGCGACCACCAGCCTAAGCAACTCGATGGGTGGCGGTCCCGGCGGTGGCGGTCCTGGCGGCGGGAGATGGTAAGGAGAGTTGACAGTACACAATAAATTCTAATTATCTGCGTTATATGTATTGGATGAAGATACAATCACGACAAGAGAACGCTATATACTTAGCACTCTGGGGCTTGCTCTTTGCAGCCCCAGTGCTAAGCATGTATATCCGTACGGTAAACAACAGCATGCTCTTCTTTAACTGGCCGGAAATCATAATGATTTGGAAACTCTTTGCCGTCTATCTGGTCATCTTCCTCATCCATAACTTCCTACTGGCTCCCATGCTGATTTATCGTAGGAAGCGCATGCTCTACACAACATTATTGGCTGTCATCTTTGCCTGCTTCATCACCTACCAGTGTACGCACCGTCCTACCCCCAAGAGGTTCGGTCCGCCACCAATGGAGATGAGGATGAGAATGAGAATGCACGACAGGCATCGCCCACCAAGGGAATTCAACAAGCCACCACGTGTACCTGCAGTATTCATCGGTCAGCACGAAATCGTGGCTGTGGTCATCCTCGTCTTGATGTTCGGTATGAACATTGGTATCAAGCTATTCTTCAAGAACCGCAACGACCAGAAGAAACTGGAAGCCTTGCAGAAGAAGAATCTGGAGCAGCAGCTGGAATATCTGAAATACCAGATCAACCCGCACTTTTTCATGAACACGCTGAACAATATCCATGCACTGGTGGACATAGACCCAGAGAAGGCTAAAGACACCATACTGGAGTTGTCGAAGATGATGCGTTTCATTCTCTATGAGGGTGATAAGAGCGGCGTGCCCCTTACCCGTGAGTTTGATTTCATCCGCCACTATGTGGCACTGATGCAGCTACGCTATACTGACAAGGTAGAAATCCGCACTGACCTTCCTGAAGAGGCTCCTGACAAGACGGTACCACCGCTTATGCTCATCAGCTTTATCGAGAATGCTTTCAAGCATGGCATCAGCTATCAGCATCAGTCGTTCGTACACATCAAGGTAGACGTCATCGACGACCGTCTACACTTCACTTGCAGCAACTCGAAAGCAGAGAAGCCTAATGAAGAAAAGGGCGGTGTAGGCCTTGCCAATGTCAAACAGCGCCTGCATCTGCTTTACGACAATAACTATACGCTGAAAATACAAAACCAGCCTGAGAGCTATAATGTTGAACTAACCATTCCACTGACATGATACGATGCATGGCCATTGATGACGAGCCGCTGGCACTCCAGCAAATCGCCACCTATATAAATAAGGTACCCTTCCTTGAACTCGTTGCACAATGTCAGAGTGCCTTGGAAGCCCGCCAATATCTGGAACAAGACACCGTTGACGCTATTTTCTGCGACATCAACATGCCCGACCTGAACGGTATGGACTTTGTAAAGTCGCTGGCAACACCACCGCTCATTGTCTTTACCACTGCCTATGCAGAGTATGCCGTAGAAGGCTTTAAGGTGAATGCTGTGGATTACCTCCTCAAACCTTTTGGTTTGCAGGATTTCCAACGGGCAGCCAACCGATTAAAGGAGAGAAGCCTCCCCCCAACCCCTCCTAAAGAGGAGAGCAGCTCTGATACCGATGATACCATCTTCCTCAAGACGGAATATCGCATCGTAAAGGTCAGCATCAGCAACATTCGCTATATAGAGGCAATGAGCGAATATCTGAAAGTATATATCGAGGGAGACAGCAAGCCCATCATTACCTTATTATCTATGAAGAAGATGGAGGAGCGACTGCCCGAATACTTCATGCGCATCCATCGCTCATACATTGTCAACCTCAAAATGATTCAAGAGGTCAACAAGAACAGAATCATCATGGACAAGGATACCTATCTGCCCATTGGCGACATGTATAAAGACGCTTTCCAGCAATATCTCGACACAAAATTTCTTGGTAAATAAATTTTTTCTTTGTACCTTTGTCCGCGATTTTACAAATAAATTACAACAAAGACATGAAAAAACTATTTATTCTGATACTTGCAGGAATGATGGCAGCACCATCATTCGCACAGTTTAGCACCAGCCGTAGCCGTAGCCGTTATAATCACAATGATACAGAAAGCTATTATGGTCTGCGCTTAGGTATGAACATTGCCTCACTCAGCAGTGACAATGCCGACTTGGACATGGACAGCCGCGCTGGTTTGGCCTTCGGAGCCGTTTATGGTTTCCAGCTGGCAAACTCAACACCAGTATGGTTGGAGCTGGGTGCTTTCTATTCTGAGAAGGGTGGTTCTATGGAGAGTGTTCCTTTCAAGATGGCAGACAATAAGGTAGGATACCAGAAGGTAAAGTGCCGTCTGAGCTACCTGCAGGTGCCTGTAGTAGTGAAGTATTCACTCGACCTGATTGA